>Ga0326727_10005882_pt1 | contig 34370 bp, 23 predicted proteins | sample MB2enrmetagenome_FD_207643 | JGI IMG/M metagenome (GOLD analysis project Ga0326727, IMG submission 207643) | Lab enriched peat soil microbial communities from McLean, Ithaca, NY, United States - MB29MY | ecosystem: Environmental > Terrestrial > Soil > Wetlands > Peat | place: USA: New York...
ATCTGAAAGCCCGCGGTGCGCCATGGCCGGCCAGTCGCGCAAAGTGGGCGCCAGCAGCACTGCATCCTTGCCTCGACCGCGGATCAACTGCTTCACCGTCTGCACACCGTAGAAAATGCCCGTGGATGTGTCTGCAATCACGGCCAGGCCGCCCTGACCGTCGGGCACAATGATGTACCCTTCGTCGTGCATGGCCGGATCGAAGCTCAAGTTGTTCACTGTAAGAAGCCCTTGCGCCTCCGGGAATTCCGTCCTCTCCAGACGAATGTACGGAGCATCTTCGTGCACGCTTCTTTTGCCAAGACTCTGTTCGATCAGGTCCTCCGCCGCGAATGCATCGTCCGCATCCTTGCGGGCAGAGACAAAGAAGCCGACGCCTCCAATCGGAATCGACTGCACCGCGCGGCATTCGCGCGGAGCCGGTATCAAGTGCAAGTCGTCGCAGCTTGGCGCAGAAGCAGATTGCCCAAGCGCGCCGGCTGCGAAGCACGACGCGAGCAGAGGAACAATAAAGGAATGAATGCGCATGGGTTTCCCCGGCGACGTTGAATCGCCTGTCAGCCTAGCGTAACACCGCCGCTGAACAGCAGCGAATCGAGCGCATTGGCTCCGCCCCAAGCGCAAGATCGCATGATCGTCGCTGCCGATACCAGCCCGCTTAATTACCGAGCCGAAGTCGCCGAGAAGAAGGCCAAGGTGGGTTCAAGCACTTTTGGCCAATGAACGCATGACGAATTCAGGGTCGGCAGCAATGAGGATAAGAAGCGCGCGCGCAGCCGCTTCCGGCTGGCGGCGACCAGACTCCCAATGACGAACGGCGTCCACCGACAAACCGAAATTCTCCGCGAAACGCCCCTGGCTTAGATGCAGGCGCTTACGGAGACTCCGCACGTCCACGGTCTCCGGCAGAGTGACCTTGTAACCCTTGCGCTTACCCTCCATGTAGGCGCGGGCTTCAGCCGTTCCTTGTGCCATCTCTTCAAACAATTTGCTCATCGCGTCCCCCTGTAATCGGCAAAGAAACTCTTCGCCATCTTGGCCAGGGCATTCTGCTCGGCCTTGCTCAAATTGCCCTTTTCCGATTTGGCGTACACGGTGATGAGGAAGATCGGCAGATCTTCACCGCCGTACAGATAAACGATTCGTGCGCCGCCGCGTTTTCCCATGCCGGGACGTGCAAAGCGCAGCTTGCGGTACCCTCCCGTGCCTGGCATCACGTCTCCGGCTTCCGGGTAGGCGGCGATGGTGCGAAGGATTTCTTCCCGGTCCGTTTCGCTATAGAAGGCTTCGGCGGCTCTCAGGTATGTCGGGGTCTCGACCACCGTTTGCATAGAAAGACTATATGCCAATGGCATACACTCGTCAATCATTTTCCCGGCACAGCATCAACCTGCGCCTTCCCGGCCTGGTGCAAAACTATCCCTTTGTGAAACGTCCTCAGGATCGGAGCCTTACTACCGCAAGCTCTTCAGCGCCGGATAAAGCTTGCGCCACTTCGCGTATCCGGCCTTGTAGGCTTCCAGGTCGCCGGCGTCCGGCTCAATGCGCTGTGCGACCTCGATGGCCTGGCCGCAGGCTTCATCCAGATTGGCCCAATGGCCCGCGCCCACTCCGGCCATCAGCGCCGAACCGAACGCGCCGCCTTCTTCGGCGGTGAGCACCTCGACGGCTTGGCCATAAATGCCCGCCTGAATCTTCCGCCACAATGGACCGCGCGCGCCGCCGCCGCCCAGGCGAATAGCGCTGACGGGAATTCCCAGCTCGGCGAAGAGCGTGAATGTGTCTTCGAGCGAGTAGGCAACCCCTTCGAGCACGGCGCGCGTAAAGTGAGCCGCGGTATGCACGGTCGAGATGCCCGCAAAGGCCGCCCGAACCTCAGGGTCAAGGTGCGGCGTGCGCTCGCCGAGCAAATAGGGCGCCCACTCCAGACCCTCGCTGCCGGCGGGAATTTTGGCGGCTGCTTCGGTCATGCCATCGTAGTCCTGCCCGGCAAAAAAAGTCTCCTTCAGCCAGCGCAGGCTCAAACCCGCCGACTGGGTTACGCCCATCACATGCCACAGCCCCGGAACCGCGTGGCAAAAAGTATGAAGCCGCCCTTTGGGATCCTTGGTTGGAGCGGCCGTAGCGGCAAAAACCACTCCCGAAGTCCCAATCGTCGCGGAAACCGAACCCGGCTGCAGAATCCCCATCCCCACCGCGCCAGCGCCCTGGTCGCCCGCGCCAGCCACAACTGGCGTTCCCGCAGCCAGCCCGGTCAGCCCTGCCGCAACTTCGCTGATGCGTGCGCAGACCTCCGGCGATTCGTAAACCTTGGGCAGCCAGCTCTCGGGAATCCCCGCCACCTCCGCCACTTCCTTCGACCAGCGCCGATGCGTCACATCCAGCAGCAAGGTTCCCGAGGCTTCCTGCACGTCGATTGCGAACTCGCCCGTCAAGCGGTAACGCACATAGTCTTTGGGGCACATGATGTGGCGAATCTTCGCGAAGATCTCCGGCTGGTGCTCCTTGACCCACAGAAGCTTAGTCAGCGTAAAGTTGGGCAGGGCCGGGTTGCAGGTCAGCTCGATCAGCCGCTCGTAGCCAATCTTCTGCGTCAACCAGTCGCACTCGGGCTGGGTGCGCGTGTCGCACCAGATCAGCGCAGGCCGCAGCACCGCGCCGTTCTCGTCCAGCATCACCGCGCCGTGCATCTGGCCTGTCAGCCCGATGGCCGCAATCGGCTCCCGTGATTCAGGAGCCGCAGCCAATGCACCGCGAATCGCCTCCTGCGCCGCACGCCACCAGTCTTCGGGATCCTGCTCCGCCCAGCCTGGGTGAGCCGTCTTGAAAGGCTCATGATCGCACGAAGCCCCTGCAATCAATTTGCCCGCGCCATCCACCACCACTGCACGCGTCCCGCCTGTGCCCACATCCATTCCAACGAACCACATACTGTTCTCTCCCTATGTAAATCGCTTTTCCCGGCGCACAGAAGAATATCATTTAGACCTATTGCGAAGACAGGGAACTTGCGCGGGTAGATTTGGAAAAGATGAACGGGCGCGAAGAAATACTCTGGCAAGCTCTCTTCAACTTTAGTCGTGGTTGGGATAACACTGCGTCGGGAATGATTCTCAAGCCCTGCCTACGCCATAAAAATCACAGAATGTGACCATTAGCACATGCATCGACCTCTGTCGGCGCGAGAATGAATATGAGCGGCCAGCAGACTTTAAGCTCGGCCGGCGAGGAGGTTACCCATGCATAACTCTCCAAAGCAAGAAATGAATTTGAAGTGTAGCGCCATTGGGAGCTCTGTCTGCATTTCGGCCCGGATGCTTTTCGCACTTTCGTCGGTGTTGGCGTTGGCATTCTTTGCGCCATGCGCGTTCGCGCAGGTGCAGACGTCAGGCTCCAAATCTCCCGAGCCGAAAACAAATGATGAAACGTATCAGACTATTTATTTAATCAACCCCACATCGAACAGCGGCATGACAGAAGTTGTAAATGACTTGCGAAACATGCTTCCTATGGTCAAGGTTTATGGCATCCCATTACAGAACGCCATTTCCATCCGCGGCACTGTTGGGGATATTCAACTCGCACAGAAGATTGTCTCGGATGTCGACCGGCCTACACCCAAGAAGGTCGTTGATAACGACCGGCCTACACAGAAGATCGTTGGCGACACTGACCATCCTGCAAAGACCTACCGCATAACTTACACAATTACCGAAAAAGATGGCGACAAAAGCATCGACACTCAGCGCTATGTCATCGTGGTGCTCTCGGGAGAAAAGGACTTTCTCAAGCAGGGAAAACGCGTGCCGGTATTCGTCGGGACAAACGATGCTCGAAGCGCGGCACAAAATCCCCAGGTGCAATATGTCGGCGCCCAGGTGCAGTATCTAGACGTGGGGATGATTATCGAAGCAACCGGTGAACCGTTCTTGGACGGATTGAAACTGCATACCAAAATCGAGCAATCGAGTCCTACAGGGGAGATGTCCGGTGTCGGCCCGCAAGATCCAGTGCTCCATCAATCCGTACTAGACGGAACCTGGACCCTGGAACTCGGCAAGCCGCTTGTTTTGGGTTTGCTTGACGTCCAGGAAAGCAAGCGGCAGAAGGAAATCGAGGTCGTTGCAGAACTCGTCCGGTAATTCCGAACAGATTACTCTGGATTGGCTTGCATTTCTATACCGCCATGCGGCACATGACCCCGGACTGTGACCTTTGGCACAGGTTTTGATTCGTGTACAGGCGAAAATGAAAGCGTGAGGCTAGCCAGCCAGGCGCTGCGCAGGCCAGGAGACCCAACACATGAGCGACCTTGCACCGTTGGCTGAAGGCGTTGCCGTTGACCCGCTGGTCGGCCATCCCGCCGACTACCATGTCTTTCACAAATTCATCGCGCGCTGCAAGGATCTGCCGGCCCTTTCCACCGCGGTGGTGTGGCCGCTTTCGGATGTGGCCATGAAAGGCACCGTCGAAGCGGCGGTCGAGGGCCTGATCGAGCCCACCCTGATCGGCGACGAAGACGCCATGAAAGCCTTGGCTGCCAGGATTGGCCTGGACATTAGCGCCTATCCGATTCTTCATGCCGAAACCGAAACCAAAGCGGCGGAGCTTGGCGTGGCCATGTGCCGTTCCGGCAATGCCCTGGCCATGATGAAGGGCAGCCTCCACACCGACGAGCTCATGAAGGTTGCCATGAACCGCGACACTGGCCTGCGCACCGCGCGCCGCATCAGCCACGTGTTCATCATGGACACGCCGGCCTACGCCCGCACCCTCATGATTACCGACGCGGCCATCAACATCACCCCCGAGCTCGAAGACAAAGTTCACATCGTGCAGAACGCCATCGACCTGGCCCACGCGCTGGGCATTCCCGAGCCCAAGGTGGCGCTGCTCTCGGCCATCGAGACGGTCAACCCAAAGATCAAGTCCACGCTCGATGCAGCCGCTCTTTGCAAGATGGCCGACCGCGGCCAGATCACCGGCGGCATTCTCGATGGTCCATTGGCATTCGACACCGCCGTCAGTGTCAAAGCCGCCGCCATCAAGAATCTCGTCTCACCGGTCACTGGCCAGGCCGACATCCTGGTCGTCCCCGATCTGGAGAGCGGCAATATGCTGGCCAAGCAGCTCGAATACCTGGGCGGCGCGCAACTGGCCGGAATCGTCCTCGGCGCTCGCGTACCTACCATCCTCACCAGCCGCGCCGATTCAGCCGAGACCCGGCTCACCAGTTGCGCCGTGGCCGTGCTTCTGCACTATGCCACTCATCCGCAAGTCAAGGTCTAGCGATCGTTCCGCATCGCAAGCTTGAATGGGCGCCTTCCGAGCTGGACGGCGCCCATTCTGATTTCTTGAACCTGCGCGCTCCCGAACGACGTGCATGATTCTTGTTCGAAGCCGCTCGGTAACCAAGGTTACTTGAATGGATCGAATCCCTGCGCTGTCCAAAGCAAGTGCTTACAGCCACATGGCCCGGATTTCTCCTGTGTTGACATGGGTTGTTTGGCGTAAATTAGTCTCATCTTCCGTTCTACCATTTTTCCAGTCCGCCTCAAGATCGTTTCGGATTCCTCCGATGAAAGTGGTAAGCCGATCTATCGGATCGGTATGTCGAACTCACGCATGAAGCCGTTACGTGAGGCATTCTGCGCAAGCACGCTCTGATTCGCTCCGAAGTGCCCTCGGCATCGGATGGTTGCGTCTTTTGATTTGAGTATCGGGCCCAGGAACGCTGAGATGCCCAAAAAAGCTGAAGCAAATCTCGCCGCCCTGATCGAAAGCACGGATGACTACATCTGGTCGGTGGACCTCGACTTTGGCTTGGTTACATTAAACCGGGCGGCGAAGCGCGAACTCGAAACCAGTTTTGGCACGCGCCCCGCGTTGGGAATGCGCCCCGAGCAATTGCTTCCGCCGGAGCTAGCGGCAGAATGGATTCAGCTATACGAGCGTGCCCTGCGGACGGGGCCGTTTCGGCTGGAATATCGGTTTGCCCATGGCCGCTTCGTCGAGCTTTCGCTGAACCCGATCGTCTTCGACGGCAAAATGACCGGCGTTTCGGTCTTCGCCAAAAACATCACGGAACGGAAGGCCGCGGAGAATGCGCTGACGGTCGCCGAGAAAAAGTATCGAGACATCTTCGATGGGGCGCTGGAAGGAATATTTCAGACATACCCCGATGGCAGACCCTGGACCGCGAATTCCGCCGTGGCTAAACTGCTGGGCTACGAATCCGTGGATGATCTCATGTCCACCGTCAAGAATGTCGCGACAGACGTATGTGCGGACCAAGACGAACGCGCGGCATATATCAGGCTGCTCGAGGAGCATGGGTCCGTCATGGGCTTCGAGGGCAGATTCAAGCGCAAAGACGGCTCCATCATCTGGATTTCAATCAATGGTCAAAGGGTTTTGAACCCCGATGGCAGCGTCTCCCATAACCAAGGCTTCGTGGTGGACATTACCGCGCGCAAACAAGCCGAAGCGGCTCTGCGCCTGAGTGCGGATTCGCTGCGCGAAGCGCAGAGAATTGGAATGTTGGGCAGTTACGTTCTTAAGCTGCCTGAAGGCGTTTGGACCAGCTCCGAGGTCCTGGATGAACTCTTCGGGATTGGCGCCGGCTACGACCGCACCCTGGCTGGATGGAGGGCTCTGATCCATCCCGACGACCGGGACATGATGGCCATCTACTTTGTCGACGAGGTTCTTGGAAAGCGCAAGGAGTTCGATAAGGAATACCGCATCATCCGTGCGTCGGACGGGGTGGAGCGATGGGTGCACGGCCTCGGTCGAGTCGATTTCGACCAGCAGGGAAAGCCATCGCGCATGCACGGCGTGATTAAGGACATCACCGAGCGCAAACAGGTCGAGCTGAAGCTCCGCGATAGTGAGGAGCGCTACCGCGAAACCTTCGAGCAAGCCGCGGTGGGAATCGTTCACACATCTTTCAGCGGCGAGTTTCTCAGGTGCAACGCACGCTTCGCCGAGATCATCGGCTACCCTCTCGAAAAAATCCGCGGCATGACATTCCAGCAGATTACCGTCGCGGACGATCTTGCCGGAAGTGTCGGGGTGCTTAATGAATTACCCTCGGCCAAGAACGGCGACGCCATTTGGGAAAAGCGCTATATCAAAAGAGACGGCAGTCTGGTCTGGGTGAGGATCACCGTCTCAACGCAACGAGACGCCATGGGGCGGCCGCTTCATTACATCGCCGTGGTTGAGGACATCGACGCCCGCAAGTTAGCGGAGGACCGCCTGGCCACGGCGCAGGTTGCGCTGGAGGAAAGCGAAACCCACTATCGCACCGCATTCCAGACCAGCCTGGACGGCATTGCAATCAGCCACATCGACGATGGCACATATATCGACGTCAATAAGGCATTTCGCGACATGCTGGGCTACGAGCGCGCGGAAGTCGTTGGGCAAACGTCGCATCAATTGAATCTCTGGGTGGACGCCGGCGATCGCGATAGCCTGGTGGAGAGGCTGCGCCGGGATGCAAGCTTCCGCGACGTGAATGTCCGGTTCCGCAAGAAGAGCGGAGATCTCATCTGGATTCTGTTGTCATGTTCGGTCATTGAAATCAAGGGAATTCACTGCATCCTGACCGTGGCGCGAGATATCACCGCAACCAAGGCCGCTGAAGAGCGTCTGGCCGCGGCCAAGGAAGCTCAACGATTGAGCGAGGCGCGCTACCGCGCCGCATTCCAGACCAGCCCGCACGGTGTCGCGCTCAACTGCCTCGAAGATGGAAGGTACTTAGACGTTAATGGAGCATTTCTCGAAACCACTGGATTCAACCTGGACGAGGTCATTGGCCGAACCACACAAGAACTGAACGTCTGGGTCGACCCCGGCGATCAAGACAGAATAGTACGTTCGCTGCTACAGGATTCGGTCTTCCGCGGAGACCTCCAGTTTAGAAAGAAGAACGGAGAGATGCGCTGGGGCCGGATGTCGGCATCGCTCTTCAAACACGAGGGCGTTTCCTGCATCCTATCCGTCACGCAAGATTTCACAGATGCCAAGGCCGCCAAAGAGCGCCTTGCCGAGGCGCAGACCGCCCTGCTCAGGAGCGAGGAGCGCTATCGCACCGCATTCCAAACCAGTCTCGATTCGATGCACATCAATCGCCTTGCCGATGGAATGTTTATCGAATGCAACAAGGCATTTCTCGACATCACCGGATACGAACGCCATGAACTCATTGGGCGCACATCGCTGGATCTCAGCATATGGGCCGATATCCGCGATCGAAAGAGTTGGGTCGATCTTCTTACCCAACAATCCACATGCCGGGATATGGAAGCCCGGTTTCGAAAGAAGAACGGAGACTTGTATTGGGGACTCTTTTCGTCCTCCCTCATCGAGCTTGACGGAGAGGCATGCATGCTCTCCGTGATGCGCGATATCTCCGACGCTAAAGCGGCGGCGGAAGAGATCAGGAACCTTGCATTTTACGATCCGCTAACGGGCCTGCCTAACCGTCGTCTGCTGTTAGATCGGATGCACCAGGTTCTCACCGCGGACGCTCACTGCGATCGCATTCATGCCTTGCTGCTGATCGACCTTGACCACTTCAAGACACTGAACGACACGCTCGGCCACCGGGCAGGCGACCTCATGCTGCAGGAAGTCGCTCGGCGTCTTAACCAGTGCGTTCAGGAAAACGACACCGTGGCCCGACTCGTGGGAGATGAGTTTGTAGTGATGCTGGAGAACCTGGGCGAGACGGCCGAGGATGCCGCCGAAGATACCAAAGCCTGCGCTGAAAAGGTGCTCGCTGCCCTTGCCCAACCCTACACGATCGGCGCCCGCGAATGCCGCATCACCGCCGGCATCGGGATCACGACCTTTGGCGATGGAAGAGAAGGCGCGGACGAGGTTTTGCAGCAAGCCGACATCGCCATGGATCAGGCCAAGGCGGAAGGCAGTAACACCGTGCGTTTTTTCTCGCCCGCTTTACAAACCGCCGTGAATGCTCGAGCCGCTATGGAAGCGGAACTCCGGCATGCCATCGACGCCAATCAATTCGCGCTGTTCTATCAGCCTCAAGTGGATGGCGCGCGCATGATCGGCGCCGAGGCCCTGATCCGGTGGAACCACCCGCGGCGCGGCCTCTTGCTGCCCGGCGAGTTCATTGCGTTGGCCGAAGAAACCGGGCTGATCCTGCCTCTGGGAGATTGGGTTCTGGAGACAGCTTGCAACCAGATTGCAGCCTGGGCGCTTCAACCGGAGCCGGCCTACGTCTCGGTCGCTGTCAACATCAGCGCGCGTCAGTTCCACCAGCCGGACTTTGTCGAAAAAGTCTTGGCTGCGCTCCACCGCTCGGGGGCAGCGCCGCAGAACCTGGAATTGGAACTCACCGAGAGCATGTTAGCCGACAGCATTGAGGAGGTCATAGCCAAAATGACCGAGCTCAGGTCGCATGGCTTGAGATTCTCGCTCGACGATTTCGGTACCGGCTATTCCTCGCTGGCTTATTTGAAACGCCTGCCTCTCGACCAATTCAAGATCGACCGCACTTTTGTTCAGGACATTCTGGTGGACGCCAGCAGCGGTGCAATCGCGCAAACCATTATCTCCCTCAGCCGCGCCATGGGTCTGCCGGTCATCGCCGAGGGAGTGGAAACCGCGGAGCAACGAGACTTTCTCGCTGGACTGGGCTGCCATATGTTCCAGGGCTACCTGTTCAGCCGCCCGCTCGCTCTCAAGGAATTCGAGCGGCGTTGGCTGGGCGGTAAGGATTGCGACGCTCCGATTCCCATTGAACCGTCGCCCATGGCTGTCGATCCTCGCACCCGGCGCTCGATTGCATGAACAGCCCGCGGAAAGACTCGTCCGGGCGGTAGGCCAGGGATTTATCCCTGGTATCAGATTCAACAGAATCGGTGTGGGCTTTACAGGCTACCCAGGGGAAAATCAATCCATCGACATGCTCAACTGGTGGCGCACGTCCGCCCCGCGAATCCAGAAGATTACATCGGTCGCGATGTTCGACGCGTGGTCCGCAATGCGCTCCAGATTCCGCGCCACCAGGATCCCGTTCATGGATTGCTGGGTATACTGCGGCTTTTCCTGAATGAGTTTCAGCAGGTCGGCGTGCGCGCGACGATTCATGCGATCGATCTCATCGTCCATTCCGCGGACAGAGTCGGCCAGCCGCGCGTCGCCCTCAAGCAGCGCCTGCACGGCGGAGCGGATCATGCGTCCGGCAAACTCACCCATAGCCGCAAAATCCACCGGAAGATCGACTTCCTCGGCCTTGAGAATGTCTTTGGTCCGGCGAGCGATGCCCATCGACTGGTCGCCGATCCGCTCCAGGTCGCCGTTGATCTTGATCACGGCCAGAATAAACCGCAGATCGATGGCCATGGGCTGCTCCTTGGCAAGCAGTTCGTAAGCCATCTCGTCCAACTCGCGCTGCGCGGTATTGATGGCTGTCTCATTCTGTTTCACATATTGGCAAAGGCCCTTGTCGCGCTGCAGATAGGCGTCTACCGCGGTCTCGACCGCCTGCTGCGCAAGCGCAGCCATGGCAAGGAGCTTGTCCTTGAGTTCGGCGAGTTGTTGTTGAAAATGAATTCGCGGCACGGCTGTTTATCCCTCATTAACGATTGTGCATCAACCAATGTTACGGCAAAACAAATTTCCGCGCATGCACCAGAACAATCAAGGCCTTCGGATAAGAGTCCCAAAGTGGTTCGGATGCGCACATGACCGCCAAGTGCTCATCCGCGTATAAGTAGCGCCGACCTCCAGGTCGGCTGTATTGTGGGCCTCCTGGCCCGCACACGAACCCTGGCGGCATTGGACGCCGCCAGTACAGCCGCTCTGGAGAGCGGCGCTACTCGAATGCACAATCTACGGATAAGAGTCCCAAAGTGGTTCGGGGACGCGCCCAGCCGCTAGGATGTTCTACGCTTACAATATGGTTGCCACGCACGCTTCAGATCCTGGAATGTTTAGCCTGAACCCCGCCAACTGCGAAAGCCGTCAGATTTACAAGTTGATGACTGGCATCATAGTGCCGCGGCCGGTGGCGCTGGTTTCGACCGTCGACCGCAACGGCGTCGCCAATCTGGCGCCGTTCAGCTTCTTCGCGGGAGTGGGCTCAAACCCTCCCACGGTGCTCTTTTGTCCCACCGTGCGGGCCGCAACTCCATCCCATCCGGACATCAGAAAAGATACGCTGCGCAATGTCGAAGAGACGGGTGAGTTTGTCGTGAATGTCGTCAGCGAAGCCATTTCGGCAGCCGCCAATGCCTCGTCTGCCGAGGTTCCTCCGGAGGTGGATGAGTTTGTGCTGGCAGATCTCGCGCAGATAGCAAGCGACGTGGTTCGACCACCCCGCGTGGCCGAGTCGCCCGCGCAGATGGAGTGCAAACTGCTACAAGTGATCTACACCAACCGCGCCCCCGGCGGAGGCGTCATTGTGTTGGGCGAGGTGGTCCGGTTCCACGTGCGCGAAGATCTCTTCGAAGACTTCCGCATCGATCCGGCAGGCTTAAACGCGGTAGGCCGTATGGCCGGCAATACCTGGGTGCGCACCGGCGACCGCTTCGAGTTGATCCGGCCAAAATAGGCGCCGGCTCAGCCCGGATCAGCTCTCCAACATGCGCCGCTATCTCCTCTTGTATTGCCCGCGCTTGGAAGGAAGAACCCTCACCTCATCGTCTGCGCGCCTGCGATCGGGACCGCCGGATCCGCGATTCTCGGAACGTCTCTCCACCGCCGGGGTATAGACGATGGGCTGGGGCGGAAGGAACTCCGGCTGCGCCGTTACGAACCTTTTCGAAGCGCTGGCCACGGATGCCGAAACCGGTTCCGGCTCGGGGACAAAAGCCCGTTCAAAGACTGCGAGCTTCTCCATCCGCTCTGTCTTGGGCGCGGGCTTGGGCGCAGGATTCGGAGCCGGTTCCTGGCCGACTTCGGTCTGATGCATCTTGCTCAGTCCGAACACCGTCACAATATTTCTGAGCCCGTCAAAGCGGGATGCAACTTGGGAAGACTTGTGCTCGATATCGGCCTCTCGAGCCGTCTCCGCCACGGTAAGCTTCTCGGCTGCGGGTACGAATGCAGGCGCGGGCTCCCGAATCTGGATCGGAGGCACGGCAGCCGGTGCAGGCGCAGGGGCCAAATTTATCCTTGGGGCGGACACTGTTTCGGGCCTTGGCGCAACCGGAACGGGCTGCGGTGCTACGGCAATTGCCGGCGGCTCAGGCGCGACCGGCCGCGCGGGAGGTCTTGCCGCTTCGACCGCCGGAGTAACGATCGATTTAATCGGCGCTGCAATCCTCGGTTCGGCGGCCTTTTCCGCTTGCGGCAGAGGTGTTTCTTGCGGCGCTACGCGCTGCTGAAGCACGTGCTCCATCCACCACGGATCGGGCGCGCTTGAAACCGGCGAAGGCTCAACCGAGTTCGCCTGCTGTTGCGTTTTGGAGATTCGCGGCGGCACCGGCGATGGCTCCGTCGGCACAAAAAGCTGCTCTTGAATCCTCAGCGGGGTGGGGTCGGGAATCGTGCCTGCGGGAGCTTCTGCGGCGTGCATCCGCGGCGTGGGGTGCAGCGAAACTGCCGGCTGTGCAGGCGCGCTTACCGCAGTCCTGGCCGCAATCCTTACTTCGGCATTTTGGTCGTCGACGAACTGCTCGCCGGCAAACGGTTCCTCTGGGAGCGGATGGCTTCTTACCGTTCTCGTGGTGTGGGAATTCTTCTGCGTATTGAGATGATCCTCAATGGCGCGGACCGAAAGCCTGAACGCTGGGTCTGCTTTCTTCAGTCCAATGCGGTTCAACACAAACCCCACCGCCGCCACATCCAGCCGTTGCAGTGTGGTTGCTACCTCGCGCAGTTGAGCGCGCGTGGTTGTGCCGGACTCAACCACGACAATGGCGAAATCCACGTGTCTCGCCAGGTATTCAGTCTCTGCGGAAACCACCAGCGGAGCCGTGTCCGTCAGCACCAGGCTGCCTTCCCGCGTTTCGGTCTCTTCCGCCATCTGCCGCACCAGCGCCGAAGACCGGCTGGACCGCTGAATCGTGGCCAACGCCTGCTCCGCTTGCTCGCTGGAGTTGGCGCGCGGCGCCGGCGCCGGTGTTCCCGAGGCATCCACAAGCACCGTCGTTCTGCCCATCGCCTCCAGCATCGCTCTCACCCTGTGAACCAGCGTCGTAACGCCCGTCCCCGCTCCGGAGCCGGTAAAAATGCAGCTCTTCAGGCCGCCCTGTTTGCGGGCATACTCGATCGCCGTCGCCAGGCGCAGCAAGTGCTCATCTGCCACGCCTTCCGGAACCTCGTCGAAATCCGGCAATTGCGCGATCGGCGGAAAGCCCAGCACATGCTCGACATCTTCGGCAATGTAGACCCTCGGGTCCATCTTGTGCGCGATCACCGCGGCCATCACTCCAAACATGATGGCCAAAATGACAAGCGCGACAGCATTGCGAAGCGCGCTGGACTTGGCGAGGTGCAGCGGCGCAACCGCCGGCGAAATTAGGAACGCCGATCCCGGCGCGCCCACCTCGAGCATCAGATTGTGCCATTGCTCGTCGATGGTCGAGAATCGAGCCTGCAGGCGCGTGATGTCCGTCACCAGATCGCTCGATCGCTGCAACTTCGACGTGGCGTTGCCCGCCGCCCCGGTCAGTTGTCCCAGTTGTGCGTTCAGCTGCGCCTCTACGCCCGCGGTCCGCTCCAGGTCGCTGCGCAGCTTCAGTTGAATGCGCGCCGCAGCTTTGGCGCGCAGGTCGCTCGCCATCTGGTCCAGTGAGGCGTTGATCTTCGCCAGTTCCTCGGCGGCCTGCTTGTACTGCGGATTGTTTTGCGTGAGGTTGGACGTCTCTGAGATTAATACCGCGCGCCTCGCGTTCAGCGAGGTCTTCATGCTCACCAGCCCGGCGTCGCTGGCAATCAGTTCATCGGCCTCGGCATCGAGCGCCGCCGACGATGGTCCCTTTTCCGCGCCCACCGAGGTATATCGGGACGCGGCAGCATCGTGCTCGGCGCGCGCTCTCACCAGCTCCGCGCGAATCCGGCCGATATCGTCGTCGTAGTGGTCGGGCGCCATGGAGCCGATCGATGCCTGGCCCAGTTGCTTGTTCAGGGCTTCCTGTTCGGCGCGATCCGCGGTCAGCTCCTTCTGAATGCGATCCCGCTCCTCACCCAGCACCGTTAATCGCAGCTTGTCGCCCGCTTTTTGCGCGCCGGCCGCGCTCTCGATGTAGCTGGCGGCCACGGCGTTGGCAATCTTGGCCGCGTCATCCGGGTTTGCGGCCCGCGCGCCCACCGAGAACTGATAGCTGGTGCCCTCCCGCGTTACTTCAATGGTGTGCCGCAGCCGCTCTACGGCTGCCTGCTCGCTCTCAGTCGCCCCCCACCAAATGCCGTGACCCAGCTTGTGCAGCGCCGCGGTCAGCACATCGCTGCGCGACACGTCCAGCATCTGCTGTGCAATATACGATTCGTATGTGTTGATGTCGTACGGCCAGCGCCGAGCCCCGGCGCTCTGCTCCAGCACTGTGGGCTCCTCCGGCTGCACGTAGACAACCGCCTGCGCCAGATAAACCTTCCACGTCGTCAGGAAGTAGGCCAGCCCCAGCACCAGCCCCGCCAAAGCAAACGCCAGCACCAAGCGCCGGTGAAGCTGCACGCCGCGGCGCAAATCCAGTCGAAGCAGTGCCTGGTCGGCGTTTTCGGGCGGAATGGGGCGAACGGTCGCGCCCGGCGGTCCAAACTGGCTGTCGCCGTTACCGGCTGGTTCCATCGAAATCGAGACGGGCGGACCGGGCAATGAGCTCATAGCATCCCCGGCGCCACCATGGCCAGCGTACCCACCGTAATCAGCGGGCTCAGCCGCTCAAGAACGTAGGTAGCTCGATAGAATCCGGTCTGCGGCACAAATATAATCTCTCCCGGCTTCAGGGTAATCTCGTTGGTTTTGGCCGGATTGAGAATGTCGTTGAACGAGACCATCCGTGAAGTGCCGCTCTCCGGATCCACGATCTGAATGTGCGGCTTGTTGCCCGCCTTGGCGGAGACAACTCCACCCGCTTCGGCCAGAACGCTGGCCAATGTCGACGTGCTGGTCAATGGAATGGCGCCCGGTTTCTGCACCTCGCCGAGCACTGAGACAAAGCGTTCCGCGCCGTTGGGCACATAGACCACATCGTCCCGGCGCAGGCGCATATCGGCCAGTCCATTGCCGGAATCGATCAGCGCCTTCAGTTGCACCCAGACCACCTCTTGATGGCCGCGATAGATGGCGCACCGCTCTGGAATCTGCGCTGGTTTGTTCGGCCCGCCGGTCTCAAGGCCGACCCGGGTCAGCGCTTCCAGCAGTGTAGGCGTTCCATCGAAAGTCACAACCCCGGGCCTGTCGACCGCGCCCAGCACCAGAATCTTGTTGGCGGTGTATTTGGTCACCGTTACCTGCGACGTAAGGTTCGCGTAATATCCCGACATCGCTGCGTCGATGGCTTTGGCGGCATCCGAGCGCGTAAGACCATCCATCGTCACGTCGCCGGCCAGCGGCAGGGTAATGCGCCCGTCCGGCCCGACAATCAGTCTGGCCGTCAGATCCGGCCGCCCCGCAAAATCGACCGTAATCTCGTCGCCCTTGCCCAGCCGGTACTCTTCATCCTCGCCAGGTTGAAAACTGCGCAGCGTCTCCAGCGGATTGGGCTTCAGCGTTGGGGTAGGAGGCTCCGTGGTTGTCTGCCGATCCGATGCCTGGACCTGCGTTTCGCCTTGCGCCAGGACCGGCGCCTGGCCTCTCAACCCGCAGGTCCCTAAAGTCACCAGAAGAATGAACAGGATATGAATGCGAGGTTTCATGCCGTTGCCTCCCGACCGCGTAAGACTCCCAAGCCATGGCGAATCATGCCCAGCCCTTTCTGCTTTTCGTCATCGGTCAAAACCCACCTTTGCAACACTGCAATGCCCCCCGCCGCGTAAATCAAGCCCGCCGCCACCAGCACTCCAGCCCCCTGCCAGCGATTTACTTCGCCCACCAGCCGGGCCACGGGCCATGCCAGTGCGCCCGCAATCACATACGGCAACAAGCCCGGCAAAATCACCACCCGCAGGAATTTCGTCAGGCGAAGATCCAGCACCCACAATGCCCTGCCCATCAAAACGCATGCCGAGCCGGCAGTGGCCAGGCAAACGGCTGCTCCAATCCCGAACGGGGTCCAGCGCCCTTCAATCCAGCGAGCTGCCGGCAACGTGACCGCCAGAAGCACCAGATTTGGAATCGAGTAAGTAAACTCCTCGTAAACCCGCCCCATTCCCCTGAAGATCGAGGTACCCGCTCCTGTCAGCATATGCGTATGCATGGCAAGACTGAATACCACAAACAGGGGCACCATCGTGTACCGCATGGGTAACGCCGGCCCCAGCCATACCTGCATGATCGGTCCCGCCCAAAACGCCAGCACCGCCACAAATCCCGCGGTACAAAGGTTCGAGTAGCGCGATCCGCGCAGGTAAAGCTCTCCCAGATTGCGCAATTTGTCCTCGCGTCCCGATGCAGCGTCCAAGTGTGACGCAGCCGGCAGCAGCGCCGCAAAAAAAGCAGTGGGAATTGTTGACAGCGAAACCGGCCATTTCTTGGCCACGTCCAGAAGCCCCGCAGCCGCTGCTCCCAGCGTCGCCAATGCGGCAACCCGCTCCACCGACGCCAGAAAGATAGACAGCATGCTCTGAAACTGCACCAGGCCGCCAAAATGGACCACGTATTTTAGCGACTCCCGCTGCACTAGACGCAGCGAGAGGTGCAGCCATTCGAGCTTGCGCCACGCCCACCAGATGGTAAGTCCGTCGATGATGACGGTGCGAACCAGGTAGGCTTCGGCCAATCCCCTGATTCCCCGCCCCGCGCCCACCAGCCAAACGATCAGCGCAAACTCCGCCAGGATGCCTATCGTCTGGAACACCTGGGTGGAAACAATCCGCTGCGTCCCCGTCAAAATATCGCTAAAGGCGTTCAGCGAAATGCTCGAAAGAAACACCGCGAGGACAATGAGAACTGCCTCTTTGGCTTCTCCCGCATGAGCCGGGGGCAGCTTCAACCACGGCGCTACCCAGTTCCATCCCAGCAAGAAACCGAGAAAGACCATCCCGCACATGGGAATGGTTACCGCCAGGCCAGTCGAAAGCAGGGAGTTGGCCTTGTCGTATTCCTTGCGCGCGTGGAACTCCGCCACATACTTGATGTACACGTTGGAAATGCCCAGCGTGGTAATACCCACGTACGAGACCAGGATGAAGATCGTAGTCCAGATTCCGTAGGCTTCCAGGCCGATATGTGCCAGCACGAAGGGCACCAGGCAAACGCCCCTCGCCATGTTTACAACCCGCGCAATAATGGTGGCCAGCACATTGCTTCCCAGCCGCCGGTTCACTTCGCTCATCGGTTGCCGCGCAGCTTCCGGGCTGCCCATCTCCAGGGCGGCTTCCGGATCGATCGCCCATTCCATCTCTTTCACCGGCGCTTCGGCAACGGTAACCGGACTGTTCATGGCTGTGCCTCGCGTTTGGTGCGCGCCCATGCGGCACGGCTCCGGGACTGGCGAACCACCAGCGGCGTGATGGCTGCTTTCCAAAGCAGATAAACCGGCGCCGCGGCCAGCGCCGCAAGTTCCTGCGCGGGCTCCGAGCCCAGCAGCGCCGACTCCAGAACATAAAGAACGGCGATCCCCGCGCAGACAATCGCGAATACATGCAGCCAATGCACCGGCAGAAACGCCGTGAGCAGCAGCGCCAAAATTCCGCGCGAGAGCGGCAGGCTCCATACATCTGCCAGAGTCTCAAGGGCGCGCCAGTTTCCGTGCAACACCGCTGCGCATAACCGTCCCGTGGCCTGGCTGGCAACGCGCAACCGGCCGCCTTCCCAACGTGCCTCCTGCGTAGCCTGTGCAGCGCCGCCGGCGGGAATGTGCGCGTGTACGAAGGCTTCTCCCACCCACCGCACCCGAACGCCTTCCGCGATCAGTTTGGTGCTGTATTCCACGTCTTCGGCAATGCTGTTTGCGCTGAAGGGAACCCGCTCCAGCGTCTCTGCCGTCACCGCAAAACCGTTGCCGAATAGCCCGGTCGAGAATCCCAGGCCGGCCCGTCCCCTCGCTCGCACCACGTTCATCCCGCGAAACGCCAGCACGCGAAGCCGTGCCAGCGGTCTGAAATCGTTCGCACCTGCTTGGGCTGCGGGCAATTCCAGCTCATACCGGCACTGCGTAGCCTGGGCGCCGTCTTCCAACGCTGCCCGAGTGGCCGAGATCAGGTTTGCGCTCGCCACCGAATCGGCGTCGACCACCAGCACCGCATTGGCGCCTGCCGCCAGAGCCGCGGCAAATCCATGACGCAGCGCCGCACCCTTGCCGCGAAGCTTGGGATTGTTCAGCTCCACCACTTGTGCGCCTGCCGCCGCCGCCGTTGCCGCCGTCGAATCGGAGCAGTTGTGGGCCACAACATACAACGGAATCGACCGATCGGCCGCGCGCACCGACTCAACCGTCCGTGCAATCATCAGTTCTTCGTCGTGGGCCGGCACCACCACAGCCAGATGAATCTCCCGCTGCGCCGCCCCGCCTTGCCTGCCCGTGCGGAAGAGATTGCCCACGATCGACAGCGCCAGATTCAGGAACAGCGGCGTCGCGAATGCGGCCATCGTCACTGCCAGCGCCAAGATTGAAACCTGAACCATCTACCCTCTCTGTTCCCTGAAAAAACCGCCTGCAACTGTTTGACTCAACCCAGCCCGCGTTGTGTTACACACTGCAAATGCGCGTCTCTCAGGTCAGTACTCGCCTGAATTCGAAAGGCGGCGCGGTTTCAGCCTTCGCGCTCGCCGCCACCCGAACCGGATTCATCCCGTGAACCCAGCCCACGATGAGAAAAAACAGCAGTTGGGGCTGCTCGCCCAAATACACCGTGGCAATCGCGGTCGTTAATCCGATCAACACAGCCAGATGCGCAAAAACCATGCCCTGGTCCTCGGCCGGCATGGGCCGCGCGGCCAGCCGCAACAGCCTTATTCCCCATCCCGCCAGGATGGCCACAAACAGCCCGAGCCCCACCAATCCCTGAGTTACTGCCAGCATCAAGTACTGGTTGTCGATCGACTTCTGTCCCTCCATGGTCGGAAAGGTGGTAATGCCCCACCCGAACGCCTTGCGCTCCATCACCACCGGCATGTAATTGTGAACCAGGTCCCGGCGATAGATTGCGCTCCGCTGTTCTTCGGTCTTGGCCTGGTCCAGTTCAACGCTGGTGTACTTGTTTCCGAAGTAGTAACCGGCCGAAAGAATCACGGCCGCCAGCAAAATGAAAGCCGCCGCCGCCTTGGCCACGGGAAACTTTCCCATCAGGAACACAAACAGCAGCGCCAAAATCACGCCCAGCCACGGTCCGCGCGACTGCGTCATCAGCAGGCCGCCCACAATCGCCCACATCACCGCGCCCCGCACCGTAAGCCGCAACTCCTTGACGATCCTCCGCGTTCCCCACTGAGGAACAAAAGTGCGCAGCCAGATGCAGTAAACCAGTCCCATCAGGAAAACCATTCCCGCAAGAATGGCATGGGCAAAGGGGCCGATAATTCGCCCGAAGCCCCACCGAATCTGCGTTGGCCATGCCCACCAGGCCTGCCCCGGAAAGAAGTGCTTGAACACCTCCTGCCAGGTGCTCTTGCCGGTAAAAAAGTCGAAGACGCTGATCACGGCCACCATCGCCAGCAGCGTCACCATGCGCCGGATCAGCGCTACCCTCACCGGCTCCCCGTTGTACTTTCTCTCTTCGATCAGCAACTTGCCTACCATGTAGGGAAATATGATCATCGTGATCCCGGCGGCAAACTGAAAGATCCCGTTGTCGCCGTTTACCTGCAATGTCTCCGCCGGCGATGTAAAGATGCGTACCCATGTCCCGTTAGCCAGTGGCGTGCTCATTCCCTCTGAAACCGCCTCGCTGACCGCAAATAGCACCACCAGCAAGTCCATCCAATCGAAGCGCCAGTGCCGCATCTCCATAAAAATCAAGGCCACGCCCAAAGGCAGAATCGCCGTGTCGGCAAACGTCAACGGGGGCAGATGCTCAAACCGCAGCTGGAACGATTGAGGCAGCAGCAGCACCGCGGGCAGATAGACATTAATCAGGGCGCTGCGCGTCGAACCCATGGCCATGACCACGACACAGGCTAATGCCGGCAGCAGGATGACTAGTTCCATTCCATCCCCACATCGGGCTGCTTTTGCCTCACGCTGCAACCCTGGCCCTCCGCCCGCACGCCCAGTGGGCCCCGTGCGCCGTAAACGCTGGCTTTCAATATGGCGGGCAAACTCATGCAGCTCTTTCTGGATTCCCGGAACCCGTACCTCGTTTCAATTCCCATCGCATGCGCCATGCAATCAATCCGCATGTCTATCCGCGAACTCGCGTCTGTGCCGGGAGTCCCTCCTGCTCGACGGCCATGTCAATTCTTGCGGGGGCTTCAACGTCGGGCGCCAGCGATCTGCCATGGGAAATCGCAGGTTGCCATTCGTCGAAAAGCGGCTGCGCGCACCATGCGTAAAGCAAAAAGCGAAGTTTGAAATTCAATCCCGCCAGCGACATCGACAGCCCGGCCTCGAGCAACTGGCGCCGCACATCCATCAGTGCGCCCAAACCCGCCGCCGTCATTTGACGCACTGCCTGCAGGTGCACAACCATTACCAGCCCGTTGGCGATGCTGGCATGCACGGCCTCAACCAGTGAAGCGGCGGTGTCCGCGCTGAGCCGGCCATGGACATAAACGTGCATCACCTGCGGCGTGCTCACTGTCGTTATATGGGACTGGCCCAGGTATGGGCGCTGCATCCAGGCCGTGAGCAGCGTCAGCGGCAGACGCCGTGCCAATCCGTAAAAGTCGCGCAGATAGCGCGGTCCTAGCCGCGAAGGTTCCTGAACAAAGCGCATCGCCCACTCCAGGCCGCACTTCTGTATCCATCGCGGAGCCCGCACCATGTCGCCCACCAGAATCTCAAAGCTGCCGCCGACGCCCATCGCCACCGGAACGCCGAGCCGCTTGCGATGCATCCAAATCCATTTCTCCTGCTTGGGATTTCCCAGCGCAACCAGCAGAATGTCGGGCTTGGCCGCGTGAATCCGTTGCAGGATCTCGCTATGATCGAGCCGCGCCACGTGCTCCTCGGTGGGCGCAAACGTGCCCACCACGCGCACCCCCGGATAGTTCTTTTTGAGGAAGCTCGCCGCTCGTTCGGCTACGTCCCCTTTGCCGCCCAGAAGAAAGATTCCGTATCCCTTCTGCGCCGACAAGGCAGCCAACTTAGGCACCAGGTCTACGCCCGTTACGCGCTCGGCCAATGGGCATCCCAACAGCTTCGAGGCCCAAACCAGCGGCATTCCATCGGGCAGCACCAAGCTGCACCCCGCGATAATGCGGTGCAGATGCTGGTCGGCCAGCGAATTCAGCCAGAAATCGAGATTGGCAGTCGCTATCTGATGATTCCCGCCAGACAGGATCATGCGTTCGATCGCCGCAACGGCCTCGCAGACCGTCAGACTGTCGAGCGGCAGTCCCAGAACTGCGATCGGATGCTTCGAATTCCGCTTCATCTTAAGCTTCCATTCCCCGCTTACCCAACAACACGTTCAGAATGGTGTAAGCTGCGGCCGCGACCGCAATCCCCGGCCGCTCCACTCAATTTGTTGCCCGGTCCGCGTCTGCTTCCCGTTCCGCCGGTTCGATGGTCCGGCCTTCGCGTTAACGGCTACCCCGCTGGTATTTACTTGCATTCGAGCCCTTCGCCATCGAGGTTTCGCATCGACTATCATCGGCCCGGGTGGACTGATGGTTAGAAGCTACGCTGCATATAGACACTGAACAATGGCGAAAAGGTGGAGACGCGATGGCCGGGGGCTACGCCGTTAGGTACCTGCAACAACAGCAATATGGTAACCACATTTTGGTTACCTGATTTTGGCGGGCGCGTTCCAGGCGAGCTGTTAGCCGATCGCGCTTTAGATTTTTGTGCCCGATCCTCGTCGGGACACTATCCTTATTCCTGCCACTCCAACACGGCCACCGAACAGGGAAGCAGCATCAGCTCACCACCGCCGAAGCGCTCCTCTTTTAACTTTACCTGCGGTGTCCCTTCGTTTGTGGCTCCCGGCCCGGGGCTGGTGAGTCTCAATAGGTTAACACGCATATTGGATGAAATGCCAGGGGCGTCGAGGCTAATTCGCCTGGTCTCGTGCAGCCCATAGTTGAAGACAATCAGCCCGTGCGCCTTGCCCTCCTGAAATGCATAAGCATCGATCTCGTGAACCCCTCGCAGTTGCACTCCGTCGTTTCCCTCCGGCTGGTCGTGCATTGGATTCTCGCCGGTTACCTCCACGCGCATCATGTTCCCGCGAATCGCGCGATTGGCCATCGCCTCCACCAGGAACTGCGGACGCATCCGGCCATTGGCGCCCATCTCCACCACGCTGCCCCACAGCCTCACCGGCGTTCCATCGCTCCGCCTGAATCGAAACTGCGGCAGTGCGAAGAGCATCTGATCGCGCACGCCGTGGTCTCGCATCATGCGCAGCATGTGCCCGGTCACGGCAATCCCCGCCGCGGCTGAAGGTGTGAATCGGTCCAGCACCGGCTGCGTGGCCGTGCCTTCGGTGGTATGCAGATTCACTTCGTATACTGCCAGTTGCCGTCCTCCCGCCGAAGCCTGCGTCGCCTTCACAATGCCATCTCTCGACATCTGCTCCGGCTGCGCCATTAAAGGCCCATAGAGCTCGTCGTCGTTGGCCCACCTGGTCACGCTGTGCATCAGATAAGGCGCAAAGGCGATGGTGTTGGCCTGTGGAGCCCCTGCCAGAATATCCGCGTTGCGCCCCGGCCAAACCGCCTGCGCGCCCACGGCCAGATCGAAGCGCCCTGCGTCGGCTCCGGCCCCGGCGCGAAATGCCGTGAAAACCTGGTTGGCGCGCCGCCCGTAAGCCCCTGCGTCGTCCATCGTTTCGCCCTTGAAGATACCGTTCCAGGTCTCGTTGCCAAGCTCAATATGAATCGTCCTGAAGCTCTGCGTCCACGGCGGCCTGCGTCCCGCGGCAATCCGCAATGCGCCCCCCGGCGTGTCGGCTCCGCCGGCCAGGTACTCAGCCAGCTTCCGCGCCTCGTCCTTGCTCATTGCCATGGGCGCTACAATCCACGGTTCGGCGCCAATCTCCTGGCACAGATCCAGAAACTCCGGAATTCCGACCGCAATGTCCTCCTGCCTGCTGAACCAGATCGCAAAGCCTGACCTCTGGCGCGCCAGCGGCGGCGTCAGCAGGTTCTCGACCGTGCTGCCCAACCCTTCGCCTTCCATCAGCCGCAGCACACCCGGCTGCAGCTCCTTCAGCGTTTCGACCACCTCATCGCGGAAGGCCGTCCGGTTCCCCGGGTCTCCATCGGCTTGTTCAAGATCCGCGTCGTCCAGCAGCAACGAGCCCCCCGTCACGCTGAACCTCACCTCGACAGTTCCAGGTGGCCCCGTCGCCGCTTCGTTGACGGCAAACTCCGCATGGTAGTCGGCCCACGAGGAACTCAGATTCACGTCCTGATTGAGAAACGCCGGCATTCCATTCGCCAGCCGCGCCACATACAAGTGCAGCGTGCGCGACCCTGCCAAGCTCTTTGCCCTAAAGCTCAGCCGGTACCGTCCGTGCAGGCGCACAAAGGTCATTCCCTCCGTGCTGTCAAAGTATGATTTGATCTCCGCGGACTGTCCCGCCCCTGCTGCTTCGATCCGCAACGCCTGGCGGCCTGGAGTCCCCGGTGAAAGATCCTTGCGTTCGGCCTCCAGGTGCGCGCCGCCATTCAGGCTTGGCCACCAGCCCGCCGCCGGATCGCCCGCAAAATCCTTTTCGACAGCCAGCCAGTCACCGGCCCCAACCGCTCTCGGGCCGGCATCAAGGCCGAGCCCATACCCCCCGCTGCTCGGTCCGCTGGTCAGCACCATGCCTCGCCGCCCGGCTGCCGCCCCGTCCAGCACCTCGAAGCTGCCGCCATCCCAGAATCCCGCCGGCCACACAAACCCCTGCTGCGTATCGACGCACCGCGCCGGGCCGCCCATGTTGCAATGCAGAATGCTGTGGTAGCTCATCCCCTCGAATCCAGGATTCCGGAATAGGAGGTTCTTCATCATCTGCCCGGAATCGTAATAGTTCTGCTCGCCCAGATTGATGCCCAGCCTGGTCACTCCGGGAAGTATCACCTGGTTGGTCACCCTCAGATGGGTCACGCCGTTGTCCGAACCACCTGCCCCGCGAACCTGAGCCGGAACTGGGGCGGACAGAACCATGGCGGCGATCGTGGCAAGAACCAGTTGCAGGTTGCGCGGCTTCATTCCGATCATTGTCGCATCCTCCCCGCGCAACTCCCTCAGCTACCCGGAAGCTGCGGGCTGTCTTGGCGAGGGAAGCGAACCTGAGCCTCCACGAGAAGAGCGTCGAGCGGAATCATCCAGACGACCCTGGCCTGATAACGCGATTCAATCGCCGAAATGCCGCCGCAAATACCCGCATTCAGAAGGATTCCCGCCACAACCCAGAAGAAGGTCCCTTTCAGGGGGTTGATCATGCGTCTTCCCGGCATTCGCCCGGACAGAGCCAAAACCAGATAAATCGCGGAACCGATCACAATTAGATAAAACAGGACGGTCAGGGTCGCCGTGGGCATCGTTCCCCGATACGCGGCGCCCATCCGCATTTGCGCCAGAACCTGGATCGGAAACGTCCGGTCCAGCGTGTCTTTCTCCACGGCATCGTATCGAAAGCTCGACAACGTGAAGTCCAGAAACTGCGCGCCCGCGTTGTGCAATCCTGCCCTGAAAAACCCGGCCGGATCGTAGCGCAGCACCGCAAACATGAACCGGAACTGTTCTTCGCTCAATGCCCGGCGCCGGTCGTAGGAGGCCACCTCGTAGACTGACTTGCCCGGCTCGGTTCCAAACAGGAATTCATACGATGACATCGGAAATTCATTCACGTACTCGCAGAGCATGAAGTGGCTCTGTGGACAAGTAGCGCGCAGAAAGTCGGTGCCCGGGCCATCCGCCACCAGGCGAGCTTCAATCAGAGGAAACCGGAGGGGTTGCTGGCCCGCCGCTCGCGCAATGCCATAAGTCACCAACGACTGTGCGGCGAAAGCGGTTATGGCCGCAACCAGAATAAGGATCAAGCCCCGGTAATTCATCCAGGACCGCCTGACCAGGTTGACGGCGATGGCCAGGCTCAAGAGCGAAACCGAAATCAGCAGGCACGTGTCGTGGCACAGCAAGGAGAAGGTGAGCAGCAAGAACCAGAGCGCATACTCCGTTCGCGTCAGCCGGCGGCGGATCGATAGCAGGATGGCGCAAGAGAGAATTGCGATCCCGGCAAAGAGATCGGGCATAAGGTAACTGGTAAAGAATGAAACATCCGATAATAAACACAATCCCAGGCAAAGCCAGGCCAGCGTGGGCCAAACAGGAATCGCGAGCGCGCGCAGCGTAAGGTAGAGACCGAGCAGGACAGCGGCCGACTGGAAAATCATGGTCAACCAGAATCCGCTGGTGACCGCGCCGGCGTACAACGCAAGACCATAGAACAGGGAGCGGCCGAGCACGATGCCCTTTTTCTTGATAGCCTCCAGGCTTCTGGTTCGCGCTTCTCCAATGTTATGCAGGCTCTGTTGGGCGGCTTGCGGCGCCGGGCTTCCGGCCGCGCTGGCGGAATCGCCATCCTCCGCGGTCCATGCCGTCCTGCGATGCGTGAACTTGCTGATCGCGGCATCTTCGCTGCGCATATAGGTTCTGGTGTCGGGAAAGTAGAAAGGCCCGCGGTTCCACACCGCAGGCCACAGAAGCAAGGCCATCAGCGCCAAGAGCACAAGTCCTCGGAGCCAGGTTTCTTTCATGCGCGCCTGCTGTCTTTCCAAACCGCGACTCGAACGATCGCTTTCCGCTTCATAGCAAGTTCCCGGCTCGACACGAGCCACCCGAATGGCCATCGAAGCCGGAATTCCCAATTATCCTTCGGCTGGACTCGAATATACCACCGGTTGCCTCTGCCTTCGGTCTCAACGCATCCAGACCCGCCCCGTCACTCACTGGCAAAACGGCAAGATGGTGATTCGCTGGCTGGCCTCAGCCTTCTTCAGAACAGAAAAGAGGTTCAACAAGATCATGGGCGATCGCGATCTGTGGACCATGGAGGCAACCCTCAACAACACACAGCCTGCCACAGGGCAGGTTGCAGCATAGTATCGTCGACCCAACCCCCGTCCGGAACTTTCAACTACGTGCGGGACATCCTCCGTTGCGGAAGCCCCAAGATATTATGCTTTGCGGCGATCGGAATTCGGACCAATTAGACGTATTTGATGTGTTCATCTTTGGATACAAACCTCTTGGCTCTAAACCGCTACGGTGGGAGTTAGTGGCGTCATGTAAAAGCCCAGACCCGCAAATCCTGCCCACGGGATTAATGGAGAGGTGATCAGGAGTATTCTCTCCATGTTCCAACGGTCCATTTTGGATATTCCGAATATACAATTGACTCGTGCAAAAAACCAAAATAGCCCTCATTCTTGTGCTCATTTTCTGTATTCTGCCGAGATTGAGACATCCTTTCATTAGTGGTGACCTGGTCGATTTCGGTCCCTACTATACCGCTGCGACCCTGGCCCGCGATCATCAGGGCATCGGCATTTACAGCGGCGCGGACACCGGGCTAGATCCACAGAACGTGCTCGCGGGTTCAAGCACTCTATTCGCCAAAACGGCTCGCCGTATCGGAGTTCAAAGGCCGTTTCTCTATTTATATCCACCCATCCTCGCCGATATGCTCATTCCACTTACCTTCTTTCCTTTTAGTACTGCGAGAACCATATGGGCTGCCTTGAACTATGCGATGCTTCCGTTCGCTGCGTTCTTCATAGTGAGGCTTCTTAAACTGCGATTGATAAGTTGGGGATCGCTGATCGTCTTGACCGTCCTCTATTCCTTTTCGCCGGTTATTCAGTGTATAAACATGGGCCAGGTTTCTATCCTGCTTTTGTTACTATGGGCAAGCGGCACACTCTTTCACGTGAAAGGCTGGCACGTAGCTTCGGGTTTCGCCTTCGCTTTGGCTGCGGCAATCAAACTCACCCCGCTGATCGTCGTGTTCCCATTGCTGCTGATGAAAGAATGGAAAACATTGCGGGCCTTCTTCGTTTCGCTGCTTTTCCTCACCACGGTTACATGTTTCATCAATACCCCGTCTTCTCTCACGGATTACTTCATTCACGTCGTGCCACCGATGTCCCGCGGTATTTTGACAGTTATAAACATCTCCATATCTGCTTCGGTTGAACGTCTGTACGTGGCTCTTCACCACGGAGTCATTTCTCCCGCTGTAACGGATCAAATCCCAGCGGCGTTAATTTGGCTGGGAAAGGGGCTTGATGCTGCAATTCTAGGCTTCGCAGCCTTGCTCATTTATTCAAGAGGTAATGCAATAAGGACTGCCGACCGGACTATTGCTCTGGCGCTTTTCGCGGTGCTTTCTGTCTGCGTTGCGCCGGTATCGTGGCAGCACGGATGTACCCTCTGCTTCCTGGCGCTCTGCCTGCTATGGGCTGAAGCATTGAGGGAACCGAAGTCGAATCTGTATCTAATGATCCTAGTCTTCGGTACCATCACACAGACTACTTCCCTCAATGAATTTGCTTACAAAAACTTGGATGGTCATGCGACACGGCCGATCCTCGCGGCCCTTCTGCTTTCGGTCACGCCCATCGGCGGCGTCGTGCTGGTCTTTACTAGGCTTCTTGCCATGCGCTCCTCAGATTCTTCCAGCCCCACACCCGAGCTGGAGCGGCAAGCTTTACCTATCGACTCACCTAACCCTGTGGCGTAGCCCACCACACATCCTATACCCCTTTAATAGGCTAAAGAGTAAGGATTGAAGAGAGCCGGTACCGCGAATTCGGATAGGAGGATAAGTGGCGGAGGATTCCACTCTTCAAGACACCGGGCACTCTGGGCCAAGGTTAGTTACTAACATGAGAGAGCAGCTTGCCGATCGCCTTGCCGGCGCGCAACTCGGAATCCAACATGAGTATGCTTGTTGCGGTTGTAACTCGACGAACCAATTTCCAGGCGATTCGGAGAGGCTGGCGAGTCACCCCGTCCTCGAACGGAATCCGACTCGAGACCGCCGAGGCATGAAGAGGAAGTGACCGTGCATATCTCACCCTCGTATCACTACGAAATCTCGGTCATCGTCGTCTCGTTCAACACGCGCGACATGCTGCGCGAGTGCCTGCAGTCCGTCCTTGCCGAATGCGCATTGCTGCCCGATGGCGCAACCGCCGAAATCCTGGTCGTTGACAACGCCTCCTCCGACGGCTCCGCGGATATGGTCGACCGCGATTTCTCCGCCTCCGCCGTCCCCGTCCGCCTCATCCGCAGCGGCGTGAATCTCGGCTTTGGCGCCGCCAACAATGTTGCTTTCGAGCAAGCCCAGGGCCGCTATCTGGTGCTGCTCAACTCCGACGCATTCCTCCATTCCGGTGCTTTGCGCATCGCACTCGAACACATGCGCGCCAATCCTGAAGTTGCCATCGGCGGCGGACGGCTGGTTAGCCGCGATGGCCAGGCCCACCCCTCGGCACGCACCTTCCACTCCATCTGGATCGACGCCCTCGTGCTTACCGGACTCGCCGACCGCTTTCCCCGCTCCCGCATCTTCGGCGCTCCCGACCGTACCTGGGCCGACCTCAATCAACCTGCCGAGGTCGATTGGATGCCCGGCGCGTTTCTCATCGTGCGCCATGAGGCATTGGACAAAGTCGGCCTATTCGATCCGGCCTTCTTTCTCTACTACGAAGAGGTCGACCTCTGCCGCCGCATGAAGGCCGCCGGGTTTCGCGTTCGCTATTGGCCGGACGTGGTCGTCACCCATATCGGCGGCGAATCCGGCCGCCAGGTGCGCTCGCTCCAGTTCAGCGAGGCCGCTGCTCAAGTAGTGCTGTGGCGAATGAGATCCACCCTGCTCTACTACCGAAAGCATCACGGCGCGCAGGCCTGGCTGGCCATGGGCCTCGAACTCATCATTTACAACCTGGGCAGGCTGCGCAATCGTAGAAGCAGCGATCCGGCCCGCCGCAATCGCGCCGTCGAACTCGCGCTGCTCTCCAGCCTGTTGCGCAAGGCCTGGCGGGAAACCAACGGCGGGAGGGTTAGTCCGCCGCGCCCCTGGTAGAAACTGAGGATGTGTATGCTTCATCCCATGTCGACCCTGAAGACGCGGCCAAACGGCACGACCGCTCGCCCCCTGGCGTGCGCCAACGGTCCTCGGATGCTCATGGAGGCGCCCCGTGTTTGAAAATATCCGTGAGGATTTCCGCGCTCATGAATGCAAGTTGAGCCGGCAGGGTTTCTGGACCATGTGCGTCTACCGCTTCGGCCGTTGGCGCTACACGATTCGATGGAAGCCGCTTAGAATGCCCTTTTCCTTCCTCTACAAGCTGCTGAAAATCCTAGCCGAGATACTCACCGGCATTGAACTGCCTTGCGAGGTGACCCTCGGCCGGCGCTTTGTCATCGACCACTTCGGCGGCATCGTCATCAGCGGTGACGCCGTATTCGGCGACGACTGCCGCATTCGCAACGGTGTCACCGTGGGCCTGCGCTATACCAACCAGCGCGGCTCGCCGGTCATCGGCAACCGCGTCGACATCGGCGCCGGAGCCAAGGTCCTCGGCCCCATCCATATCGGCGATGACGTGGCCATCGGCGCCAATGCCGTGGTCATCGCAGACGTTCCCTCCAACTCCATCGCCGTCGGCGTCCCCGCCCGCATCCTGCCGCGCCGCAACGGCCAGACAGCCGCGGAAAACTGAGAACGTATCAGCCGTCGACCGGCTTCGCTGACCTGCGGGGAATGAAACTGTGCCCCATCCATCGGACGTTTTTGTTTTTGTCCGATGGGTGGGCGTTCGTAGAACTCCATGACGACGTCTTGCTTTGCTGAACTTGCATTTTTCCCTGGCATCGCTATCGCAAGGTTTCCAGCAGCGGCTCCGCGATCCCCCGCCTGATCAGCTCATCCCGATCGCTTACCGGCTGCCAACCCAGCGTTGTCTTTGCCGCCGTGCAATCGAAAACGGCCCGCCCTGTGCGGCTTTCCCAATCGCGATACGACGGCAGTCGGCGCTCCGGATGTCGAACCGCAACCTTCACCATCCACTTCATCACGTCCCGCAGATAGAACCGGTAGATCGGTGTCGCGTGACGCTGAATCCGCATGCCGCCCGCGCGGTCCAGCTCGTCCAGGTATTCCTGGGCGCTCAGCCAGGGGTCGCCGATCAGGTTGAACGACTGGCCTTCGATATTTGCCGTTTCCATCGCGGCGATCAGGCCGCTGGCCACGTCCTCCACCAGCACCAGAGGGAGTTTGTTCTTGCCCGCGCCCCAGATCTGGCAAACCGCGTCGTGCCACCACATGCCTACGCCCCAATGAAACGGGCTTCCCCCCCGCCCGATCGCTATGCCCGGCCGCACGATCACCACCGGCAGCCCATGTTCCTTGTGCATGCGCGTCAATATGCTTTCCGATGCAGCCTTGGCCCGCGCGTATAAATTCCTCCGTTCGATCTGCGGGTCAAGCGGCGTCTCCTCGGTAATCGTCCCCGCTCCCGAGCCCGCATAGTACGAATCGATCGTCCCTGTGTAGATGAACCGCTTCACGCCGGCTTCCAGAGCGCACTCAGCCACTCGCCGGGTCGCCTCAATCTCCAGTTGCCGATAGTCCGCCCAGCTCTTCACGTTCGCTCGCGCCAGGTGGAAGACGCACTCCACTCCTTCCATCGCCCGCAGCACGGATTCCCGATCCGTCAGATCCCCAATCTCCCATTCCAGATTTGAGTTGCGCAAACTCTCCGGAATGCCGGCCGCGCTTCGCACCAGCAGCCTCACGGCTCTACCCGAATCGGTCAACTGCCGCACCAGTTCCTTGCCGATAAATCCGGTGCCGCCCAACACCAGAATGCGCGGCGTTTCAGCATTTCTCAACGCAGCCTGCGCCGTTCGCGCAGCATGATCCTCAGGGGAAAGATCGGCCCGAGCGCCCATCGCTTCGCAGAGGCGAATCACCGCCGCCCCGCTGCGCCCATCAATTCGCGAATCAAGCGGCAGTCCTCGCGGATCGTAAAACGCGTCCATGGCCCGCGCAATACTTTCGCCATATGGATTGCCGCGCGCGCGAAGCTTCAACTTCGACTCAACATAATTCCGCAGCGTCCGCCGCGCCTGCCGCTTCAGGCCCTTCGCCTCGCTCACCACCATCGCGTAATTCTCAAAATCCGGATCGCTCGGCCGATGCTCATGCAGTGTGTAAGTCGTGCGCTCAAAGTCCACCGTGGCGGCAGCCAGCGAACCGCGCACATGAATCGTGTATTCGGCGAATCCCGGAACAAACGAGAAACGCAGCTCCACAGCCGTCTGGCCCTTCGTGGCATTCACCTGCCAGCGGCGATAGAACCTGCGGCCCGTGGGCAACTCCGTCGGGTTTGAAGGACGAACCTGCACCTCCTCCGGCTCTCCCGCCAGATCCAGCATTTGCGCCACGGAATGCGAGCCGACCTCGATCAGAATATTGCGCGGATCGCGCAGCATCCACGTGTCGAACGGGCCGTGCACAAGCTGCGGCAACGGCCTATTCCAAGTGATGATCGCATCGTCGATCCGGCCCAGCCGTCCGCTCTTCAAATCGCTGCGCAGCCGCTCGTACGGCTCCGAAAAAAGGAAGTTGTGTCCCACCCCCAACCGCAGTCCCCGCTCGGAAGCGAGCGCCACCAGCGCGCGGCAATCCGCGGCGCGATCGCACATCGGCTTTTCCAGCAGCACGTCGATGCCGGCCTCGAGCAACGTCTTCGCCGCCGCAAAATGACGATCCGGCGGCAACAGCACATGCACCGCGTCAAGCCGTTCCGCCGCCAGCATCGCGTCAAGCGAGGCATAGGTTCGCGCCACGCCGAACTTTCCCGCCAGCGCCTGCGCCCGCGACAACGAGTAATCGCACACCGCAACAAGTTCCACGTTGGCCACCGATCGAAGCGCCTGCGCGTGCCAGTCGGCAATGTATCCGGCGCCCAGTAGCGCCACCCGGCGGCTCGCCCTTGCGCCTCGTTCAATCGGAGAGGTCTTGGTTCCGGCCTTGTCCCCGGTCTGTCCCGTCGATCCTTCCTCGGCAGTCCGTGTCATTGGCTTCCTCTGTATTCAATAATCGTCATCGCCCGCCCGCGGCGCTGCCGCCAGTGGTACGCGAGCTGCCCTTCGAGCATGGGAAACTTGGCTATCACCGTGAACCACGCGTAGATGAGCGCGTCGCCGTTTCTCCAGTTGCGCCCTCTTCCGCGCAGATAAATGCGGGCAAACTGGAGCGCGTAAAGACCCAGCATCGCCAACAGCGACAGCCCGCGCGTGAAGGGCGCAAGGCCCAATGCCAGCGCCGGCACCATCAGGGCCCATAGCCAGATCCGGCGGCAATCGCGCACAAAATACCGCTCCTCGCCCTTGCCATGCAGGGCCGCCACGTGCGCGTACGCGTGGCCCGTCCGCCGCGTTCTTCGCCACCATTCGCTGAACCGCGTTATGGCCATATCGTGGCGCGCCATCGGCGTATCCAGCAGCAGGATCTTCCAGCCCAGACCCCTCACGCGTATGCAGAACTCGTCGTCCTCGGCAGCGATTACATCCGGCCGAAATCCCCCCGCCGCGATGAACACCGCGCTCCGAATCATGAACCTTCCGCCTGAACTCCGCGTCTCGCCTGGCGTCTGCCGCCATTCCAGATCGCACAGCCGGTTATAGACACTCGCCTCGGGATGAATCTCGCGCACGTGCCCCCAGACGATTCCCGCGTCCTGACGTTCTTTAAGCGCGGCCGCGCCGCGCTCCAGCCAACCGTCAACCAGGTCGCAGTCGCCATCCACGAACTGAACCAGATCAATTTCCGGCTCGTGTTCCATCAAGCAGGCAAAGCCTTCGTTCCGCGCTCGCGCCGCGCTGAAGGGCTGCGCCGGATCGAGTTCAACCACGCGGCAGCCCACCGACCGCGCATACTCGGCGCTCCCATCCTCGGAGCCGGAATCGACGTAGACCACCGTCCGTGCGCCCGCCATCGCCGCGCGCAGACAACTCTTTAAACGATCCCCCTCATTGCGCCCAATGGCAACAACGGCAACGTTCTTTTTGGAGTCCGGAATCATGCGATTCAATTCTAAATCGGCAATGAAGTTATAGATACGTTGCCGAGGTTGTGGACCTTGTTTCATAAAGCTGTTTTGTATCAGGGCATGACTTCAGTCGTGCCGAAAATGCAACAAAAAAACGCGGGCTTTAGCCCCTGAGAGAACGGGTCGCTGAAAACGCGGCTTAATCAGCGGTTCCTTCCATTTATGCAGCGCAGGTTGGTTCTTTATCGAGACTGCGAACGACGAATTCAAGCGCGGCTTGCACTTCTTCGCGTTTAACGCCGTCGAACACCTCCGTGATTTCCTGAACCGACCTTCCTGCCTCAAGGTTCGCAAACACCGTCTGAACCGGCATCCGCGTTCCCTTGAAAACCCAAGCCCCGCTCACCTTGCCGGGAACGCTTTCGACAGCATCGCATTGTGACCAATCGAGAATCGCCATTGTCCGTCCTCCCGCTTCAAGAGAACGCCATAACGTGCCCTTTGCAACAGGCCATCACGCCATCGTCATATCCCGCCCCTTGGCCTCGCGTCCCATCAGCGCCAACCCCGCCAGCGCCAGCGCCACCGCAATCACGGTCACCGTCAGCACCGCCGGATAACTCCCCCATCGCTCCGCCGCCAGCGCCTGCCCCTTGCCGTTCCATGAGGTCACCAGGCCGCCTAACTGATACGCAAGTCCCGGAGCCGTGGCACGCATCGGCGCCGGCGATAGCTCAGTAAGATACGCCGGAACCACGCCCCACGCTCCCTGCACCATGAACTGCATCAGCACCGCGCCAATGCCCAGCGCGATCGCGGAGTGCCCATAGGCATAAAGCGGAATCACTGGAATCGCCAGCAGCGCCGCGGTCACAATCGCCCGCTTGCGCCCCCATCTTTCCGAAAGCGTACCAAACACAATCCCGCCCGCAATCGAACCGAAGCCATAGAGAACGCCGATCGTTCCGACCGTCTGCGGCGAAAGCCTGGTCAGCAGAAACGTCGGATACACATCCTGCGTGCCGTGCGAGAAGCTCATGAAGGCCGTCATCAGCAGCACCAGGAACAGGAACGTGGGCAGGAAAGCCAGCAGTGTCCGCGTCGTCCCGGCCTCGCCAGAACT
>Ga0326727_10005883_pt1 | contig 34369 bp, 30 predicted proteins | sample MB2enrmetagenome_FD_207643 | JGI IMG/M metagenome (GOLD analysis project Ga0326727, IMG submission 207643) | Lab enriched peat soil microbial communities from McLean, Ithaca, NY, United States - MB29MY | ecosystem: Environmental > Terrestrial > Soil > Wetlands > Peat | place: USA: New York...
CGCAAAACTGTCGGCCAGATGGATAGACATGACGGCAGTTCAGCACATCCGCGACGGAAACGCCAGCCATTTTATCCTAACTCGTTATCCCCTAATGCTCCAGTCCTGTCCTTGGCAACCGCCCTGGGTGGGACAGGCCGAACTGGGCTTTTTGCTTGCCGCGTCAGAATCTCGCGCCTTATTGTTTCTCACATCCCCGCCAAAACGTGGTATTGTGGAGTAGAATGAATGAAAGACATCGTGCAATGAGTGCTTCTTCAGACCTGTCACTGGCCGGGGTGCTGGATCGGCATACGACCGTCGGAACGCTTTGGCGGGCCGAAGACGGGCGCGTCCGGTGCGTTGCCTGCGGACATCGCTGTCTCCTGGCAGAGGGGCGGCGCGGCATCTGCAAAGTCCGCTACAATGAGGGCGGCCAACTGCGCGTGCCCTTCGGTTACGTGGCCGGCGGCCTGGCCTGCGACCCGGTTGAGAAGAAACCGTTCTTCCACGTCCATCCCGGCAGCGACGCCCTGACCTTCGGAATGCTCGGCTGCGATTTTCATTGTTCCTATTGCCAGAACTGGGTCACCAGCCAGGCCTTGCGCGACGATGCGGCGGCCTCAGCCATCGTCGAATTGACCCCCGAACAAATCGTCAAGGCCGCGCAACGAAGCGGCGCCCGGCTCATCGTCTCCAGCTACAACGAGCCGCTCATCACCGCCGAATGGGCCGTCGCCGTGTTCCAACAGGCCAGGCAGGCCGGTTTTCCCTGCGCGTTTGTCTCCAACGGCAACGCCACGGCCGAGGCGCTGGATTTTCTCCGCCCGTGGATTGCCGCCTATAAAATTGACCTCAAGGGGTTCGACGACCGGCGCTATCGCACGCTGGGCGGGACGCTCGGACACGTGACCGACGGCATCCGCATGGTGCATGAACGCGGCCTGTGGCTGGAAGTGGTGACGCTGGTCGTGCCGGGTTTCAACGACAGCGAGGAGGAGTTGCGCGCGATGGCCAGATTCCTCGTCTCGGTCAGCCCCGACATCCCCTGGCACGTCACCGCCTTTCATCCTGACTATAAGATGGCCGCCCCGCCGGCCACGACCGCGCGGCAACTCATTCGCGCGGCGGAAATCGGCGCGGAGGCAGGGCTGCATTTTGTGTATGCCGGCAATTTGCCCGGCCGCGTCGGCCCTTGGGAAAACACTTTTTGCCCCCAATGCCGCACGGCGCTCATTGAGCGCGCCGGCTACCTCATAAGGGACTACCGGATTACCGGCGAGGGCCAGTGTCCCAAGTGCCGGCTGGCCATTCCCGGCCTTTGGCCGGCGGCCGGGGCCGCGGAGGCGGGGCCGGGCGATTCGGACCGGGATTGGTTGACACGCCGTCCGAGGCGGGTGAAATTGAACTGAACCCGAATTTGTCATGGCCAGAGCGTCGTTCATCCAGCCGGTGAAAGTCAGGCCCGCCGCCGTCGCGGGCCGGTTCTATCCCGCTCAAGCGGCCGAGCTGCGCCGCGTGATCGAAAGCTTCCTGGGCAACGTCCAGTTGGACAACGCCGCGGCGCCAAAAGCCGTCATCGCCCCTCATGCGGGTTACATTTATTCAGGCCCCATTGCGGCGTCGGCCCACGCGCGGTTCGCGTCGGCGCGCCAGGTCATCCAACGCATCGTCCTGATCGGGCCTTCGCATTATGTGTCCTTTGAAGGGCTGGCGGTCAGCAGCGCGCAGGCTTTCGAAACACCGCTGGGCCTGACGCCGGTGGACACCGAGAGCGTCCGCCGGATTTGCGCGCTGCCACAGGTCAGGGTTGTGGACCAGGCGCACGCTCGCGAACACGCGCTGGAGGTTCACCTGCCCTTCCTGCAAGTCGTGTTGGGTGATTTCAGCATCGTCCCCTTGATGGTGAGCGAGGCGAGTGAGGAGGCGGTGGCGGAAGTCATTGAGTCGCTTTGGGGCGGCCCGGAGACCCGCTTTGTCATCAGCTCGGACCTCAGCCACTATCACGACTACGCCGCCGCGCGCGACATGGACCTGGTCACCAGCCGATCCGTCGAGCAATTGCGTCCTGAAGACATCACCGAAGGACGGGCCTGCGGCCGGACAGCCATTTGCGGCCTGCTCCAGGCCGCGCGCAAAAACGGGCTGCGCGGGCGGACGGTTGACCTGCGCAATTCCGGCGACACAGCCGGCCCGCGCAGCGAAGTGGTGGGCTACGGGGCATTCGTATTTGAAGGCGCCTGAAACGAGCGGCGCGACCCGCTTGACCCCCCGGTAGTTCCGGTTTAACGTCCGCAGTCGCAGGCTCAGTTGCAACAAAGTCATTCCGGCGTCCGCCGGAGGAGGAGAGGCATGGAAACAGTTCTGCCAACCGAGTTCAAACGCATGATGGTTGTGATTCTGGAAGGAGCCCCGTATATCATCGAGGATTTCCACCAGAGCGGCACCGCGCAAACCAAGCACAAACTGCATACCCGCCTGCGCCATCTCAAGGGCGGCCACATTATTGACCGCGTTTTTGCCGAGAACGAGCGCGTGCCGGTGGCCCACTTGGAAACCCGGCGCGTGACCTACAGTTACAGCCAGGGGGACATGCATTCCTTTCTCGACGCGGAGACGTTCGAGGAACTTGCTTTGAATGACGAGCGGCTGGGCGACCGGCGCTGGTTCCTCAAAGAAAACGAGGAATACAAGGCCATGTTGCTGGATGGCGCTTTCCTCGATATTGTACTGCCACAGCAAATTCCGCTCAAAGTCCTGGACACCGCAACGCCCGTTCGCGGCGGCTCGGAGACGGCCTGGAAGGAAGCCAAGCTGGAGACGGGCCTTGCCATCATGGTACCCCTGTTCATCACGAAAGGGGAAACCATTCGCGTGGACACCGCTTCCCGGAAATACGCCGGCAAGCAGACCTTGTAACGTTCGCAGAGAGGCCCGCCAGTGAAGAACATAACTGTCAATCTTGATTTTAATCCTCATCCCGGTTGCACGAAGAAGATTAAGATTAAGACTAGGAACGATCACCCATAATACCGTGCGAAAACTCCACCGGCACAGGGGCGCGGACCCGGAAGACGAGCGCTTGTTCGGGGCCGCCCGCTTGGCCGTCTTGCGCCAGGCAACCAGTGATTTGTGCTGGTTGCTGGACCATGGGTATGGCATCGGCTGCGCTACGGAACTGGTGGGCGACCGTCATCACCTGGCCCGCCGACAACGCATCGCCATCGCCCGATGCGCCTGTTCCAAGGCCGCTCGCGAGCGGCGTCACGCCCACTGCATCGGGCCGGCCCAGTTGGGCGGGCAGGAACTTTGGCTCGATGGTCTCAACGTATTGATGGCCATCGAAACCGCCTTGGGCGGCGGCGTGATTCTCATCGGCCGGGACGGATGCTGCCGGGACGTGGCCGGGGTTTATTCCCGTTACCGCAAGGTGGAGGAGACCCTGCCGGCGCTCCAGGCCATCGGCCAAATGACTGCTCAATGGGCCGTCTGCAAGTGCCGCTGGCTGCTGGACAGCCCCGTCAGCAACAGCGGCCGCCTCAAAGCAATTCTCCAGGAGGCGGCCGCCCAAGCGGGCTGGCCTTGGGAGATTGAGCTTGTGCTGAATCCCGACCGGGTTCTTTCCCTCACAGACCAAATCGTTTCCACTTCGGACCATGTGATTCTGGACCGCTGCCAACGCTGGTTTAACCTGACCCGTCAAGTCATCGCCGCCCGAGTGCCCGCCGCACACGTGGTGGACCTTGGTCCGGATAATTCTTTCGCCATGACGTAATCGTCCATGACGAATCCTCCGCCGATGTCCGCGACGACGGAATCCATGATCGCGAAACCATTGCGCTGATAGGCGGCAATCGCCTTTGAGTTTCGCTTGTTCACCGTGAGCATCAGGCGATTCGCGCCAAGCTTGGCAGCTTCGCGTTCGCAATGCCGCAACAGCAAACTTCCAAGCCCCTGGCCCTGCCGCGCCGGATTCAGATAAATCTTGTGCAGCTTGAAAAGCTTGGGCTGTTCCGTCGGGCCATACGAGGCGAAGCCGGCAAACTCCCGGCCCACGAACAATCGCTCGTAGCGAATGGAGCGCAGGCGGATTTCCTCCCGCAAAGTCTCCAGCGAGTACATTTTGGCCAGCATGTAATCAATCTGTGCGGTTGAAATGATGCCGGGATAGTGCGAGCGCCAGATGACGCCCGCCAGTTCGGCAATCGCCGGCAAGTCAGTTTCCGTTGCCGGAAGGATTTGCGGAACTGGCCGTTTCGAGTCCATGAATGCGCTTGTGACTTTATCCTCGTCGAGGCGGCGGGCCAAGCTGATTTTGCAGCCGGGGAATTCTCTTGAAGGTTTGGCAAACCCCCACCGACGCCTTTGCAAATCAAGGGCAAAAAATGGTGGGCCCGGCAGGATTTGAACCTGCGACCAAGCGATTATGAGTCGCCTGCTCTGACCCCTGAGCTACGGGCCCGACGATCCAAGATTAAGCGCGATCCAAGCCGGAAGCAACCCACGGGATTCCCGTGGCAGTGCTATGCGATTATGTGGGGCCTTTTCCGGCGGGCCAATAAACGAATGCACCTGAACCATCGCTGGCTGCGGATGAAAGCATCCTTGACTTACGGGGCTGGTGTGGGAGCTTTCCCATGTGACGATGATTTGCATAGCTGACAAAAGCCGGCTGACGGTTCGTGGCGTCCAGCACGGCCGGCGCTACCTTGTAAAGAAGGAGGGTGACGGTTGGTGGATTGAGGCCGCGCCGCGAGCGCGTCGGCGCGTCCGCCGAGTGGCTCAGGCCACGCGGGATTTGACGGATCATCTGGACGCCCTTGCAGCGGAGGGATTCGCCTTTGAGCCGGTGAAAAAGGAGAACGTCCCGCCATGCCGGTTCTAAAATACCTGGCGGATACCAACACTGTCAGCGATTACTTTCGCCCCGGCAACCCGGTCAAGAAATGGTTTGCCAGCCATCGCGGCGAAATTGGCATTTCCACTTTGACTCTGGCCGAAATGCGCCGGGGCATCGAATTGAAAGGTGACACCAAGGCGCGATTCGCACTGGAGCGCATCCTTGATTTTGTGTTGGAAGACTACCGTGAAGCGATCTATGTTTTTGACGAGGCGGCGGCAGCCGAGTGGGGGCGGATGATGGCCGAATCCAAGAACAAGCCAGTTCCTTACGATGATTCATTGATTGGGGCGATTGCACGGAGCTGCGGGCTGGCCGTTGTCACACGGAATGAGAAGCATTTCCCCGGTTGCAAAACCGTGAATCCGTGGCGGGATTAAACTTGAGTGCTGGTGGTTCCTAGGCACACCTTCCGCGCGATGCGGGAAGAAAACGACGATATGCGATTACGCGGGACTAACCGGTTTCCCGAGGGCGTGTCTTCTCCAGCGTCTGACGGAAAAACAAATCAACCAACCGGCGAACAGAAGCACGAACGCGAGAAGGAAGACTACAACCGGTGCTTGACATGGTAGTGTGATGTGGAGTGGTCCGAAGCAAAGTGTCGTCTCATAAACGGTCTGCCCTTGAATACTCACAGGGTCGCCCTGTGACTCCACCAACCCATAGAAGCCGCCTGGCCCTTTGACTGCCCAAACCCGCGTGTCGTGATAAATATGTCCTGCATTGGCGGTTGCAAGCAAGCACGACATTACGCAAAGGAACAGGAGATGGAGCTTGAAGCGCCTCATGGCACCCAAAATGGAGTGGTTTCCATACTGTTCACCTTAGCGCACGGCGGAGAGCACGTAAAGCCTGTTTTTGGAACGACGGAATGACGGTGAGTGACCTCTGGTAGTGGCGTCATTGGCTGCGGCGCTGCGAGAACGGAGCAACCCAGACGTCTTGGGGACAATGACGACACAGGAACGCGCAGCGTGGAAAGCCTGAAAGTTTCGGTCAAATCTGGTGCTGCAATCTGATACTGATTTCTGTTTTTCAGGCATATTTGGGATGAATCGGGATGACGCAAGAGTCATAAACCCTTGCAAATCAGAGTCGGGATGAGGTCTGAGGATTCAGGAAAACAGTATTGACGGATTATGAGTTGCCTGCTCTGACCCCTGAGCTACGGGCCCGGCACGCGCAGTTTAGCCGCGCGGAAAACAAAGACCACCACAAAGATTTGTGCAACGCAGGTCATGGGCGGCGCAGTATCGGAACCGGAGGCAGCTTGGGCCTCCTACGCGCAATTGGCCGGGGGCGGCGCGGTGGAATTTGTGGAGGAGCCGGCGGGATTGGACAGGCGACTGGAGCATCTTGCCCAACGAGCCAAGGCGTCGCGGGATTCTTGGACCGACGCCTGCCTGGCCGCCTTTGCCAGATGCGCCGGACTGCGGTTCGTCAGTTTCGATTCCGGTTTTACGCGCCACAGGGACTTCGCTTGTCTGATTTGCAACGAAGTGTTCCCCGCCTCTTGAGCGCGACGTGTCATCCTCCCGTTTGCGTCGCCAGCCCGATTTTGGTGATCCCCAACTGCTGAAGCGCGTCCAAAACCTTGATCATGTTTTGGTAGTCAACGTTGTCCGCCCCACTGACCACGATTTTCGGGTCCGGGTCCGCCGCCTTGAGGCTTCGAAACTTCTCCATCAACTGGCCGTCGGCAACGGCTTCATCGTTCAAAAACACACGCCCCTTCTCGTCCACAACTATCCGGTTGGGCTTCGGTTCGGCGGGATGAGACGCCGGCGGTTTGCCCGACGGCAACGCCATCTCCAGGCTGTTGACCATCTGCGGGGTGGTGATGATGAAGATGACAAGCAGAACAAAGACCAAGTCGAGCAGCGGCGTGATGTTCAACTCGCTCAACGTGCTGTGACCGCGCCGTGATGTTTTCTTCATCGTCTTTACCTGTTTTGGGAGATCGGCTCCGCCTGAATAACATCGAAATTCATTTTTTGTCCCCTGCTTCGGTCTCCAAGTCCACTTTGCCCACATTGGCCTGTTGACAGGCGTCCACCACGGCGCGAATTTGCCGGTACTTGGCCTGGCTGTCGCCGCGGACAATCACGCTCAGGTCCGGATCGTCCATACGCAGGTCCACCAGCTTGGCCTGCAGTCCGGCCACGTCCACCGGCGCTTTGTTGATCCAGAGTTTTCCGTCCGCCCGGACGATGATGTAGTTGGCCTTGCGGGGCGGGTCCTTCGGATGTTTGGACGCCGTCGGCAGGTTCAGGTCCAAGTCATTGACGATGGGCGTGGTGGTGATGATGAAAATCACCAGCAATACAAACGCCAAGTCCAGCAACGGGGTGATATTTAGCTCCGTAAGCGAATGATGCGCCGAATGTGAGCACTTTTTCATGCCATCTTCGGGCCTATCGCATCTCCGCCAGGCTGGGCTCCTCCAGGGCCGCCCGGCCGCGCGCCTTCAGCGCCCCGACAATCCGCGCCGCCAGCGCATCATTGGCATCCTTGATCTCTTCGGACAACGGCCGGTTGTCCACGTAGCGATGTTCCATCTGGTTGGCCAGCCGGCTGGCGTAGCCGTCCAGCTCCTGGGTGATGGCCCGGATGGTCGTCACCATGAAGTTGTAGCTGAACATGGCGGGAATGGCCACCAGCAGGCCGATGACCGTGCAGATCAACGCCCCGGCAACCCCAGGCGCCATCGCCGTCAGCGTCGCGGCCCCGGCGTTGGCAATCCCCGAGAAGGTCTCCATCACACCCCAAACCGTCCCCAGCAAACCGATGAACGGCCCCCCCGCCACCGCCGTGGACAACACAATCATCCCTTTCTCCAACGACATGGCCTCCGCCGCCGCGGCCTCCTCCATGACCACCTTGACCGCGTCAAAGGACGCCGTGCTGACCCGCGTGGAATTTGAGCGCACGAATTGCGCCGTCTCGCCGTGCCCGATCGTGGGGTCGGAGGTGGCGTCCGCGCGTGCTTTGACCTGCACCGGATAGTTCTTCAAATGGTAATCCAACTCCTCGGCTCCGCGGATGTAGAGATGATAGGCGGGCGCACCCTCGAAAGTCTCCTGCTTGCGCTTGATTTCCAACGGATCGCGCGTCTCGTTGTAAGCGGCGAAGAATCTCTTGGCCCATCGCCGGGCGATCGCCAGTTGGCGGGCCTTGGTGATGATAATCGTCCAACTGAACAGCGAGAGCACCAGAAGGGCCGTCATCGTGATCTTGCCTTCAGGCGTTGCCTTCCCGATGGCGAATTCCAGCGCATTGGTGGCGAGAATGGGGCTGATATGAAACAGGTGCATGATCTCAGGGATTTGATGGTTGGGGAGCCGGCGCAGGCCCGCGCTTCGGGCCGTGCCAGCCTGAAAGCCGGGGCCGCCGGCCAGTCCTGGCCTGCCTTTCCGCCGAACTGTTCACGGCAATGTGCGCTGGAGAAAATCTCTCTTGGTATGCGTCCCGCATGATGGCGAGACTATCACTGATTCTGTTACGAATATCGGACGATTTGGAAACAATTGTGTGAAATCCTCCGCGATGGCTCTCCTCCGCATCCAATCGAGCCTTGGCGCGCCGTTTGGCAGGCATTACCCCGCAGAGGAAAGCCGGCGCGGAAAATCCGCCGGGCTGACGATATGGGGAGGCCGTGTTGAATCGCCTTGCTCCGGCGGCCCGTTTGTGCGATTAGAAATGCAGGTGGAGAGATGGCAGAGTGGTTTAACGCGCACGCCTGGAGAGCGTGAGTGCCTAAAAAGCACCGGGGGTTCGAATCCCCCTCTCTCCGCCAGTTGCCTGTTCGCGACCCAAATGCCCCTTCTTTGGCTCACGCCGCCTGGGCGTTCGCCCGTCGCACCAAAATCCACCCGCCCCCCAAGCCACACTTTTCCGCCCCCCGGTTTCCCCGCCCGCGTTCCCGTGTCGTCATCCGGCTTACGCACTCGGTTTGAAGCTGGTTGCTCAACTTCACCCCAGCCAGGCAACCGCCCCCCCAGCCCGTTCCGTTGGTTTGATGTCAAGTGCCTGCGGGCGGATCATGTCGTTTAAGCCTTTGCACCCAGGTTCATGCGGTTGGGCTGCGTTGGGTAGAATTGGCTGAGTTTTGCTTGTCAAACTGGATTCCGTTTCGGAGCTTGCATTTTCACAACGAATTGCCAGGATTTAGCATGAATCAGACTTCAAAAATGACAAAGCGCATCAAGGCATTTTTGAGAGGCTTCAAGAACGGAATGAAGGTTTGCAGAGAAGCTCATTCTTTGAACCAAAAAGCGGCGGAGGTTCAGGACACTATGGGGCGATTTGAATGGATACTTTCGTTTTTTGCCTTGGTATTTGTGGGTACTTGTGCCGTACTTTATGAGCGCGTCGTGGCTATGCTTCTTGTGGAAATCGAGGCTCTGTGTTTTGGAATCATCTGTTTAATATCTGGATATTCATTGAGCAAAAAGGGTGAAAAGGAATCGTTAAGCGTTAGGTTGCTAGGCGTCTTTTTCCTTGGTCTTGGAGTTTATTTTATGATCGTCCAAACCCCACAATTCTATAATTACGATCGCATGTGGCATGGTGGACGTGGCGGCATATTACCAGGAGTCATAGCGTGGTTATTTGTTGTGTTAATTGTTAAGAAAAAAAGTGAAGAGTAGTCGAAATGTAACATGATTAAACGGGAGAGCGCCCGCCGCCGAAGGTTTCCAAATCGCCGGTTGCATTCTTTCGGGTCCATGACGTGATCGGGAAACGTCAGCGTCAGAACGCCAATCCGATTGACTCCCCATTCCTCAACCAAAGCTTGGACGTTCAATTCCAAGACGAAGGCAACCTTTTGACCCACGCCGCGAAGCTGCCGTTGCTTTCTTTCGTTTCCGCCCTCGTTGTTGCTATTCAGAAAATGCCCCTCGCTCCTGGATGATTTTTTCGGCGCTACCCACGCGACCCTTTCCCCTTTGCCTGTCCCCGTGGTTGCTGGAGGGGGGGCTTTCTGCCAGCGCGTCTCCCTTTTGGACAGCAATCCATCCAAAATCGCAAATGCGGCGCAAATGGAGCTTGCCCCCGATAATCCAATGAAGTATTTTGACACCATGACTGCGATTGCAGAAATCGAATCAGCCATTGAGCGACTTTCACCCGCGGAGGTGAAGGAATTGGCAGCGTGGCTTGAGGAGTACCAGCAGATGGTCAATGCTTCCGCTGAAATCTTTTCTCTGTACGATCAGGAAGAGAAGGCCGGGTCGTAATGCCCCTGGCCCGGCGCGGTGAGATTTGGCTGGTGGACTTGGGGATGGCGCAGAAGACCCGACCGGTGGTTATTCTGAGCGTTGCCTTTCTGAATCACGAGCGCGCTGTGGTCACTTACGTTCCGCGCACAACTTTGCTGCGCAATACACGTTTTGAGGTTCCCCACCAAGCTCGCGGTTTTGAGCCAGGCGCTTTCGACGCCCAAGGTGTGGGCGGTGTTCCCGTGACCAAACTCATTCGTCTGCTTGGCACGCTCGATGCCACAACCGTGCAGGGAGTCGAAATTGCCGTCAAGAGTTGGCTCGGCTTGGGTTGATGCTTTCTCATGGGGCTGCTAATGGGGTTCGAATCCCCCTCTCTCCGCCAGTTCCGTTTTTGTGACCGGCATGGACAGCGAATGATTCTTCATGATTTTCATCAGTGTTTCCAACGGTTTTTCCCACTTTAATTTGTTTCACGCCAATGCCAAATTCTTGCTTATTGCCGGATCGGGACATGGCCTGAATTATCCCGCTCTTGGTCACCGCCTGTTTGTTCTCGGTGCGATGCCTGTTGCGAATCGGATGTGGGTGCGAGAACTTTCTTCGGTTTACTGACGGCTTGGGCCAATTCACTTTCTTTCACAGTGACAGGTTCCTGAACCAACTCCGGCACGTTGAAGGTCTGGAGGCAGGTGTCATAGTACGCGGGGTCCTCCTGTGGCAACAGGAAAGGTTTGTGAAACCCACCCTGTTCATCCACGTAGCTGAAAAAGGGCCGGGCGAACAAACCGTCAAGCCGCTTGCTGCTGAAGACAATCCAGCGGCTATTGCTGGACCAGCAATGCCAGGAATCCGACTGATCGCTGTTGATTTCCAGGCGTCGCCTCTCACGCGTGGTGAGATCCATCACCCAGAGGTCACTGCTGGGTTGGTATATGGGGAAGCTGCCATAACGACAGCGGCAAAACAGCACGAACCGACCGTCTGGAGAAACGTTGGGCTGGCAGATGCTCCCGCCAGCCTGTTCAGCCGAAACCACGACCGTCGGCTCACCCCACCGGTCATGTTCAATGTCATAACTCACCCGCATCAGGTCATAGCGAACATTGAAGAATTGTTCAATCGGCAAGACGGGAGCACTGCAGTAATAGAGATAACGTCCATCCGGCGACCAGGCTGGCCAGGTTTCGTTCCGATCCGGCAGGCCAATAGCCGGGGGCATAACGATTTTATTCGAGTCAATCCAATATATACCCAGATCGGAACGAGCGTCGAAGACATCCCGCGTTTCATAGGTGTTGAGGGTGTGGTAGAAGATACTGAGTTTGTTGTCCGAAAAGGCAAGCAGACGTCCGCTCGGGTGCCACGATAGATAACCCATGGCCTTGTCCACGCGGGCAACCGTGTTGGAGCGCACCAGAAGCATGTATTTGAGTTCCCCTTCGGTCCGGATGTGCAACGCAAAGGTGTCTGACTGATGGTTCAGGAAAGTGTGGCAGTTGAGGCAGTCATGATCAATTTTGCCGCTTTCCAGCAGCGGCCGCTCATCAAAAGATCCGAGGTTGCGCTGATAGATCCCGAGATTGGAGAAGAAGTTGAAAAGTGGTTTGAGCCTGCGATAAACCAGATAACTGTCAATGGTCTCCCAAGCGATGGAGTTCGTCACCGTGGCGAAGCGGTTCCATGGGCCTCGGGGAGCCTGAACCCATACATTGCAGAAGAGCGGTTCACCTGCATTGGCACGCAGCAAAGCCTGCCACGGCTTGGCTGGTATCCGAATAGAGGCGCTGCGACTGGCAATAATCAGCGGCTCTCCCCGGGTGGAACGAAGTTCCACCCGATAGCGCACGCCGGGTTCTTCCACCTTGAAGTTCAGCGGCGCGATGTTGGGCGGGATAACGACTCCGCTGTAGTCGGGGAACATCCGGGGCGCTCTTGCTTGCTGAACGGATGCAGGGGCCTCGGCCGCTGCCGCCACCCGCCAATGGCCTGCGCCAATGCACACCATCGCAACGATGTAAACGGGGAACAATGTCGGGAAGCGAGGTTTCTTCATGATCAGGTGCCGAGCCCGGGGTGGTTCTCATTAATACATGGCGGGGTCCGAAATATAGCGGGGTCCGAAATCATAGTAATACCAATAGGTATCACCAAAATCCCCTGTCAACTTACGCTTGCCTTCCGCGGTCCCGAACGGCCCCGTCGCCGTGGCCCGGCAGTATTGCTGAAACCGCTGGAGAGTCTCAAGGCGAATCCGGCGTCCGTGCAAATCCACCTGGACGCCTTTGAGTCCTTGGTACAACAAAACCGCCTCCTCCCAATGTCGGGGAATGTTGGCGTATTCAAATTCGTTCATTTGTTTGAGTCTTTCCACGAGTTTATCTGGCTGCCGGGACAGAAGGTAGTACGACATCAAGTACTCGAAAGCCATCTGATTTTGCGGATTAGCGTTCAGCAGTTGGACCAACAGGATCTCGGTTGGCGCGCCATTATGCCCCAAATCCTTTTTGACCAGGCGCGAGCGAATCTGTTCCAATTTGTGATTGCCTCGCAGTGTTGGATTGGTCTCGAGTTCACGCAGGCAGCGCTCTGCCCCCTTCCGCTCAAAGGGAACCAGGCTGAGCACGTTGAGAAAGACACGAGCCGCCGCCGGGCGATTCTTGAGGATATTGATTTCCGCCAGCAACCAAAGTGTCTGAGGTTTTTCCCCTTCCACCTCCAAGGCTTCATGCGCAAAATGTTCGGCGTCATTCACCTGACCCAACTCCAGCAACATCTGGCTTCGCGCACGCCAGGAATCCGACCCGGAGGACAACACACTCCGCGTCATTGGATTTCTAAAAGAAAACAAGTCTTCCCCCAAACGACCGGTTTGATAGAGCGCACGCTGGACACGGATTTCTGTGGCAATGTTCTTCTCCTTGAGATTCGCCGCTGTCGCCAACACTTTTTCGTATTCTCTCCGACCGTCGCAATAATCTATTTGCGCCAGCGCTTTGCCCTGGAGGTCAAAGCCGAACCAGATCAGTGCCCAACTCAGAATGAACAGGCTCGTGGCAAAAGTCCTTTTCACAATCCGCCCCTGAAACCATCGCGGAAGCAAGAAGCCCAACGCGCCGCGGCGCGCCTGGGGAACAGGCGCGCCTTTCGTCGCTGACCTGACAGCGGCTCTTCGCAGGAAAGCCGAAACCACGAATAAGAAAGGAATATACAAATACAGAACGGCGGCAACCACCAGAGGCATCCCTCCACCCCAAGGAAACAACAGTCTGGCGGCATCGGCATTGCAAAACCAGATTGTCCAAAAGGGACCAATCAAACCCGACAAGAAACATCCCCATCCCAATGCCCATCTTCGCCCGGCCACGATCTCAAACAGGCCAGCCAGCACCGCAAACAGCGCCGACGGCCAAAGACCCGCCAAATAAAAAAGCCCCACGGAGCAGGCCCAGCACGCAGTCAAACGCAACCAAACCCCAGTCCAGGGCAAAAGGACATAGCCTATTGCGAACCCCATTGCCAGCAGCAAGCCCGTGCTGATTGTGAGAGCGGGGCACTCTGGCCGCTCGCGCAAAAGCAGCAAGAGGAAAGCGAACCCAGACAGCGCGATTCGGGGAGCAACTTCGCTGACACGCCGAAGCCACCAACGGATTGACAAGAACAGCATGCAGCCCATCACAGTGAAAACCAGAGCGCCAAGCCAACTATAATAATTCAACTGCGCCAGCAAAGCCGCCGCATACTCCACCATTCCGCCCGGGTATTTCAGAAATCGGCCGAGAAAAGAACGGCTGAGGTAAAAGACGGAGCCTGAACAGTAATACTCCACTGCTGGCTCAATCCGAAACCAGATATAAAGCAAGAAGAGAATGAAGAACCCAACCACGCCTGACTGAAAACGCCTCGGCTGCCAGCAGGTTTCTGTCGAGTAGCTCCCGGCGTTAGCTGGCGGTTTCATGTGAAGCAATTGTCCGACTATCATAAGAGGAAATGAAGCGAATGTCAATATCAACTGACATTTCCCATTTGGCTTCCTCTTGACTCATCATTCTTACGTTACCGCAACCGGCCGCTCGAATTTCGGATGAGGCTGGCCACACGGCAGCAGGTTACAGTTCCTTTTTCTGGTCGCGCCAGAATATGCGCTTTAGACAAGCCCGGGAGGGCGGACGGGGCTCTGCCCCGCTCCGCCACTCTATTTCGTGGCGAATCCGCCCGGCAGCGGCGGCGGTCTTCCGGTCCGGCCATGCCCGCGAAGTTGTATGGGCGGAGGGATCGGCACGGCCCGCGGATGAACCGGCGGGGCTGCCACCGGGGGTGGGGGCGGCGGCGGCGGCGGGGAAATTGGAGCCGCAGGCGGCGCAATGGGTGCGCGCGGATCGGAGGCCGGAGAATGCACGGAAAGCGTCTGGATCGCGGCGGAAGCCATCTCGCCGATTTTCGTTTCGGGAAATTTCATTTCGCCAACGTCAAAGGCCGCCCGCGCGGCCAGGCTTTCCACCGCCGCGCCCAACGTGGGCAGGGACAACGCGGGCGGAGGCGCCGGCGAATGCTCCAACGTCTCGTAGCCGTTGACAATCCACTCGAGCAGGCCGGACTGGACATCAACGATCAGGCCATGCACGGGAATCCGCGGGCCGATCAACGGGCTGCGGCGGACAAAATCAACGCCGCGAATGACGTTCTGGCGCTCGCTGGCAAAGACGCCAAAGTAGTCCGTCAGGTTCTCCGGCAGTTGGTGGCGCTCGATGCCCAGGGCCTTGAATCGTTCGGTCAATTGGCTGACGGTGGTGCGGGGTATCTGGCAATCGGTGTGGCCGATGATGGCGATCTCGCGCCCGCCCTTGACGGCGCAGGCCAGGGCCAGCGAGCGCATCGTGCTGCTCAGCGGGCCAGTGACGATGTTGCCGGCGTTGCGGAGCCAGATGAAATTCTCCTCCGGCAACCCCAGCACGCCGGGAAAGAGCCGGTTGAGCCGCGGGTCAATGCAGGTCAGCGCGATGACGGGAAGTTCGGCGGGAAAATCGGCCACGCGGACCCCGGCCGAGCGGTCGCCGGCCACCGCGCGATGGTTCGCATCAAGGATGGCTTCGAATAGGCGCATATTATGGCTCACCCCGCAGCGGGCGCTTTGGCCTCTTGGCTCTCGCTTTCGGCCATCGCCTTTTTCAACGCCGGAACCTGTTCGAGCAGTTTCTCGAATCGAATCCCCGTCAGGCTTTCAATGACCGGCGGAAGCTGGCTCATGATTTGCGTCACGTCTCCCGTCAGCTTGCTGGCGCCGCCACCCACCCCGCCGCCGCTGTTGATGATGACGATCTTCTCGGTCTTGGAGAGCGGCTCGCTGACTTTGCCGGCCATTTCCGGCAGAATGCGCACGAGCATCTCAATGACGGCGGCCTGGTTGTATTGCTTGAAGGAGTCGGCCTTGAGCCTCATGGCCTGCGCGGTGGCGCTGCCCTGGGCCTCGATGATGGCGGCCTCGGCCAGACCGCGCGCCTTGTTGGCATCGGCCTCGGCCAATCCGGTGGCTTTGACAACGTCGGCGGAGGCGAAACCCTTGGCCTTGGTGGCCGAGGCCGCGCCGGCGGCTTCGGTCTCCAATTGGAACTTGGTCGCGTTGGCCAGGGTCTCCACCCGGTAACGCTCGGCGTCGGCCGGTTTCTGCACGTTGGCCTCCAGTTCGCGCTGCTTGCGGAGAATCTCCTGCTGTTGGAGTTCGATCTGCTTCTGCTTCTCGATGATGTTGACTTGGACTTCCTCGGCCTTGACCAACTGGCCGGTTTTGAATTTCTGCAAATCATAAGCCAGATCGGCCTCGGCTTTCTTTTGATTGACGGTCGCCTGGTAGCTGGCCACGTTGGTCTGGTAATTTCTTTGCGCCTCGGCAATCTTGGTGTCCGCCAGCAGTTTGGCCTCCTGCCCCGCCTGCGTCGCCTGCGCCGAGCGAATGATAGCATCGCGGTCGGCCTCGGCCTGGGCGATGGTGGCGTCGCGTTTGACCTGGGCGATGCGCGGCTTGCCCAGGGCGTCCAGGTAGCCCTGGCCGTCGCGGATGTCGCGGATGGTAAAGCTGACGATGCCCAAGCCCATGTTGGCCATGTCCCCTGCGGCCACCTCCTGCACTTTGGAGGCGAAGGCATCGCGGTTCTGGTAAATGTCCTCGACGGTCATCGTGCCCAAAATGGCGCGCAAGTGCCCTTCCAGCGTCTGGGTGGCCACGCTCTTGATTTCATCAATGGACTTGCTCAAAACTTGCTCGGCAGCCGTGGCAATGGAAATGTCGTCGCCCTTGATTTTGATCTGGGCCACGCCGTCCACTTTGACCGGGACGCCCTTGCTGGTATAGACCTCGGGCGTTTGCACGTCTATGGTCAGCAATTCCAGCGAGAGGACGTCCACCTTTTCGACCACCGGCATGACGAAGGTGCCGCCGCCCTTGACAACGCGAAAGCCCCGGCTTTGCGCGGTGCCGTCCGGCTCAAAAACTTTGTGCTTGCGGCCGGAGACGACCAGGACCTGGTTGGGGCCGACCTTGGTGTAACGACTGGCCCATATCATCAGAAAGAGAAAGACGATAAGAACCAGACCGACGGAGCCGGTGACGACCCAGCCGCCGAGTGAGATTGAGGGCAAGAGACCTAAGAACATGTGATTCCTTTGTGTTTGTGGGTGGAGGTTGAAGTTGCGGATTTAAAGCGGCACTACGTAGAACTGCGATTCGGCGATGCGGGTGATCTTGACCGTCTGGCCGTTGCCGACGGCGGCCCCGTTTTGCTCGCGCGCAGGGGCGGTGTAACGGCTGCCTGCCTGGACGTAGGCGATTTCTCCCACGCCCGAGGCCGGGATGGGTGTGATGACGGTGGCCGTGTGGCCGACCAGGGAGCCGACGTGGGATTCGCTGGAGCTTTGGGTGTGGCTGAAAATGGCCGCGAACATGAAAAAGACCCCCCCGGCGATAACCAACCCGCCCAGGATCGAAAGGGGCATGCTGACCCAGACGCTACGGGTCGCCCCGATGTGGGAGAGAATCATGCCAAAGCCGCCCAGCGCGGTGACAAATGAGCAGATAACCGTCGGACTGAAAGCCGAGATGCCCGGCATCCCGGAGTGGTCGAAGCCCGCCTCGGCGTGTCCGCCGGTGCCCACGTCGGGGTGATCGGCGTGGCCGACGCCCAGATGGCCAAAGAAGAAGCTCAGGACGGTGAAAAGGAGACCGATCAAAAAACAGCCGAGATAAACATACTGTTCCATAGGCGCATTCCTAAATTTGCCGCCGGACATTTCTCCGGCGGCGCAACAGAATTACCACAGCGCCAGCGCAATAGCACCTACAAAATAAACCCCATCTTGTAATGACCCCGCCCTCCGGGACGAAGCGGCTTTTGGCAAAACGTGTGACAACCTCACTTCCAACCGGGGCGATTGTGCCGCCGCACGAAGTTGACCGCCTCCGGGCAATTGGGCGATCTCATGCGCGGCCCGTCCCACTGCATGGCTCTTCCGACGCCCACGCGCATGGCGACGCATCCCAGCAGGATGATCTCCGTCAGCCGGGAGGCGATGTCGAAATTGGAATAGGCCGGCGGGCCCCCGCGCATCATCCGGAACCATTCCTCATTGTGGCCGGGGGAGCGCGGAATGGAGCGCGGAACGGCGCGGACGGCTTCGTGGTTGTCCAGCGCCGAGTAGCTCTTCTCACCCGCCAGCAGGAGGAGGGACTTTTCGCCGTAATCGTTGGGCGAAAAAAGCTTGCCTTTGTCGCCCACGAGCAGGCAGCCGCTATTGTTGACATCTTCGTAGATTTCGGCGATTTCCCGCGTCAGTTCGGCCGGCGGGCGCAAGGGGGGCGTGGATTTGTCGTCGGGGTTGCCGTCATACCACCAGAATTTGAGCGGCGGCAATCCCTCGCGCTCCGGGAAATCAAAGCGGATGCGCGAGGTCTTGGGGTAAGTTTCGGCGAACAGCGGGGAGGTTTGCTCGCATTCGACCACGGCGGGATAGCCCAGCTTCAAGGCGCGGAAAGGCATGTTGACGGTGTGACAAGCCATGTCCCCCAGCGCGCCGGTGCCAAAGTCATGCCAGCCGCGCCACTTGAAGTCGTGATAGACGCCGTTTTTGAACGGCCGCATGGGCGCGGGGCCAATCCAGAGGTCCCAATCCATGTAAGGCGGCACCGGATCCTGGCCCGGAGGGCGGTCCAGGCCCTGCGGCCATATTGGCCGGTTGGTCCAGACGTGAAGCTCGCGCACCGGACCCAGGATGCCGGCTTGGACGACTTCAACGGCGTGGCGCAAGCCGCTCTCGGCGCTGCCTTGATTGCCCATTTGGGTGGCCACTTTCTTTTTCGCCGTCAGATCGCGCACCTGGCGCGCCTCCAGGATCGTCTGGGTGAGTGGTTTCTGGCAGAAGACGTGTTTGCCCATGGACATCGCCATGAGCGTGGCGCCGGCGTGGCCATGATCCGGAATGGAGACGGTGACCGCATCAATTGTTTTGCCCATTTGATCGAGCATCTGGCGGTAATCGTGGAAGAGCCTGGCCTGCGGGTATTTTTGCCCCTTCTCCTTGAGAAACCTTTCATCCACGTCGCACAGCGCCACGATCTCCCCGCCGCAACGCGCGCTGTCGTCCACGTCGCTCTCGCCTTTGCCGTGGACGCCAATGCACCCGACGGCAATTTTGTCATTGGCGCCAAGGACATTGCCCACAAAAGGGAAGGAGAGGGCGGTGGCGCCCAGAGCGCCGGCCTGGATGAACTGGCGGCGGGACAATTGGCCCGCGCGCGAAACGATTTGATCGGACGAACTGCGTTTGAATTGCATAATGGGCACAGTGCCTGAATGCCGCTCAATCGTCAACTGTCCCGGCGTTTTGGTCCCGGAAGGGGGGCGCACGGAGGAAAGGCAGAAGGACGAAGGCAGAAGGAAGAAGGCTAAAAAGTGACATCGCCTCGATTACGGGTTTCTCATTTTTCATGTGTTTTTCTTCATTTTTTGGTTCAATTAAGTGCAATTGGGTGCAATCAGGCTCAATCGGCCGCATCCGCGCGCCCTTAAAGTGGACCCCCGGGTCCGAAGAGGCAGAAAATCGGGCCTTTGCCTTCTTCCTTCATCCTTCTTCCTTGTCTCCCCCCTCCCTTTCCCCCGCCCATAGCAAAATGTGAAAGAACAGGCGCGCGGGCGCCTCAGACATGGCATATTACCACGTTTTTGTGGGAATGCAAAATATATTTTTTCATTTGGAGCAGTTCAACGCGAGAGCTCGGTCCAGAGGAAAGTGTGGGCCAGCGCGCTCATGAATGCCGCCTCCCGGTTGTTGGCCGCCGCGCCGTGGCCGCCTTCGATGTTTTCGTAATACAACACCGTGTGCCCCTGCTCCTCCAGCCGCGCCGCCATTTTGCGGGCGTGGCCCGGATGCACGCGGTCGTCGCGCGTCGAGGTGGTGATCAGAATGGGCGGGTAGGTCGTGCCGGCGCGCGCGTTTTGATAGGGCGAAAATTTTTGGATGTAAGCCCAATCCTCCGGCTTGTCCGGGTCGCCGTACTCGTCCATCCAACTGGCACCGGCGAGCAGCTTGTTGTAGCGGCGCATGTCCAGCAAAGGCGAGGCGCAATGGATGGCGCCGAAAAGATCGGGCCGCTCCGTGAGCATGACCCCCATGAGCAATCCGCCGTTGGACCCGCCCCGGATGCCCAGCCGCCGGGGCGAGGTGATCTTGCGCCCGACCAGGTCCTCCGCCACCGCGATGAAGTCGTCGTATGCCCGCTGCCGGTTTTGCTTGCGGGCGGCCTCGTGCCAGCGCGGCCCGAACTCGCCCCCGCCGCGGATATTGGCCAGGACGTACACGCCGCCCCGTTCGAGCCAGGCCGCGCCCACGCCCGGATTGTAACCCGGCAAACTGGGCAATTCAAAGCCGCCGTAGGCTGTCAATAATGTTATATTGTTGCCGTCAGCCTTCAGCCCCTTGCGGGAGACTTGGAAGTAAGGCACGCGCGTGCCGTCCTTGGACACCGCCTCGCATTGCCGCACCTCCAGCCCGTCGGCGTCAAAGAAGGCCGGCAGGCTCTTGATCTGCTCCAATCCCGGCCGGCCCGCGGTGCCCAGACAGAGGCGCGAGGGCGTCAGAAAGCCGGTTTCCGTCATGAAGTAATCGTCCGAATGATCCGGGTCAATCCCCTCCAATGCGACCGTCCCGAAAGCGGGCGCGGGGATGGGCGTGCGCTCCCATTGGCCGCGGCTAAACCGCAACAGCCAGGGCCGGGTCTGGACATTGTCCAGCAGCGTCATGACCAAGTCGTGGCGGGTGTCGGTGATGGCGGACAAACAGGCGCGTTCGGTGGGCTGGAAAAGGACCGAAAGGTCGCGCCCTCCTTTGAGATAGGTCTCCAGGTCGGCCGCCAGGAGCGACCCGGCCGGGAATGTCTTATTATTGACTATCCAATCCGTGCGCGGGCGCAGGAGAAGAAAACGGCCGAACGTGCTGGCGAGGGTGTCCGCCGGCTTTTCAATCCGCACCCACTTTTCTCCCCGCCGCAGCAGAGTCTCGTCGGTGAAAAATGTCGGCAGGCGCCGGATGAACTCATAGACGCGGCCGTGATCGTGCTCGACGAATACGTTGACCTCGTTGTCCTCGGGCTGGCCCTCAAAGACGGTGCGCGCCTGGCTCAAAGGAGTGCCCCGCCGCCACTCCTTGACAATTCGCGGGTAGCCGCTGGGGGTCAGCGAACCAGGTCCGAAATCCGTGGCAATATACAAACGATCGCGGTTCCGCCAGGCGGCGTCGGTCTTGGCTTCTGGAACCGTGAAACCGCCGCTTACGAATTGTTTGGTGTTCAGGTCGAATTCGCGGATGACGACGGCGTCCGCCCCGCCGCGGGAAAGTTCAACCAGACAGCGGTCGCAGCGCGGTTTGAGGATGGTATAACCATGCCAGACCCAGTTTTCCTTTTCGGCGGCCGCAAGTTGGTCAAGGTCCAGCACCGTCTCCCAGGCGGGGGATTCCTGCTTGTATTCCTGCGGCGTCGTGCGGCGCCAAAGGCCGCGCGGGTTTTTCTCGTCGCGCCAGAAGTTGTAATAGAAGCGGCCATGCTGGGTCACCGCCGGAATGCGCTGGGGCGAATTCAAGATGGCCAGCAGGCGCTCCTGGAGCGCGGAAAAGCCGGGAGCGGTCTCCAACTGGTTGGTGCAGACGGCATTTTGCGCCCGCACCCATTCGAGGGCTTTCGGCCCGGTGATCTCTTCGAGCCACAGATTGGGGTCGTCATCGGCGGCACTGACGGTTTCTGCGCCCGGCAACGAAGCAGGCCGCAGACACAACAGGGTGCCGACGAGGACCAAACCCGCCAGCCTTTTGAATGCATGCATGATTTTCATAGTCCAATTCTACGGGTCAATTCCGCCAAGCGGAGAGGACAGATTATCCGGCGCCTTGGTTTTTGCCAGTCTAATTGTTTTGCGCTCCGGCCCCCGGCGTTTTACAAAGAAGCCGCGTTATGAAATCCAACATCAATCGCCGTTCGTTCATCAAACGAACCGCCCTGGCGGCCGGCACACTCTCCGCCGCGCGCTACGTTGCTTTTCCCGGCATTCTTTCCGCCCGCCAGCCCGGCGACATCCTCAACTGCGCGCAGATCGGTTGCGGCGGGCGCGGCGAAACGCACCTGGAACAAGCGATCCTCCGGCAGAAGCAGAATCTCATCGCCTTGGTGGACGCGGACGACAAGCAAATCGCGCGCAAACGCAAATGGCTCGAATCCCAGGGCGTGAGCACCAGCAAGGTGAAGGTATTCGACGATTACCGGGTCATGTTCGACAAGATCGGCAGGGAGATCAACGCGGTGTTTGTGGCGGCCCCCAATCATCATCACTGCGCCGCCTCGATGATGGCGTTGGAAGCGGGCATCAACGTTTATTGCGAGAAACCGCTGACCCACGACATCGCCGAGGCGCGGAAACTGCGCGAGGCCGCGGCCCGCTACGGCAAGGTCGCCACGCAAATGGGCAACCAGGGCCATTGCTTCGGCGGCTACCATCGCCTGTGCGAGTTTATCCGGGCCGGTATCATCGGCAACGTGACCGAAACCCATAGCTGGACCGACCGCGCCAACGGCGGCATCGGGCCGCGCCCGCCCGAGGAGCCGTCGCCGGCCGGGATGCACTGGGATTCGTGGATCGGGCCAGCGCCCTATCGGCACTACCATTCCGATCTGCACCCGCACGAATGGCATGGCTGGTATGATTTTGGCAACGGCTCCATTGGCAACATGGGTTGTCACGTCTTGGAGGGCGTTTTCTGGGCTCTCAACGCTCAAAACACGGCCAGCCTCCAAATGGAATACGTCCGCGGCGGCACTGACGAACGCTATCCCCTGGGCAGCCGGGTGCGATGGGACATCCCGGCCCGAGGGGACATGCCTGCGCTCAAGGCCTATTGGTACGAAGGGCTGAATCCGGCCGCCCTCGATAACCAGTTCGACGCCAACCACGCCGCGCATGGCTCGGCGCGCAATCTGCCGCCACTGGTGGCCGAATTGCAGGCCAAGTATCCCGACGAGGAACTGGACCGGGGCGACAGCGGCTCCTTGTATGTTGGCGACAAGGGAATCATCTTTACCAAGACGTATGGCCAGGACATGCACATCCTGCCCAGGGACAAGATGAAAGAGATCACACAGCCGCCGGAGACTCTGCCGCGGCCCAATCCCAATCCGTTCGTGGATTTCATCCAAGCGTGCCGGGCGGGCCGGACCGACACGGCAACGCCCTTTGAGTATGGGGCGCGGCTGACGGAATTCTGCCTGTTGGGAAACCTGGCCCAACACGCCGGCGAAGGGAACCTGGTCAAATGGGACGCTTCCCAAATGCGCGTGACCAACATCGGCAAGCTCAATCGCTGGATTACACGCGAGCCTCGAAAAGGCTGGCCAGGCTGATTTGGCCGCACGACCACCCCTCAGTCCTAACCATGCAGTTACTGACAAGTCCCTTGGATAGGCTACATTTTGCCAGACAAGGCTACGGTTTGGACTATGGCTTGTGATTAGTAAGAAGAAAAATTCTTATTCTCGAACGGATAAGGAGTAATCCGTCAGTGAAGGTTGGTAGGGCGCGCACTCCGAGCGCGCCGCTGCGGGCAACGGAGTGCCCGCCCTAGCCTCCTTTCCCGCCGTCACTGAGAAGCTGTGAAAAAAATGAAAACGACCAAAATTTACTTGCGTAAGTCACTGACTACCAACGTGGGCATTTTGTGTTTTGGGGCCATTTGCCAATTCTTTCACAGCTCCTGACCCATTACGATAAGGAGTTCCACTTCATACTGGCTGTTTGCCCTGCTAACTCAAAAGACCGCTTCTGGTTAAGCAATCGAATCTTGCGACCGGTGATCTCCTTTTCATCCGCGCCGTCCAGAATCAGCTTCTTTACTTGAAAAGCAGTCAGTTGCGGATATTTGGCAAAGAGCTTTTGCGGCGAGACTCGTTACTTGCGGAGCCGCCATACTGGTTCTTGACGCGCGGCGGTCCAAGTTTGTAACGTCGGCTCATGAAAATCACCGTCGCCTCACGCTCAAGGCGTGTGTCACGGCCAATCCGCGTTATGAGTCGTCCTTCGTTGATGCTCTGTGTTGTTTTGTCGCTTCCCTGCACTTTATTCGCTGCCGACACGATCCCGGCGCCGGGCCTGAAACTCCCCCCTGCGGAAGCTGACAAGGTCATCACCGAACAAGATGTCACCGCCGGGCGCGTCGGCGATTCAATCCCGGCTTCTTGCATTGGAGAACCGGTCAGCTCCGTAAAGCTCTCCGCGCCACGTTGGGTGACGGGAACCGCCGGCGCAGGTCATGCCGTCGTGGACGGCTCGATGGCGCCGGTGGATCCCAAGGGCAAGCCCATCAATTTCCGTGTGGTTCTCCCCGCCAGATGGTCGCGACGGGCGGCGCAGCTCGGTGGGGGAGGCATGAATGGGACCATCCCCAACATGAATCGAAATGACCTGCTTGCCAAAGGCTTTGTGACGTTCGGCAGCGACTCGGGCCATCAGATGGGCGGCTTTCCCGGCATGGGTATGCCGAGGGGTGGACCGGGTTCTCCGCCAGGCGGCCAGCCGGTCGGCGATGACTGGGCACTCAATGAGGAAGCCATCCGCAATCTGGGCTATATGCAGATGAAGAAGACCCATGACGCTGCCATGGTGATCATGGAACGAATCTACGGGGAACGTCCGCGTTTCACCTATTACTTTGGCAGCTCGCAAGGCGGCCGCGAGGCGTTGATGGTCGCGCAGCGATACCCGGCCGACTACGACGGCATCGTGGCGGATGTTCCCATTCTGAGTTTTTCCACATTGATGCTTGCGCCGGAGTTGATTCGCATTCAGGAGAAGCCGAAAGCCGACTGGGTTCCCCGCTCGAAGGTCAACGCCATTCGTGCGGAGTTCATGCGGCAGGCGGACAAGCTGGACGGCCTGGAAGATGGCATCATCAACAACTACATGGCGGCGCGGGCGCTCTTTGACATGTCGGAGGGTTCGCCAGGCCGCAATCCTTGGGCGGCTTTGCGCGCGCCCGATGGCGTGGATCCCGACCCGGGGGACACGTCCGCATCGGCCAGATTAACTGACGGCGAGATCGAGACTCTGAAATTCGTTTACAGCCGGTATCATTTTGCCACGCCGCTGGCCAATGACGTCAAAACATTTGGCATGTGGGTTCCGAACACCGACCCGGCAGGCAGCGGGCTGATCGCCGGCGCGCGCTACCGCGGGCAGGAGGGAGCTTCGGAAAATGCTCCGCTGCACTCGCACCTGGGGGTTTTGGGAGTCACGGGATTCCTGATGCAGGACCTTAAGGCCAATCCGCTTGATTACGTCGAAGGCGGCCCGCTCAACAAGCGCCGCGTCGAACTATCCGAGTGGCTGGACGCAACCAAGCCTGACCTCTCGGAATTCTATCGCCGCGGAGGCAAATTGATCGTGACCATCGGAACTGGCGACACGCTGGCCTCCCCGGGGGCACAGTTGGACTACTTTCAGTCCGTCATTGACAAGATGGGACGGGAGACGGTGGATGCATTCGCCCGGTTCTACGTCATCCCGCAGGCCGGCCACGGATTGACCGGCGCCAGTTGCGGAGTGAATGGCTCAGGGAAAAGCGTTCCCGTGGCGCCCATACCCAGTCAATTCGACAAGTACGGACTGATCATGGCGTGGGTCGAACAGAACCATGCACCGGCCAAAACGCTGGTCGTCACCTCCGGCGGGCGCAGCCTCCCGCTCTGTTCCTACCCAAACTACCCGAAATACGTCGGCGGTCCGCCGGAAAGCGCGGATTCGTATGTCAGTGCCGCTCCTTGAACCGATGGGAACTCACGCGAGAGCCGATCTGGAACTGCGGCGCGCATTGAGTTATCATTTAACCTATGATAGACTCTCTGCTTCATCCATGGCGTTTCGGCGTATTTGGCGGTTTGAGCTTTGCGGCGTTTGCGGCCGATTTATCGCGCGAAATGACTTCGCTGGACCAGGATGGGCGTTTCCGGCTCGGCGACGTTTCCAACGCAATCGCGCCGGACCATGGCGACCAGGAATGGCGGCGTGTGGATGTGCCGCATGATTACGTGGTCGAAGGCGTCTTTGATTCGTTGATGACGCTTTGGCTCCAAAAGTGTCACAATTATAGGACCCTTTGGCCTTGGACTGACCCTTTGGCCTTGGTTAATGTTGTGCCTTGATGATGCCCATGACTGGAAAAAATAATTGCAACTGGGGGTCTGCCAACCGGCCATGGACTTGCACCTTATCTGTTTTTATTTGGTTCTGCGCGTTCTGCCCCTGCCTTGCCCAAAACCTCGCCGTCAACCCGGGCTTTGAATTGGGAAACACTTCCGGCTGGGGACCATTTGGATCGCCAACGATTTCCGTTGAAACCCAGCAGGTTCACTCGGGTGTTTATGCGGGTCTCGTCACCAATCGAACCGCCACCTGGATGGGTATCAGCCAGTCGTTCCTCGGGGTGATGCAGGCCGGCCAAACTTATAATGTCTCCGTTTGGCTTCAGTTGGCCAGTGGATCCAACCAGACCATGCAGATCACCGCGCAACAAGTCGATGGCTCGGGAACGGGCTACACGGAGATCGCCACCGGCTCGGTTTCCACCGGCGCGTGGACCCGACTTTCCGGCCAGTTCACGTTGAATGTCTCCGACACGCTGACCAGCCTGGTCGTCTATTTTGAAATGCCCTCCAGCGCCACCACCGCCTATTACATCGATGATCTGGACGTAGCGAATATTTATGCTCCCTCCAGCGGCCAATGCCTCGTCGATTGGGCGGCCGTTTTCCAGCGGATTGACGGCTTTGGCGCCTCCTCCGCGTGGAACGGGAATTTGACCGCAACCCAGGCGGACATGTTCTTCTCCACCAACACCGGCACCGGGATTTCGACGGATGGCAGCACCAACTTTTCTTTTACCGGCATCGGCCTTTCGCTCTTGCGCAACCACATTGCCCCGGCCAATACCCCTTCAACGTCTGACTCCGCCAGCACTTGGGAAACCGGCATCATGCAAATGGCCCAAGCCCGCGGGGCACGCGTCTGGAGCACACCCTGGACTCCGGCCTCCGGGTTCAAAGACAATGATGCCCCGGACGGGGGCAATTATCTTGGCCAGAGCAATAATGCCACCAATCTTGCTTATGCGAGCCAGTTGGCCAACTACGTCGCCGACATGAAGAATTCCTACGGGATCAATCTCTACGCTCTTTCCATCCAGAATGAACCAGACGCGGACGTCACCAATTATGAAGCGTGTACTTGGAATGGTTCGCAGATCCACGACTTTGTCACCAATCTCCACAATGCCTTGGCCGCAAAGGGCTTTGGATCAACCAAAATCATCCTGCCCGAAAGCCAGAATTGGGCCGTTAATTCAGGCCTTTTTAGCCCGACGCTGAATGATCCCGTTGCGGCGGCCGATACGGGCATCATCGCTGATCATGATTACGGCGACACCGGCACGCCGACGCCTTTGCCGGTGTCAGGCAAAACGACTTGGGAAACGGAGATTTCCACATTTGATGCTTATGACGGCGGCATCACCAACGCGATCTACTGGGCGGAGCGAATTCACCTTTTCATGACCGCCGCGCAAGTCAATGCATGGCATTACTGGTGGCTGGTCCCGGCAGGTCCGGACAATGAAGGGTTGACCGATACGAACGGAATTCCCGCCAAACGCATGTATGCCCTCGGCCAGTTCGCCCGGTTCGTCCGGCCGAATTTTTATTCCATCAATGTCACCAATAATACCGGATCCGCGTTGATCAGCGCCTACGAGGATTCCGCGTCGACGTCCTTCGCCATTGTGGCCATCAATTCGAATTACGCAACGATCACCCAGACTTTTGCGCTGACCAACGCGGGCGGGATTTCAAGCGTCACGCCCTGGCTCACCACCAGCAATCTTTCCCTGGCCAGCCAGTTGCCTGTATCCGTCACCAACGGCGCTTTCACCTACACCCTGCCCCCTTTGAGCATCGCCACGTTCATCGGACAGTCCGCGCTCCCGGGTCCGCCGACATTTTCACCCGTGGCTGATCAGACCGTCAATGCGGGAGTCACCCTGACGCTGACCGACGCCGCGACGGATACGAATCTGCCCGCCCGCACTCTGAATTATACGCTGTTGTCCGCTCCAACAAAGGCGACGCTAAATTCCAGCAACGCTCTTTTCACTTGGCGGCCGTCGGTCAGTCAGGCAAACACAACCAACCTTGTTGTCATTGAAGCGACCGACAATGGAACCCCGCCCTTGAGCGCGACCAACAGCTTCCATGTGTTTGTCAATCCGCTGACTCCGTCCACAGTGACGGACGCGTCACTGACCCGCCTGAAAGTCCAATTGACCGTCAACGGCCCGAGTGGCCCGGATTACATCCTGCTTGAATCAACGAATTTGCAGACTTGGACACGAGTCTTGACCAACCCGTCGCCAGCCCTTCCGTTCACCTGGACAGTGACGATTCCTCCTGCGTTGAATGCCCAATATTATCGGGTGCAATTGAGCCCATGATGATGGGTGGTCATTCAAAGTCCCAAACTATGACCTTCCGACAACACAGCTTGAATCAGGTGTCTTTGTATTGACGACAGGGTTCATAACACCATGCGGCCAGCCGCCCCGCCCCGCCGCAAGACCGCCCGGAATATTCTCAAAACACGCTTTCAGGGCAGGAGCACGTTCTGTCGCCAAGCTTGAATCACATCCACTTTGCCTTTATCAAAAGCAATGGAATTGAAGAGGATTTTCCCGCCGGACAACTGGGATTTGTCGCCGCGAAGATACCTGTCCATGCGGGTTATGGTTTCACTGCCAATCCGGGTGGAAAGTTGGACAACGGTGCCATAAATGTCACCGGCAGCAATCCCAGCCAGCGTGTCGCTGTCATCATCAAAGCAAACGATCTTTACCAGCTTGGCCTTGCCAGCGCCGCGGACGGCGGCAAGAATGGCAGGTCCGTTGTAGCTGTAAAGACCGACCATGCCCGCCAGATCGGGATACTTCGCCAGCGCATCCTGCGCATTTTTCCGGGCAATGGCGGTCTGGGTGCGATCCGCCAACGTGTCAATAATCTGAATCTTCGACCCGGCCAATCCGTCTTGGATGCCTTGAATACGGTCTTTGGCGTTTTGTGCGTTCGGATAGCCGACGCATAAAATGACTTTGCCGCCTTGGGGCAGCGCGGCTTTGAGCAAATCCGCCGCGTGTTTTCCGGCGGCCACATTGTCCGAGCCGATGAAGCAAACACGCTTGCTGTTTGCCGCGTCGCTATCCACGCAGACCAACAGCGTTTTGGCGGCGATTTGGTTCAGGAAATCCGTTTCTTTTTCCCCGTCAATCGGGCTGATGGCTATGCCGTTGACGCCGCTGGCGACGAGGTCGCTCAAAATGGCCTCCTGCGCCTCCACTGTGGAATTGGTGAAAAAGCGGAAATCCACTTTCACATTGCCGAGGTTCCACGCCGCGCTGTCACAACCGTGCCGCACGATTGACCAGAAATCGTTCGTCGTGTTGGTGACAAAAGCCAGCCGCAATTTTTTTCGCCCCGTTTCATTGGTTGTCCGGCTGCTGTTTTTGCGGCAGCCCTGGCAGAAAGCCAAAACACACAAGGCCAGGATGCAGAGATGCAATTTTTTCATAAGCCTACATGCCTGATCATCAGACTGTCATGCGCCGGGCACGGGGTCAAGGAAAAACTCGTGGGACGGCCCGCCGCGCCCGCCGCAAGGCCACGGCAAGCGATTGCACGGCGGAGGGGTTTGGGAAGGCGGCAGCACACAACGGGCCTGTTCTTGGAGTTGGATGCTGACCGTCTGCATGGATGCCCTGGCGCGCCGGGTTGAACAGCCGGGCCGCGCCCCAGCGGGACATGGGGTAAACACCCCATAGCGGAGGCTTGGCCGAAGGCGTAGAGTACCAAGTATGGCTATGAAAGCGATCTTCCAACGCTCTGACCGCGCTGGCAATGTCCGCATCGTCGCCACTTTTGGCGACGCTCAGCTTGTCCGGCACATCAACGGCCTATACGAACTGCGCGGCGGCTCGGCCGCTGACCACACTGACGCCGCAGGATGGATCTCGATCTTCCTTCATGAAGCCGTCGTGTCATCTCCGCTGCCGGGGGGCGACCCTGCTTTTTATGAACGGACAATCAACGTGCCGCGATTCGACATTCGCCGCTCTGGACGCGCCGCTTCCCTGTGTCACAAGAGCCGAACACCCTGCGTGAACCTCTTCGAAAACGGGATTCTGAACTGCCACTTGACCAATCGCAAGCCCCTCAAAGACTGGCGGTTACAAATGTAGATGACTATGCGCGCAGTGTACTACGTGCTCCTTTTTGTTTCCCTGTTTCTCTTGCTCTGTTGCGTCAATTCGGTCCGATGGCTGATCTCCAGATTTCACGTGCTGCTTTCCGCCCACCGATGGCCTCCCCCTCACAGCCGGGAATGGACGAGGAGGAACCTCGCAATGAAGGATGACCGCGTCTAACGCAGGGACTTGTGGTTCTGGCGGGCGTGCGCGGCGGCGATGAAACCTTTGAATAAGGGGTGTGGCTGATCGGGTTTGCTCTGAAACTCCGGGTGGTACTGGCAGGCCAGGAAAAAGGGATGGCCGGGCAGTTCGATGACCTCCACCAGCTTGCCGTCGGGCGACGCTCCGCTGAAACCAAAGCCGGCCTTGGCGAAGGCTTCGCGGTAATCGTTGTTGAATTCGTAGCGGTGGCGGTGGCGCTCGTTGATGACGAAGGCGCCGTAGAGGCGGTTGGCCTGGCTTCCCAAAACCAACTGGCAGGGCTGGCGACCCAGGCGCATGGTGCCGCCCTTGGCCGTGATCTTCTTTTGCTCATCGAGCAGGGCGATGACCGGATGGGGGGTGGCGGGATTGAATTCGGTGGAATGGGCGTTTTCCAGTTTGAGGACGTTGCGGGCGAATTCTATGGTGGCCACTTGCATGCCCAGGCAAAGGCCCAGGTAGGGGATGCCCTGTTCACGCGCGTAGCGGGCGGCTTCGATCTTGCCTTCGATGCCGCGTTCCCCGAAGCCCCCCGGCACCAGGATGCCCCCCAACCCCTTCAAGACTTTCTCGGCGCCGATCTTCTCAATGGCCTCCGCCTCGACCTTTTCGATCTCCACCCCGCAATCGTTGGCCACGCCGCCGTGGGTGATGGCTTCATAGACCGATTTGTAAGCGTCGTTCAGGCCGATGTATTTGCCGACGACGCCGATGCGGACACGGTGGCGCGGGGCCAGCAGCTTGCGGATGATCTCCTGCCAGTGGGCCATGTTGGCCGGCGGGGTGTCCAGGTGGAGCAGGCGGCAAACCAAGTCGTCCACCCGCTCCCGTTGGAGCATCAGCGGCAGCTCGTAGATGGTGTGTTCGACGTCGGTTTCCTCGACGACGGCCTCGTAGGGGACATTGCAGAAGATGGAGATTTTCTCGCGCAATTCGCGTCCCAAGGGCCGTTCGCAACGGCAGACCAGGATGTGGGGTGTGATGCCGATTTCGCGCAGCTTGGCGACCGATTGCTGGGTGGGCTTGGTCTTCAACTCGCCGGCGGCTTTGATGAAGGGGACGTAGGTGACGTGGAGGAAGATGGCGTTGTTGTAGCCCACGCGCAGCGCGAATTCGCGGATGGCCTCCAGAAAGGGCAGGCCCTCGATGTCCCCGGTCGTGCCGCCGATCTCGGTGATGATGACGTCGGCCTTGCTTTGCTCGGCCAGGAGGTGGACGCGGTGCTGAATCTCATCGGTGACGTGGGGGATGACTTGCACCGTTTTGCCCAGGTAATCGCCGCGCCGCTCCTTGTCCAGGACGGTCTGATAGACCTGGCCGCTGGTCAGGTTGTTCATGCGGGTGAGCTTGACGTTGGTGAAGCGCTCGTAGTGGCCCAGGTCCAGGTCGGTCTCCGCGCCGTCGTCCAGCACATAGACTTCGCCATGCTGGTAGGGGTTCATGGTGCCGGGGTCCACGTTGAGGTAGGGATCGAACTTTTGCAGGGAGACTTTAAGGCCGCGGTTTTCGAGCAAGGTGCCCAGCGCGGCGGCGGTCAAGCCCTTGCCGAGCGAACTGACCACGCCGCCGGTGACAAAAATGAATTTCATGAGTAGATTCTAATCACGGCCTTTCTTGAGCATCTGCTCGACCCGTTTGACATCCGCCGGGATGTCCACGCCCACGCTGTCGTAACGGACCTTGACGACCGCGATGGCAATGCCATTCTCCAGTGCGCGCAACTGTTCGAGCTTCTCGGCCCCTTCCAACGGGGAAACCGGAAAGCTGACCAGGCGCAGGAGCGTCTGGCGCCGATAGCCGTAAATGCCCAGATGCTTCAAAAACGGGAACGCCGCCAACTGCTCTGCACCCGTGGCGGCGTCGCGGACATACGGTATGGTGCGCCGCGAAAAGTATAACGCGCGGCCTGCCCGGTTGACAACGACTTTTACCACGTTCGGGTTTGCCCAGTCGGCGGCCGTTTGGATGGCCGTGGCGGCGGTGGACATTTCCTCCCCGTCCAACGCGCCGGCCACCGCGTCAATGACGGCCGGATCCAGCAACGGCTCGTCCCCCTGGATGTTGAGGATGGCCTCACAGCGGCAGTTCCGGGCCACTTCGGCCACGCGGTCGGTGCCGCTGGGGTGATTGGGGCCGGTCATTTCCGCGCGGCAAAAGCCCTGCGCCACCTCCCAGATGCGGGTGTCGTCAGTGGCGACAATGACTTCGCTCAGGGCCTGGGCCTTCTGGCAGCGCTCGACGACGTGTTGAATGAGGGGTTTGCCCGCGATGAGCGCCAGCGGTTTGCCGGGAAAGCGCGAGGAGCCATAACGGGCCGGAATAATGCCGAAAATCTTCATGTTGCGCCTAGAATCCATTTCGCGGCCGCGGGCAGGTCGTCCACGATGACCGCCGCCTGCAAAAGCCCGGGCATTTCCTGCTCGACCTTGCGGCCGAAGCCCGTGCGGACCAGGATGCTTTTTTTGACGCCGGCATTCCAGCCGCATTGCAGGTCGCTCAGTTTGTCGCCGATAAGGAAGGAGGCGGGAAGATCGAGGGCGAATTGATCACGCGCGTCGAAGAGGAATTGGGGCGAGGGCTTGCGGCCGCGGCTGGGCTGGTCCGGCGTTTCCGGAGCGGCATAAAACCTCTCAAACCGCACCCCATGTTGAGCCATCAACTGCGTCAGCCGCTCATTGCACCGCTGGACATCCTCCAGGGAGAAGAAACCGCGGCCGACGCCCGACTGATTGGTGACGACAAACAATCTGAAGCCCGCCGTTTGAAGTGAGAGCAGCGCCTCCGCCGCGCCCGCCAGCGGCGCGACATCCTCCGGGCGCGAGAGGTGCCCTTTGTCCTCAATCACCGTTCCGTCCCGGTCCAAAAAGACTGCGCGGCACAAATTCAATGGCGCGTATTAAAGCCAAAGCACGGCTGGAGTTCAAATGGCAAAACGTCCGGTCAAAGAGGGCGCGGGACTTGCGGGAAAGCTTGCGGAAAAATCCAGGTGTAGTACATTTTGGGTATGACACACGATTTAAAGGTGCTCTCGGTCAAACTTCCGCTTTCGGATGTGCGCCGGATTCCGGGCAATCGCAGCGAGTTTGTCCGGCAGGCCGTGGCCGAAAAGCTGTCGCGCGAGTCCCGTCCGGCTTGGCGCCCCAAAACGGCCACCGGACGCAAGCTGCTTGGACTTCGCAACCGGTTTCTGGCGCAGGGCGGCGAACTGCTTGACACAGAAGGCATCGCTGAGGAACTGCGGCGACGACGCGGAGGGGTGCGGTGAAAACATTTCTGGATTCCGGGGTATTGCTGACGGCCTGGCGTGGAAGGGACGCCGAAGCGGCGCTGGCGGTGATGGAGGATCCACGCCGCCAGTTCTACAGCTCGCAACTGGTCAAACTGGAATTGCTGCCCAAACCCGCGTTCTTCAAACAAGAGGCGGAGACGGAGTTTTACCAGACGCATTTCCGGGCGGTAAAAGGCGAAGAACCCTTGAGTCTTGAATTGGGAGAAAAGGCGGAGCAGTTAGCGCGCCAACATGGCCTTGCCGCCGTGGATGCGCTGCATCTGGCGGCGGCGATTCGCCAGGGCGCGACCGAGTTCATCACAGCGGAAAAGCCGGGCAAACCAATGTTCCGCGTCCGCGGCATCACCGTAAAGTCCATCCACACACAACCCGTTTAGGAGTTGAACTACTGCTGCTGCAGGCGGAAGAAGCCCTGGCCCGTGGAGGCCGGCGCGCTGATCTGAACGCTGGCGCCATTGGTCAGAGGTGTCACAGGAACATTGCTCCAATTGGCGCCAAGCCAGGGCGTGGTTTCCAGGCCGAAGGACAGGGCCGACGCCGGCCAGGACAACAGGACATTGGAGCCAGCCGGATTGATCGTCAACGCCGGCCAGGCCGCCCCACCCACCGCAAGGTTGGCGTTTTGAAACGTGGCTGGAATCACATTTGCATTGGTGTCAACCAGTTGGCACACCACCGGCGAATTGCACAAGATCAACGGCACGTTGTTCGAATACAAGACCGAGGCGAAAGAAAGAGTCACCATTTGCTGCGTGCCGGCCGCAAAAGTGCCGGGCGGTATCAGCCCTACGATAAATCCGATTTTGCCGCTGGCGGCATTCAAAACATTTGAAGCAACCACGGCGCCCGTTGCGCCGCTGCCCAAAGAGGCGCTGACATACCGAACCGCCGTCGGATCAAAGGCCA
>Ga0326727_10005884_pt1 | contig 34359 bp, 36 predicted proteins | sample MB2enrmetagenome_FD_207643 | JGI IMG/M metagenome (GOLD analysis project Ga0326727, IMG submission 207643) | Lab enriched peat soil microbial communities from McLean, Ithaca, NY, United States - MB29MY | ecosystem: Environmental > Terrestrial > Soil > Wetlands > Peat | place: USA: New York...
CACGCTCCTCTCGGACGCGCCTGCGGCGATGATATTCAGGCCAAAGCCGCCTGCGGCGATGATAATGACTCGCTCTCCTAAACCGGCATCTGTTCAGATTTCTACGTTTTTAGGTGAGTGCCTACAGAGGTAACCTGCACATCCGGATATGCGTGTTTTGCCCGGCTTTGACCCTTTGGGTCACTGTCGCAAACGGCAGCAACCCGCGTCGAATCGAGGGAGTGCAGGTTTCTGACTATATTTGGACCCAAGTAGCCGTAGCCGATGACCCCGATCCGAATCATTGTTTCTTCCCGCCCAGTTAGAGTCGTGACTGCCTTAGCATATGCGGCACGACCGGATACCACCGATCCTCTGCCATCCTCCCGCGCTGCCCCCGAGCACCAACCCCTTAGACTGCCAGCACGGTGGGGATTCTATTGTTCGATCCCCGATCCTTTGGTGGAGGTTGTTCACGTTGGTAGTTTCGTTGCCTCATCTCAGAGCGTCAAAAGCACCAAAGTACCGAGTACCCTGTTCAGAACCGTGGGAGGACCCATTTCGGAATATAGCTCGCGGCTGGGGACCAATTCCGTGGACTCTTTGGCTAAGGGGGCGATTTGGGCTGTTTGGGAGTGGCGCTGTTCGGGTGAAGCGAGGGACGGCACGGGGGCTGAGCGAGATCCTACCGCATGTTAAGATCCCTCGCGTACCGAATGCGCATCCACTCCAGGTCGACCCTGGGATCGGCTTTCTCTGCACTTTGGAGGGCTTCAGCCTTGTCAGCGGCTGTGCCGTTGTTAGGGATAGAAGAGAGCTGCAGACCTTTGCAATTATTACATGAACCCGAAGCTTGCAGTGAAGGTGGAAATTGTTGCCCATTAAACAGATATTCAGACCCGGCCTCGGGCTAGTGTTTTCGAAATTGCCTCAAGAAGCTTTGCGCCGCCGCTGGGCGGGAGGTCGTCCCTGTCTCATCGACCGGCTTTTGTAGGTTTTCCCGCTTGGTCCCGACCATCAGGTATATAATAGGAGCAGTGGGCTAGGCAGGCCTTCCGGGGCGAAGCCATGACATCTTTCGGGGCAGGCACTCTCGGCTCCTACGACTACGGATTAGTCATCCACTCTGTGTTGATCTCTATAATCGCCGCATCTGACGAACTCCCCCTTGGTGAGTGGCTGGCCGCAGCGCATCGTAAGGCCAAGCTAGCCTGGCTGATGGGTGGCGCCGCGGCGAGGGAACTCGGCATATGGTCAGTGCCCGCAGCGACATGCGTGTCTTCAGCCTGCCGGTATCGGTGCAATGCGACTGGCCTCAAGTATCGCTTTCTCTTCTTCCTGCCTGTTTCCGTTTTGCCGTGGCCTCATTCGTGATAAGCCACGGGATCGGAGGAGGTGCTACATGGTTGACGCTCACGCCGCCAATTCGAAACTCGCCGAGGTGGTGAGAGGGCTAGGTCTGCACGAACATCTTTGCGTAATTTATGAAACCCAGGAAGAGCAGTTTGCGGCTGTCTTGCCCTATCTAAGAAAGGGCCTTGAACGGGGCGAAGAATGCCTCTACTTCGCGGATGAGAGCACGGCTGTTGCCGTCCTGGATGCTCTGCGTAAAATCGGGACTGGCGTCGATCAATACCTTCGCAGCGGTGCGCTGACTATAACCCACAAACGAGCGACGGACCTTCAGCAGGGGCGGTTCGACCCGGATTCGTGGATCGGTTTCCTAGATCAGGCAACCGCTGAGGCTGAGGCCGCCAAGTTTTCGGCGCTGAGACTCCTGGTGGACATGTCCTGGGCGCTTCGGGGTAATAATAGCACGCGCAAGTTTATTGAATTCGAGAGCAGGGTCAATCACTTTGTTCGCGACCACGATGTTGGAGCCATAATGCCACCAACCGGCGTATCTTGGGGGCCCGGCAACGAGCGCATTAGCGGCGCAGTCGTGGCTGTCAAGGTCTGTCCTCTTCCTGACGAAGTGAGTTTCAGATCGAAAGGCGCAATCGCCGCAGGGACGGAAAGCTAATCCGGGTGCGCAACAAAGCCTGCCTGGTACCAGGCAGGAAGGAGGTTTCGCGGCTTATCATGGCGAGCACAGAGAGCATCACGGAGCGCAAGCGGGCGCAAGCTGCGCTGGAACAGGCTGCAAATCGTCTCGAGCTGGTGACCCGGGCAACGCAAGATGCTGTCTTCGATTGGGACCTTGTTGCCCATGAGGTCTGGTGCAATGAGAATTACCAGCGGCTGTTTGGAGCGCCAGAAATGAGCCCTGAGAGCGCCAACTGGTGGGTTGGGCGTCTTCACCCGGAAGATCTGGAGCGTATCGTTAAGGCACGGAATGCTGCGATGGAGCCCGAGGGCAAGCCTTTTTTAGCAGAGTACCGACTGCGCCGCCCCGATGGGTCGTATGCGGACGTCGTCGAGCGTTTCCTCATCGTCCGGGACGCTCAAGGTCAACCGTTGCGGATGATCGGGGCGCTTACCGACGTCACCGAACTGAGGGGGGCGGAAGAGGCGCTGAAGGCTAGCGAACAACGCTACCGGGATCTTTTTGAAAACGCCATCGACTTCGTGTTTACCTCCGACCTGCAAGGTCATATCACCTCGGTCAACGAGTCCGGTGAGCAGAGCAGTGGGTATACCCGCGGCGAACTTACGCGCATGAACGTCCTCCAGCTTCTGGCGCCTAAATACGTGGAAGAGGGACGACGCGTGATGGAAGGTCTTGCGGCCGGCAGGGAGCCGGGAATTGGCGAGTGGGAGGTCGTCACGAAGGACGGACACCAGCTCTGGCTGGAAGTGAGCCTGCGGTTGGTCCGCCGGAGCGGGGAGCTCGTGGAAGTACAAGGTCTCGCCCGCGATATCACTAAGCGTAAGCGGGCGGAAGAAGCCTTACGGCAAAGTGAGGCGCGTTTCCGAGTGGTCTTCGAAAATGCCGCCATCGGGATCGCTCTGGTCGACACACACGGCCATCCGATGGATAGTAACCCCGCCCTCCAGAAAATGCTGGGCTACAATAAGTCTGAATTGGAGCAGATGGTCCTAACCGAGTACACGCATCCCGACGATGCCCAGGCAAGTTGGGACCTGTTTACAGGGCTGGCTGAAGGAAGGCGCGACCAATACGAACTCCAAGAGCACTACCGCCGGAAGGATCGCCAAATCATCTGCGGACAATTGACCGTATCTCTCGTCCGGAACCAAGACGGCGAACCGCAATACGCCATCGAAATGGTCGAGGACATAACCACACGGAAGCGGGCGGTGGAAGCCCTGCGCGAGTTGTCAGGCCGCCTCCTTCGCTTGCAGGACCAAGAACGGCGACGAATTGCTCGCGAACTGCACGACAGCACTGCCCAACGACTGGCAGCCTTGGCGATGTACCTGAGTGAGGTGAAGAAGTCGGCCCCGGACTTGAGCCCCCGCGCACGCACCTGCCTTTCCGGGGGCCTTGAGTTGGCCGAGGAATGCTCGCGCGAGATCCGCACCCTCGCTTACCTGCTGCACCCGCCTCTACTGGATGAGGTTGGATTGGGCTCAGCCTTGCCGTGGTTTGTGGACGGGTATACGCAAAGGACCGGAATAGATGTCGATCTGGAAACGCCGCCCGAGCTCGCCCGCCTACCCGCGGATATCGAGTTGGCGCTGTACCGGGTGGTGCAGGAAGGATTGACGAACATCCACCTTCACTCGGGGAGTAAGAAGGCCCATGTCTGCCTGAAGCGCCACGCGGATCAGGCCGTGCTCACCGTGGCGGATGAAGGACGCGGGCTGCCTCCGGGTCTGCTGGTGAGGGGGGACCGGCGCGTCGCCAAGCTTGGAGTAGGAATTTCAGGAATGCGGGAACGCATCAGGCAACTGGGAGGGCAATTCGAGATTGATACCGGGAGCAAGGGAACCACGTTGAGGGCGATCGTGCCATTGGGAGAGCATCAAACATGAGCAGGCTTCAAATCCTCATCGTGGATGATCACGAAGTGGTTCGCCGCGGCTTGCGGGTCCTGATTGAACTGCACCCTGGGTGGGAAGTGTGCGGGGAGGCAAAAGATGGCCGCGAGGCGGTGGAGAAAGCAAGGGAGTTGAAGCCGGATGTGGTCGTCATGGACATCGGCATGCCGGAGTTGAATGGTTTGGAGGCAACCCGCCAAATCCTGAAAGCGGCTCGGCGAACCGAAGTGTTGATGCTCACAGCGCACGAGTCCGAGCAGTTGGTCCGAGAAGTTCTAGAGGCGGGCGCGCATGGTTATGTATTGAAATCCGCTGCGGGCCGCGATTTGGTGAATGCGATTGAAGCTTTGAGCAAGCGCGAGGCGTTTTTCACCAACAGCGTGGCGAAAATAGTGCTGCAAAGTTATGGGAAGAAGGGTTCGCCGGCGGAGTCCTCTGAGGAGCTACCTCTGCTGCTCTCTCCACGGGAGCGCGAAATCATTCAATTGCTGGCCGAGGGCAAAAGCAACAACGAGGTTGCGGACGTGCTCTACATCAGCGCCAAGACCGTGGAAACCCACCGCGCGCACATCATGGAGAAGCTCAACCTGCATTCCATGGCCGAGTTGGTACACTACGCAATCCGAAACCAGATTGTTGAACCCTAGCAAAGGTCTCGGGACGACGCCCTTGAATGGAAGGATTAAGTATTAGTCCTGCCGACGATTCCGAAGAAGAATACTCTTCCCCTGTGATCGGGCTGCCTTTGCGGCGGGGTTAGACCCCGGCCCTTCGGGTCGCCTGACTCAAGAGGGTCAAGCATATTGAATAATCCGGGCGAACTGCCCTGAGACCGGCCCGCACCTGACAATTTGACTACCGGAAACCTCCCCCCAAGAATACGGCAAATGCCTGATTTCTAATTGAATTCTCTTAGTGTAAGGTTTTTGCATATGTCGGAGCTAGCTCGCCAACGAAATGGCCGGTACGTCATGCGGCAAGCGTCCCTACATCGGTGGAGACAACAGGCCAGTGTTCACATGCTAGACCGGCGGAGTTGAGAAGCCGAATGAGAGTAACAAGAGCCGGCAGGCGCGAGGTGACACTAGTGGCGAAAAAGCGGGCAGCCTAATGTGGAGATGCAATGCGCATTCTTGTGGTCGAGGATGAGGAGCCGGTTGCCAGCTTTTTAAGGCAAGGTCTGGAATCGGACCAATATGCCGTGGATGTGGCCTACGATGGCAAGCAGGCCCAGTCGCTCGTTGATGAGGCTGACTTTGATTTGGTGATTCTGGATTTGCTCCTTCCCAAGGTTGCCGGGTACGAAGTGCTGAATCACATACACACCCAACAGCCGTCTCTCCCTGTCCTGATCATATCCGGTTGGGCAGATGTGGAGGACCGGGTGAAAGGGCTGGACCTGGGGGCCAGCGATTACCTGGCGAAACCGTTCTCGTTTAACGAGCTTTCGGCACGCGTCCGGGCTTTGTTGAGGCGATCTCCTGATTCGCCTGGTACCTTCCTGCAATTGGAGGAGTACCGGCGCCGGTTCGAGCAGATGAAGCTGGTCTTGGGCCTTCCGCCCACCTTCGGCTTCTTAGTGGAAGCCGACGGCCCTTATCCGAGGGGCCACTCTCAGGCGGTTTCCTGGCTGGCAATGCAAATCGCGAGGCAAGTGGGATTATCCCAGGAAGAAACCGAGGAAATCTGTCTGGCGGGCCTCCTTCACGATATCGGCAAGCTCCACGTGCCTTTGCACATACTCGACAAGCCCGAATCCCTGACCGCGGAAGAGTTCGAGACCATGAAGAGCCACGCGGCGATGGGAGAGAGAATGTTAGAACCTTTCAAAGTGAAAGGTATCGGGCGCATCGTGGGTCACCACCACGAACGATACGACGGCAAGGGTTACCCAGACGGGCTGGCGGGGGACGACATTCCACTGGGAGCGCGAATCGTGGCGGTGGCTGAGTGTTTCCACGAAATGGTCTCCGAACTACCTTACAAGAGTGCCCGTAATTTCGAGGATACCCGTGCGGAATTACGGAGTTGCTCCGCGACGCAGTTCGACCCGGAGGTCGTAAAGGCCTTCCTCGACTGGCTCCAGATCTACGGTGATCCCCGCGAGCAACAGTGACAGTGGGGTCGTGCCGTTTTCGATAAAATCGACGAGGCTTGTCTTCCACGATGGGGCCGAGTTGAGTCGGTAGAGCTGAATCAACCCTGATTCGTAAGAAAGCAGCCGGAAATGTCCATTGGCATGTTGAACGACCTGGAGGCCCGTTGGCAAATACAGCGCACCGCGCCTGACGCCCGCCTCGAATCAGCGCAGCACGGGACCTAGCGGGCCGCTTGGCCCGGCTCATGGCAAGCTAACCCAGAAAGCCGGCTCAGGAAGGAGCCAGGATGCTGAATGAAAGTTTTGGCACATCTGCTAGAAGAAGCGAAAGGGTGTTGCTGAGAATCCCCATACGAGTCGTGGGCAACGATACCCATGGCAATGCATTCGACGAGACTACCTATACGCTGGTCGTAAATCGGTCCGGCGCGCTGATCGCCGTTGCGCACCTGCTACATCCGGGCGCCGTGATCAAAATTACGAACATCAAAAGCCAAATCTCTTGTTCCTTCGTGGTCGTTATGCGAGCCGCGGGGTCAATGAGCGGTACTCCCGAGTGGGGCGTGAAGTGCCTGGCGCCGGAGATGGAAATCTGGGGTGTTCACTTTCCGGACAGATCGGAAGAACCTGCAGAAACGGATCTCACTCATGTCTTGCTGGAGTGCCGGGAGTGCTCTTCCCGTGAGATGGCGGCGCTCACGGTGGAACAATATCGCAGATTAGAGGCGCAGTCGCGCTTATCGCGCCTCTGTCCAGAATGTGGGGTCATCAGGGATTGGAAATTCGTGGTCACCGAGGCTGGACTTGGAGGAATCTCACCGAGCCTTCCGGTCCGTTCAGCTTCTGGGTTGACTTCACGGCACGAAGCCGACAGACGGCGAGATCAGACCTTAGCGGTAAAACTACCGCTGGAAATCAAGCTTCCGGATGGGTCCGGTGAGACTACCAGGACGGAGAACATTTCCGAATCTAGTCTCTGCTTTGCGTGCGACCTCGAAATGCAAATTGGAGATAGGTTGAATGTGAGTGTGGGATTGGATCCTCCTGCAGAAAAACGCGATATTCCTGCTCGCATCATGTGGCGAAGTCCCGCCCAGGGTAAGGGAAGGGCGTTCTATGGGGCAATGCTGGAAAAGACGGAGGACGCCTCGGGGGCCAGTCATCGGTCATCGGTTTTCGATGAAGCCCGGCGGGTGCAACTCTGAATTCCTATCGTACTCTTCTCCGTACTCCCTGCTGCCGACTGGCTTCTGTCTGTTAATGCGTCGTAGAAAGGACCAGGGATATCGTGTTGACTCGAAAAAAGAACCGCTACCCGCTGGCGCTTCCAGTGAGCTTTTATTGGAAGGACGACGACCAAACTCAGCGCCACGGCGTTGGCGTGACACGCGAGGTTGACATTCGGGGAGCGTTTATCTCCAGCAGAAGCGTTCCACCATTGCATGCCCATGTTAAGCTGCAAGTCTTTCTGCCGCCCAGCCGACGCACGATCTATCCTGTGCAACTCTTCGGTGAAGGACTGGTGGTGTGCGTGAATGCTGTCCCCGATGGCAAGGGCCCGGGCGCTTTAGCGGTGGAGGGTAGCCCTTTCGTGTTACCCAGAACGTTAGGGGATCCGGTGGCGATCGAGTCTCGCCTTAAGAGCTCAGTGCCACGTAGGGAAACGCTGTCTGCGTCAGCCTCGTGCGGCTGATCTCTTGAGTTATTGCACGCAAGCGCCATCACTGGTCTACGAACCTCAATCATGGTCACGGAAATGTGACTCAGAGGGCGGAGCTTTGGGCGGCACATGACCAAAGGGGCAGACTAGGAGCTCCAGCGGTTCGCGGTTCACACCCGCTCCCAGCAGGGAAAAAGTGGTAACGCGACTCCAAGATAAGGGTATAGCAACGTCCTTGCCTCTAGTCCCGGAGGTTCATCGCTGGAGCGATCGAAACAGAACCGTCTAAGTTTCCGTTTTTCCCTGCTATGCGTCCGTGCGGATCGATGCCTGCCCGAAGCAACGATTAAGGGTGCTGCAAACCCATGGCGTACTTGGCTTCGTTGGGGTCCGAGAGGTGGGACTTCCCGTACCCGATAAAGATGAGGACATACAGACGCTCGTCACCCAGCACGAGTGCGACTCCGCGTGGTTGCCTCGAAAGGGTGGAAGGAATGCTGGTGAGGAAGAACTCCCGTCGCGGCCGATGGATATGAGGTCGGGCCCGTCTAGACTGGCTACTACAGTAGCTGTCACGGATTTGATTTAAGCGGTTCCGCGTAAAGAAGCCACAGGAAGCCAGCGATCCGCTTCAAACGCGTTTCCCGACCGCCACTGGTGCCCGGCGAGGCTGCGCGGTCGCGAAGCAAGTACCTGCGGTACGCCCGCGAAAAGAGGTGTTATCAGGTCCTATGAGAAATCTGGCAAAAAACATCGCAGCTGGTGTTCTGATGATCGTGGCTGCTGGTTCGTGGGTGGTGGCGCAGCAGTCGGCGAGTACCGCTTCCCTGCCTGATTCGGGCTATATTCTGGGTCCCGACGACCAGATTGTGATTCATGCGATGGACGCCCCGGAGCTTTCCGACAAACCCCTCCTGATTGGAACGAACGGGAACATCACCCTGCCGTTGATCGGTCGGGTGACGGCGAGCGGTTTGACGGTGGAGCAGCTCGAAACCGACTTGGACGCGCGGCTCAAGACCTACATGAAAGACCCTCAGGTGGCGGTCTCGGTTACGGAGTTTCGCAGCCAGCCCGTGTCCGTATTCGGTGCCGTCGGCCAGCCCGGAGTCATTCAACTCCGCGGTCGCAAGTCGCTCTACGAAGTGCTCTCGATGGCGGGTGGGCCGCGCGAGACAGCGGGCTCTACCATTACCCTCACACGCCGGCGTGAGAACGGTGATCTCCCGCTGTCCGGCGCCAAAACTGATCCCACTGGGCAGTTTAGTACTGCTGAACTTAACGTGGAGGAGGTGCTGGAAGGCACGAACCCTGCGGTGAACATCGAGATCAAGCCTAACGACGTCATCTCTGTCTCACAAGCCGACTACAACATGATCTACGTCGTGGGTGATGTACAGCGCGGTGGGAACTTCACCATGGGCGGACGACAAACCATCTCGGTGCTCATGGCGCTTTCCATGGCGGGCGGCTTGGGACACACCGCTAAGCCGGAAAAGGCGCGTATCATTCGCAAAGTGCCGGGCGACGCTAAGCCCGTTGAAGTCGCTGTAAACGTCAAACAGATTCTGGATGGCAAGGCTGAGGACATCGGGCTGCGGCCTCAGGATGTCCTTGTCATCCCCACCAGTAGCCACAAGGTTTTCACATCCCAGACCTTGCCGTCCTTTGCGGGCGCCGCTGCTTACGCCGCGATCTACCATTTTTGAGGATCCTAATGGATAATCCACGACTGTTAGAAGACGCGAATTTCGAGGCGCACGAGCAGCAAACCGCTACGCTCGTGTCGCGGGCGCACTACATCGAGGCGCCGTATGCCGAGGCGATGGGCGAAGCGCGCCCCAACGTCTTGCTGGAATATTGGGATGTGGTCAGGCGGCGCTGGACTTCGCTGCTCCTGGCCGCCCTCGCAGGGCTGGTTGTGGCACTCCTCTTTACCCTGCCGCAGACGCCGATTTACCGGGCGCGGGCGTCGCTCGAGATTCAGAACCTCAACGACAATTTCCTGAACCTGCGCGACGTGAATCCGACCACCAGCGAAGGGCCTGCGGCCGCACCCGAATATGAGCTCCAGACGGAGGTTCAGATTCTCCAGAGCGAGTCGGTGCTGGACCAGGTGATTGCCAAGTTGAGTTTGGCGCAGCGCCTTGTGACAGAGGAACGGGGCGGCCGGACGGAGGCGTGGCGCAAAGTGCTTGGCCTCCCCGGACCGCAGCCCGACACCCGCGAGCAACTTCTGCGCCGCGTCTCCAAGAACCTGACCATCCAGGCTCAGGCCAAGACACGGCTGATCGAGATCTTCTACAACTCCCCGGATCCGCAGCTTGCCGCTGATATCGCTAACGCCCTGACTTCGGAATTCATCCAGCAGAATCTCGAATCACGCTGGAAGACGACGCAGCAAACAGGCAAGTGGCTGACCGGCCAGATGCAAGACACGCGGATCAAGCTCGAGAGGGCCGAAGACGAGCTACAACGCTACGCCGCTGCGACTGGCCTGGTATTTACTTCCGAGGAAGACAACATTGCCGAAGAGAAGCTCCGGCAGCTTCAGGAGGAACTCTCGAAAGCCACGGCGGACAGGGTGACGGCCCAATCGAAGTATGAGTCGGCCTCCCAGGCGTCTCCGGAGTCCCTACCCGAAGTGCTGGATGACAAAACGCTCGGAGACCTTCAGGTGCGTCTCGCGGATTTGCGCCGCCAACTTGCCGAGCTCTCCTCCACCCTGACGCCTGCCCACCCCTCGGTTAAGAAAGTGCAAGCGCAGGTCACGTCCCTGCAAGCGGCGCTCGACACCAAGCGGAACGCCATTGTGCAGCGAATCCAGAATGAGTATCAGGCTGCACAGCGCCGCGAGACTCTGCTGGCGCGAAACTATGCCGCCCAAGCGCAACTGGTGTCTGATCAAGCCGCCAGGGTGGCCCACTACAACATCCTGAAGCGTGAGGTTGACACCAATCGCGACCTCTACGATTCCATGCTCCGCAGCGTGCAGGACGCCGGGGTTTCTTCCGCCTTGCGCGCCAGCAATGTGCGGGTTGTGGACTCGGCGTTCCCGCCCACCCGTCGCTACCGGCCGAGCTATCCCATCAACATGGGGCTGGGGCTTCTGGCTGGCGTTTTCTTCGGCACGGCGTTAACAGTGATGCTCGAGCATGCCGACCGCACCATTCAGTCGCCCGGCGAGGTCAGCCTTTCTCTGGGAGTGCCGGAACTGGGCGTGATTCCGGCAGCCGGCTCCGAACGCAGCCGCTACTTTTCGGAGTACCACCGCTACGACGCACTTCCCTCCGACTCCGGAAATGGTCATGCCGTGCCCGCGGCATCCAGCGGACGGCCTCGGTTGCTGCAGGCGGAATCCCACCACGGCAACGGGCACGGTGCCGGGGGTAGGCGTCACTCCGTCGAGCTGGTCTCCGCGGGCTGCGGGCCTTCGGTTCTGAACGAATCGTTCCGGGCCACGTTAACGTCCATCATGTTTTCGGGCGAGAACGGGGACCGGCCGCGCACCATCGTGATTACCAGCGCCAATCCCAGCGATGGCAAGACGACGGTGGCCAGCAATCTTGCTCTGGCTCTGGCGGATACAGGGTCGCGTGTCCTGTTGATCGACGCCGACCTGCGCAGGGGCCAACTCCACGAAGTATATCAGGTCCCGAACGACTGGGGGCTCACCAGCGTGCTGATGGGGGCCGAGCTGCCCGAGGGCCGCGCGAGCGCCTATGTCGAGACGGCTTACCCGCGCTTGTTCCTTCTGCCCACGGGGCCCACTCCGCCCGGCGTGACGGCGCTGCTTTACTCCCCCCGCGTGCAGGAGCTCCTAAGCCGCGTACGAGAAGAGTTCCACACGGTGATCATTGACAGCCCCCCGATGATGAACATGGCGGATGCGCGTCTGTTAGGGAAAAAGGCTGACGCCGTCGTGCTGGTCGTGCGCGCCCAAAAGACCAGCCGAGATGCGGCCAAGGCAATGGTTGAGCGCCTCTCGGCAGATGGCTCTCGCATCCTCGGCACTGTGCTGAACCAGTGGGATCCGCGTAAGGTGAGCCAGGCGCGCTGCGGTTACGGCTACGGTTACGGCTACAACTATCCGCACTATCGTTCATATCAGCAATACTAAGACGTGTGGCGGCGGGTTTTACCCCGCCAGCTAAGAATTTCAGATTTGAGAATAAAGTGGCGCAGCCCGACGCCACGCCAGGTTTATGGAAACACCCAGTATCGGCCGTTGACTATCGATATCCATTGAAAGCTGTAGTTTCGGTCCATTTTCCATGCTGCCGTTGCGCCGTCGTGTTCTTCTGGAAGCTGCCAAGCTGTTTGACACGCTGGGAATGATTGTGGCGTTTGCGCTGGCCACCGCCGTAGTGGCGTACCAGACGCCGGAGATCAGCCTTCAGCAGTTTCTTTCCATGCGGGTGAAGCTGGAGAACTTCGTGTTGTTTTGCGGACTTCTGATTGCCTGGCGCCTGATCTTCACCGCGTTCGGACTCTACGAGTCGCGGCGGCTTTCGGCGAGGGTCCGCGACGTCTTGGACGCCCTGAAGGCCACTACGGTCGCGGCCGGGGGGCTGTACCTGGCGGCCGCGGCATTTTCGATTGAAATGGTTAGGCCCGTGTTCATCCTCTGCTTCTGGGGTACGAGCACTGCGGCCGTGTTGGCGAGCAAGGCAGCGGCATATTCCGTGCTGCGCAGCGCGCGGCGGCGGGGCCGCAATCTGCGAAAGATGCTGGTGGTGGGCACCAATGCGCGTGCCGTGGGCTTTGCCCGCCGCATCGAGGCCCACCCCGAGCTCGGCTACACGCTGGCGGGTTTTGTGGACGACGCCTGGGTGGGCCGGGGTGAGTTCGCCAGGAACGGCCACAAGCTGGTTTCCGGCCTCGATGGTTTCATGCCTTACCTGCGCACGCACGTCGTGGATGAGGTGGTAATCGCACTGCCCATGAAGTCCGCTTACGTTCAGGCCTGCCGTATTGCCCGCGACTGCACCGGGCAGGGCATTGTCGTGCGCCTGCTGCCTGACGTATTAGGTATGCGGCTGGCGCGCGCGCACGCCGCCGAGTTCGAAGGCGAGGCCGTGCTTACGCTGTCCACAAACGTGGCTGACAACTGGCAGTTTCTGCTGAAGCGTTCGCTCGACGTCGTACTCTCGCTGGCGGCCATCGCCCTCGTCGCCCCACTCTGCGTGCTGGCGGCGGTGGCCATCAAGCTCACCTCGCCAGGCCCCGTCTTCTTCATTCAGGACCGAGTGGGCCTGAACAAGCGCACCTTCCGCATGTTCAAGTTCCGCACCATGGTGCGAAATGCGGAGCTGCGCCAGCACGAACTGGAATCCCGCAACGAAGCCACCGGCGCTGTCTTCAAGATTCGCAACGACCCGCGCATCACCCCCGTGGGTAGGTTCGTGCGCAAGACCAGCATCGACGAGCTGCCCCAGCTCCTGAACGTGTTGAAGGGCGATATGAGTCTCGTCGGTCCCCGCCCCCTCCCCGTCCGCGATTACCAAGGCTTCGAGCAGGACTGGCAGCGCCGCCGCTTCTCCGTCCGCCCTGGCATCACCTGCCTCTGGCAGGTCAACGGTCGCAGCTCCTGCCCGTTTGAAAAGTGGATGCAGCTCGACATGCAGTACATCGACCAGTGGTCGCTGGGGCTCGATTTCAAGATTCTATTTATGACGATCCCCGCCGTCGTGCGGGGAGCAGGAGCCGCCTAAGCGGATGTCTATGAATGGAAGTGTTGTCGTACTTGGCGCGGGAATGACGGGCTTGGCGGCGGGCATGTCCGGTCTCCCGGTATACGAAGCCGAGGAAAGGCCGGGTGGAATCTGTTCGTCGTATTATTTGCACTCAGGTAGCGCCCAAAGATTTTTCCACGCGCCACCCGACCGCGACGCTTACCGGTTTGAAATGGGAGGTGGTCACTGGATTTTCGGCGGTGACCCCGCCGTTCACCGTCTCATCCGTTGCCTTGCATCCGTCAATTCGCACTCACGCAAATCAGCGATATGGTTTCCCCAGCTAGCTCGCTTGGTGCCTTACCCACTTCAAAATCACTTAAGCTGCCTCGGCCCAGAGCTCGCTAGCCGGAGCCTGCGCGAGATAATCGATACCAGCACGAGTCGCCAGAAAATCTCGACAATGGCCGAGTGGTTGCGGCTTAGTTTCGGAGAGACCCTTTTCCATCTTTTTTTCGAACCGTTTCACGAATTGTACGCGGCTGGCCTCTCGGAAATGATCGCGCCACAGGACGCGTACAAGTCACCTCTAGACCTCGACCTGATCGTTCAAGGCGCGCTCAGCTCTTCCCCGCCGGTTGGTTACAACACCACGTTCGTGTACCCATCGGAGGGACTCGATGGTCTCGCCCGAGCCATGGGCGCATCCTGCGACATCCATTTCGGCAAACGAATCGTGCGCATAGTCTGCGGTGAGAAGCAGATTGATTTCTCCGATGGCAGCACGGCCAGATATGGTGCACTCCTCTCCACGCTGCCTCTTCATGGCGTCATGGAAATGGCCGGGCTGGAAACGGTTACTCCACCAGATCCGTATTCTTCGGTGCTCGTGCTCAACATTGGGGCCGTCAAAGGGCGTGCGTGTCCACGAGAGCACTGGGTGTACGTTCCGGTCAGCCGGGCTGGCTTTCACCGGGTCGGATTTTACAGCAACGTTGACGTCTCGTTTTTGCCGCAGCCCGCAAGAAGCTCCGGCGATCGCGTGAGCCTTTATGTCGAGAGAGCTTTCCCGGCGGCGTGCAAGCCCGGCAGCGCTGAAATATCTCACTACGCCCGGGAAGTCGCTAACCAACTGCAAGAGTGGGGTTGGATTGGAGAAGTAGATGTGCTTGACCCGACTTGGGCTGAGGTGGCGTACACCTGGTCGTGGGTTGGGTCGCACTGGAAGCAGGAGGCTCTCAGCCTTCTGGAGAAACACGATATCTACCAGATCGGGCGATACGGTCGTTGGAGATTCCAGGGTATTGCGGACTCTATTCGGGACGGCTTAGTGGCTGGTGCAGCTATGGCGGGTTCAGGCCGATGCCAGCGAGCCTGCCCTACGGCAGTTCGGGATGCCTTGGTGGAACCGTGCCTTCCGATGGGCGCGATGCACGGTGAGATAACGAAGGCGCATAACGTCGGTGATCTGCCTTGAGCACTCTGAGAGTTGAGCCTAACGCGGAGTTGTCCGTGAATTGGACCGGGACTGTATGGTCCAGGCTCCGCCGCAGCCAAATAGTCGACAACGCGGTCGCGCTTTACATCCTGCAATTTGCCAATTGCCTGCTGCCTCTGATCACCGTTCCGTACGTTGTGCGAGTCCTTACCCCGAGCGGATACGGGCTGGGGGCCTTTGCCTTGTCCTTCGCCGGCCTCTTCGGCACCGTCGCTGACTATGGCTTCAATCTCTCCGCCAGCCGGGCGATTTCGGTTAAACGGAGCGATCGGCGCGAGGTCTCGCGAATCGCGACGCACGTGATGTCCACGAAGGCCGTCATGCTCGTCGCCTGCGCCGGCGTCTTCGTGTTGCTGACATCCGCGATTCCCAGGTTGGAGGGCAACAAGCTGGTCATGTGGATGAGCTTTCTCCAGGTGGCGATGGTAAGTCTCACACCGTTTTGGCTTTATCAGGGGCTAGAAGAACTCCGTTTCTCATCCCGGGTCAACCTTGCAGTCCGGCTGTCTTACGTCCCCGCTTTGTTTCTGTGGGTACACCGCCCCGGGGACGTCTGGAAGTGGATGCTCCTGCAGGCCGTTGTTGCCACAGCAGCGGCAGCTGTCCTGTGGACCCACGCGCATCTTCACTTGGGGGTGGTTTGGACCCGTGTGCACTGGGTTGATTTGCGAGCGCAGTTGCGCGAAGGATTCAGCCTCTTTATTTCCCAAGCTGCCGTGAAGGCCTACACTGGTGGCAACACGTTTATCCTGGGGATGTTCACCAGCCTTACCGTAGCAGGGTACTACAGCGTGGCCGAAAAGGTGGTTCAGGCCGTCCTTTCGTTGCTGGGCCCGGTTATGCAGGCCGTCTATCCGCGTGCGAGCCAACTGGCGGCATTGTCGCGCGAGGCGGCGCTGCGCTTCACGCGCAAGCTTCTGATGTTAATGGGGACGGTGGGGCTCACGATGAGTCTGGGCGTCTTGGTGGCCGCCCCCTGGTTGGCCCCCATCGTCCTTGGTGCGCGGTTTCTCCCCTCAATCACCATCATGCAGATCCTGTCGCCATTGCCGTTTCTTATTGCACTCAGCAATGTGTTCGGTATACAGGTCATGATCCCTTTCAAGCAGGATACGTGGGTGGCCGTGATTCTAGTGGCCGCGGGCCTATTTAACGTTGCGGCGGCCTCGATCCTCGCTCCGCATTGGCAGGGCAACGGGATGGCCGTCTCGGTAACGTTTTCCGAGGTCTTGGTCACCGCTAGCATGTTTCTTTGTGTCCGTCGGGTCGGGCTGCTACCCGTTCGTCGCATTAAGCCCGAGGTTTTGACCGACGGAGGTAATAGTCGTACGTGTCCAAAACCAGCTAGGAGTTAACCAACGTGGCTGTCAGCAGCGATCAGACTATCGAGGAACTCTTGCACCCCATTCCTCTGGAGCCTCTGACAGAGCGGCCCCTCGTATCTGTACTGATCGCAAACTACAATTACGAGAAATACCTGCCGGAGGCGCTCGACAGCCTAATTGCCCAAACCTACGGGAATTGGGAAGCCGTCGTCTGTGATGACGGCTCAACCGACGGCTCACGCCGTCTCATAGAGCGCTATGCTGCCCGCGATGCGCGCATCCGGTACGTCTTCCAACCGAATGGGGGAGTATCGTCCGCACTCAACAGCGCCTATGGTCAGAGCCGCGGCGAGATCATTTCCTTGCTGGATGCGGACGACGTGTTTTCGGCAACCAAACTGGAGAAGTCCGTCGCGATACTCCGAAACTCTCCCAGCGCGGGTCTTGCCATCCACCCCCTGACGCCCGTTTCCGCGGGGTGCAAGGTAATCGGGAAACAAATCCCCGCGGCTCTGGCTCACGGATGGGTGGCTCACGAAGCTTTAAAGAGCGGGGGAACCGTTACCGGGTTACCGCCCTGCTCGGGGCTGACGTTTAGGCGAGAAGTCACAAACCTGCTGTTCCCGATCCCAGTGAGACTTCGCTGCGGCTCCGATGGGTACCTCGTGCGTGCTGCACTCATGATCACATGCGTTGGACCCGTTGCCGAGTCGCTAGCTTTGTATCGCCTTCACGGGAAAAACATCACGGGCGCTACACGCGCGACTCCGGCCAATCTGAGAAAAAACCTGGCAGATTTTCTCGCCGTCGCCAGTGCGCAAATCGAATTCGTGCGGAGCCGCTACGGTGACGCGATAAGCCAACGGTTAGATCCTTGCGCTTCTTTCTATTACCGCTCCGCTGGGCTGACATATTACTTGCTTACCGGTTTGTTGCCACCGTCAGGCGCGGGACTGAACCCTGAACAAGCCATCCAAATGTTTCCCACTAAGCCATTGAGGCTGGTATGGCGAATGCTGCTTGCAATGCCGCGCTTCCTGAGCTCGCCCCTCTTCACTGTTTGGCAATCGCCGTATCCGGGCAAGAAATTCATCCGGCCCCTGGCCAGGCTTGCCAAGCTGAAAGCTTAACTTCCGGTCCACCATGGTCAGTATAGGACAGTTGCGCACGGGTGTGGCAGGCACATGGCGAACGGCATGGGGGGACGGCAGGAACTCGATCTCCCGGCCGTGCGAGGCCAAGGGAACGGGAGATATTGTGTCGTGAACATCGTATTCGTATCAAAGGAGTGTCCACCCTCACCGCACTCCTCCGGAATTGGGTCGTACGTATGGGAAACTGGTAGTGCGCTTGCGCATTTCGGCCACTACGTCACGATCATTACGGCGTCCGACGACTCCGGCCCAGCGTCATCGACACCAACACCCCGACTTACTGTCGTACGTTTACCCGACGACGAACTGGGTACCGAAAAAAGAAGCCGCCTCGCCCGAGTTCTTCGTGCGCCGGTCGAGCAGGTCACCGCTTATCGGAGGCGCGTTGCGGAGTGCATCGCGACTGTGACGGGCAACGGCGGGGCAGACATAATCGAGTTTCCCGGATATCGGGGTGAGTCAGCCGTCTGGCTCACCGGAAGGCGTGTGCTGCCGATGGTGGCGCGGATGCACGGCCTCAGTGCTGGCATTAACGCCGGTTGGAGAAATCACCTATATGCGACCAACGTCCTGCAAATGAATTGGGAACGCATGGAATTTGAGGCTGCGGACGTCATTACGGCCGTGTCCGAGCACGCTGCCGAACCCGTCCGATCGAAATTTGGCGCAGGTCGGGTGCGCGTCGTACGAAACAGTATCGACACGGAGGGCTGGCGGAAGAATTCAGCGAAGGCTGCACAAGACATAGCGACAGATGACGTCCTGTTCGTCGGTAGATTGCACCCGGCTAAGGGGATATTCACACTCTTACGGGCCGCAAGGCTCCTGCGGCGGGCTGGGTGGCCAGGGCGCCTCATCCTGGCGGGGCCGACGACCCCGCAGTTTGAGCGCTATCTCCGATTCCGGCCAACTCTGCGATCTCGGGTTGGGGACTGGATTGTAGTTCTTGGCACACGCCCACGCGAGCGTCTGGCCGGCCTTTACCGGTACGCTGGCGTCTGTTGTTTCCCGTCCCTCCGCGATTCGTTCCCCTATGCGTGTCTTGAAGCGATGGCCTGTGGTGGACTGGTGGCCGGCTCATTGAGAACCGGCATGGCCGAGATGCTCACCGAGGACTGCGGAATTCTGGTCCCGCCCGGGGATGTCTCCGCGCTGGTCAAGGCTCTTAGTGGGGCGCTTGCGCTCTCTTCTGGAGAACGGGCGCGAATGAAAGGCGCGGCAATACAGAGGGCCCGCGACGACTTCGACCACGGCGTCATCATACCCGAACTGCTAAACGTCTATGAGGAAACACTCAGCTCGTTCAAGCTCCGCTTCCGCTAGCAGGTTGAGACTCTGCATGGAGCCGGCCCGCGCATGACTGCCAGTCTAGCCATCATTGTCGCAGTCTTACTCGGCGCGCTCTTGCTGGCTTTCACGGCTTGGCTGCGGCCTGCCCTTGCTCTGGCATTATGGGTCGCTTCCAGTGTGATGCTCTCCGCCTATGTATTGTCTGCGAACACACCGCACGCCGTGCACCTTACCCAACTCTTGCTTGTCGGCTTGCTGGTCGGGATCGGAATCTCCTGGCACAAGCCTACCGGCCCTTCAGTAAACCCTGGAAGACCAGAGCTTCCGATGTTGGGGTGGGTGGGATGGGCCATAGTCTCAGGATACCTTGGCGGCGCGCTGTCCGCCGCATACGGATACAGAAATATAAACATAATTGCTACAGGGTTCGTTATTCCTGTTCTGCTTCTCTTCCTGGCCCGATCAACCAATCAATCTCTCTCGACCGTCCGGCTGGCCTGCGTCGTCTTTAATGTGCTGCTTGTTTATCTGATCGTGACGGCGTTCTGCGAACACCTCGGAATAAAATGGCTCGTATTTCCGCAGTACATTCTTGATCCAACGGTCGGAATTCACCCGGATAGGGCTCGAGGGCCGGTCGTCAACGCTGCCGAAAACGGCGGAATTCTGGCAGTTCTCCTAATAGTCGCCCTGCATCGAGCCCACTATGCTCTTCGCCCCGCCGAGCGCTGGCTTGCTACTCTGGGCGTCTTTCTGGCCGGCCTCCCCGCTCTCTGGTTCACCGGCACTCGAGGCCCGTGGCTGGCTTTCGCGGCAGGCCTACTGATTATGATTTTTCATGATCCGCGGAGGGCGGTGCTATCGGCACTCCTGGGAATTTTGATAATTGCACTACCCCTGGTCGCGTTGATGCGGTCAGAGGTGGTGCCGGACAGGGCGGAAACGACCGAGTTCAGATTGAACCTTTACCGGGAATCCTTGGACGCCTTCAAGGAGCATCCCATCATCGGCTGGGGGTTGGGGACGTTTACGAATGAAGACAGCTTTTTCGACGACCCCGGCGCACCAACCGCGCTGTCCTCAGGTGTCCAGCACGATACCATGGTGGCGATCGCGACCGAAACGGGGACGGTTGGCGTACTCTTGTACGCCGGGTTTCTGATAGGCCTTTTCCGATCACTCTGGCGACTTCGAAAGTCCGCACGGAACCGCGAGAAGCGAGACTTTTATGCAACGTGTATGGCGGCTCTGGCCACATTCCTCATCAACGGAACGTTCGCGGATTGCCGGTTCTGGATGGCCCAGAACGCCTTGGTTCTTTTCATAGTGGGGCTAGGTCTCGGCCTGCAGCCAGGCGAGCAATTCGTGCGACTAGCCAGTCAGACGCCCCGGCTTATACGGTATTTCGGTTACTGGCCTGGACACGCTGCACGGGAGACAATCAAATGACAAAGCAGTTGTCCCCTCAGTTGACAGCCTCCGCTGGGAGTCAGCCTCCTAGCCGAGGCTCGATGCGCGGAATACAGGTTAGCGTAGTGCTTACGACCCGCAACAGGGCCGGCCTGCTTGCCGAAGCCTTGCGGGCTTTCGCGGTCCAAAACGTCGAGGACCCAAACAACGTTGAAATAGTCGTTGTGGACAACGCTTCCACCGACAACACCAAAAAGGTCGTCGACGAGATCTCAGCCACTTCTCCCATCTCCGTTAGTTATGTGTACGAAGCCACACCGGGTTATCAATTCGCGTTGAACAGGGGTGTTACAGAAAGCAGGGGTGAGTGGATCGCGTTTTGTGATGACGACCAGCTCCCACATCCCGACATGCTGGAAACGCTCAGGGCGGCCGCGATAAAGAACCGTGCCGATTGCGTGGGCGGAACGACGCGACTCAGGCTCGAAGGAGACGCCCCCCACTGGCTCGGCCCGGTATGCAGGGGCATTCTCGGTGAACATGTCTTCAAGGGGGCACCTGCGAGATGTGACGGCAAGGTCATCCCTGCGGGCGGGAACATGATGGTGGCCCGGCGGGTCTTCGATGCCATCGGGATGTTCGACACCGCATTGTCTGCCGGAAACGACATGGACATTCTCCTCCGCGCGCGTGCCGCAGGCTTTTCGATATGGGCCGTTCCCGCCGCCGAGACACGCCACCTTGTTCCCGAATATCGACTTAGCCGGGAGTACTTACGCTGGGTGTCACTGAGATGGGGCAGCCAATTTGCAGAGATTCATTGGAAGACCACGGGCGGACCCCGCACTTTGGGGTTCTGTCTCGCCAGGTCAGGCTTGTCGGTCTTGGTCCGGATTCCGATGCTCGCAATTGCTTACCTAAGGGCCAGGACTGCGGACGTGCTGGACCTTGAGTGCTTGCTCTGGCGTGCCTGGGCATACGCCAGGAAGTGCCTCTACCTCATCTCTCCGGCCACTTTCCCCCAGTCAGGTTTTTTCGACTTCTTGGACTTCAGGACTCAGCGAGACTTCGCCCACCGCCTGTAACCGTGGCTTCCGTATCCGGCCGGCAACCGGGGGACACACAGATACGCCACCTCAAGTACGTTCGTCTGGTCAGTCAAATGAGGGATGCCGTCGACCATGGAGCTTTCACTTCTCAGGGTGCACAACGTCTATCAGCTTCCGGGCGGTGAGGACGAGTCCATGCGCTGCGAGTCCGGCTTGCTCACCCGCAACGGCCACTCCGTGATCGAATACTTCCGGGACAATGCTGAAATCACAGGGTACGGCCCTGTTAAATGGAGCTCCCTGCCCCTGCGTACGCTCTGGGCGTGGGACAGCTACAGTCAGATCCGCACCCTGTTGCGCAGCAGGAAACCCGACGTCGCGCACTTCCACAACACGTTCCCGCTCATCTCGCCCGCCGCCTACTATGCGTGCCGGGACGCAGGCGTGGCTGTAGTTCAGTCCCTGCACAACCCGCGGCTGATCTGTCCGAACGCATCCCTTTGGCGCAGGGGCAACGTATGCGAGGAATGCGCGGAGCGCGGCCTCTGGCGGTCCGTCCTACACCGCTGCTACCGAAATTCGCGTGCAGCAACCGCGACCACGGCCCTCATGCTGACTGTTCACCGCCAGTTGGGCACCTGGAAAAATCTGGTGGACTGTTACATTGTGTTCACGAATTTCTACCGCAAGAAATTCATCGAGGCGGGTCTTCCGGAACGGAAAATCGCTGTGAAGCCGCACTTTGTGGAGGACCACGGAACGCGGCGCGGCGACGGCGCGTACGCACTGTACGTCGGCCGGCTGGCGCCGGAGAAGGGTGTGGATACCCTGATTCAGGCCTGGAGAAAGCTGCCCCACGTCCCACTGAGGGTGCGGGGCGACGGGCCATTGACACCCGAGATTCAGCGGCTCGCAGGAGATTCGGGCGGCGCCGTCCAGTGGGTCCCGAGATTGGGCAACAACGACCTCGCAACCCTAATACAGGGGGCGCGCTTCCTGGTTTGGCCCTCTGAGGGGTACTACGAGACGTTTGGCCGCATTGCAGTCGAGGCGTTTTCGTGCGGAGTTCCGGTGGTCGCTTCCGGCGTGGGCGTGGCTGAGGAAATCGTGGACGAGCGGCGGACGGGGTTACACTTTGCTGCAGCCGACCCCGACGACCTTGCCGCCAAAGTCGAATGGGCTTGGGCCCACCCGGAGCAAATGGCCGAAATGGGCCGCGCGGCGCGCGCCGAATACGAAGCCAAGTACACCGCCGAGCGGAACTATGCCATGCTCGTGGAAATCTACCAACGAGCCATCGACCAGCACCAGACAGCCTGACACCGACAAAGATTCAAGTGCTCGGAAGTACTTTGTTGTTCGAGTAAAGGTAAACCGTGCATGCTTCGTCAACGCCTTTTGGCACTTCTGGCGCAAATTCATGCTTGCGCCAGGGCGCGAAAAATAGACCTATTCTTTAATTTCGCCATGATCAACGCGGCAGAAAAGCTACTCGATGTGGGTGGAACACCCGGATTCAAGGCGGAATTCCAGCGCCTATACGACTCATTTGCCACGGTCGTAAGGGTGAACTTGAGGGTAGACCGGTCGATGTCCCCCCGGAAGGTTCTTTGGGTTGCTGGCGATGGCCGCGCGCTACCTTTCAAATCGCATTCGTTCGACTGGGTGTTCTCGAACGCGGTCATTGAACACGTGGGAGGCTTGGACAGGCAAGAGCTGTTCGCAAGCGAGAGCCGCCGCGTAGCACGTAAAGGGTATTTCGTCGCAACTCCAAACAGGCGCTTCCCGATCGAGCCGCACCTTTCTACCAGTTCCTGCCCACGGCTGCCCAGCGTGCGCTCCTCCGCGGCTCGCCTGGTTACTTGCGCCAGTATGAGGAGATAAACCTACTTTCCGCCAAACAACTTTCGGCCCTGTTCCCGGAAGCGCATATCCACAAGGCGGGATTGCCTGGCTTGCCGAACAGCCTGGTTGCGTTTTACTGGCAAGATCAGCGAATGGCTGAGAAGCCGACGGACATCCACTACCCGACCAACGCTCGTCATGCAGCCTGAAAATTCATGGACAATTTATCGATTGCGGACCAACTAATCGCGGGACGCGAGCCCGCTCAGGCGACTGCCGCCTTCAAGGTGCTGGGGGTGCGGGTGGATGCGGTGCAGATTCCGGACGATATAGCGCGGATGGAGCACTGGATTGTGACGCGGTCGGCGGGGCACTCGATCGCATTCATGGGAATGCATGGGATCAGGGAGGCGCGGCGGGATGAGGGGTTCAAGCGGATCCTGAATGCAACCGATCTGGTGGTGGCAGACGGCATGCCGCTGGTGGGGTTAGACGTCAAGCAAGAACGGTTGCGAGGAGTTACTGAGAACTGCGTAACGGCTTGACGGATGGAACTCGAAGTTTCTAATGATTCTGCTCGTCCGCTGGTTCTTCTCGGGTCTGGTCAGTAAGATTCTCGCGTCGTATACGCGCGCAAGGTGGACAGCTAACCTGGGCCAAATGCCTGGGGATGAGTTTCGGGCGTGGCCTGTTTGACCTTTGTCGTTTGTTCGTCGTCCTTGTTCCACGGTTGTCGGTGTCTCACGTGATCAGATTCTCTAGGAGGTCCTCATGAAGTATCTAAGTTGCTGTCTGTTGCTTATGATGATTTCTGCCGCGGTCCTGATGGCTGGTACGCCGCTCGGCACGGTGATCAGCGTAGGGCCGATCACACTCGACGGCAAGACGGTGCCGCCCACCGCCGGATCCGTGCCCGTGGTTTCCGGAGACATGATTTCCACGGCGGCGGGCGCCGGAGCAGTGCTTTCTCTGAATGACGGGAGTCGCGTTGCCATTGACGCAAATACGAACATCCAGATCAAAGGCGAGAACGGTTCCACGGTGGTGCAGGTGCGCTCGGGAAAAGTCCACCTCACCAAAGCCCGTGGCTCGAATGTGCGCGTGGAGACGTCCAAACTTAAGCTCGGAGGCAAGTCGAAAGTACCGGTGATAGCGGGGGGGGCGGCTGCGGCTGGAGCAACGGCAGCGGCCATTGCCGTGGCAGAGAGCGGCAGCCCAGCGCCGCGAAGCAACACCTGCCCACCCAGCAACCCGCAGTGCCAGTAAGGCAATCCGCGCGGGGAAGAAGGGTCGGCGTGACTGGGCAGAACTTGGATCTGTCAGCATATCCGCTTGTAAAAAGGATGCCTGCATCACGAGTGGGCTCGTCCCTGTCACGCAGATTCTTCTCCCCGGCGTGGTTGATTGGTGTTCCTCCGCCGCTTTTCCCGTTCCCCGTATGCCGTTCCTTGTGTCTGTTTACATAAAAGGACAAACGATTTCATGCCTCACGAATTAGTGTTCGAACCGGAGGCGGCTGCGGCAGACTCCGCCTTTACGGTGTTGGGCGTGCGCGTGGACGCGGTGCAGATTCCGGACGCGATTGCCCAGATGGAGCACTGGATTGCGGAGTGGTCGGTCGGTCATTTTGTTGCCTTCACGGGCATGCACGGCGTTACTGAGGCGCGACGCGACCCGGCGTTCATGCAGGTGCTGGACGCGGCCGACCTGGTGGTGCCCGACGGCATGCCGCTGGTGTGGCTGGGGCGCTGGCACGGTTACAAGATGCGCCGCCGCGTCTATGGGCCGGAACTGCTGAAAACCTTCTGCGTCAACACCGGTCCCATCTACCGGCACTACTTCTACGGGGGGGCGCCGGGCGTGGCCGAGACCCTGGCCCGGCGCTTGAGGCGGTTCTATGACGTGCGCACCGTCGGAACCTACTCGCCGCCCTACCGCCCACTGACTAGTGAAGAAAAGCTGGCTATGGAGCACCGGATCCGGGCGGCTGCGCCGGATATCGTGTGGGTGGGGCTGAGCACGCCCAAGCAGGAGCGTTGGATGTTCGAGGAGCGGGCACGCTTGGGAGTGCCAGTACTGGCCGGAGTGGGCGCCGCATTCGACTTCCTCGCCGGAACCGCTCGGCAAGCGCCCGATTGGATGCGTGAGCATGGGCTGGAATGGCTCTTCCGCGTCGCTAATGAGCCCCGCCGCCTCTGGCGACGCTACGCAATTTTGGGGTCAGACTTCGCGTGGAACGTTGCGCTGGAACTGCTGGGCGTGAAGAAATTCAGCTCGTATCAGGAAAATCCGCGCACTGAACACCCCCAGCAGAACGCTCGGCGCGCGGCGTGAGGACCGTTTGCGGGGGTTCGCGACGCACGGGCACGCCATGATGCCAGCACCTAGAGTGTTTGAGAGTCTGTCAGGGGAGGCTCTAAAGGACGGCTCTACGCTTCTGACACTTGACACCAGCCAGGAAATAGGGAATGCGGGGTGGGGAACAGGTAGGCCCATTCTCGAGTTTGGAGCTTCCAGTTACGACTCTCGGATTTCCGATTTCGCCCTTATCCCTGACACTGTACCTGTGGAATTCTCTGGGGTCACCACTGCTAGGACAATGGGATTAACTTGATAACCTGCCGTCGTAAACCACTCTATCTTCTCTGGTGGGCTGCGGCCCTAGGGTGGGCGGGTTTGATCTTTTGGCTTTCCACCCCGAGCTTTGGGCCGCATTGGTCAGGGCGGCTGCTCATGCTGGGTCTCCGACTGGTTCACTTGCGCCTGTCGCCGCAGGCATTTGAGCTGCTTAACTTCATGTTGCGCAAGCTGGCCCACGTCACCGAATACGGCATTTTCGCTTTGCTGCTCTATACCGATGCGGGCAGCGATGCGCAAAGACTCTGGCGACCCCGCCACGCCGCGCTTTGCATTGCGGCCGCCCTCGCGTACTCGCTCAGCGATGAACTGCACCAACGGTTCGCCCCGGGAAGACATGCCTCCATTTTCGACTGTGGGATCGACAGCTTGGGTGCGAGCATCGCTATGCTGGCACCCTACCTCAATAGCAAGCCTTGGCGCGGGATTAAGGGCTAGGAACATGAGTCCGCCCCAGCGCGAGCCATCATCTCACTGTGTCCAAAATGACTTTTCGTTAGTTGTCGCTTTGGACAGGGGACGGTTCTGTGGCTTGATTGAAGGTGGCCTGCATCGTCTCGAAGCGGCCACGAATAGCCAGTTCCAATTTCACCCAGAGCTTTGCCCATGAACACGGCCGTCACGATCGCGCTCGGAATGGTGCTGGGGTACGCCGTGTTCCAGTGGGGAGGCGTGGTTCGCAGCGACCAGCACATCTGGTTGTTCGTTCTGGGCCTACTGGCCATGGCGCAAGGCGTGGGCCGCGCACGTCGCGATTGGGCGCCCCCTCCTGCGCCCGCACTGTGCTGGGCGGCAGTGCTCCTGCCTACCTATGTGTTACTGCAGGTCATCCCCCTACCGCTGGCTGCGCTGCGCGTCCTCTCGCCCGAACGAGCGGCAGCCGTGGACACTCTCGCCTCCCTCGCCGCTCAACTCCACTCCGCCTCGCTCAGTGTTTCTCCCATCAGCACGTTCCGGCAATTCCTGCTGGTGTGCGGGTACGTAGTGATGTTCCTTCTTACGCGCGAGTTGACTTCGCGCTGCGCAGATCGCCGTTGGCCAATGGTGGCGCCCATTATCGCCATCGGCACACTGGAAGCGGCCCTGGGCCTCTGGCAGTCGCTGGGGTTGGGCCTGTACCAGAACTACGGCGGGCCGGGCGAACAGTCCCGGTTCGGGACCTACGCGAACCATAACCACTATGCCGGCTTCTTGGAAATGGCGCTGCCGTTCGCGATTATGTACCCCGCAGTGGTGCTGCGTCGTAAACGCTCGGGAACGCAATCGGGGCTGGCGAGGCCCCTTGTGGCGTGCGGCGTGTGGGCCACCGCGGTGACAATGCTGCTCGGCATCGTGTTTTCCCTGTCGCGCATGGGTTTCATCTCTGCGTTGTTCGCGCTGTTCATAATGGGCGTGCTGGCCGTAGGTAGTCGCCTGGGTTGGATAGCGCGCTCCAAAAAACGATCCTGGTGCGCGGCTGCTGTGCTGGGGGGCACCGTGCTCGCCAGCGTCCTGCTGCTGCCCGGCAAGCTGATCCTGCGCTTCGCCCAGGTCGCCACTGTGCAGGGACTCATCGCTGAGGGGCGGACCAAGTTGTGGACCGAGACGCTTCCGTTGATCAAAGCCTATGGTTTTATTGGCTGCGGCCTAGGTGGCTATGAAACCGCCTTCTTGCGGTTCAAGATCTCCGCGCCGCTCGTTACGGATAACTTCGCACACAACGATTATCTTCAGGTAGCGGCAGAACTTGGGCTGGCGGGTTGCCTGATTGTGGGTGCGCTGGCGTTCGGTGTAGTCCGAGCAGCGTTGCGAGGAGTGGTCGCGTCGCGCGATCAGGAGGAGCGGTACTTCGCTCTGGCCTGTACGGGCGCGCTCGCCGCGATTATGCTGCACAGCCTGGCGGATTTCAATTTGTATATCCCCGCCAATGCCATGCTGCTGGCGTGGATTGCCGGGGCGGCATTGGGAAACCGTGTGCCGGCGATCCGCGTGAATGGCGGGCATCGCGAACCGAGCCATAAAATGATTGCTGGAGAAGCAGTTGAGGTTGCGTCACGATATTAGATTCTTACCGGACGATCTCTGCGACGCCTATAGCTCGCGAGCGGGCGCGATCGACCCGGAAGGATGAGCTGGACGCGACCATGAGTCCGGCGTGGAGCTAGCAACGAATTCTGCTTCAGGAGGAGTAAAGGCATGGAACAGTCATCGTTGGGCAAGGGCCCCACCGACCCAGCAGAAACCGTTTGATTGTCATCGCGGGAGCGGGCGGATTTATCGGGGGGGCCCTTACGCGATAGTTCAAGGAGCGCGGGTTCACGCGCATCCGCGCGATCGACAGGAAGCCGTCGTCCGACTGGTACCAGCTTGTGCCGGGCGTCGACAGCCTGTGTCTGGATTTGAGCGAACAGCAAAACTGTGTTCGTGCCTGTGAAGGCGTGTGGGAACTCTATAATTTGGCTGCCGACATGGGCGGTATGGGATTCATTGAGCGCTACAGGATTGAGTGCTTGCGCAGCGTCCTGATCAACACCAACTTGATTGAAGCGGCAAATCGCGCCGGCGCGGAACGGTATTGCTACTCTTCTTCCGCTTGCGCCTACAACACGGACTTGCAGAAAGATCCAAACGATCGCTCCCTCAAAGAGTCGGACGCCTACCCCGCCATGGCCGAGCGCGGCTACGGATGGGAGAAACTCTTTTCCGAAATGGTCTGCCAGGAGTATTGGGCCGAGCGCGGCATGAAGACCTTTAGTGCTCGCTTCCACAAGGTGTATGGGCCCTTCGGGACCCGGGACGGCGGCCGGGAAAAGGCCCCGGCGGTGATCGCGCGCAAAGTGATTGAAGCCAAGGACAAGGGATGCAACAAGATCATCATCTGGGGCGATGGCACGGCCACTCGCAGCTTCATGTATATCGACGATCGCGTGAAAGGCATCGACACGATTACGCATTGCGATGACTTGATTGCCCAGCCCATCAATTTGAGGTCGGGCGACTTGGTCTCGATTAACAAACTGGTGGATATCGTGGGAGCCATCGGTAGCACCAAGCTACACCGCGAATATGGCGCGACTGCGCCGCGTGGCGTGACGGGCCGCAACAGCGACAATACCTTAATCCAGAGCATCCTGCATGGGGAACCGCGCGCACCGTTACGTGAGGGGATGGCCAAGACCTATGCGTGGATTGCCGAGCAATACGCCGGTCGTAAACTCGGCAAACGGATCGTGAGCTGATATCACTGCCGGTAGCGCAAACATCCAGAGGCCGGTGTTGCCGTACCAACGATAGCTCGCGAAGGAACAACCCCGCCGAGGAGCGTGCCACCTTGCGAGTCCTGACCTTCATTCTCGGCGCAGTGTTAGCTGCTTACAGCGGCGCTGGCATCCTGTCGGGAACGATCTGGCAGACCAGCGAAACGGTCGATCGCGCCCTCTGCCGAGCACTGCTTTGCACCAATGCGACCCTGCTCGAGCGCGGGCGCCAGCAGCTCGACGGGGCAGGCATCGATAACGCCGCCAAGGCCGTCGATACATTCGAGATCGCACTCCGGCGTGACCCTCAGAATGCCTATCGTTGGTCCGACCTAGGCAAAGCTTACTTGGATTCCGGGCAGCGGGACCGGGCTGAGTATTGCTACCAGCGAGTGCTGGCCCTGGCGCCGCACTTCCCGGCCCTCCTCCTCCGTGCCGCCAACTTCTATTTTCAGATCGGCAATCCGCAGGCAGCGCTTCCGATCACCGCCCGGATCCTCGCGCTGACCCCGGGCTACGATGCTATCGTCTTCAGCGAGTATGCGAGACTGGCGGATCGGGTCGATAACGTGCTGCAGTTCGGAATCCCCGACACTGACCGGGCGGCGAGGTCCTGGTTGCGTTTCCTCATGCAATCCGGTCGTCTGCAGGATGAGCAGCGGTCTTGGCAATGGGTCAGCGAACGCCGACATGTCGATGAGGTGTTGGCAGGGGAATACGTAGCATTTCTCATCCGGCAGGGGCACCCCGAGTGGGCGGCATCCGCCTGGGCCGAGTACTTGGGAAAGCATGCAGGCGACTACGGCAAGCCCAACTACTTGTTCAACGGCGATTTCCTATCGGAGCCGGTGTCCAGCCCGTTTGACTGGAACCTGGCCCGCACCCTGGGCGTGGAGGTGGACCGCGATTTCACCCAACCCGGCAGGTGTGCTCTGCGCATCGCTTTCGCCGGCACGCAGAACCTCGGCGTCCCGCTCGCATCCCAGCTAGCATATGTGAAACCCGGGCCGTATCGCTTCCAAGCAATGATCCGCACCGAAGGCGTGACCACGGATGAAGGCCTGCGTTTTCGAATTGCCGATGCCGAAGTGCCCTCGCGCCTCGACCTCGTATTTGGGAATTTCACCGATACCCATCCCTGGACACCGGTCCAGCACGACCTGGTGGTTCCACGCGCTACCCGACTTCTGGAGGTGCAGGTGATTCGCCGACCCTCTCTGAAGTTCGACAACAAGGTGGGCGGGACCGTTTGGGTCGATGCGTTGTCTTTAGAGTCGGCTACGACCCCACACTTGTGATATCAGCAGTTCGGAACCCCACGTTACTGACTGGCTTACCTCCACGCCACAAACGCCAAGCGCCGCTCAGTGATTTTGTTCGTCTTCTCCTCCGCGCCTAGCTAACCTCCTGTTTCTTTCCTCCCACCGTAGCTCCTCCCGCCGCACGTCGGTCAGCTTCCGCTTGCAATTGGAAAGGCGGATGTCCTTCCCCCCTCCAACAGCCGAGTAATGTTTCGCTTCACTTCCCGCTAGCCTCAGGGCAGCTTTCACTTTCGCTATTACCTCTGGCCTGGTTGTTAGGCCTGGAACTGACGGCAGTTCTTTTTGAATAGTCGGCGGACTCGAAGTGCCACGGGCCGGGGACTGTGGCCCGGGAGCAGCGGCAGCCGTCGTAGCGGCCGCTGCCGCGGTGGCGGCAGAAGTCAACACCACGTTGCGAATGCTCTCAATTCGCCTCGCCAGTCGGTCCAGTTCGTTACAAACGGCAGTGAGTTGCTCGCTCGCCATGTGGATTCTTGCCCTCTGTTCTTTCATGCAATTTCCCTCCATCCCGAAGCGGCCTCAACCCCACTCACTGATACGCCCCCCTGTGCCGTCGATGCGCCAGTGGCTGGGGAGAGATGCATGAACATCCTGGCAAGTTCCTTGAGCTTGCCCTTGCCCCGGTTGAACTTCTTCTGCCCCAACCCGACCTCGTACGCACGGTGCACCCCCGCTCTGATTTCAGCCGTGGTGGCAACCCTGCCGCAGTCCGCGCACCAGTTGTGCTTGGCGTCCACGAGGCTGACCGCCTGATGTGCCGTACATAGCACCAAGCCAGTACCAGGCTCCTCCGCCAGGACGAACCCCGCGAACTCGCCCGCGACTAAACGCTCCTTCTGCGCCTTAAATGCCCTATGCGCCCGGTTGGGCAGCACGGTCGAGTGGCTGTAGACGTACTCGTCCGTGGCCTCAATGTGCGGCCCCTCGCCGTATTCGCTCTTACCCAGTGTATAGGGGTTTGGCCAGGCTCCGGCCTTTGTCTTTCGAGATCGATTTCGAACCGTATTGTGGTTTTGAGAAGGATTTCATAGCACAAAGTGTGATTTTATTGTCTAATGTGGTCTGGAGAATGATTTCGCATACAACGGTAGGCAGGAGAAGATTTTCACATGAGCGAGAAGATTCTCACACCCAAGGGTGCACCCAAAGCCGTAGGTCTTCACGGTCTGATAGAGGAGTTTAACCTCAAGATACCACTGCCCATAGTCCGGTCCGAGGTCATCTCAGGAGCGAGAAGAACAACCGTCACAGATGACACGGTTCTCGAACAATATCCCAAGGGCTACCTCCCAATTGGTGTAACTGGCAATCTCCGATTTGCCATGCGATATGAACCCATTGACCTCTCGACGCTTGCCGCTGTCTTTGACGTGCTCGACATCGACGAGTTCGAAAACTGGATTCGCTCTGAACCGACCGGCATATTCACACGCCGCGCTTGGTACCTGTTCGAGTTGCTGACCGGGAAGACGCTCGACATCCTAGACATAGGCCCTGCATCCTATGTGGACCTGCTCGATTCCGATTTGCACATTACTGGAGCAAAAGTTCAGGTCCGTCGCCAAACCCTACCTCAGTCTTTCCTCGCCAACCCGTACGCTCCCGAGAGGAAAATCATCATGAAGAATGCCCATGAGCGCTTCGGAGTATTGGAGTACACACATTGGGGCGGAAACACCAGGCTGGCGAGCGATAACAAGACATAGTCAGGAAGGGTAGATAGTGGCGAAGCCTATGAAACATGAAATAATCAGATGCGCCGACCTGTCTCCTGTCGGGCGACGCAGGCTTTCCACCGGCCAAAACGTGCCGAAGTTGGTTAGCTAGCCGATCAGCGTTCAGCGGACGCTTTAGAGCGTTAAGAAATAGGAAATCATGACCACATCCGGGGTCGCGTTTACTCAGCCACTCACGAAGCAATCTCCGAGTTTTCCTGTGGAAGCAGGCCCGCCTTTCTGAATCCGTCTTATCAGGAACTCTCACAAAGATACGGCGCCCCTGCAGGTCAATGTCCGACATGCGCAGATTGCAAACCTCGGAGATTCTTAGGCCAGCCTCCTCGCCCAGCGCGACCGCCAGCTTTTGTTGCAGGGTCCCTCGCTGGTCCAACGTCCTCCAAATCCGTGCCAGGGCTTGGTCCCTCAACGGGCGGGGGACTCGCTCTGGCTTGACCAGTCCGTGCATTCGTGGCTGAATCGGGTTCATTCCTTTATATCGTCCAGCCATCGCAGCCCAGTCCAGAAAGACAGAGATTGAGCCCAAAGTGTCACGAAGCTGCGACCTGTCTATGCCCCTTGACTGACACCATTCCAGGAACCCGGTGATCGTGTTCGCCGTGACGGCGCGAATCGTCGAGAAACCTCGGGTGTTCAAGAACTCCAAAAAGGTCAACACTCGCCAGCGAACCGTTGCTCTTGAACGAGCTTTGTAATGGGCTTTGGCAAACCCCTTCGCATATTCATGAAAGAGCTTAGCGAACCTTCCTGCGCGGTATCGTATTGTTCTCTCTCGATCCGGGCGAGTCCAGCATGGGCGGTGCTACAGAAATTGCGTATACCCAGGCGGTCCGGTCTACGATAAATGGGCACTCCACAGTATGCGCATTTGCAATTAGGTTTTTGATGCATGAGAAGGTACCTTCTACGGCACGCACCACCTGCGGAAAGGCGTGCAAAGGAGTGGCTAAGTTGGAACCATTGACTTGGTGGAGAACGGTCGCCCCAGTGCCCTGTAAAGGAGGCCGATAGGCCCAGCAGCCATGCCCGTCAGTGCATCTCACTTCAGCACGAGGTTCAGCAACCACGCCAGCCTTACAGCGGCCCTCTCCAACTGAACCTCAATGGCCGGGTCCGCCTGCTTTTCATATGTCGGTGTGATCGGCGCAGGGCTCTCGTTGCCGAGATCGCCGTACGCAACCGCCTGGGCGATCTGGTGCCCTTCATTTGCCCAGTCAAGAACGGTCCCCTTTTCCCAGTCGGCCAAATCCTGAGCCGTGATGCGTTTTTCTAATTCCTCGGCCAGCTCTGCCGGGTTGCGGTTGATGTGTTCGAGCAGGCCGGTGTCCCACACCCAGTGCAGGTTGTCAGGGTGACGTTCAAACACCACGTAGCGGGTGTTGCCGCCCTTGTCGTGATTATCCTCGTCATGCAGGGGTTGGTGAAGGTCTCCGACGAAATGCACCACAAACTTCAGCGCTTCCGCTTTCGCTGCCTGGGATGCGGCGGGGTCACGCAGGACGCCGAGGAATTCTTCCGTCTTGGCCACAACGCAATCACCGTGCTGGCAGTCCCTCGCCATGTCGATCGTGGGTTCGGAGAGCGGGCAGTCGATGTAATGCCAAGGCGCCGTTTCCCGATGAGCACGGCGGAAATCATCTGCCCAGGATGCAATCGCATCAATCCCGCTGCCGTCTAATAGGGCGGTCGCCTTTGCCTTCGCGGAGTCCGTCATGTAGTGCTCGGCAATCAGGGCGATGATCTGGTGGCCCTCATGGCCCCACGCCAAGCAAGGTCGGGGCCAGGAAACAGCAGTCAGCAAGACAGCCAGCACTCCCACTCTGCTCACTTGGCGCATAGTCCGCGCACCTTCTCTCTCACTCTCGAATCTCTACCGGTAATGATATCGTGATGGCTCAATCTTCCCTTTGTCAACCGTTACCTCGGGGACTATGGTACCAACGTACTCTTGCAACCAAGAGAAGCCCTGCTATCTTCTCTGGTGTAAGGTGCTCCTTGAGTGGGGTGGCCATCCGGCATGGTGGCTGCCCCTTTTTGTTTCCGCCCTCGCGCCCTTTATACCTGCCGCAGCCCTCTGCCGAGAGTCCAGCACCAGCGTCGATTTGGCAATCCTTGCCGAGCCAGGTTACTCGCACTGGGCCTTCGACTCCCCAACGCCCGCCGGTTCGGAAGACGGTTGAATCAACTGCGACGAGGCGATCGTGGTTTTTCTGCCAACTCTGTGGGCAGCATGTGCTATGCTGGCGTGCCTGCCCCAGCGGAGGCGGCGAAGATGATGATCAAGTTTGAGATCAGGCTCAAGTCCTACATCGCCCACCCGATGACCAGGGAGCGGTCCGAGGTCATCTCCATCCAGAAGGCGAGCGGCTTCAACGTGTCCTTTCGGCAACGCTGCTTAACTCCACGCTCCTGAAGTGCTAGCGTCGGTCTCATGCCCAGCGGGGCAAGGAGGACCGACGATGACCAACGAGATCTCTGACATTCCCCCTGACATGCGGAA
>Ga0326727_10005886_pt1 | contig 34355 bp, 19 predicted proteins | sample MB2enrmetagenome_FD_207643 | JGI IMG/M metagenome (GOLD analysis project Ga0326727, IMG submission 207643) | Lab enriched peat soil microbial communities from McLean, Ithaca, NY, United States - MB29MY | ecosystem: Environmental > Terrestrial > Soil > Wetlands > Peat | place: USA: New York...
GCCGGTGATTCTCGCCGCCTGATCGATGAGTTCGTGGGGGACAACGAGCTGAAGAGTCGTGAGAGCGACGTCGACAGCGATTCCAGCCATCTCCAACGAGCGGACGGGCTCAATATCGGTGATCTCGATCAAGGCCACCCACGCTGCCGCTCGCGCGCGCATGGTCTCGACAAATGGACCGACGGTGATGTCGGTGAGTCCGGGATCCACACCGAAGGCAGCGAAGTCGAACGTCGCAATGTGCTGAAACATCACCGGGCCGACCACGACGTCCTTCGCCCTGTACGGTATGATGGAACAGGGGATCAGATGGCGCTGTGGGACGGAGTTTTTCGCGAACCAGGCGGCGATGTTCGTCTCGAGATTTTGCAGGTCCGCCGTCACGATGGGCGCTGACGGCGTCCGCCTCTTCAAGGCTACTGCTTCGTTGAAGACCTGTTGGACAAACGTGCCGAACTGCGTACCGCGCGCATAACGCGGATCTGCGCTTCGCAGCGACTTGGCAAAGCTTATGATGGTTGGCACTCCGTCCTGCCGAAGACCGGTAAACTGGCCCGTTTGCGCGTCTCCGCTAGCCAGCACAAAGCGTTGTGCCTGTAGCCAGGTGCCCGTATCTTCGCCTTCCGTAAACGTGTCGATGGCAGGAGCCTGCTCAACGGCCAGCTGCTTGACGAGTTGTTCGAGTTCTTGAAGGGATGCCATCTGGTTCGCTCCTAAGGCGTCTGCCGCTGTTGCTGTCGCACGCCCGGCGTGCGCCACCTGATGTTCAACCTCGCTCCACTCCCCCATCGATCTCGAGGCATGCCGACAATCTGCAAACTACCGCATACCGACCAATTGTCTGCTTCTAACTTCCGAAACCAGTCGTTTCTCCGGCTAGCTCTTGCCGACTGCCTCGGCCGCTATCGCTTCCCGGAATGACCGCTCTGGGAGAAGTTCCGGTCGAGCGCCGCCAAGCGGTTGACGGCCGCTCGCCACCCGCTTCGGCTGTCCTTGGACGGTCACCGCCGCCCGGCCCGCCGGTCGCGGTAGTGTCCTAATTTGAGGAATCCCCCTTGCCGCCCTTGATTACGGAGAACGGCAGCGACGGCACGTAGTAGACGTCCCGCTCCGCCAGGTTGGCCAGCATTTCACTGACGGCTGCGTCGCTCTCCCGACCACCCCGGTTTGCGACCTCCGCTGACTCACGGAACTTAGCCGCCAACGCAGCCCGGTCGGCACCCAGCTCTACAACGGTTTTAACGAGGGTCATCATTGCGGAAAACAAGGCGCCCTCGTACTCGTTCATCGGCCTTTCTATACCCATGACATGGTTTGCTCCACCAATTCCTCTATCGACCACAGATGCCGGCTACGCCAGCCGCCATCGCTGGGCTGCACCGGATCCGCGCGGCTGAGCGGACCGAATTGCCCTCCACCGGCTGCTGATGATGCGGGTCCGGCGGGCGAGGTTGAGGCGGTTCACCGGAGGGCTTCCCATCAGCGCTGTATGCACTATAATAGACGGAGCGGCGGCTGTCAATAGGAGTGCATACATGGATTTCAAGGAAGCGACGGACGGCCTGTTTGAACGGGTGGACCACGAGAAATTGGCAAAGCGACTAGGGGTGTCGGTTGCTGCCATCCGACAGGCACGCCTCCGCGAAGGGGCTGGCGCGCACCGACCGCCTCCATCCGACTGGAGGCCGACCGTCATCCGACTGGCGGAAGAACGCGTATGGCATTACCGGAAGCTAATTGAGGGTCTTCGTGGGGAAGGAAACGAAAATGAGCGGGAGCGTCACGCTAGCCGAAGCGCCCACGACGGGGCTAGGGAAGCTGATAACAGAAAATAGGTTTTTTGTCCCGACACACCAGCGGGACTACAAATGGGACAACGAGCGTGTCGCCAAGTTCTATGAGGACTTGATTGCGGCAATGGATCGCGGTGACCGGTTCTACTTTATCGGCCTTATGGTTTTCATGAGAGAGGGTGACCGGCTGCGCGTTTTGGATGGCCAACAGAGGCTCGCAACAACGATCATCATATTCTCGGCAATCCGCGCATGGACTGGCGGCGACGGCGGTGATGTCGATACCGCCGCCCGCATCCAATACGACTTTGTGGGAAGGGCTGAGTATGGTGAACGCAAGCCAGAGCCAAAGCTGGTCCTGAACCGGAATAACGATGATAGGTTCCAGAAATATGTGGTTCATGGCAGCCCGCTAGCAGAGCTTAAGGCTGAAATCCGCAAGACCAACAAGAATGATACTAACTATCACCTTCTTGATGCTATTCAGTACATTCACGACTGCATCGGAATGGAAGCAGAAAAGATAAACAGTGGCGAAAGGACAGCTACCTATCTTGCTAAACTAATTAAATTTTTGAGGGATTCCGTCATGGTCGTGCGATTGACGGTGCCCAACGAGTCCAATGCCTTTAGGGTTTTCGAGACACTAAACGATCGCGGGATGGATTTATCGGCGATCGACCTTCTTAAAAACTATCTCTTTGGCCTTGCATTCGACGAGTCAGTTGATTGCCTTAGCCAGATGGAACACCGATGGAGTCAGCTAACCGGAACTCTCGCCGAATATCGCCAAGAAGACTTTCTAAAGGTTTACTGGACCTCGCGTCATGGTCGCACGCAACTAGACCAGATATTTGAAGATGTGAAAAGCCTATACAAAACGAGCACGGACGCCGTTGGCCTATCTATCGACTTGTTGGAGGCAGCCGAACATTATGTCGCTCTGGATTCTCCCGGTGACCCGACCTGGATGCCGTATCCTGCGGTGGTAAGAGATTTGATTCGCGATCTCGATATTATAGGGTCTAAGCAGGTGCGACCAGTCATGCTCGCAGCAATAAAAAAATTCCACATAGGAGACATGGAAAGGTTGCTGCGCCTGCTAGAGACGATCTCTGTTAGATGGCAGCTAATCGGCGAGGAGCGTACCGGCGTGCTAGAAATTCAGTGCGCTAGGTTGGCAGCTCTCATATGGAAGGGAGACGTCAGAAACGCGACCGACGCGTTCCGGGAAGTCCAGGCGGTTTATCTCGATGACAAGCGGTTCCGTGAAAAGTTTACCGACAAAGACGATATACCGAACCAGAAGGCATCATATCTTCTGCGCAAGATAGAAGAGCACGAGCGTAGCGTCCACTCAGGCGCAGCAGCGAAGGACCTGGCACCACATCCAGCTCTTACTCTTGAGCATATACTTCCTAAGAATCCAGGCGAGGAATGGGCCGCTGAACTCGCGGCCGATCCCCGATTTGCTGATGACTGCGCACTCCGCCTTGGAAATATGTGTCTGATGCCAGAGAGTCGTAATCGTGAAGGCGCGAGGGCGGCCTTTGTCACCAAGAGGGCACTTTACGCAGCTAGCGATCTAACAATTACCAGGCAGGTAGCAGACTACAATTCTTGGGGCCGTGACACTGTGGGAGAACGGCAGGCGTGGCTTGCGGTTCGCGCAGTGACGGTATGGCGGTTTTCATGACGGCCGACCACCTCCGAAACGCCGTCGAATCCCAACACCACTGCCACGCTCACTTCGTGCAGACAGTTCCGGTCCATGAGGAATTCCAAGGCCAAACCGTATGGGATGGCGTCGTGCACGTCTTCGACATAGAGGACCGTCCTAAGGCGACCCGCGCTTATGCTTGGTACAGCGCGATCGGAGGCAGCGACAAGCGCCGGTTTTTCGCCGTCCTACAGCTCGGGGCGATCAGGTCGCCGCTAGACGCCGTTGGGGCTGCGATCGTGGCTGAGCACCGGACAGCCAGAGGCGCGGGGGATTCGAACCCCCAACCTCCGGATTACAAATCCGATGCTCCATCCAATTGAGCTACCGCCGCAATGTGATCCGGCCCGCAAGTCGGATCACTGGTGCCCCGTCCTTGGGACGCGATCATTGTCGGAAATCGCTCGCATGTCAAATTAGGACACTACCCCGGTCGCCTCACCATTGCAGCCAGGAACGTTCCGGCGGTAGGATGCCTGTCAGGAGGGCGCGGGCCGCGACCCATTTTCGCAATCCCCTCTTGCATCTCGTCCGCCCCTGAGTAATAGTCATCTCGTCATCAAACCATTCGTGCCAAGGAGGGCAAGCAATGGCCGCGCAGAAAGTGCGCCTTCCCGATGAATTGCTCGATGAGCGACATCGATCGGGTGTTGCAGCTGACCGCTGTGGTCGCAGGATGAGTCCAGTCCCGCGCTGAAGGATTGCTGTCCCCGCCTTCGTGTTCGATAGGCAGATGCGACAAGGAGGTCGCCGTTGCCGACGATTTGGCTGCCGAGAGAGCTCGGCGTCCTGGTTTCCGACGAAGATTTCGAGGAGCTGTCCCGCTATGCCTGGGCGCCGCACGTATCGCAGCACACAGGCAAGATCTACGCGGGCCGCCTCGAGACGTTCTGGTGCCCGGTGCTGCAGAAGAAGCGGCGCCACAAGATTTACATGCACCGGCAGATCACCCACGCACCGCATGGGTGGGTGGTCGATCATCGTGACCGCGACACCCTGAACAATCAGCGGCGCAACCTGCGCATCACGTCACAGTCGTTCAACAACGCCAACCGCGAGCTCGGTGAGAACGAGTGCGGCTACCGCGGTGTCAGTCGGTCGCGCAATCGCTATCGGGCGCGCATCACCTTCGCCGGCGAGGACCGCGAGATCGGCTCGTTCGCTACGCCGATCGAGGCGGCCCGGGCGTACGACGCAGTCGCTCGGGAGCTTTTCGGTGAGTTCGCCTGGACCAACTTCGAGGAAGACCTGCCAGGCATCCTCACCAGCGTCACCGCGTCACGGTTCATGGCAGAGGAGGTGCCGTTCTGATGGCTGATCTGAAGGTGGGCGACCAGGTGCGGCTGGTGCCGAGCATTCAGAATACGTCGATGTGCGCGGTGATCGGCGGCTATGACAAGATCGGCATGGTGGAGCCCACGGGCTTCGATGCCAAGGGGCGCACCTGCCGGGTGACGTTCACCACGAAGAAGTTCAGAGGGTCGGTCACAGGGAGTTTCGATCGGTTCGCAGCGGTGAAGTAGCCGTTGCAATCAACTGCACTGGTTGGCAAGGAGGCCATAGGTGACGGAGTTCGCATGGAGCTGGGACGATTACGTCCAGCTGACCGGCAAGCAGACGCCTGCAAAAGGCGTCAGGCGGATGTGGGAGCGCCCGGAGAAGGGCACCCGCAGGCAGCAGAGCAAGAAGGACTGGCGCAAGTTCCACGGCGGCAACACCCGGCCGTACGGGCGGCTGTCGCGGTTCCGCGGCGCCGGCCTGCACGCCGTGGCGTCGCGGGCGGCGGTGGCGCTGCGGGCTGACCATCCTGCCCTGCTCGAGGCCCGCACGATCTTCCCGCGCTCGGTCAAGGAGCCGGCCGAGCGGGTGCTCGTGTCGGGCTTCAACAACGCCAAGACCGGCGATCGGGTGCTGAAGGGCCCTTGGCGGGGCTGCAAGATCTACACGTTGACGCTGGAGGAACGGGCGAGCTGCCCGCCCTGCTGCGGGCTCTGGCGGGAATGCTACGGCAACGCCATGCCGTTCGCGCGTAGACATGCCCATGGCGAGTCCCTGGAGGGCCGTCTGTGGCACCAGGTGCCGGCCCTGCTGTCCCTGCACCGGATTGGCATCGCCGTCCGCCTGCATGTTCTGGGGGACTTCTACAGCCCGAGCTATGCCCGATTGTGGTGTCACCTGCTGGCGGCGTGCAACCGTCTGCATGTCTGGGGCTACACGGCACACCCGGAAGACGGCGAGATCGGCGGCATCCTGGCCTGGATGAACGAGCTGTTTCCCGACCGCTGCCGCATCCGCTTCACCGTCGAGCCGGGCTCGCCGCTTGGGCCGCTGCAGGCGACCACCTGCTGGGAGCGGCCCCAGGCCTCGGTGATCGCCGACGGCCAGGTCTGCCCGGCGCAGCTCGGCGCCACCGAGTGCTGCGGCACCTGCGCGCTCTGTTGGGCCAGGCCGATGCTGGGGCGGCGCATCGTCTTCTTGGGGCACGGCATGGCGAAGACCGGGCGCCGCGGCCGCGGCCAAGGCCGGCTGCTGTAGGAGGTATGGTCGATGGTCGACGTGACCCCCTACGCTTTTACGGTGCCCCAGGTCGCTGATCGCTGGGTCTGTTCCGTTCGCCACGTTTATGATCTGATAGCGTCCGGGCAGCTCGGGCACATCCGGGTTGGCAACCTGATCCGTGTTCGGGCCGCCGACATTGCCGCCTACGAGGAGCGCCAATGGCACGCCCCCGTCTCGAGAGACCAAACTACCGGCTCGTCCGCCGTGGCGAGCACTACTATGTACGATGGTGGGAAGACGGTCGCCATCAGCGCGTTTCAACGGGGACGGCAGATCGCGCAGAGGCGGCGCGCTACCTGATCCGGTTTGAGGCGGGACTTGCCTCCAACCCGCCTCCGCCGAGGCGCACGATCGGGGCGATCCTGGACGGCTACCTCGCCAACCGGAAGGAACGCGTTGCGGCTTACGATACCTTGGAGGTTGCCTGCATGGCGCTCCGGCGCCACCTTGGTGAACTTGAGCCCGACGACCTTACCCGCGAGCAGAGCCGTCTATACGCCAAACGCCGCCGCCAGGAGGGGTACGAGGTCGGTCCAGCCGATGCTCGCCGACGTAAGCCGGTATCGGATGGTACGATCATCCGCGAGCTGGTGACGCTTCGCGCGGCTCTCCGCTGGGCGATCACGGAGAAATGGATCAGCCAGGATCCGTATATCGAGCTGCCGCGGACGCCCCGGCCGCGCGAGCGTTGGCTGACCCGCGAGGAGGCTGACAGGCTGCTGGCCGGCTGCCGAACGCCGCACGTGCGGCTGTACGTGGCGCTCGCGCTCTACACGGCCGCCAGGCGCGGCGCGATCCTAGGGCTCCAGTGGTCGGCGGTCGATTTTCAGGCGGGCGTCATCGACCTGGGCCACGGGACGGGAACGAAGCGCCGAGGGTTCGTACCCATCGCCGAACCGCTCCGTCCTCTGCTCGAGGGGGCCGCCAAGGCTGCGACCTGTCCGTACGTGGTTGAATGGAGCGGCGCCCCGGTCGCTGATATAAAGACCGGCTTCCGGGATGCGATGAGCCGGGCCGGGCTGTCCGGCGTCAGTCCGCACACGCTGCGGCACACGGCCGCGACCTGGATGGCGATGGCGGGCGTTCCGATGAGCGAGATCGCCCGGTTCCTGTCCGACTCGGAGAAGACGGTGGAGCGGGTCTATGCCAAGTGGAACCCTGATTACCTGCGCAGGGCGGCTAACGCATTGGGGGGGAGCACAACCTAACGGGGGGTGCTCCCCATTACCTGCCCACTGGCCCCGGAAACCCCCATCGAGGGCGCAATGATCGCGTATTTTACCGTTGAAAAAGCATGAGATTTCAAAGCCTGCACCCGGACACGCCCCCCTGACACGGGGGAGGTCAGTGGTTCAATCCCACTATCGCCCACCATCCGATCAATGGGTTACAGGGAAATCGTCAGACGGCGGGCGGGTCAAACCGCAGGGTTTGCCCGTGGTCGAGGTATCGGGGGAGTTTCCGTGCCGAACTGGGTCCAAGCGCAAGAGGAGATAACCCGCCTCGCTGGCATGCAACTGTTCTTTGTCGGCGGCGCGCCGCGCTCCGGCACCACTTGGCTGCAGCAGATCCTAAACGCCCACCCTGACGTCTGCTGCCTCGGAGAGGGCCTGTTCCCGCGGCAGTTGGCGGCACCACTCGATCAGATGATGGCGGCGCGGCGCAAGGCGCTGGAAGAAAAGAACAACCGGATCTTCAGGCACACCGGCGGCTATCCGCTGCCGTCCGACGACGACGCCGATGTCCTGCTCGGCACCGCCATCCTGCTGGCGCTGCGCCGGCAGAGCGCCAGCTGCACCTGTCGCGCCCTCGGCGAGAAGACACCTGAGAACGTCTTCCTCTTTCCCCGCCTCAGGCGCCTGTTCCCTACTGCCAGGTTCGTCGGCATCGCACGCGACCCGCGGGATGTGCTGACCTCGGCTTGGCACTTCTTCCGCTCGCCGACAACAGGCAAGGAGGTTGAGGAGGAGAAGAAGGCGTTCATCCAGGTGGCGCTGCCCGCCATGGTGGAAAGCACACGCATCATGATCGGCATGCTGAAAAACCACCGCGACCACTGCCGGATCGTCACCTACGAGACCCTGATCCGCGACCCCGTCCCGGCCGTGGCTGATCTGTTCCGATTTCTTGGCGTCGAAGCCGCGGAGTACGTGGTGGCGGAGTGCCTCGCCAAATCGTCCTTCCTCAAGCAAGCCGGCCGTGCGGCCGGTATCGAACAGAACGGCTCGTTCTTTCGCAGGGGCGTCGTCGGCGACTGGGTTTCGACCCTGACCCCCGAGATGAACGCGATCGTGCTGCGCCAACTCGGCTGGTCGTTTCCCCATTTCGGCTGGCAAGCATAGGCCAGGGGCGCTGCCCCTGGACCCCGCCAAGCCGGGTTGCCATCGCGCGCGATGGCGTCCCGTCCGAGAGGCCCTTGGAACCCAACCTTTGGGCGCTTCGCGCCATCCTCGCCGCGGTATGGGGTCCAGGGGCCTCTCGGCCCCTGGCCGGTCCAGGGCGGAGCCCTGGCGGAGCGTGAGGCAGCGCCTCGCTACCGATAGGTCAGCGCAATGAGGCGCACATCCGGTGAGCGGCCGTCACCGCCGGCCGCGCCGGCGGCACGGTAGCCTCTGGCCTCATGCCAGTAGCGGCCGGTCATCATGACCTCGATGGACAGGATGCCTCCGCCATCAAGCATCAATTCAGCCTCACCATCCGTCCAGCGCCACGGTGCTGCCGCCTCGACCCCCTCGATGGCATGCCAGCCGGAACCCAATCGAGCATCGGTCAGCGCGATCGGCTCACCTGCAAGGATGACCTTGGAGATCGCCACACCCAGGCGCCGGTGATCGTTGCTGTCATCCTGCACATGGGCCGGCACCGAGCTGCGGGACACCAACCTGATGCTCCTTGCGTCAGCGGGCAACGCGAGCCGGTAAGTGGTTCCGGCCACACTCGGCCACAACACACTGCCAGCCACCCAGACCTGCAAATCGGCATCCCGCGTGAGCACATGGCCGAGCATTTCGGCGCGCTCCAACAGCCAACTGCGTGCCGCCTCCAGTTCGGCACCCGTGATCACCAGTCTGGCGCAGCTGTCGCGCTCCCACACCTTGAGCGCGAAGTCGGGGTGCATCATCACCGCGCCCCCGCCGTTGGCGAAGGCGCCGCGGTTGCCGGTGTCGAGATAGCTCTCGCAGGCCAGTCCCTCCGCCAGCAGCAGGTCGTGGTGCTCCAGCTCCACGTGCCAGTAGCTCACCCGCGCTACCTGCTCCTGCACGATGGTGGCGCCGTTCAGCAGGTAGCGAATGGGAATCAGCACGCCATCGATGAACACCGCGTGGTCGGGCGACAACACCACGTCGCGCCGCGGCTGATCAGCGCCGAAAGCATGTGCCGCCACGCGCACCGGCATCACGTCCCATGGGCGCGGGTGGCGGCCGCAATCGACGGTGCGATAGCCAAGCCAGACCACTGCCCCGGTGCCGCCGCGCGCCAGCCGCACCACCTCGCCGACGCGAAGCTGTTCAACCGCCACCTCGCCCCGCGTGGTGGAGAGGCGGGTGCCCGCGGCGAAGCAGGGTTGGATGCCGTCGGCGAGCGTCCTGCCATCGACTGACCCGCCATAGAGCACGTCACCAACAACACTGCCGGCATTGAGCAGTTCGACCGTGCCGGGAATGGCGATGGAGGTACTGTTGAAGGTGAAATCCGGCAGATCGACTTTGTCGCCGGCGGTGAACGCATTGATCTCCAGCGTGCCCAGCACCGCCGCGTCTTCCACTGTCAGCGTGCCGGTGCTGTCGGCGAAGATGATCTCTGGCAGCGGTCCGCTGCCCAGCACAGGACCGTTCGCCCCAGCAGTGCCGTCGGCCAGCACGAAGTCGCCGTCGTGCCCCACCTCCATGGGGTCGCCGACAATCGTGCCGATGTTGATGTCGCCAACCCCGCTGTAAACGTCGATCCCGGCCAGGTTGTCTATCGTGACCGGAGCGACGCTGGTGAAATTACCGGGGGTACCACTAGGGCCGCCGGTGAGATCCTGCATGGCGCTGAGAGTGGGGTCGCCAACGTTCAGCGTGCCACCGTCGACAAAACTCACAGCGTACATGCCGAGGTTGTAGTCCTCGGCGTTAACCGTGGCCCCCTCATCGACCACCAGCGCCGCGTTGCCCGCCTCGCCGACGTTCAGCGTGCCGGTGGCGTTGAGAACGCTCGGTCCCTCAAGGTCGATCTCGCCGCTGCCGTTGCCCTGAACGCCCAGGTCGGCGTTGCCGACCGTCGCCGTGGCGCCGTTGGCGAGCAACATGTCCGCCACGCCGGCGTCGCCAAGGATCAACTGACCGGCATCGGTGATCGTGCTCCCCGAGCCGTAGAGCGAAATCTCCCCGGCGGCCGCCGCCGCCATCCCGGCGTCGATCGCCCCTGTCGTCACCACACCGCCGCCGACAATCATCAGCGAGCCTTCGTTGGCCTCGCCGAGGTCCAGGTCGCCGCCGACCTGAAGGCTACCGCCACTGTCGACGTTCAAAGCAGCGTTGGAGCTCAAGCCGACGGTCGCATCGTCCGCTACGGCGATGCTTCCGTTCATGGTCCACGCACCGCCGAAAACCTCCAGCGTGCCGGCGCTGCCTGCACCCGAAATGATGCCGGCGTCATTACCGAACTGAACCAGGTCGGCGCTGCCGGGCGGGCCGCTTGCATTGCCGGCAAGATCAGTCCAGTCAGCGCTATTCGCCCATGACCCGTCGGTGGCATTCCAGGCAAAGGTGTGCGCCTGCCCGAACGTCATCATCGAGCCGCCGTTATCGTCCCACACGAACTGCAGGGCGTCGGGCCCGGTCGCCGGGTAATCGCCGATCAAGGTCACGCCGTTGACGATCGTATTCCCGCCACTCGATGTGACGCTGTCGGTACCGAGCGGCACCGCGCGGAAATCGATGCGGTCGCCGCTCGCGAAGCCGGAGATTACCGCCGCCGGCGTTCCTTGCTCGATCTCCAACAGCCCGCCGCCGGTGAAGCTGATGACGCCGCGGTCATCGGCGTCGGCTCCGGCGAGGTCGATGGTGCCGCCGCTGATGGTGGCGTTGTCGAGGATCCCGCCGCCATTGTAGCCGCTGCACACGTACACGCTGCCACCATTGTCGATGGTGGTGTCGCTGGCGACGCCGCCGCAATTCAGGTACTGAACGCCGCCGCTGCTCACGACCGTGTCGTTGGCGGTCCCCCCGGAGTACACGTACTGGCCGCCATTGTACACGATGGAGCCGTCGGCGGTGCCGAGCACGTCGTCATAGCCGCCGTTCGCAACGGTCGCAGTTTCCGTGGCGCCGGAGGACACGATGATCACACCGCCATCCAGCACCGTGCCGCTGGCCGTGGCCCCCGACGACACCCACAGGAAGCCGCCCTCCTCGTTGCCGACGACCGTGGTGTCGCTGACCGTGCCGCCGGAATCGACGTACCCATAACCCGAGAGCGTGGTGTAGTTTGCCGTGCCGCCCGCCAATATCGTCTGGGAGCCGTATTTGATCGTAGTGTACCAGGCCGTGCCGCCGGAGATGACCTGCCAGCCCCCGTTCACCAGGGCAAGGCTGTCGGTGCCGCCGGACGCGATGATTTGGGTTCCCCAATTCACGACGGTGCAGTCGGCGGTGCCGCCCGAGGCGACAATTTCGGTGCCGCCCCAGCGGGCCACGGTCGCGATGGCGAGGCCGCCGGACTCGACGGTCTCGGTCCCGCCGCTCAGTTGCGTGTAGCTGGCCAGGCCGCCGGAATAGACGTCGACGCTGCCGTCCCACCGGACGGTCGCGGAGGTGGCCGTGCCGTGCGGGAGAATGAGTTCGGTCCCCCCGGAGCTCACGAAGGTCCCGCTGGCCGCCGGACCGAGCGCGCTGATGCCGGCGCCGGGCTGATACAGCACGACGCCGGTGGAGACTGCCAGGCCGCCGGACAGGAAGGTGAAGTCCGCTTCGCCGCCGGGCAGGACGATCATGGCGCCGCCGCGTTCGAGCACCGTGTCGATGGCAACGCCACCCGAGGAAACGAACACGATCCCGCCGCTGTCCACCTTCGTGAAGACGGCAGTGCCGCCGGAAAGGTTCTCCGTGCCGCCGCTCAGCGCGGTGTACCAGGTCGTGCCGCTCGCATAGACCGTTTCGGCGCCGTTGCTGGTCACGTCGGTGAACTGGGCCGTGCCGCCCGCGGAAACGAACTGCGTTCCGCTGAACGCCACGCTGGTGTAGTCGGCCTCGCCCCCGGCCAAGACAGTCTCGGTGCCGCCCCCGACCAGGGTGGTGAAGCTGGCAGTGCCGCCGGACTCCACGAACTGGCCGCCGCTGCCGCCGTAGGGGCCGCCAAACACGGTGGTCGAAACGGCGGTGCCGCCGTCCACGCACTGGCGGGCATTGCCCCCGAGGTCGGCGTCCGTGGCGACGCCTCCCGCCGAGACGACCTGCTCGCCGCCGTAATACATGAGCGTGCCATCGGCGGTGCCGCCGGAATAGACGGTCTCGCGGGCTCCGTACCAGAGCATGCTGTCGCTGGCGACGCCGCCGGAATAGATCGCCTCGACCGCATCGTAACCGACCGAGGTGGCCGACGTGGTGCCGCCGGGAAGGACGAGCAGGGTTTCGCCGTTGGACACGAACGTGCTGACGATGGTCGAAGGAAGCTCGACGAGCCCCGAGGCGGTAAGGGCGACGATCCCGCTTGAGATGATCGTGCCCCCGTCCCTGATGGTGCCGCTTGCCTCGCCGCCGGGCAGCACGAGCATGGTACCGAACAGGTCGGTGTCGCTGGCGACGCCGCCGTCATCGACGATCATGACGCCGCCGATGCCCACCCCGGCGGAGAGGGCGAAGCCGCCGCTCCCGATCTCCTCGGTGCCGATGATCCCGGTGTCGATTGCCGTGCCGCCCGAGGAGACGAACTGGTTGCCACCAAACATGACTAAGGTGGCGTCGGCCGTGCCGCCGGCGGAAACCATCTGGAGGCCGTCTTCGCCCACCGTCGTCCCGCTGGCCATGCCGCCGAAGGAAATGATCTCCTGCCCGCCTGCGCCCACGCTGGTCGCGTGGGCCGTACCGCCGGAGGAAACGATCTCCTGCCCGCCCACGCCCACCGAGGTCGAAACCGTAATGCCGAGGTCGTAGACGATCTCGGTACCACCAGGGACCGGGACCTCATACGTGCCTTCGTTGGCAACGCCTCCCAACTCGGTGCCGTACGCAGAACCGAACGCGGACACCAACTGGTATCCGCCACCGCTCACCACGGTGTAGAGGGCCCGGCCGCCGGCAATGACCTCCTGGCCGCCGCTGCTGACGTCGGTGTCCTCGGTCCAGCCGCCGGAGAAGACGAACAGCCCACCGCCGTCCTCCACCGTGGCTTCCACAGAGCCGCCGCCGGTGAACACCGTCTCGGTGCCGCCGTTGCTGATTACGGTATGGCTCGCCGCGCCGCCGGCGTAGACAAGCTGCTCGCCGCCACTGCCGACGAGGGTAGCGTCGGCAGTGCCGGACACGAACTGCGAGCCACCGTAACCGACGAAGGTGCCGATTGCGGTGCCCGATTGGCGCACGAGTTGGCTGCCGCCATCGAGCATCTCCGTGCTGCTGGCCACACCCTCGGCGCGAATGATCTCCTCCCCGCCGTTCACCATCGTGTTGCTGGCGAGGCCATGGTCGAAGATCACCTGCAGGCCACCACTGTCCACGACCGCGCTGGTCACCACGCCCGCGGAGTAAGCCTCCTGCGCGCCGCCGCTGCCGACGAGAGTGCCGATCGCGATGCCATTGGAGTATACGATCTCCTCTGCGCCGCTCCCGAGCACCGTGCCGGTCGCCGAGCCATTGGAGTAGACGTACTCCCTGCCGTCGCCATCGACGAGGGTGCCGCTCGCCATGCCGCCGAAGCCGACGTACATCTTGCCGCCGCTCGCCACGGTCGTGTCGGAGGCCACGCCGGGGTTGTATCCGAACAAGAAGCCGCGCGTGCCGAGCACCTGGAGGATGCCGCCATTCGACACCGTGGTGTCGCTTGCGGTGCCGCCGCCCGATACATAGGTGTGGCCGCCGCTGGAGACGATCGTGCCGATCGCAATCCCGCCGCTGGCGACGTACTCGTTCCCGCCCAGGTTCACGGTGCCGCTGGCGATGCCGCCCGAGGAGACGTTCTCGACGCCGCTGCTGAGCAGCGTACCGGTGGCGGCGCCATTGGAGACGACATAGAGAACGCCGCCGTAATCGACCGTCGTGGCGTTCGCCGTGCCGCCCTGCACGACCTCCTGGCCGGCCGCGCCCAGCGTGGCACTGACCGTCGTACCGCCCGACGCCACCGTGATGTAGCCGGTGGAGAGCAACACCGTGTCGCTGGCGGTGCCGCCGGACCACACGCGCTGGTGGCCGCCGTCCATGACCGTGCCGCTCACCACGCCGCCGGCCGAGACGTCCTGGGTGCCGTCCTTGAGCGTGGTGCCGATGGCCAGCCCGCCGGAGGAAACGGTTTCCTCCCCGCCCAAGCCGACCGTAGTCTGGCTGGCGATGCCCCCGGACAGGATGAACTCGGTCGCGCCGCTGCCGACCGACGTCGCGCTGGTGACGCCGTCGGGCAGGACGAACGCGAGGGCATTGGCGCCCAGGGCAAGGCCGCTGGCGGTGGCGCTGTACCAGGTGACCCCCGTGCCGGGCGCGACGACCACGACGCCCGTGGACACGACGTGGCCGCCGGGGCGGTGCATGACCGTGCCGGCCGCCTCACCGCCGGGCAGGACGAGGATATAGCCACCGGGGTCCAGCACCGTCCCGAGCGCGACAGCGCCGGAGGCGACGATCTCCACCCCGCCCGGACCGACGGTGCCGGCGTTGGCGAGGCCGCCTGGGTTGAGATATTCGACGCCGCCGAGCAGCGTGGTGCCGTAGGTCCTGCCGCCGGTGTACACGGTTTCGATGCCGCCGCTGCTCACGGTCGTGCCGCTGGCCGTGCCGCCCCAGGAAACGAACTGCTCCCCGCCGCTGTCGATGACCGCGCCGGTCGCCGTGCCGCCCTCGGAGATGGTCTCGACGCCGCCGCTGTACACGGTCGTCTTGCTGGCCGTGCCGGCCAGGCCCACATCCTCCTCGCCGCCCAGGAACACCGAGGTGTAATAGGCCGTGCCGCCGGCGGAAACGGTTTCCCGGCCGCCGGCGCCGATCCACATGGAGTCCGTCGCACCGCCGGAGGAGACGATCTCGTACCCGAAGATGCTCGCATCGACGGCGACGCCGCCGGAGGAAACGATCTCGGTCCCGCCGGCGCTGACCACCGAGTACTTGTCCATGCCTCCCCGCAGCAGCGCGCTGCCGCTGTCAAGCACCGTGTCGGCCAGGGAGAAGCCGCCGGCGGAAACGATCTCGGTGCCGCCCGAGAGCACGAAGGAGTACACGACTTCACCGCCGGACGAGTCGACCAGGGTCCCACCCGCAACGGCGATGGCATATTGAGAGTAGCCGCTGGAGCAAACGATCTCGGTCCCGCCGCTGACCAGCAGGCTGGCGTTGGCGAAGCCCCCGGAGGAAACGATGGCCTCGGCCCCTGGCCCAGCGACGCGTCCGGAGACGAAATAGCCCAGGTGGACGATCTCCGTGCCGCCGGAAGCCACGAATCCGTAGATCGAGTCGCCGCCGGAAGCGACCACCTCGACGCCGCCCGAGAGGATGAAACTGCTGTCTGCCCTGCCGCCGTCGACCTGCTGCTGCCCGCTGGAAGTCACCGCCGTGTCGCTCGCCGTTCCGCCGGCCAACACGACTTCCGTCCCCCCTGACGCGATGAAGGCGGAAACCGTGAAGCCGCCGGAGGAAACGATCTCCTTGCCGCCGGAGCCGACCATCGCGGAGATCGAGGAGCCGCCGAAAGCGACCGCCTCGGTGCCGCCGGAGGCGACGAACGTGCTGACTGCCCTGCCGCCGGCCACCAGTTGCACCGCGTCGGAGGTGACGAACGTGTTGCTTGCCGTGCCGCCGGCCAACACGACCTGCCCCCCGCTTGACCCGAGAGTGGCGGAAACGGCGAAGCCGCCGGCGGAAACGACCTCGGCGCCGCCGGAGGCGACGTACGTGCTGATTGCGCCGCCGCCGAACGAAACGACCTGCTGGCCGTCGGAGCCGACGAACGTGTTGCTTGCCGTGCCGCCGGCCAACACCACTTCCTCCCCGCCCGCGGCGACAGAAGCGGAAACGGTGAAGCCGCCCGAGGAAACGATCTCCCTGCCGTCGGAGCCGACGAATGCGGAGATCGAGTAGCCGCCGGAAGCCACGGCCTCGGTGCCGCCCGAGCCGACGTACGTGCTGATTGCGCTGCCGCCGGCGACCGTTTGCACCCCGTCGGAGCCGACGGCCGTGTTGCTTGCCGTGCCGCCGGCCAACACGCCTTCCTTCCCGTCCGCGGCGACGGAAGCGGAAACGGTGGTGCCGCCCGATAAAACGGTCTCCCTGCCGTCGGAGCCGACGTACGCGGAAATCGAGTAGCCGCCGGAAGCCACGGCCTCGGTGCCGTCCGAGCCGACGTACGTGCTGATTGCGCTGCCGCCGGCGACCATTTGCACCCCGTCGGAGCCGACGGCCGTGCTACTTGCCGTGCCGCCGGCCAACACCACTTCCTGCCCGTCCGGGGCGACGTAGGTGGAAACCGTGTAGCCGCCGGATGAGGCGACCATGAACCCGCCCGAGCCGACGAACGCGGACTCCGTGCGGCCCCCCGAAACGACGACCCCGCTGCCGCCGGCAACGATGGTTTCCGAGCCGCCCGTGTACACCGTGGTGTTGGTCGCCGTGCCGCCGGAGACGAGTTCCATCCCGCCGCTGTTGACCGCCGTGCCGCTGGCCGTCCCCAACACTGCCAGCGCGCCGCTGAAGAAGACCGTGGTGTTGTTGGCTATCCCGCCGGCGGAAACGACCTCCGCGCCCGAGGCATGAACCGCGGTACCGCTGGCCGTGCCGCCGGAACCGACGAGCAGAGCTCCGGCGGCGCTCACATGCGTGTTGGTCGCGAGACCGCCGGCAACGACGATCATCTCGCCCCCGCTGCACAGGCTGAACCGATCCGCGTCCCCGTCGGGCAGCACGACTGCCAAGTCGGTCCCGCTGACGTTGAATCCCGTAAGACCAGTTGCGATTTTGGCGGTACCCGAGACTAATGTTGAAAGAGAGAATCCGCTGCCGGTGCCCGAAAACACCTGGTAGAGGACGACGCCTTCGCTGACGGTGTCGCCGCCGGCCGCGACCTCGCCGACGACGATGGCTCCCGGTGCGAGGACGAGGTAGCCGCCGCTGTTCAGGGTCGTGTGAGCCGCCGTCCCGCCGGAGAAGACGAACTCGGCGTCGCCGCTCTGGACGTCAACCCCGTTGGCCGAGCCGCCGCTGAAAACCGTCGTGAAAGCCGCGACGCCGCCGGCAGACACGTACAGGTGGCCGCCCGACAGCACTGTCGTGCCCCAGGCCCCGCCGGCGGAGCGTACATCCAGCTCCCCGCCGCTCAGGACCGCGCCCATCGCCAATGCGCTGGCCGTTTGCTGCTTGCCGTTGCTGTTGGTGTATGTGCCGCCCGACAGCACCTGGAACCCGCCCGGCAGCACCGTCGTGTCTTTGGCGAGGCCGCTTATGGAGACGAACTGGTGGCCGCCGTTCGACACCACCGTGCCGACGGCGATGCCGCCGGATATCACGTACTCGGCCCCGCCTTCCAGCACCGTGCCGGTCGTGGTGGCCCCATCGTAAACGGCGAGCGTGCTGGGCGCCGTAAAGGAGACGAGAAAGCCCATGCTTGTGGTGCTGTAGTAGGTCCCGCTACCGCTGAGGACGGTGCCGATGGCGGTGCCGGAGGAAACCACGGCCATGAAGCCGCCGTCGGTCACCACCGAACTGATCGCCGTGCCGGCGTCCATGATCGCGGAGCCGCGGTAGAACACGTGCGTTCCGCTGGTCGTCCCACCCTCGACGGATTCAGTGCCGCTGACGAGCGTGCCGCTGGCCGTCCCGCCGGCGACGTCTTCCCAACCGCCCACGCTGACGAACGTGCCGGTGGTCGTGCCGCCGGAATAGACGCTTTCCTCGCCGCCCGGCCCGACGGCCGTGCCGGTGGTGCTGCCGCCGGCAAGCACGTATTCCTGCGTTCCGGAACCCACGGTGTTGCCGCTCGTGGCGGCAACGACGTCGGTTATCCCCACCCCCGACGTGTAGAACACCACGCCGGTGGCAATGATGCTGCCGCCGGAGTTGGTCGTGCCGGCCAGTTGGCCGCCGCCCATGACCACGAGGTCGGCACCCGGCAGCAGCGTGGGGGCGTTTGCCACGCCGGTCGAATAGACAAACTCGACCCCGCCGCCGCTCACCGTGGTGGCGTAGTCCACGCCGCCGGAGAGGACGAAGTCGGTGCCGCCGCTGCGCACCGTGGTTGAGCTGGCAAGGCCGCCGGAGCCGACGTAAAAGAGGGCGCCGCTGCCGACGACGGTGCCATCGGCCTTGCCGCCGTACAACACAGCCATGTTGTCGCCGGCACTCAGCTTGACTCCGTGGTCGGTCGAGCCGCTGGAAACGATGTAGACGGTCATGGCGGGCCTCTGTCCTGGCGGGGGGTGCGCAACGCCATCGCCCGGCGCGGTTGCACAGGCGTGGGGGCCGAGGAGGCGGTGAGGGTCCGGACAACATACATCCGCGTCACCGACATCGAGGGCGTCAATCGCTTCTCACGCGGCGCGTCGGAGATGACAGGCGGCGGCAGTTCTTGGGTGTTTCATCAGCGCCGACGAGCTCGCCCGCGCGCGCACGTGCCGTTTACGTGATTCTCACGTAATGCCGCGTTGCGGAACTTGTCAAACCGAAATTAATACCAACCGACGAAAGGGCTGACTTAGCGATGGCGAGGCGCTGCCTCGCGCTCCGCCAGGGCTCCGCCCTGGACCCGCCAGGGGCCGGGAGGCCCCTGGACCCCAAACGAATGGGACCCGCGGGCCTTCCGGCCCTTTGCGGGGTCCGGGGGCAGCGTCCCTGGCCTTCAGGTGCTGCGGTCAGAGGAACTTCGCTGCCAGATCGGTAGAGGAGCGCGCGCCGAGATCGTCGTAGTGCGCGGTAAGGAAGGCGTCGGCCTTGCCGCGCCCAAGCTCGAACAGGTGTCGCAGGAAACGCATATCCGGGTTGAACTTGGACGAGACGTTGAACTCCGTCAGCTCGGCCTCGGCATCGATCGTGTGAATGAACACGCGCAGATGCCGCGCCGGGTCGAGCTCACCGCGATCGATCAGGTCCGAGACGAACTTGATGGCTCGCATCTCGCGCATCAGGCTGCAGTTGAAACTGAGCGTGCTGGCCCGGTCGAGGATGGCAGCGGCGGATTTCGGCACCTCCGCGATGTTGATCGGATTGATCTGGATGATCAGGATGTCCGGGCAGCCGCCCATGTAGATCACCGGAAAGATCGGCGGGTTGCCGCAATAGCCGCCGTCCCAGTACGCCTCCCCGCCGATTTCCACCGCCTGGAAAAGGAATGGCAAGCAGGCCGAGGCCATCACCGCGTCGGCGCTGACCTCGGCCCCGTCGAAAACGCGCAGGCGGCCGGTGCGCACGTTGACCGCGCAGACGAACAGGCGCACCGCTGCCGCTGCCGCGTGCAAACGGTCGAAATCGACGATTTCGGTCAGCAGGTCGCGCAACGGATTGACGTTGCCGGGGTTCAGCTCATACGGCGAGAGCAGCTTCGATAGCATGTCGGCGACCCGCCACATCGGCGAGAGGTCCATGTTGCCTGGACTGATCAACCGGTCGATCGGCGACGGCTGGAACGGCCCCGCCCTGCCAAGTTCGGAAGCGCGGCTCCAGAAGGCGGCAAGCCGCTCGCGCGCCGCCGGTCGCCCACCGATTGCCAGGCCGTAGGCGGTCACCGCGGCGTTCATGGCACCGGCCGAGGCGCCGACGATCGCCTCCACTTCGATGCGCCCGTCCTCCAGCAGCCGGTCGAGCACGCCCCAACTGAAGGCGCCGTGCGAGCCGCCGCCCTGCAGGGCAATCTTGAGGCGTTTCGGCTCCCGGGCCAGCGTCGACGCTCGCGGGAGTGTAGCGTCGTCGGAACCGGTCATGTCATTTCTCTTGGTAAGCGACAACGCCATTCCAATCGGCGGCCGGCGGCTGCTGCCGGAACGCGCGGATGCGTGTGAGGTAGAGGGAATATAGCGCACTGCCGTCCGCCACGGCGTCGAGCTCGCCAAGCCGCCGCGCCGCCTCCTCGAACCGGCCATCGAGGTAGGTCGCTACCATCCCATCCCATGCCGCCGCCTGGGCGATCCGATCGGCGCCGACGACCAGCGGGACATCGCGTGGCTCATCGGCTCGCGCGACACCGAGCAGTTCGTGGATGTCGGTGGGTTCGAGCCGCCCCTTTGGCATCACCCGGTCGACACGGCGGAACACGAAGCCCGACCCGGCGGCCGCTCGGGTCGCCGAGGTAACCAGGATGGTGGTGCCGTAGTGACGGTTCAGCGCCTCCAGACGCGATGCCATGTTCACCGTAGCGCCGAGTGCCGTGTAGGCCATACGGTCGGAGCCGCCGAAATTACCGACCGCCACCTCGCCGGTGTTGAGGCCGAATCGGGTGGACAGGCCCGGCCACCCGCGCGCCATGAAATCGCGCTCCAATCCCTCGCACAGCCTCTGGCAGCGAAGCGCCGCGCGGCAAGCATGGGCCGCGTGTGCGTGGTTCTGCGTCGGCGCATTCCAAAGCGCCATGACCGCGTCGCCGATGAACTTGTCGATGGTGGCACAGTCGGCCATCAGCGACTGCACGGCACCTTCGAAATACGTCGACATCAGGCGCATGAGGTGGCCGGCGTCCATGCCGTCCGTCAGGGTGGTGAAGCCGACGATGTCGGTGAACATGACCGTCACCACCCGGCGTTCGCCACCCAGCTTCGCCACGCCGCCGGTGGCTGCCAGCCGCCGCACGAGGTCCTTCGGCACGTACTGACCGAAACTGCGGAGCGTCGCCTTCATGCTGCGCATGCTGCCGGCCAGACGCGCGACCTCGGTGATGTGCGAGTGCACGCGCAGCGGCGCATCGAGGTCGAGGCGGCCGACCGCCACGGCCTCCCGGCTGAGCCCAGCGAGCGGGCGGGTGATCCGGCTGGCGATCCAGGCCATTGCGGCCAGGCCAAGCAACGCGCCGGCGATCCCGGTCGCCAGCGTGCGGCGTTCGGCGCGCGCAATCGGCCCGGTGAAATCCGCTCGCGGTGCGGCGACCACGACCAACGCCGGCGGTGTGCCGAGGCCGGCGACGGGCGCCAAACGAGCGAGCCAGGTTTCGCCGGCGACATCGAGCGACAGCGTGCGGCCGGGAGTGAAGCTGCCGGTGGCGTACGATAGCCACAGGGCACGGTCCAGTGGCTCAGGCGAGCCGTTCAGGGCGCGCCAGGCAACCGTATCCCGCTCCGTCCATACCACTGCGCGGGTGGGGTCGGAATGCGCCAGAATGATGCCGCTGTCGTCCATCAAGAAGGCGATGCCATGCGGGCTCGCACGTCGGCCGAGCAGTTCGGTGCCGATCGTGTCCAGGGTCAGGAAGAGGCCGATTGCCCCGGCACCGGAGAGACGCTGCACAATGGCAAGCCCGGGTCGGCCCAGCGTCGGCAGCAGGTGCACCACGGTGGTTGCCGGTCCGGCAGCATTGGCAGCGGTGCGATACCATATCTGTTCGCGCGGATCCGGCTCCGCGGCCGCCGCCGTCTGCCCGGTGACGCTGCCGGCGGCATCGAGGAACTGCCAGGCGCTGGCGGCGCCGGGGTTGGAGACACGGCTTGCCCAAGCGACCCCTTTGGGCATGCCGAGCGTCGGTCGCAGGGTGGGGTCGGCCGCAACCACCTGTACCAGCACCCCATCCGGCTCGGCCAGCACGGCGGCACGCGCCTGCGGCAAGGCGGCCAACATCTGGCGCAGGGAAACGGCTTCCCGCGCCGGGTCCGCGACCGTGCGCGGCGGCACGAGGCTGGCCGCGGCCGTCGCCATGGCGACGTGCAACGGGGCTGCCAGCGCCTGCACACGCGCCGCCGTGCTGTCGGCGAGCCCGGTCACCGCGCGCTCGGCCGCCTCCGCGGCCGCACTCCGGCTTTCGCGCTGCATCTCCAGCAGGGTGACGGCCATGACGGCGAGGAACAGGAGAGCGAAGGCCGTGAGGATGGTCACGGTGAAGCTGATCTGCACGCCACGCGCCCGGCCGGCAGGCGCCGCGTCAGTTGGCATCGCGGCACCTCCGCGCTGCCTGCAGGGCAGCACGGTAAGCGGCTCGCGCGGCTGCGCGCGGCATCGCATCCAGCGCCGCGGCGGCGGCATCGGGGGTGATGGTGCCGGGCGCCGGCACGGCGCCGACGAAGGCCTTGAGCTGGGCCGCCGTCAATGCCGGCAGGCCGATGCGCTCGGCCGCCGGGGTTGGCACCGGCAGGCGGCGCAAGAACTCCAGCCGTCCGGCAAAGGTCGCCACCCTGGCGGCTCCCGGCGCGGCTCCCCATTCGGCCGCCAGCGCCTCGCCGTGCCGCCAGCCGAGCTCGGGCAGTGCGCTGGCGAACAGGTCCGCCTCAACCGCCAACGCGCGCAGCCGGTCGGCGGCTTCGCCGAGCGGACCCGGCGGCAGCCGGCCGAGCGCCCGGGCAGCATTGCCGGCGGCCACCGAGGGCTTGGTGCCGAGAATGATGGTGCCGATGACCGCGATGTCGGAGGCCGGCACCCCGGCCGCGGCCGCGTAGCCCTGGGTCAGCGCGGCCGAACGCGCTTCGAGGGCGCCAGTCGACCCGGGGGCAAAGGGCCAGGAACCGTCGTGCAGCAGGTCGTGGCCGAGCATGGCGACGACCCCGAGCCCCGCCGGGCGGGCCTCGAGCCAGCGGAGCGCATGGGCGGTTCCGGCAAGCCAGCCCATGGCGAGCGTCGCCTCGATGAAATGGTGGCGGTTGTGGTACGGCAGCTCGGGACCGCTGGCGGCATGGGCATCGAGCGCATCGGCGACGCGTGCGGCGGCGTCGATGAGGTCGGGGCAGAAGCTGCCGACGCCAGCCGCAGCCAGGGCCGCCCGGCCGGCCCGGCCGACCGCGGGCGGCTGGCCGCGCAACGCCCGGAACAAGGTCGCGGCCTCGTCAAGCCCCGGGAAACGGTCCGGCAAGATCTGCATGTTGGTTTCGCCTGCCTCCAGAATAGGCAGGGAGGCTGTCGGATCGTACGACGTTCGTAAGACAATCGGCCCGACTCGGAATCGTCACGGGCCAGTGCCACCCGGTGCGGGTACAATTCATTGGGTATGACGGACGACGCGTACTGGCTTTCGGGCGAGCCGACCGGCGCTCGGTCCAGGCGGGGGTCAATTGGCCGTCGCTGGCGCGGTCAGAACCGACGGGGGCCCAGAAAGGAAAACGCAAATGCCTGAAATGCTGTTTCCCGCTTCAGCAAACCCGTTCCCCCAAAACCCGGCCGGGCCGTGGTTGATGAGCAGCCCCGACCCGTTCGGGAGCGCCGCCCGCGCCGAGCAGCTGAGCGCCCAGCTGACCCAGACCGCCGCGCAGTGGCGGTCGCTGCTGCTGCTGGCGAGCACGCATCTGAGCCAGATCGCCACCGCGCATGTTGAGGCGCCGGCACGTCACGGTGCGGCACTGCAGCGCCTGGCGAGCACCCCCGGCACGCCGCAAGAGGTCGCGGCGCAATGGTTCGATTACGCCATCGATGCCGTCCAGCGCGGGGTCCTGTTCCTCGATACGCTGCGCGAGGTCGGCAACCATGTCGTCCAGCAGCAGGAGCGCGGGCAGCCGCCGGTGCTGCTCTACGACTATGAGATGGTGCTCGACGGACGGTCGCTGTCGCGGCCGGTGAACTACGCCCTCGTGCGCATCCTGCCGCCGGCCGGGGTGAGCGTCGATCCGACCATGCGGCCGTACATGATCATCGACCCGCGGGCCGGCCACGGCCCCGGCATCGGCGGGTTCAAGTCGGACAGCCAGGTCGGCGTGGCGCTGGCGCACGGCCATCCGGTCTATTTCGTCATCTTCTATCAGCACCCCGAGCCCGGCCAGACGCTGGCCGATGTCTGCGCGGCCGAGGGCCTTTTCGTGCGCGAGGTCGCCGACCGCCATCCCGGCGCGCCGAAGCCGGTGGTCGTCGGCAACTGTCAGGGCGGCTGGGCGACTATGCTGGTCGCCGCGTGCAACCCGCACGTCACCGGTCCGGTGGTGATCAATGGCGGACCGCTCAGCTACTGGGCCGGCGTACATGGCAAGAATCCGCTGCGCTACCTCGGCGGGCTGGCCGGTGGCGCGGCGCCGGCGCTGTTCGCCTCGGACCTCGGGAACGGCGTGTTCGACGGCGCCCACCTCGTGCTCAACTTTGAGAGCATGAACCCGGGCAATACGTGGTGGCGCAAATACTACAACCTTTATGCCAATATCGATACCGAGCCAAAGCGCTTCATTGACTTCGAGCGCTGGTGGTCCGGCTATTACCTGATGAACGAGGCCGAGATCCGCTGGATCGTCGAGAATCTGTTCATCGGCAACAAGCTGCAGGACGGCGAGGCGCGGTTGGGCGGACGCAGCACAGTGGATCTTCGCCGCATCAAGTCGCCGGTGATCGTGTTTGCCAGCCAGGGCGACGATATCACCCCGCCGCAGCAGGCGCTCGGCTGGATCCCCCACCTCTACGAGGACGAGCGCGAGATCAGGGCCCGCGGCCAGCGCATCATCTATGTGATTCACGAGGATATCGGCCATCTCGGCATCTTCGTCTCGGCCAAGGTGGCAAAGAAGCAGCATGACCGGATCGTCACCACCCTCGAGGCGGTGGAGGCGCTGGCGCCCGGGCTCTATGAGATGACCATCCAGGGCAGAACCGGCGAAGGCATCCACGCCCAGTACACGGTGGGCTTCGAAGAGCGCACCATGCAGGACCTGCGGACGGTGGCCGGCGACACCGTCGACGAGGAGGCGTTTGAACGGGTCGCCCGGATGTCCGAGTTCGGCGTCAGTGCTTACGAGATGTTCGCCCGCCCCTGGGTGCGCGCCATGGCCTCGCCGGCGCTGGCGGAGACGCTGGTGCACACCCATCCGCTGCGCGTGCGGCGCTATGCGGTGTCGGACGCGAACCCGCTGCTGTGGCCGGTGCAGGCGCTGGCTGCGCAGGTGCGGGCGGTGCGCAAGCCGGCCGCTGGCGACAACCTCTTTGTGCAGGCCCAGAACCTCTGGGCCGGCATGGTCGAGCAGGGGCTCGACTACTGGCGCGACCTGCGCGGCGCGACCGACGAGCTGAACTTTTTCGCGCTCTGGGGCAATCCTTTCCTCGCCCAGTTGACGAATGCGGGCGCCGCCGACCCGAATGCCGGCATTGGCGAAACGTTGCGGGAATTGCCGCAGGTGCAGTTGGCGCTGCTCAATATCGCCCGCGGCGGCTACGCGGAAGCGGTGATCCGCATGCTGATTCTCCTGGCGAAGTCGCGCGGCTCGGTACGGCAGTCGCGGCTGGAGAGATCGAACGCCATCTTGCACGGTGCGGAGCCATTCCGCAGCCTGGGCGAGGACCTGCGGGCCCGCATCATCGCCGAGCAGGCGCTGATCGTGGATTTCGAGCCCGATGAGGCGGTGCAGACGCTGACCGCACTGCTGGCGGAGGAGGCCGACCGTGAACGGGCGATCGATCTGGTGCAGCAGATCGCAGGCGACGTGAGCGAAATGAACGAAGGCACCGTGCGCATGCTGGTGCGGCTCAGGACAACGCTCGGCATGGAACCGCTGGTGGTGGGCGCGCCGCGGACCGCCGCAGCGGCCCCCGGCGTGACCCGGTCGGAGCCCAAGGGGGAAACAGTGTGACCCGGACCAACCGGACTTTTGCCGAAATCGAGATTGGCGAGACGGCGGCGATCACCCGCGATGTGACGCCCGACGACATCACCATGTTTGCGCATGTCAGCGGCAACCTCAACCCGCTGCACCTGCCCGCCGCCGTTGGCAACGACACCGGCGAGGAGCATCCGGCTCCGTCGATGTGGCTGGGCTCACTGTTCTCGGCGGTGCTCGGCAACCTGCTGCCAGGGCCGGGCACGCTCTACTTATCGCAGTTCGTGCGCTTCCTGGACCGCGCGCTGGTCGGCGACGAGCTGACCGTCTCCGTGCAAGTGACCGAAAAGCGCCCGCCGCGTACCGTGGTGTTGGCCACCCGCATCAGCCGCGGTGAGCGGCTGCTGGCGGACGGCACCGCCGAGGTGCTGGCCCCGCTGGAACACCGCGTCATCGAGGACGCCGCCTTGCCGGGAGTGACCGTGGCGCGCCATCGCCACTTCGAGCGGCTGATGGCGGCCTGCCGCAACCTGCCGCCGATGCGCACCGCGGTGGTCGCACCGGAGGAAGAGAACGCGCTGCTCGGCGCGCTGGCGGGTGCTCGCGAGGGCCTGATCGTGCCGATCCTACTCGGCAATGAAGCGGCCATCCACGCCACCGCCAAGGCCTGTGGCGCCGACCTCGCGGATACCGAGATCGTGGACATGCCAAGCCATGACGCCGCCGCGGCGCGCGCCGTCGAGATGGTGCTTGAAGGCGGGGCTGCCGCGCTGATGAAGGGCAACCTGCACACCGACGAATTGCTGCGCCATGTGGTGAAGTCGCAGGGCGGGCTGCGCACGACGCGGCGAATCAGTCACGTTTTCATCATGGATGCCCCGGCGCTTCCCAACCTGCTGCTGGTCACCGACGCGGCGATCAACATCGCCCCCACGCTCGAGGAGAAAGTCGATATCGTGCAAAACGCCATCGACCTCGCTCAGGCGCTTGGCATTCCGACCCCGAAGGTCGGCATCCTGTCGGCGGTTGAGCTGGTGAACCCGAAAATGCCCTCGACGGTGGACGCGGCGGCGTTGTCGAAGATGGCCGATCGTGGCCAGATCCATGGCGGGTTGGTGGACGGTCCGCTGGCCATGGACAATGCAATCAGCCTGACGGCGGCGCGCACCAAGGGGCTGAAGTCGTTGGTCGCCGGCCGGGCCGATATCCTCGTGGTGCCGAACCTCGAGGCCGGCAACATCCTGGCGAAGGAGCTGACCTACACCGCACAGGCCGAGGGTGCCGGATTGGTGCTGGGCGCACGTGCGCCGATCATGCTGACCAGCCGTGCCGACGACGAGCGGTCGCGCCTGTTCTCCTGTTGCGTCGCCGTGCTGTATGCCACCTGGCAGGCGACCGGCCAGAGTGCTGTGCCTTCCCGGAGACAAGCTGCAGAGCCGGCCGCATGAGCCGCAACTGCAGCAGATGGCCTGCTTCGAGACCGGGTTCCATCCGGCTGCCTGTCCGGCGGAGCTCGGCGATCGAAACGGCCCGGGCGATTATTGCAGTATGATGAAATTTCGCTACCAAGAGTCGACGCTCAGCCGCAACCGCATCCCGAAGGAGTCCGCGAGGATTTGGCGCCAAGCCGGCGTGAGATCGTCGACCCATCGAATGGTTTTTGCCGGTCTCACCGCGATCCCATGATTGCAGGACACCCGATTCGTTCGTTGTGCTACCCGTCCGATGTATGTACGGACGGGCCGTTCGTCTGAAGAATGTCTGATTAACCCGGGAAAGAAGTTATGCCGGAGGCTGCAGCCGTCGTTGCAGGCGGTCATGCGCGAGTCACGCGACCACGGCTCGACCAAAAGACACCGCGCGCGGGCGCTATCGTGTTCATCGGTCTGCTTGTGGCCGGGGCGCTGTACATCGTCTATGGGCTGAGCACCGATATCGGGGAGGCCGGTGCGCCGCCCCTGGCGATCGGCGCTTTCATACCGCTTGGCCTCTCCCTGCTCATTGCGCTCGGCTTCGAGTTCGTGAACGGCTTTCACGACACCGCCAACGCGGTCGCCACCGTTATCTACACGCACGCCCTGCCGGCGCACGCTGCGGTGGTGTATTCCGGCTGCCTGAACCTGCTCGGTGTGGTCACGTCGTCGGGTGCCGTCGCGTTCAGCATCATCAGCCTGCTGCCGGTCGAGTTGATCCTGCAGGTCGGCAGCACCGGCGGCTTCGCCATGATCTTCGCTCTGCTGATCGCCGCCATCATCTGAAACCTTGGCACCTGGGCGCTTAGCATCCCGAACAGCTCCTCGCACGCGCTGATCGTCTCGATCATCGGCGTCGGCATCGCCAACCAGCTCATGTCCCCCGCCGGCACGGTCACCTCTGGCGTCGACCGGAACCAGGCGCTGGGGGTGTTCAAAGCCCTACTGTTCAGCCCGCTCGTCGGGTTCGCCGGCGCCGGCCTGTTGCTGCTGGTGATGAAGCTAATGGTCCGCAAGAAGGAACTCTATGTTACGCCTAACAGGCACCGCCCGCCGCCGGCCTGGATCCGCGGCGTGCTCATCCTGACTTGCGGCAGCGTTTCCTTCGTCCACGGCTCGAACGACGGGCAGAAGGGGATGGGCCTGATCATGCTCATCCTGATCGGCGCCATGCCGACAGCCTATGCGCTGAACCGTGCCATGCCGGTCTCCAACACGCCGGCCTTTCTGCAGGCGATGGGCGCGACTGCCAGCGTGCTGGGGCACCACGGCGTCATCGGCAGCGTGACACCGCAGGCGGCGCGCGTGGCTGCGGACAAAGCCATCCGCCCGCGCGACTTTTCCGACCCAGCGGTGGATGCCGGCATCGCCGGCCTGGCCCGGACCATCGCTGCACAGGTGCGCACGGATGGAGCCATCACCAAGGTACCGGCCGCCGCCGTACAGAACGTTCGCACCGACATGTACCTCGCCAGCGAGGCGGTACGCCTAATGCCGAAGGGCCTCTACGATGCCGATGAGCAAAAAGTGTTTGCCACCTTCGAGGCTCAGCTCAATGCCGGCACGCGCTACATTCCGTTCTGGGTGAAGGTGTCGGTGGCGATCGCGCTCGGCCTCGGCACCATGGTCGGCTGGAAGCGCATCGTGGTGACTGTAGGCGAGAGGATCGGCAAGAGCCACCTCACCTACGGCCAGGGTGCCGCGGCGGAAATGATCGCCGCCGCGACCATCATGGCGGCCGACCCGTATGGCCTGCCCGTCTCCACCAAGCACGTGCTGTCCTCGGGTGTGGCCGGGACCATGGCGGCCAACGGCTCGGGACTGCAATGGAGTACCGTGCGCTCGCCGGCGATGGCCTGGGTGCTGACGCTGCCGGCGGCAATCGCCATTTCGGGGTCGCTGTACTACCTGTTCCGGTCGATCCTCTGAAGGCAAGGCAAGGCAAGGCGATCGTCCAGCCTGCTCGGAGGCTGCCAGGACTGAAGATGCAAGTGACGGGAGTGACGTACTTCTGTCATCCGACTGCGACGTTGGGATTGCTACTGTGACCATCTGAGCCGGGCTGGCGGAGCTGGCACCCGCGGGCGTTAGATATCGACCCCGCATCGAGGAAGGGACGAACCCGGGGTAAGACGTTGGCTATCGTCGTCCGCGGGTGTTCTGCCACTGCTTTGGGTGTGCCACATGGAGTACCGAGTTTATCTTCTCGATGCAAGCAATCACATTAACGCCGCCGAATCCTTCGCCGCGGCAAACGACGAAGAGGCAATAGAAATAGCTGCCTCACTTCACGAAGCGTGCTCCGATGCATTTGACGGCTACGAGGTATGGCGTGAAGCGAATTGTATCAGCCCCAATGGGCATCATCGAAGGGCTCCGACCGTATCCAGCCGTGAGGAGGTGATTGAGGCTCGCAAACACGACATACTCGATCTTGCGGACAGGCTGCAAAGATCGTTCCCCTGTGTGGGTCGAAGCAAAAAGCTTCTTGAGACGAAGTTCAAATTGCGCAACAGCGGTACAGCGTCGGTGGCGCAGACGCACAAGTGTGCCGAAGACTTGTCTTGTAGCGTATAGAGGGCCAGACGGGCTGGCCATCTGGGAGATGTCGGATGAATGAAGATGTCACGATGCTGGCTACGGGTGCCGCGCCGCAGGCCCCGCCGATTGACCGGGTGGGGGTGATTGGCGCCGGCCAGATGGGAGGCGGCATCGCCCACGTGTGCGCGCTGGTGGGGATCGAGGTGGTGCTGCTCGATGTCGCGCCCGAGCTGCTGGAGCGGGGGCTGGCTACGATCGGCGCCAACATGGACCGGCAGATCAAGCGCGGGCTGATCAAGCCGGAGGACAGGCCGGCCGCGCTGGGGCGGATTACCACCAGCATCGACTACTCCGCGTTCGCCCGCTGCGACCTGGTGATCGAGGCGGCGACGGAGAAGGAGGAGGTGAAGAAGGCGATCTTCCGGCAACTGGTGCCGCAGATCGGGCCGGCGTGCCTGATCGCCTCGAACACCTCCTCGATTTCGATCACCCGGCTGGGCGCCGCGACCGACCGGCCGGGGAAGTTCGTGGGCATGCATTTCATGAACCCGGTGCCGGTGATGCAACTGGTGGAGATCATCCGCGGCATCGCGACCGACGAGTCGACGTTCCAGGCGACAGAGGCACTGGTGCGGCGGCTGGGCAAGACGACGGCGGTGGCGGAGGATTTCCCGGCCTTCATCGTCAACCGGGTGCTGGTGCCGATGATCAACGAGGCAGTCTATGCGCTGCACGAGGGGGTGGGGTCGGTGGCCGCCATCGACACTGCGTTGCGGTTGGGGGCGAACCATCCGATGGGGCCGCTGGAGCTGGCGGATTTCATCGGTTTGGATACCTGCCTGGCAATCATGCAGGTGCTGCATCAGGGACTGGCGGACAGCAAGTACCGGCCGTGTCCGTTGCTGGTGAAGTATGTGGAGGCGGGCTGGCTGGGGCGGAAGACGAAACGCGGATTCTATGACTATACGCAGGACCCGCCGCGGCCGACACGGTAGCCAGAGCATCCCCGAGCGAATAGTACCAATCGGCTGAAAGATTGACCCGTCGCTGAAGGCCAGGGGCTCTGCCCCTGGTCTCCGCAAAGGGCCGAGAGGCCCGCGGGTCCCATTCGTTCAGGCGCTTCGCGCCATCCTCGCCGCGGCACCGTTCGGCGCGAAGCGCTGGTCACGGGGCGGTCGACGGCGTGGCATCGGCGTCACGAGTCTGCCGGCCCGTCGGCCAAAAAGGCCGGGTCTTGCGGAACTTCTTCCAGGTGGCGTCCAGAGCGGCGTCGCCGGTCAGCCCGCTATGGCCATACCAGCCGATCATAATGCCGATGGCGCGCGCGCCGTCGAGGTTGCCGTCGATGTCCAGCTGCCGCGCCAGGTCGATGATCATCAGCATGTCGTTGAAGTCGCCGAGGGCGTCCTGCAACTCCGCGATGGCACGGGCGTAGGGCCGGACGCCGGCATGGCTGCCGTACAGGTTGGCGAACGCGTCGGTGGCATAGCGCAGGTTCTTGAGCGCGATCCGGACCTCGTGCCGCTTGGCCGGCGGCAAATCGAGAAGCTTCCTGCCGCGCTTGCGAACGCGCCGATGCAGGCGTTCGAGACATGTCGCCGCGAAGTCCGATGCCGGCCCAGTCAGTCGCGGCAGTTCCGCGCCAGGCAGCGCATTGCGCCAGCCGCGCCGGGCCACGAAAGCCTGCATCGCCAGAACGAAACGAGTGGTGGCGGCATTTGCCAGCAGCGCCCTGACGGACGCATAGCCGCCGTCGCGATAGCGGTCGGACGCCGCCAGGAGGACATCGAACCCTGTCTCGGCTGGCAGCATCGCGCCGGGGCCGCGACGGAGGAGATCGGAAAAAACGTCCCAGTTGCGGGCATCTTCCATGGCCGCGGCGATCCGCTTTGCCTCCTCACGGAAGGTTGCGAACTCGGCGCAGGGAAAGGCCCGCTGGAACTGGGCGAGCAAGGATCGGAGCCTGCGCATGGCAACGCGCATCTGGTGCACCGCCTCCGGTGCATCGCCGGCATCGAAGGCAGGCCAGTTGCCGATGAACTGGGTGATGCACGAACCGATCAGCCATCCGATCGCCTCGTCCACGGTCCGCCCACTCGTCAACGGTACCGGAGCGCGCACCGCAGTTGCAGTGTCGCCCGACGTGAGCGCGACGCCGCGTTCGGACTTGCTAAGGATCGCCAGGCGTACCGGGAAGGCTTCCGCCAGCGAGAGGCCGAACCGGTACAGATCGATGGGCTCGTTGGACTTCAGTTCCAGCTCGATCTCGCGTACCGGGGACCGCTGGCCACCGGCCACGATGAAGCCGGTGTCGAATGCGATTTCGATCTCGCTGGCCTCGATCCGCACGCGGTGGGCGACGCGCCGTATGTCGGTCGCAAAGCGGGGCTGCAGCGGGCGCCCGCCGGTTGCGCTCCTGATCTTTTCGGCGATCTCTTCACCCAGCAGGGCCGGGTCGGGCTCCGGAGCGCGGATGGGCAGCTCGATTTCGCCGCGCTCGAACATGCCGCCGGCGAAACTGCCATCCCACTTGAGCGTCATCGTGTAGCGGTTGCGAAGGGCACGCACGCGGAGGAGCATCCGGTGCCGCCAGAGGTCTCGTGCGTCGGTGTCGAAATACACCGTACGCAGCCGCTGGCCCGGAACGCGCCGCGCACCGTCACCGAGCATGGCCCATTGCTGCGTGGCCTTGAAGCTGCGCTCGTCGGCAACGAACTTCAACTCGAGTTCGCTCCTCAGCGGTCGGCCCTGTGGCGGCGGCGGCGACACGCGGCCCGCGACTGCGTGGGCTGTCCGCTTGTGGGCTGGCGTCACCAGGAGTGTCCGCACCGCGCCGCTCAAGACCGCGCCGGCACCACGGCATCCGCCCGCGACGGGGTGGTCGTGACCCGCAGGAAGCGTCGGACGTCGGAGTTCGGCTCGATGGCAACGGCGGTGAGGATGCCGCTGATGCAGGCGCCGGTGTCGACGCCGATTCGCCCCGGTCCGATCATCGGTCCCCCGAGGGCCGGGGTGTGGCCGTGCACGACCACGTAGGGAAGTCGATGCACCTTCTTCAGGAAGCCGCCGCGCATGGTCATGAGCTTGTGCGGCCGGTGCTTGTGCAGTGGAACGCCCGGCTCGACCCCGGCATGGACGAACAGGTAGTCACCCACGACATGCGTCAGCGAAAGTCCGCTGAGGAAATCCACGTGGGCAGGGTCGATCAGGGCCCGCGCACGGTCGGGGGTCGCATGCTTGCGCGTGCCCCCATAGGACGCGAGGCTCTGCATGCCTCCCATCTTCAGCCAGCGCCGGAATTTGGCCTCGTCGTGCGTGGTCACGGCCTCCAGCATCGCCTGCTCGTGGTTTCCGCGCAACACGATCCAACGCTGACCCTGGCAGGTCGGACCCGCGGTCAGGCGATCAAGCACCTGCCGGGTCTGCGGGCCTCGGTTCACCACATCCCCAAGGAACACCACGGTCGCCGGCGGGCGGCGTTGCGACGCGTCGACCTCGATGCACGCGAGCATGCCAGCCAACAAATCGTCCATGCCATGGACGTCGCCGACCGCATAGACGAGCGGCGCGCCGAAAGGATCCGTCGCTTCCGCAACCCACTGTCCTGCCAGTCCCGCGGTCGACAGTGTTGGACGCAACCCTCCCGGCAACCGCGGGTTCTGCTCGATGCCCCCGCTCATACCGATCGATATCCTGCGTCAGCGGGGCCCGCACCGCCGGATGAGCAACGCACGGAGTGACTGGCGAGGCGCGGCCGTGCCCGCGTGAACAGAAGGCGGCGACGCAACACGACGCGCCCGCCCTCGAAAGCGCGGCACACCTCACCTTCTCCTATGCTGTCGGGGTCGAGCCCGTACGTTGGCTGTCGCGAGGAGTGTTGGTCGTAATGTTTCCGGCGCCAGGTACAATTCATTATCAAAAGACTACTGAGCGATGTTCGGGTTCTGCAAGATAATCTTTTGCGTTGGCTTAGTGCACGCGCGGGCGAAGTGCGACGGAGTGTCCCAGAGAAGCCAATCGGGACCCCGCGGCGTTCGAGGCAAAATATTGAAATCGCTAGAACGATTGGTTATTCGCTGGGGGGTGCCAGGTCGGCGCCAATGGTGATTCCCCGCAGAGCAAATTCATCGAAGTGCAGCAAAGTGGTCCTCTCTCAAGTCCGGCAGGCTCGAGTCGTGCTGACCGACCGGTAGCCGGCAATCACTGCACCCGCAGGGCTGGCTTGCGCCTGCTTGCGCCTCGCATCGTTCTCGGCCGGCCGGATCGTACCCGCGGCATGCGCTGCATGCGCCACCATGGTTTTGCATTGCCGGTCTCGGAGTAGGCGATCAGGGACGCGAAGCACGGCACCAGGGCCACATCGAACGGACGGCCGGCGAAGGCGCAGTACGACGCCGTGAGCGAGTCGGCGCGTAGGCCCCGCAGGTCCACCAGGGCGCGAATCCCCATGCCGTGGAGATCGGCCT
>Ga0326727_10005887_pt1 | contig 34344 bp, 33 predicted proteins | sample MB2enrmetagenome_FD_207643 | JGI IMG/M metagenome (GOLD analysis project Ga0326727, IMG submission 207643) | Lab enriched peat soil microbial communities from McLean, Ithaca, NY, United States - MB29MY | ecosystem: Environmental > Terrestrial > Soil > Wetlands > Peat | place: USA: New York...
GTCGTTGAAGTACATGGAGAGGGGGATCAGGGTATAGCCCCTTTCCTTGACCTTGCCGTACAGGCGGTTCAGCTCGTAGCGGTGCATGAGGAGCTTCCTGTCACGCTTAGGCTCGTGGTTGTAGATGTTGCCGCAGGAATACGGGCTGATATGCGCGTTCACCAGGAAAAGCTCGCCGTCCTTCACCCTTGCGTAAGCGTCGTTAAGGTTTGCCTTTCCCTCCCTGAGCGCCTTCACCTCCGTCCCGGACAGGGCTATGCCGGCCTCGAACTTATCTTCCACGGTGAAGTTGTGGTACGCCTTCCTGTTGGTGCTGATCGTCTTCACGTCAATATTATAACACACCATGGGGGTGAGTTGCGGGCTGGCCGCCCCAGGGCAAGCGCGTTTCCCTACTCCTTCCCTTACCGACACGGAAAGTTCAAAGGCGCTTGCCCCCGTCCCCTATGCCTGGAAGATGGGTATCTCTATGACCATACGGGTCCCTTTCGGGTCGTTGTCCTGGGCGTTGATCCTGCCGCCGAGCTCCAGGATGATCGAGTTGACGATGGCGAGGCCCAGGCCCATCCCGTCGTGGTTCCTCGTAAAATACGGGTCGAAGACGCGCGACTTGTCCTCGTCCTTGATGCCCGGGCCCGTGTCGGCCAGCTCCACCCGTACGACGCCTCTGGCCTTGTCGTGGCGCGTCGAGGCGCTGATCGTCCCCGCCTCCGCGCCTATGGCCTTTATCGAGTTGGTAACGAGGTTGATGAGGGCCCTCTTCATCTTGTCCCTGTCAATCCTGACGGGGGGCACGTGGCCGCCGGCGAATTGGAAGGCGATGGCCGGATAGAGGCCCCTGTATATCGCCAAAGTCTCCTCGATGACGGCGTTCAGGTCTTCCGCCGTGAAGCTCGACGACGTCGTGGCGGTGAACTTCGTCAGCTCGTTGACCATGGCTGTTATATCGTTCGACGAGCTGAGGATGACCGACGTGGTCTCGTCGAGCACCTCCTTTTCTTTGCCCTGGGCGTTCGGCAGCAGGCGCCTCCTGAGCCTTTCGGCAGAGAGCTTTATGGGCGTCAGCGGGTTCTTGATCTCGTGGGTGAGTCTCTTGGCGATCTCCCGCCAGGTGGCCAGCTTTTCCGCGCGCACGATATGGGTGATGTCGTCGAAGGTGACTATGTACCCTTCTGCCTTGCCTGCCTCGTTGCGCAGGGTCGTCAGGGAGGCGCGCAGGTGGAGCGTGTCGTTGTGGAGGGAGAGGCGCATCTCTGCCGCAGGGGCCTCGCCTTCCTGCCGGATGCCCTTCAGGAACGCCTTTACGACCTGCCTGAAGTCCTTCCCGGCAAAGCGCTTTATGTTGCTGTAAAGCCAGTCGTCCCCCTCAACCTTGAGGATGTCCTTGGCCGCGCGGTTCATAAGCAGTATGCGGCCCTTTACGTCGGTCGTGATGATGCCTGTGGCCACGTTGTCGAGGATGACCTCCATGTATTTTCTCTTCTCCTCGATCTCGTCCTTGGCCACTTTAAGCTCTCTGGCCATCCTGTTGAAGGCGGAGACGAGCGTGCCTATCTCGTCCTTGCCCCTCTCCTCGAGGCTGATGTCGAACCTGCCCCCCGCGATGATCGCAGCCCCTTCCTTTACCCTCTCCAGGGGGACGGTGATCTCCGTGGCCATCTTGATGCCTATCCAGATGGAAAGAAAAATGGAGAGTATCGTGATGAGGAAGAGGGGGATCACGAAGCTGTACTTGACGATCTTCTTGAACGGCCTCGCGTCCCTGAACTCACGGTAGGTGGACGATATCTGCTTGACGGTCTGCGTGCCCCGCACCCCTATCTTCTCCCCCAGGAAGAGCAGGGCCCTGGGCCGGCCGGAAGTGTCCGTTATCGAAGTGAGGAAAAGGAGCAGCTCGCCGTCCTTCAGGGGCACGATCTGCCTGGCCTCCTGGTTCTTCCTGAGGGTCTTCGACTTCTCTACGAGGAGGCGGCTCATCTGCTCGTCGAGGCTGCTGTAGCTCCTTATCGGCTGGCCCGAAAGGTCGAGGAGCGCAAGGTAGCCGAGGAAGTTCGCCTTCCCCTCTTTCTTTATGAACGATTGGAGCGCCCTGTTGTCGTCGAGCATGTCCTTATCCGTTATCTCCCGCGCGAGGGCCTTCCCCATCCGCTCGTAGCGGCCGAACATGTCTTCGTAATAGAACTGCGAGAGGTTCCGGGCGTTTTCCAGCGTGTCCTCCACCTTCTGGCTGAACCACTTGTCCATGCTCGTGTAGAAGAACCATGTGGTGAGGATAAAGAGCATAAAGGACGAGATCATGGAGATGGAAAAGACCGTAAGGGTGATCTTCGTCTTCAGGCCCGAGCCCCAGATGCCCCTTTTCTTCTCGATGTACGTCTTGAGGAGTATGCGGCTCGCTGTGAAGATGAGCAGCATAATCAATAGGAAGTTGAGGTTGAGTATGGCGATGAGGAGCTTGTTGTCCAGGACGGGCATGAACTTCTGGAAGAACGGCAGGTTCGTCTCCAGGTAGACAAGTATGATGCACGCAGCGATACATGCCAGGACATAGGCGACGTTCGCCCGGTGCTTCATCACGAACCCTGTTTCGCCCGCCCGCCCCGCCTGTCGCCCGCCCGCCTTTTCCTGCCCTCCGGGCCTTTCCGCTTCCGTCATCTTCCCGTCTCCTTCACCATTGCGAAATTCACCTGCCTGCCGGGCCGGCCGTTCTCCCGCCTCGCCGAAAAGAAGAGGTCCGTCCTGCACGAAGTGCAGAGGTCCACGTCGTCGATGCGGCGAATCCCTGCGCCCGCGAGGGTCGCCCGGTTCGCCCGCCTCAGGTCGAGGAATGTCGCCCCGCCTCTTTCCTCGAAGATATCTCCGCCGAATCCTGCCTCGCGGAAGGCGGTCGCAACCTCGCTGCCCACATTATAACAGCATCGGCCGATGCCCGGCCCAATAATCGCACCTATCCTTCCGGGGGCGATCCCGGACGCCGCCATGGCCGCCACGGCCTTTGCGGCGATGCGCGCAGCGGTCCCCCGCCAGCCTGCGTGGACAATGGCGCAGGCGCCGCCCTCCAGCGCGTAGAGTATCACCGGAAAGCAATCGGCGGTCTTGATGACTCCCACTACACCGGGCTCGAAGAGGACCAGGCCGTCCCCAGAGGCCGGTTGCTCCCCCGCCGTTATTACGTGTACCTCTGCGCCGTGCACCTGGTTGAGGACGACCATGTCTTTGGCGGCCAGGGCCGCCTTGAAAGCCTCCTTTTGAAGCGCGTCGGTCAGCAGGGCCTCCGAAGGGCGCGTCATGAAGCCCGCGGCGATACCCGCCTCGTCGAGAGCGCCGAAGCCGCAATAGGGGAAACCGGCAATCTCCCCAAGCTCATACTCCATGGTCCCTCACGAACGCCTCGATGTCGGGCGCCACGGCCGCTTCCACGGTCAGCCTGGCGCCGCTTTGCGGGTGGTCGAAGGCAATGCGCAGCGCGTGGAGCAGGGGCCTTTCAGCCAGCCTTTTCGCACGCTTCCCGTAGAGGTCGTCGCCCACGATGGGGTGGCCCAGGCGGGCCATGTGGACGCGTATCTGGTGGGTCCTCCCCGTCTTCGGATAGACCTCGACGTAGGTGAACCCCGCAAGCCGCTGAATCACCTTATAGCGCGAGAAGGAGTACCTGCCGCCCTTCGCAACGAGGGCCATCCGCTTCCGGTCAGCAGGGTGCCTGCCGATATTGCCCTCCACGACGCCTTCATCGTCCCTGACGACCCCTTCGACGACCGCCCGGTAGGTCTTTTCCACCGTCCTTTCGTGGAACTGGCGGGAGAGCGCCTCCTGCGTCTTTACGTCTTTCGCGACGATTATGACGCCCGTCGTGCCCCTGTCGAGGCGGTGCACGATGCCCGGCCTCTCGCCGCCGCCCGCCTCGCGCAAATAATTCAGGATGGCGTTGACGAGCGTGCCGGCGCGGTGGCCGAGGGAAGGGTGGACGACCATGTCCTTCGGCTTGTCGATGACGAGTAAGTAATCGTCCTCATAGACGATCGTGACGGGGATGTCCTCTGCGACGAGCAGGACAGGCTCATCGGCGACAATCTCCCCCTCGATCTCCATGTCCCTGCGCACCTTGAAGGACGACTTGGGCACCTTGTCTCCCACCCTTACGTGACCTTCCTCGATGAGTCGCTTGACCTTCGACCTCGGCAGGGAGAGTCTTTCCGAGAGGTAGACATCGATCCTCACGTTGTCCCTGTCGCCGCGCAGGCGGAATTTATCTTCCATCCCGGAGGGCTTGGCTGACCGCAAGGGGGAGATAGGCCTCGTCTTCCTCCTGCACGGTCCGCGCGTCGATGAGAAAACGTCCCTTCTCTATCCGTCCGATGACGGGGACATCAAGCTCCCTCATGGCCCGCTCCAGCCGCTCGACGGAAGTCCGCGCAGGCAGGAGAGATATACCCCAGGACGGTATGGTGACATCGGGGAGACTGCCGCCGCCGACTTCCGAAGAGAGCTTCACCACTTCAACGGCAACGCCTGGCGCAGCCTTTTTTACGCGCCTGGCCATCCGGACGGCCCTGCGCTTTACGGCGGCCGCGTCTTCGTGGAGCATGCGCAGGACCGGTATCTCCCGTCCGGCCTTCTCACTGTCCAGGTGGAGAAGGAGGGTTGCCTCCATGGCGGCCAGGGTGAACTTGTCGGGCCGCAGCGCCCTCGTCAATGGGTTTTTCTTCATGGCCTCTATAAGGCGCCCCTTGCCGAGGAGGATACCCGCCTGGGGGCCGCCCAGCAGCTTGTCCCCGGAGAAGGAGACGACATCCGCCAAGCGCGCCTCCTCCGGCGCCAGCGGCTCGCCCATGCCCGTGAAGGCGCCGGGATTGGAGAGGAGGCCGCTGCCCGCGTCGAAATAGAAAGGGATACGGCGGCCCGCCGCAAGGCCGGCAAGCTCCGCGCTCGTCGCCTCGTGGACGAACCCCCTGATCCTGTAATTGCTTGTATGGGCCTTCATGATGAGGGCCGTATTGTCATTGACGGCCTGCTCGTAATCCTCGACGAAGGTCCTGTTGGTCGTGCCCACCTCCCGCAGGATGGTGCCGCTTCTCTCCATCACTTCGGGTATCCTGAAGGCGCCCCCGATCTCGATCAGCTCCCCCCTGCTTATGATGACCTCCCTGCCGAGGGCAAAGGTGTTGAGCGCAAGGAGCACCGCAGCCGCGTTGTTGTTGACGATGAGGGCCGATTCCGCGCCCGTCAGCCTCACCAGCACCGCAAGACAGTGGCTGTAGCGGTCCCCCCGCCTGCCTTCCGCGAGGTCGTATTCCAGGTTCGAGTAGCCGGAAGCCACTGCCGTAAGCTGCGCGACGGCGGAAGGTGCAAGGGGCGAGCGCCCCAGGTTCGTATGTATTATGACGCCCGTGCCGTTCACCACCTTTTTAAGGTGCGGACTCATGAGCCGGGCGGTCCGTCTTTCCGCCTCCCCGATGATCGCCTCGGCGGGGGGGATCTCCTTGACGCTCCCTGCCGTCACTGCCGCACGCAGCCCGTCGAGCACCTCCCGCAGGTGGTCCTTCGCCAACGGGGCAGGGTATGGCGCCAGCGCCTTCCACGCCGCGTGCTTGAGGAGGTCGTCAACCTTGGGTATCTTTCGCAGCAGGTCCTTCATCGTCCGGCGAGGGTCCTCAGGATGTTGAAGAGGTTCATTCTCAGTATCCCGGTCGGCCATTCCAGCTCCTTCTTCTCACCGATTGTGCCGATGTTCTTCTCCATGTCGATGCGCAGCTCCGCAAGCTTACGCTCCCTGTCCGGCCCGTCCATCTCCATGAGGCGGTCGATCGCCGCCACTGTATCGAGGGAGAATTGTATCTTCTTTTCCACCTGCCGGTACGTCTCGGCAGGGATGAGGCCGTGGGCCGCCTTCACGTTGTTAAGGGCGAGGGCCGCTCGGTACGTGCTGTCCACGATCTCGTCCCTGCTCATCCACTGCGTCTCGTAGTTGAGAAAATATTTCCAGCCGGGCTGGCCCATGGCCTGCCTGTGCGACTCGGCGTCCTTGAAAAAGAGCTTGTACCCGTGCTCTTCGGGCGATTCGAAAACCGCGCTCCCCGGATCGACGAAGGGGGCCAGAGGCGAGATGAACGGGGTAGTCACCCTGGACTTTCCGAGGCTCCCGAGAAGGTCGTTGCAATAATCAACCGTCTTCATTACCGACCCGTAGTCCTGATAAGGCAGCCCGATCATGAAAAAGAGGTCGATGCGCCTGCACCCATATTGTATCAGAGTCTCGACAAGGGCCTCCATACTTTTGTTCGAATAGGGCCGCCCGAAGGCGTGCCTGACCTTCTCGTCATGAGACTCCGGCGATATCTCCACGTTGAAGTTCTTTACGGCCCCGGCGATCATTTTGACGTGCGCCGGGTCCGGCGGCGTGAAGAACTCGAAGACGAAGCTGTTGCTTACGCGCTCTTTCTTCAGGAGGGACAATATCTTCTCCCCGTACTCCGGCCCGTTCTGGAAGATGTCCCCTATAAGGAAGATAGGTCCTTTGAGGTGGTCCGCCACTTCCCTGACCTCGGCCGCCAAAAGCTCTGGCGACTTGAAGGCGGCCCTGTTCCGCCCGGCCATGCTCTTCAGGGCGAAGCGGGAGCCGCCGCACGTCTTGCAGCCGTAAGTGCACCCCCTGCACGTGAGGATCGCCGCGATCGGGTATTTAGGCCAGTTAACGAAGGGGACATAGCCGGAAAAATCCCTGTACCGCATCACCTTCCTGACGATGTGCCTGTAGTCGGTGCGGCTGTAATCGAGGTCCTCCGGCACGAAAGCAAGCGGGTTGGCCACGACGGTCCCCCCGTCCCGGAAGGAGACGTTGGGGACATCGTGCGGCGCCTCGCCCTTCCTGACGGCTTCCATGAGGAGGCGCAGCGGCTCTTCCGTCGAATCGCCCCTTACGATGAAATCGACCGTGGGGTAGCGCTCCAGCAGCTCGGCGTGGAAGTAAGTGGAGGAGAGCCCGCCGAGGATCACGGGCGTCTCCGGGTGGTGCCTCTTCACGATCTCCGAAACGGCTATCGCCCCCTGTATATGGGGCATCCAGTGCAGGTCTATGCCGAACGCCCTGGGCGAGAGGCGCATTATCTCCCCCTCCGGGTCGTAGCTTCTGCTCTTGAGCATTTTATACGCAAGGTTGATGATCCTGACGGAGAAGCCGAACCGCTCCAGGTACTCGGAGAGGCTTGCAAAGCCGATGGGGTACATCTCGAAGATCGGCGTGGATGGGATAACGTCGCTTATCGGCCCATGGAGGACGGACGCCTTTCGGAAGTCGTAGACGCTGGGTGGATGCAGTAACACGAGGTCAATCATCGTAATTTGTAGCATATCAGCCGTGCCGAATCAAATGTGTGCTGGATATGCGGCCGTGATCTTTCCGCGGCGCTGCGCGGTAGAACGATCTTTTGCCTGCGCGTAGCGCAATGTAAAAGATCGCTTTGGCGCGAAGCGTGAAAACATTCCAGCCGCCGGGAGCATTCCGCATTTTGCTCTTCTCAGCCTCGCCTTGCAAAGACACAGGTGTTTGCATATCATATAGTGGTGAGCACGATTCTCGAATTCGCAGTCGATCTCGCCTTCGAGGCGGGGAGGATTCAAAAAGATCGCTACCGCGAGCGCCACTCGATCTTCCACAAGGGGGAGATAAACATAGTGACGGACGTCGATCTTGCCTGCCAGGAGCGGCTCATGGCCCTCATAGCGCGCCGCTTCCCCGGCGACGGCATCATAAGCGAGGAGAAGGAGAACGCCCTGGAGGGCGGCGGGAACAGGTGGATTATCGACCCCATCGACGGAACTACAAACTACGCCCACGGCTACCCTTTTTTCTGCGTGTCCGTCGCCTACGAGATTGCAGGCAGCATCGTCTGCGGGGTCGTCTACAACCCCGTATTCGACGAGCTTTTCTTCGCCGAGGCGGGGAAGGGGTCGTACCTTAACGGCCGGAGGCTTGAGGTGTCGCCGACAGGAATTCTTAAACAGTCGCTTCTGGTAACGGGCTTCCCTTATGATGTCGCAACGAGCAGCATGAACAACATCGACCATTTCGTCTCTTTTCTCCATGAGGCGCAGGCTGTGCGGCGGGACGGGTCGGCAGCGCTCAACCTGTCCTACGTGGCCGCAGGCCGCTTCGAAGGCTTCTGGGAGCTGAAACTGAGCCCGTGGGACACGGCGGCGGGGGTGCTCATCCTGACGGAGGCGGGCGGTGTGGTGACGGATTTCGCCGGGAGGCCTTTCAGCATTTACGGAGGCCAGATAGTCGCGTCGAACGGCCGTGTCCACGAGGCGATGCTCCGGGTGCTGAAGGAAGGCCGCAAGGGGGCGCGCCGTTGAAGAAGGACAAGAACCTGCAAAACAAGCTGGGGGAGTGCGAGGTGCAGCTCGACGACGCCAGGAGCCTCGCCTCCGCAAGGGAGAGGCTGCTCATCGACAACGTCAGGGAGCTGAACGAGGTCTACGGCGCGCTCAGGGAAAAGATGCGCGAGGTCGAAGAAAGGGACGAGCGGATCAGGGCGCTCGACGAGGTGATTACGAGGGCCAACCGCCTGTCCGCCCTGGGCGAACTCGCCGCCTCCATTGCCCACGAGATAAAGAACCCGCTGATCGCCATCCAGGGCTTCGCCCGGAAGATAGAGGATTCAGGCGACCCTGAAAAGATAAAGAAATACGGGGGCTACATCGAGCACGAATCCCAAAGGCTCTCAGCGGTCCTGGCGCGCCTCCTCGACTTCTCCCGCATGTCCTCGCCCGTAAAGGAGCGCCTCGACATAAACACCATCCTTGACGACACCATCCTGTTCATGGGGCACCATCTGACCAGGTTCAGGAACGTCGCGCTGACCGTCGAAAAGGCGGAAGGGCTGCCGCAGGTCTACGCCGACAGGATACATATACAGCAGGCGGTGGTCAACATCATGATGAACGCGGCCCAAGCCATGCCGGAGGGAGGGCCGATCGTCGTGCGCACCGGGATGAGGTCGCCGGACCGCGTCTGGCTCTCAGTCACCGATGCGGGCGCGGGCATCCCGCCGGAGCACATGGAGAAGATTTTCGACCCCTTCTTCACCACGAAGGACAGAGGGCAGGGGACGGGCCTCGGCCTTTCCCTGACGAAGAAGCTGGTCGAGGCGAACATGGGCGCCATAGAAGTGGAGAGCACGCCCGGTAAGGGCAGCACGTTCCGGATACTCCTCTCGGCGAGCGGGGACGGGGCGGAAGGGCAGGCGCCCCGGACCATGTAGTTTCCATCCCCGCCTCGTTTGTGGTATCCTAACGTCATGTTTTCCGGTTGATTTGGCTTAAGAAAGGTGTAGCACCATGAAGTTCGCCATTCTTCCATCGGATATCGGCGCCATTCTCCTTTTCGCCAGGAACGGCAATCTCTCCGGTATAGACGTTTTCGCCGGAGGGCCGGCCGACGCGCGCGCCTGGGCCGGCGCTGCTTTGCCGGGGGCCGAGGAGGACCCTGCGCACTTTGCGCCGGTTGCTCGCCTTCTGAAAAGCTATTTCGACGGCGCAAAGGTGGACCTTGCCGTCCCCGTCGATCTTTCCGGATTGAAGCCGTTCACCAGGCGCGTCCTCGAAGAGACCGGAAAAATACCGTACGGCAGGGTGGCCACCTACCGGTCGATTGCCCTGCGCGTCGGCGCGCCTGAGGCTGCGAGGGCGGTAGGACAGGCGCTGAAACGCAATCCGATCCCCCTTGTGATACCGTGCCATCGCGTTATACGAAGCGACGGCTCTCTCGGCGGCTTCGCTATGGGCCTCGATATAAAGACGCGGCTCCTGTCGATAGAGGGTATAGAGACGCACGAGCTGCGGAAATCGGCAGCATTCTTTTGATCCGGCAGATCGCAAGAAGGTTGGCACATGAGACAATGGTTCGTCGTAAATACCAAGCCGAAGAACGAGAACCGCGCATCGCACAATCTGGCGAACGCCGGGTACGACGTGCTCAACCCCAAGCTGAGGGTGCGGAAGTACCGGGAGGGGAGGTTCGTCGACGTGATCGAGGCGATGTTCCCCAATTATATATTTACGAAATTCCACGCCATAGACGACTACCACATGGTAAAGTACGCGAGGGGGGTCAACAAGATCGTCACCTTCGGGGGGAAGATGGTCCCCCTCCAGGAAGAGTTCATCGATTTCATCAGGGGCAGGCTCGTGGACGGCGTGGCGCGGGTCGAGAAGAAGCGGTTCAAGAAGGGGGAGAAGGTCTTTATCAAGGACGGCCCTTTCAAGGGGCTGGGCGGCATCTTCGAGCGCGAGCTTGAAGGCGAGGAGAGGGCGATGATCCTCCTTGAAGGCATCAACTTCTACGCAAAGATGGTGATCGACGCCGACCTGATCGCTGCCCCGTAACGGATAATCCTCAATACTTGCCGGTGTGCTTCCCGCAGACGCGGGGCCACGATCTTTTCCGCCTCGCCCGTTGCGCTGTCAACCCGCCCGCTCTTACTGCCCGTATTTCCCGGTAATCGTCGCCGTAGCGAGGACCTTTCCTTCCAGGGCTTTCTTGAATGCGCTGAGCGTCGTTGAGGCAGGCAGCTTGAGCTTCTCCACGCTCAGGGCATAGAGCGTGAAGACATACGGGTGCTCGCCGGTGCCCTTCGGCGGCTGCGGTCCGCCGTAGCCCGTCTGTCCGAAGGAATTCTTCAGTTGGACTGACCCGGGCGGCATCTTTTTGCCCGACGCGCCCTCTTCGAGTGAAGAGGCATTGGCCGGGATGTCGATCACCAGCCAGTGGACCCAATTTTGCGCCACGGGGTGCGGGTCAACGACGGTGAGGGCGAACGATTTGGCGCCAGCCGGCGCGTTTTTCCACGAAAGGGGGACCGAGACGTTCTTCCCGCCTGCGCCCGGCATCACGTACCGGGCGGGCATCCGTCCGCCGTCCGCAAAAGCGCTCGATACGATTTCCATGTCGTTTCCTCCTGCAGCGCTCGCCGTCTGGAAGACCGCAAGGACAACCCATCCAAAGAGCAACGCCGTCCCTATCCTCATGCGACCCCCTTTTTCAGCGATATGTATAATAGATATTGTAAGCAAGTGCGACATAGGCCGTCAACCGCAAGCGCTCCGCGCCCCACAGACGCGGCCCGGAAAAGGCTATCTCTTTCTCCTCGCGGCCGTCCTGCCCGGCCTGCGCCTCATTCCACCGATGCAGATAAAGGCAAGGCAGAGGGATAGAAAAAGGCAGGCCGCAGCCGGATGCATGACGCCGTACACTATGGGCGTCAGCACCCAGCGCGTCGCTGCCCTCAGTGAGGGACGGCCCGCGATAAGGCGCGCGATCGGGGGCGAGCAGCGGTAATATAGGGCGATGAAGGCCCTCCCCGGCCCGTTCGTCAGGAGGTGGTTGTCCCTGAAGGCCCTGAGGGCGCAGACGTGCGGGTCGAGATAGGAGCCGTAGGCCGCCGTCGCTATGAAGCACCAATGCGGGTGCTTCTGCTCGGTCTGGAAGGTCCACACATAGGCCGCCGCCATATTGCCGCCGGAGGCGTCCGTGACCCCCGTCGTGATCGTGACGGTATAGTTCGTATAGTATTTCAGGTTGTTCGAAGGGATGAACGTGGCCGTATTGGTCGAGGGGTCGTAGGCGACCGCGCCCGCGACGGGCGGGCTGAACGTAAAAGTCGCGGGCGTCAGGGACGATGGGTCCATGTCGAGGTTGAAGGTCACGGAGATCCTGGAGTCTACCTCCACGTTGGTCGCGCCGCTCGGTGGCACGGTGAAGATGACCGTGGGGCGGACGCTGAAGCCGCTCGTAACGATCTCCTCGGGGGCGTACTGGGTCGTGTTTCCCCCGTCGCCCAACTGGCCGCTCGAGTTGTCTCCCCATGCCCAGAGCGAGCCGTCCGTGGCGATAGCGACGGCGAAGTTGGACCCCGCGGCTACGGCCGCCCACGTTTCGCTCCGCGAAACCTGGACGGGGGAGGGGGAGCTGGTGGTGGTCCCGTTGCCCAACTGGCCGCTTGAGTTGTCCCCCCACCCCCACATGGTGCCGTCTTGCGCGATGGCCAGGACAAAGTCGGAGCCTGCGGCGACAGCCGTCCAGAACGTGCCGGTCCCTGTCTGGAGCGGTGTATTGCTTGTGGTGGTCGAGGTGCTTCCGATGCCGAGCTGCCCTATGCTGTTGTTCCCCCAGGCCCAGAGGGTGCCATCCGACCCGCGGGCCACCGCGAAGTCGGACCCGGCTGCTACGGCCGTAAAGGTGGTGCCGCTCGCTATCTGGCTGGGTGAGTTGGTATTCGTGTTGTTTCCGTTTCCGAGCTGGCCGCTTGCGTTGGCGCCCCAGGTCCAGATGGTGCCGTTAGATTGGAGCGCCACGGTGAAGGCTGTGCCTGCGGCTGCCGAGGCCCAGTTGTTTGCGCTTCCCACCTGAAGGGGGGTGCTGCTGCTCGTGATGACGGGGTTCGTAGTGCCGATGCCGAGCTGGCCGCTTGCGTTGTCTCCCCACGTCCAGAGTGTGCCTGCCGAGGTGATCGCAACGGTGAAGTCGGACCCGGCGGCGACGGATGTCCAGGTGGTGCCGCTTGCTATCTGGCCGGCGGAGTTCGTGCTCGTGTTGCCGCCGTTTCCGAGCTGGCCGCTCCCGTTGCCTCCCCAGGTCCACAGCGAGCGGTCCGTTGCGATGGCGGCCATGAAGTTGGACCCTGCCGCGACTGCGTTCCAGGTGTTGCCGCCCACCTGGATGGGCGTATTGACCCCCGTGTTCGTCCCGTTTCCGAGCTGGCCGCTCCCGCCGCCTCCCCAGGTCCACAAGGTGCTGTCCGACTTGACGGCAGCGGCGAAGTTCGACCCTGCGGCAATCGTCTCTGCGTGCGCCCCCGATATGCACGCAAGGACAAGGAGCGCGCATACGCAGGCCGGTATGATTCGCGAGCATGCTGGCATAGAGACTCCGGGTGGTTGAAGGCCCTTATCTATTGTATCGTCTTTCGGGGCAGAGGGGTTACAAGAAATTTGACAAATGAGGGCTACGTCGCCCCATGGCGCCCCAGGGCAAGCGCATTTGAACTCCCGGTGCCGCTAATGAAAGGGAGACACGCTCCCTTCACACGCCGACACTACGCTCCCGATCAGCGTAAGGCTGCGCTTCGCTTGCTGCGAGACGTAGAGAAAGAGAGGGTACGAGCGCTCGCAGCACCGCCTTTTTTCAATAGGCGGACGCTCAGGCTCTGCCAACGCTGATTCGCGGTCGCTCCTGATGCGTGTTCAGAGACGTGTCTCCCTTCCTGGGGGTGGGATTGGTAAAATGCGCTTGCCCTGTATGGCGCCCCATCGACTGTTGACGCCGGGTGCTGAAAGTGTTACATTAACGCCAGGTTATCCCAAGGAGGACACGTTGAGGAAGAACAAATCCGCTATAAAGAGGGCGGCCCAGGCGGAAAAGAGGCGCTTAAGGAATTCCCACGTCAAATCCACCATGAAGACGCATATTAAGAAGGCACTGGCCGCGATTAGCGATAAGGATAAGTCAAACGTCGAGGCTGCGACCAAGACCGCCATCGCCTATCTCGACAAGGCCTCCTCGAAGGGCGTCATCCACAAGAACCAGGCATCCAGAAGGGTTTCGAGGCTTGCCAAAAAGGCCCATAAGGTCCTGGCCGGGTCTTAGGGCAGCACGCACATAGCGCATGAGCGAGGGCGGCCCCGTCTTGGCCGTCCTTTTTCATCCCGCCTACTTGACGCATTCTCCCGTAGAGCCCGGCTTGCACTTCTTCCCATCGACCCACAGCGCGTCGGACAGATCGGCCATGGAGAAGTCGGCCCCCTTGACTACTGCGTTGTAAAAATGCGCCTCCGTCAGCTTTGCGCCTGTCAGCTTTGCGTTCCTAAGGTTCGTCATGTTGAGCTTCGCGCCCGTCAGGTCTGCTTCGGAGAGGTCGGCCCCGGTCATGTTTGCCTGGCCGAGCTGCACGCCCGCCAGCTTCGATTTTGAGAGGTTTGTCTTTTGCAGGTCTGCGTAAGCGAGGTTAAGGCCTGTCAGGTCTGCCCCGCTCAAATCGCAGCCGGGACAGTTGTACGCTGCCTTGACCCTTTCGAGGTCGGCAGGCTTGAAGGCCGCACAGACACCGGCCTGCGCCGCGAAAACCGCAAGACCGCAAAAAAAGGCGACGATGGGCTTGATGTTCAAGGTTCCTCCCTTCTCGTATGCAATAGGCCGCCTGAAGCGAGGCGGCGGAAGCGTCTGCGCAGCGCCTCCTTTTCCGTCCCGCTCCCGATGAAGTCCCACGGGAAAAGCTCGTCCGCCTGCCTTTCCCGCGTTGCGTAAAAACTGAGATTGACGGGGCTTTCCCGCATGACGCGGGCAAGGGGCACGCCTTCCGACAGGCGCGCGACCACGTCCCCAACCCTCCTGTCCCCCCTTGCGAAGACGCCCTGGAGGAAGCTGTATTTGACCGATTCGTGCGTGAAGTGCGTGTTGGGGACTTTCCCCAGCCCCTTCTTCAAGACCGAGATCTTTTCCTTGAGGGCCTTCATCTCGTCCATGGCGAGCCACTGAAAGGGGGTCGCAGCCTTCGGCACGAAGGGGCTGGCGTGGACCGTAACGGAGCCTATCCTGCCTTTTTTGGCCGCCCTCTTTACCAGCAGGTGGAGGATATGCTTCACCAGATCGACGATGGCGTCAATGTCCTCCCTGCGCTCGCCCGGCAGGCCGACCATGAAGTAGAACTTGAAGTGGAAAGACTTTATCTCGGCTATTGCCTCGATCCGCTCCGCGATCTCCCCATCCGTCATCGCCTTGCCGATGGCCGTGCGCAGCCCTTCCGTGCCCGCCTCGACGCCGAAGGTGAGGGTCCTTATCGTCTCCTTGACCGTCTCTATGACGGCCAGGGGCGTCTCGTCCAGCCGCAGGGACGGCAGATGCACCCTGTAGCCCATCCGGGAGAGCCTCTCCACGATCTCCGCCAGCCTGGGATGGAAAGAGACGCCGCCCCCGATAATGCCCACGTCCTTCACGTCGCCCCCGACCTTATCGAGGCTGTCCGCGATGAACGGGTAGATGTTCCCGGCGAGGCAGAAGGCGCACGCCGAAGGGCACCCCCTGGCGCCCTCGACGAGCAGCATGTCGGCAAACTCCGTGTCGCTGCTCACGATGGCCGAAGCGGCGAGGCGCTTCCCCTTATATCGCTCCAGGGCGACGCGAAAGCCAGGCGGGGCGAAGGCCCCGAGCGTGCCGTCGTCCCGGTAAGCGACATCGAGGCGTGCGGGGTTGTAGACCCATGCGAAGGAAGATAGCCGGTCGATGATCTCCGCCCTCTTTTTACCCCGTGCCTGCATGTAACGCTCGATGAAAGGGGGTATGCACGGTTCCACGTCCCCAAGGATGAACAGGTCGAAGAAGCGGGAGAGGACCTCCGGGTTCGCCATTGCGCAGATGCCGCCGCCTACGATGATAGGCGCGTCCTCCCCCCTTCCGGCCGCAACGGCAGGGACCGCGCCTGCCGTCAGCATGGCGGCTGCGTTCGGATAATCCATCTCGAAGGACAAAGTGAAAAAGAGAATCTCGAAAGCGCCGAGGGGCCGGCCGCTCTCTACGGATTTTGGCCTTCCCGGTCCGTCGAGGAAGACCCTCTCGCAGACCACGTCCGGCCTGTCGTTGATGGTGCGGTAGAGCATGTGGACGGCGAGGTTCGACATGCCCACGTAGTAGCTGTTGGGATAGGCCACGCAGACGGGCGCCTTATTTGCCCATTTCTTGACGACTGCGCCCCGCTCGCGCGGCCCGGCGCGCATCGGCTTCATCCTGTGGTAAGCCCTTCTCCCCTCATCGGATGCGCCCGAAACACCGGAGGCGGCCCCACATGATCGGGCGCGCCGCCAGGGGTCAAAGAGGTCAATCGGCCTGCTTCCTCAAGAACGTCGGGATGTCGTACCGCTCGTCGTCGATATCGGGGCCCGCCGGCTTCGGCCGTACATCCCGGGCCTCCACCCTTGGCGCCCTCCGGAGGTACGTAGGCATGGCGGACGGCTCGTCGAACAGCTTCTCCATCCGCCGCTCCGGCCTCTCTTCGCTGACGACGGCCTTCTCCTCGAAGCCGGTCGCGATCACGGTGATCCTGACGGATTCGTCCATCGATTCGTCGAAGACGAGGCCCCAGATGACGTGCGCCTCTTCGTGCGCCTGCTCCTGGATGAGCATCGACGCCTCGTTCACCTCGTGGAGCGTCATGTTCGAGTTGCCCGTGACGTTGATGAGCACGCCTTTCGCGCCGTGGATCGATATGTCTTCGAGCAGCGGGCTCGATATCGCCTTCTGGGCGGCATCGACGGCCCTCCTGTCGCCGGAGGCCATTCCTACCCCCATGATGGCCAGCCCTTTTTCCCGCATCACGGTCTGGACGTCCTTGAAGTCCACGTTGACGTACCCGTCCGATATGATGAGGTCCGATATGCTCCTCACCGCGTGGAGGAGCACCTCGTCCGCCTTCAGGAAGGCGTCCTTTATGGTCATATGCTTGCCGCCCACGGACAAAAGCCTCTGGTTAGGTATGGTGATCAGCGTATCGACCTGGCTTTTCAGCTTGATAAGACCGTCATCTGCCTGGAAATTGCGCATCTTCCCCTCGAAAGCGAAGGGCTTGGTCACGACCGCCACCGTGAGGCAGCCGAGCTCCTTCGACACCTCGGCGACGATGGGGGAGGCGCCTGTGCCGGTCCCGCCGCCGAGACCGCACGTGATGAAGACCATGTCGGCCCCCTTCAGGTGCTCGGCGATCCGCTCCGCGTCTTCGAGGGCCGCCTGCCTCCCGACCTCGGGGTTTGCCCCTGCGCCGAGGCCCCTCGTCAGCTTCGTGCCTATCTGGACCTTGACGGCCGCCTTGTTAGCGTTGAGGGATTGGACGTCGGTATTCACGGCCACGAACTCCACACCCTGGAGGCCCGCTTCGACCATGTTGTTGACGGCGTTGCAGCCGCCGCCCCCGATGCCCACGACTTTCAGCTTTGCGGAAAACCCGTTGCTCTCGTCCATGTAGAACATGTCTTCCCCCCTCAAAAGATTTCGTCGAAGATCCGCTTTATCCTGCCAAGCCCTTTCTCTCTCAGCTTCTTGAATATCTCGCGCCTCTCGTAACTCTTGCTCTTGCTTTCCTCCATGCCGTGCAGGATGAGTCCGACGCCTGTCGCGTATATGGGGTTGTTCACCACATCGACCAAGCCCCCGACGCCTATCGGCAGCCCTTTCCTGACCGGCAGGCTGAAGACGGTCTCCGCAAGCTCGACTATGCCTTCGAGGTTCGCACACCCGCCCGTGAGGACGACGCCTGAGGCAAGGAGCTTCTCGTATCCCGACTTCTTTATCTCCTCGTGTATAAGGGAGAGTATCTCCTCGACCCTCGGCTCTATGATGTCGGCCAGGGTCTTGCGCATAAGCGTCCTAGGCTTTCTGCCGCCGACGCTAGGCACCTCTATCGTCTCGTTTGCGCCTACCATCTTGGAAAGGGCGCACCCATATCTTTTCTTTATCTTCTCCGCCTCGTCCACCGGCGTCCGCAGACCGATGGCGATGTCGTTAGTCACGTGGCTGCCGCCGAAGGGGAGGATGGCCGTATGCCTGATCGCCCCGTTGGCGTAGACCGCGATGTCGCTCGTCCCGCCGCCTATATCGACGACCGCCACGCCTATCTCCGTCTCTTCGGGGGTGAGAGTCGCCTCTGAGGAGGCAAGCTGTCCGAGGATAAGGTCCTCGACGGAGAGACCCGCGAGGTAGCAGCATTTCACGATGTTCTGGGTGGATGTGACGGAGCCGGTCACGATGTGGACCTTGACTTCGAGGCGCACCCCGCTCATCCCCAGCGGGTCTTTTATGCCGTCCTGGTCGTCCACGATGTATTCCTGGGGAATCACGTGGATGAGCTCCCTGTCGGCAGGGATGGCCACCGCCTTGGCTGCGTCGATGGCGCGGGTCACATCGTCCTTGCGCACCTCTTTGTCCTTGACTGCGACGACGCCGTTCGAGTTGAAGCTCTTGATGTGCGCCCCGGCGACGCTGGCGAGGCAGCCCGCTATCTTGATGCCCGCCATCAGCTCCGCTTCTTCGATGGCCTTCTTCATCGACCCCACTGTGCTGTCGATATTGACTACCACGCCCTTGCGCAGCCCCGTGGAGGGATGGGAGCCGATCCCTGCAATGTTGACCTTATTATCAACTATCCTGGCCACCACCATGCAAATCTTCGTGCTGCCGACATCGAGGCTGACGAGAAATGCTCCGTCCTCTGCCATGTTACCCCTTCCTCTCCCTCACAATGGCGCCGTTGTCGAAACGGGCGTCTATGCACTTGATGAGCAGCCCCCTCTTTTTCGCGTCCTGGAGCACGGCCATCGCCCGCTTCAGGCGGCTGGGCCGCTCCTCCTTGCCGAGCATGATCTCCACCCCGTCGGTCAGGCTATAGAGGGTCACGTCCCCCTCGTTGTAGACCACCTCCGAGACGTCGTCCTTCTTTATGATCCCCTGCCTGTCCCAGTTGGAGACCTGCCTGAAAATGCCCCTCGCGTCCGTCTCGTCCTTCGCGTTGACGACGAAGAGGTCGCGGCCGATCCCCTTCCGGAGCTTCCTGTATGGCGTGCCTTCCTCGTCGAGCATCTCTATATCGCCGCCGGGCCGCACCCAGAGCGCAGAGGGCACTTTTTCCCTTACCTCGATGAGGATCGAAAAAGGGAAAATCCGCTTCACCCGGACATCCCTGATGAACGGATGGGAAGCGATCGACTCCTTCACCTTGGCCATGTCCGTGCCGAAGATGCTGTCCTTCAGAAATGGATAGACCTTGGCCAAAATCTCCGACTCGGCAACCTGATCCGCCCCCGTTATCCTGATGTGCTTCAGGAGGAAGACCGGCTCCGTCCGCGAGAAGAGATACATCCCGGTCAGGACGGTCAGGAGCGACATCGACACCAAGAAAAGGATGTAGACGGTCCGTTTCATGCTTTCAGGTCCGCCCCCTGCAGTATCTCCTCGACCAGTTGGTCGAAGGTCTTACCTAAACACTCCCACGCTTTGGGCACAAGGGATGTCTCGGTCATGCCGGGGGAGGTGTTGATGTCGATGACGAGTGGGGTGTCCCTCTCAAGCATCATATCGACCCTCACGCAGCCGGCAAGCTCGAACTGCTCCCAGACGGTGAGCGCCTCGGCCCGCGCCTTTTCAGCGATCTCCCCGTCGATCTCCGCCGGGACTATATATTCCGTCATGCCCTTCGTATACTTCGACGTGTAGTCGTAGAAGCCCGATTTCGGCCTGACTTCGACGACGGGCAGGGCCAGGCCGTTCACTATCCCGACCGTTATCTCCCTCCCTGCCACGTACCGCTCCAGGAGGAGCTTATCGTCGTACCCGAAGGCGGTCTCTATCGCACCTTTCGTCTCTTCGGGCTTTCTGACTATCGATACGCCGACGGTCGAGCCTTGCCGAGCAGGCTTGACGACAAAAGGCAGCCTGAAATCGGCCTCCTTTTCTGAGCGGCATATCCTGTAAGCCGGTGTCGGGACCTCAAGGCTCATCAGGAGGAGCTTCCCCAGGCACTTGTCCATTGCGAGGGCCGAGCCGAGCACCCCGGAGCCCGTATAAGGGACGGCCATCATCTCGAGGAGGCCCTGGACCGTGCCGTCCTCGCCCCACCTGCCGTGAAGGGCGATGAAGGCGACATCGACCCGCTCTTTTTTCAATAGGTCGGGTAGGTCTTTCCCCGCGTCGATGCCTACCACTGTATAGCCGGACCGCAGAAGGCTCGCGAGCACCGTCTGCCCGCTCTTGAGGGAGATGTCGCGCTCGGAGGAACGGCCTCCCATCAATACGCCGATTCTTTTGCCTTTGAAGTCTTTATGCGTCGCCATCAAACCCCCACAACTCGACTTCTTCCTCCAGCTCTATGCCTGTCGTCTCGCGCACGCCTTTCTTCACTGTCTCGATGAGGCGAAGCACGTCGGACGCGGTCGCCCCGCCAAGGTTGACGATAAAATTCGGGTGCTTCGCAGACACGCAGGCCCTGCCGGCAGTGAAGCCCCGCAGTCCTGCCCGGTCTATGTAAGTCCACGCAGGCGCGCCGCTTTTGTTCTTGAAGACGGAGCCTGCGGAGGGCAGGTCCATGGGGTGCTTTTCGAGCCTCTGCCGCCATAGGTCGTCCATTTCGGCTTCGATGGCTGCCCTGTCGCCGGATGCGAGCCTGAAGGTCGCCCCCACGATGCACTCGGTCTCCCTGATCGACGATCTCCTGTAGCCGAATGTTATCTCGCCGGCCTGCATCGTGCGCACTTTGCCCTTTTCGTCCACGCAGACCACGGAGACCAGGCAGTCCGAGACGGCTGCGCCGAAGCTCCCCGCGTTCATCTTGATCGCCCCGCCGACGGTCCCGGGTATGCCGTAGAGTTTTTCCAGGCCCGAAAGGCCCCTGGCTGCGGCCGCAGCGATGAGCCTTTTCAGCGGCAGCCCCGCGCCGGCGTCGCAAAGGGCGCCGCCGACCGTCGTCCTGAAACGCAAGTGCCCCATGCCCGTCGTCCTGATGATGCCCATATCGATGCCCCTGTCGGCGACGATCACGTTCGTCCCCTTGCCGAGGAACCTGAAAGGGAGCTTCTTTCTCGCAAGCCAGCCGATCGCCTCGGCCACGCCTGCGGCGTCCTCCGGGTAGAAAAGGTAAGGGGCAGGGCCGCCTACCCTCATCGACGTATACCTTTTCATGGGCGCGCCCGTCACCACTCGTCCCCTTATGCCTCGCGGCTCCATATCGCCGTAAGCTCCTCTCCCACCTTGTATATGTTGCCGGCCCCCAGGGTCACTACCATGTCGCCGGGCCTTGCCATCTCGAAGATGCGGCTGACCATCTCTTCCTTTGTCGGGGCGAAGATGACGTTCGGGTGGCCCCCCGAATGTATGCTGCCCGCCAGGGCCTCCCCGCAAACACCTTCTATCTTATCCTCGGAGGCGGCGTATATCTCCGTCACGAGGAGCACGTCTGCGTCGCTAAAGGACGCGACGAACTCCCCGAGGAGCGCCTTCGTCCTCGAATAGCGGTGCGGCTCGAAGGCGACGATGATCCTGCCCTGCCACATGGAGCGCAGCGCCCGCAGGGTCGCCTTTATCTCCGTAGGGTGGTGGCCGTAATCGTCCACGACCCTGACTGTCCCGTCCCACTTAAGCTCCAGCCTCCTGTGGATGCCGGAAAACTGCCCGAGGGCCTCCGCCATCACGTTGAAGCCTATATCGAGCTCAAGGCCTACCCCCAAGGCGGCAAGGGCGTTGACTACATTGTGCACCCCCGGTGTCGCCAGGTTCACCTCTCCGAGCCTGTTGCCCCGGTGAAGCACGTCGAACCGTGTGCTGAAGCCGTTCTGGCGCAGGGAGACCGCCCTCAAGTCTGCCTTTTCGGAAAGGCCGTAGGTCATATATCTTCTCTTGAGCATGGGGATGAGGCTCGCGAGGTTTTCGTTGTCGATGCAGAGGATGACAAGGCCGAAGAAGGGCACCTTGTTCATAAAAGCGAGAAAGGCGCGCTTGATCTCGTCCATCCCGATGTAAAAATCGAGGTGCTCCAGATCGATGTTCGTCACGACGGCGATCGTGGGAAAGAGCATGAGGAACGTCCCATCGCTCTCGTCCGCCTCGGCTACGAGGTACTGGCTTGAGCCGAGCTTTGCGTTCGTCCCCAGGCTATTCAGCCTGCCCCCTATGACACACGTGGGGTCGAGCCCCGCCCCACGGATTACGGAGGCGACCAGGGAGGTCGTCGTCGTCTTGCCGTGGGCGCCGGCAACGGCGATGCTGTACTTGATCCTCATAAGCTCCGCGAGCATCTCCGCCCTCTGGATGACGGGTATGGCCCGTGCCTTCGCCTCCAGCACCTCCGGGTTGTCCGCCTTCACTGCGGACGAGGTGACGACTACGTGGGCGTCCAGGACGTTCTCCCCCCTGTGCCCGTAAAAAATGCTTGCCCCGAGCTGTGCGAGCCTCGTCGTGATCTCCGTCTTCCGCAAGTCGGAGCCGCTTACGGTAAACCCGAGGTTGAGGAGCACCTCGGCTATGCCGCTCATCCCTATGCCGCCGATGCCCACGAAATGGATATTCCTGATCTTGTTAAACACCTTCTTCTATCCCTCGCATCACCTTTATTTCCGCGTCTTCGACGTAGATGGAGCCGATGTTCTCCCCCATGCGGGCAAGCCCCTGCGGGTCGTCCCTGAGCCTCTGGAGGACGACGAGCAGGCTACGACCCGAGACGGCGCTGTTCTCTATGGTGCAGCCGCCGCCTATCTTTTCGACGTAGGCGGCGTTTTTCGACTGGTGGCCCCCTGCCGCATAGGGATAGGGCACGAAAATGGCGGGCTTCCTGAAATACGAAAGCTCGAAGATCGTCGATGCCCCCGCCCTGGAGACGACGATGTCCGCCAGGTTGTAATACCTCTCCATGTGGTCCGTAAAGGGGAAGACCTCATGGGCGGTCTTCGAGGCTGCATAGCCGGCGGCGATACGGTCGAAATCGTCCGCCCCCGTCTGGTGGTACAAAGCTGTCGGCCGGCCGTTTTCGAGATAGGGCAGGAGGTCGAGGACGGCTTCGTTGATCCTTCTCGCCCCACGGCTCCCGCCGAAGACGAAGACCGCGAAGGGGGAGGGGCCTTTTTCCTGCCGCTTTCCCCGTATGGTCTTCCTTATAGGGTTGCCCGTATGGATTACCTTTTTCCCTTTGAGATACCGGGCCGTCTCAGCGAAGCTGACGAAGGCCGCCCGCACCCTGCCGGAAAGGAGCCTGTTCGCCATGCCCGGAGAGACGTTCTGCTCGTGGAGGAAGCACGGCACGCGCAAAAACAGGGCAGCCAGCACGACGGGGACGCAGGTAAACCCGCCCATCCCGAGGACCGCGTCCGGCCTTTCGGCCCTTATGAGGTGCAGCGACTGGAGCGTGCCGCGGACGACTGCCGTAAGGGTGGCCAGCTTCGCGGCAGCGCCGCCCCCCACGAACGGCCTTGCCTCGATCTTCACGAGCCTGTAGCCCGTCTGCGGTATCAGCCTGTCTTCGAGGCCGTAGGGCGTGCCGGCAAAAACGACCTCCGACTTCGCGGCTGCAAAGGCGTCGGCCACCGAGATGCCGGGAAAGATATGACCCCCTGTCCCACCCGCAGCTATGAGGACCTTCATGGCCGCTCTTTCCCTCCTTTCATCACCATCCCCATGAGGGGGCCGACGACGATAAGGCCGAGGATCGGCTGATGGACGAGGACGCCGCTCAGGTGGAAGCCGATGGACATGAGGAGGTCCACCGATACGTACAGGAGGCCGAAGAAGGAGAGGACCGCGACGAAATCGGTCCTCTTCATGAACGCCATGAACGCAATGAGGAGAAGGGCAAAGGCGCACGCGAAGAGCGCGTAGCGCTGCACGTCGTAGAGAGGGACGTCCCGGCCGAGGACAGGTGCGCCCGTCGCCCAGAGGACGACCATGCAGGCGACCGTGTACCCCCCGACGAAGGGCATGATCCTGACCCGGTTTATAATGAAAAGGAAAAGGAGGACCGAGACGGAAAGGGGGAGCATCAGCGCGAAGCGGCCCGTTAGGAACAGGTTGAGGGCGGAGGCGCAGTAGAGCAGCGAAAGACCGATCGCCTCCTTGTAGATCTGCCTGTTCTTTGCCTCCGTCGTAACGAGAAAGAGGGCGATGCTGTAAAAGGCAAGGACCACGGCTGCGGCTGCCATCCCCCAGGAGGCGCGCAGGCCGGGATAGATGATGAGCACGGGAGAAAGGGCGAGGCAAAGCCCGATCAGGGGGTACTTGGAGGCGAGGACGTACCGCGAATTGAGCCGGGAGAGGCCATAGGCGGACGCCATGACCAGGGAGAGCGTGAAGAAGGTTGTGGCGGTCGTCTCGCGGAAGAGGCAGAAGAAGAAAAGGGACGCGATGATGAGCACCACCGTCTTCCTCACAGCACCTCCACGATCTGCCTGAAGGCGTTTCCCCGCGCCTTGTAGTTTTCGAACATGTCGAAGCTGGAGCACATGGGCGAGAAGAGCACCGTATCCCCGTTTTTTGCAAGGGCCATCGCCCGGAGGACGGCCTTTTCGAGACTCTCTTCCGGGTAGGTGGCGATATAGGGGCCGAGCTCGGAGGCGATCCGCGGCCCTGCCTCCCCGATAAGCACGAGGCCCTTCAAGGCGGCCGCGAAGGGGACGATAGGGGCGTAGCCCCCCCCCTTGTCCTTGCCGCCCGCTATCAAGATGACGCTGCCGTCCATGCCCTCCAGGGCTTTGGCTGCCGCATCGACGTTCGTCGCCTTCGAGTCGTTGTAGAAGCGGACGCCCCTGACCTCCCGCACGAACTCCACCCTGTGGGGAAGCCCCCTGAACCCGGCCAGGGTCTTCTCGATTGCCTCGCCGTCGATCCCGTAGAGGCGGGCCGTAAGGACCGCGCAGAGCAGGTTTTCCGTGTTGTGGGCGCCGACGAGGGGCGAGAGGTCGCGCCTGCACGAGAACTCTGTGCCGCCGGTCCGCACGCGCAGGAACCCGCCATCGAGGAAGGCCCCTTCTTCGAGCTTCGAGCGCTTCGAGAAGTAATACGGCCTTGCCGCCAACGACCCCACGCCTTTGATCTCTTTGGAAAGGACAGCCTCGTCGCTGCCCGTCTGGTTCTCGAAGACCCTGATCTTTGCCGCTGCGTAATCGGCGAAGGAGGCGTACCTGTCGAGGTGGTCCTCGGTAATATTCAGAAGGATGGCCGTATGCGGCCTGAAGGTGTCGACGGTCTCAAGCTGGAAGCTGCTTATTTCCGCGATGACGACGCGCGCCCTGCGGCCTGAGAGCACGTAATCGGCCAGGGGGTCGCCTATGTTGCCGCCCACGAAGACGTCGGGCGAGACGGCCTCGAAAAGCCTGCCGAGGAGCGTCGTGGTCGTCGTCTTGCCGTTCGTGCCCGTGACCGCGATTATAGGGGCGTCGATGAAGCGCGACGCAAGCTCGACCTCCCCGATCACCTTCGAGCCGTTCTGCCGCGCCTTTCGAAGCAGGGGATGGTCCCCGGAGATGCCGGGGCTTATGACAATAAGCTCGTGGTCGAGGAAGTCCTGCTCCGCGTGGCCCCCGAACCTGCCCTCGAAAGGCACGCCGTCGAGGGCGGCGGTCGCCCCGGCTAGCTCTTCTTCGCGTCTTATGTCGGTGGCAGTCACCTTCTTCCCGAGGCGCGCCAAAAGCTTCACCGCAGAGACGCCGCTTGCCCCAAGACCTACGACTAGGACACGGTCGGGTATATGTATGCCGTCTTTCATCGCTCCCTTATCTCAGCTTCAGCGTGCTCATCGCCAGAAGGCCCAGTATGACCGATATGATCCAGAAACGGACCACGATCTTTTCCTCGTTCCAGCCCTTCAGTTCGAAATGGTGGTGAATAGGGGCCATGCGGAAGACCCGCTTGCCCCGCGTCTTGTAAGAGAGCACCTGGATAATCACGGAGAGGGCTTCGATCACGAATATGCCCCCTACGATCACCAGGAGGAATTCCTGCTTTATCATGACCGCTATGACTCCGAGGCCAGCGCCGAGGGAGAGAGAGCCCGTATCGCCCATGAACAGCTCGGCGGGGTACGCGTTGTACCAGAGGAAGCCGATGCCTGCCCCCAGCATCGCCCCGCAGAGTATTGTAAGCTCCCCTGCGCCCTTGACGTAGAAGATCTGGAGGTACTGGGCAAATTTTATGTTGCCTGCGAGGTACGCGAACAGGAGGAAGGTGGCGCAGACGGTCAGCACAGGGCCTATGGCCAGCCCGTCCAGCCCGTCCGTCAGGTTGACGCCGTTCGAGCTGCCCACAATGATGAGCACGCAGACGGCGACGTAGAAGATGCCGAGATCCGGGGTGGCGTGTTTGAAGAAGGGTATCGACAACTGGGTGACGAAGGTCCCCTTAGAATAGATGAGCACGCTGGCCGCGAGGGCGCTCGCGCACTCGAGGAGGAGCTTCGTCCTGCCGGAGACGCCTTTGCCCCTTTCCCCCTTGAGCTTCGTGTAGTCGTCGATGAAGCCGATGCCCCCGAACAACACGAGGGTCATCACGGCGATCCAGATATACTCGTTGCGCAAGTCGGCCCATAGGAGCGTGGGGATGATGGTAGCAATGAGGATGACGGACCCCCCCATCGTCGGCGTCCCCTTCTTAATCGCGTGCCGGTCGGGCACATCCTCCCGGCTGCCGTTGTTGATCTTCCATTCCTGAAACTGCTTTATGGCCCTCGGCGTAAGGAAGAAGCTTATGACGAGGGCAGACAGGATGGCAAGGACGGTCCGGAACGTGATGTAGCGGAACACGTTGAAGACCGTGATCTTGCTGTGAATTGCGAAGAAAAGATGGTAAAGCATTAAACGAGGGCCTCCACTACCTCATCAAGGCCGAGCGCCCTCGACCCCTTTACGAGCACGATATCGCCGGGGCCCAATTTTCCCCGGACGAACTCTACCAGCCTTTTTTTATCCTCGAAGACGGAGAAGTTGCCGTTTCCCGCCTCGTCGGCTGCCGCCTTCATCACAGGACCAAAGAGCAGGACCAGCGAGAGGTTGCTTGCCCGCGCCAGGCGAGCGACATTCCTGTGGTAGCCCTCCGCCCCTTCGCCCAGCTCACGCATGTCTCCGAGGATGGCGACCTTCTTGCCCCCGCACGGGAGGGCGGCCAGCGTCCTGACGGCCCACTCCATCGAGGCAGGGTTCGCGTTGTAAGTGTCATCGACTATGACGTACCCTGCACCCGATCGCACCGGTCTGAACCGGCCCTTGTACGGCTCGAACCCCTCGATGGCTGCGGCTACGGACTTTGCCGGCACGCCCATGAAGGAGGCGATGGACGCCGCAGCGAGGACGTTATATAAATTATGGCGGCCCAGGAGCCGCGTTGACGACTCGACCCTCTCACCCAGCAAATCGAGGACGATCCCGCAGCCGTCGAGGCCCCGGTCTGCCGACAGCCGCAGGGCGAAGTCTGCGGCCTCGTTGATGCCGAAGGTGTAAACCGTGCAGTCCTGCCTCCTGTACGTCGAGAGCGACGGGTCGTCGGCATTGACGAATATCGTGCCTCCGGGGAGCGTCGTCCTGAACAGGTCGAGCTTCTCCGCCGCCACCCCTGCCAGGTCGGAGAGACCTTCGAGGTGCGAGGGCGCGACGTTCGTGATGAGGGAGATATGCGGCTCGACCATGCGGGTCAGCGTCCGGATCTCCCCTTTGTGGTTCGTGCCCAGCTCGAAGATCGCGTAATCCGGCCGCCCTTCTATGGCGAGCATCGTTTTGGCTACGCCCACGTGGTTGTTGTAATTCTTTTCGTTTGCGATGACCTTGAGGCGGCCGCCTGCGAGGCGGACGAGGAGCTCCTTCGTCGTCGTCTTGCCATTGCTGCCCGTTATGGCGACGAAGACGGACTCTATTCGTTTTCTTTTCCAGGCGGCGAGGTCGAGGAGCGCCTGGTTCGTATCGTCAACGAGCACGACCGTACCCGCGGCGCGCGCGCAGATCTCCTGCCTCGCCCTGTCGCACAGGGCGCCTCCCGCCCCTTTGGCGAAGGCGGCGTCGATGAACTGGTGGCCGTCGAAGTTGGGGCCTTTGAGGGGAATGAAGAACTCCCCCCGACCTATCGTCCTGGAATCGGTTGAGATCCCCGTGAACGCGGCGCTCTCGACGTGTAAGGCGCTCCCGTTCACCCCCCGGACGATGTCGTCAGCCCGCCACACGGAGAGACTCCTCGATCACCGCCCTGTCGCTGAAGGGGAGGGCGGTCTTTCCTACGATCTGGTAATCCTCGTGCCCCTTGCCGGCAACGAGGACCACGTCTTTATCCCCGGCCATGGCAATCGCCTCTGCTATCGCCTCTTTCCTGTCCTCTATGGTCTTGAAGGCCCCTCCCGCGATGCCCGACCTGATCTCCCCGATTATGGCGGCCGGTTTTTCCGTCCTGGGGTTGTCCGACGTTATGATGGTGAAATCGGCCAGGCTGGCGGCGATCCGCCCCATGACCGGCCTTTTTGCCCGGTCCCTGTCTCCCCCGCACCCGAATACGACGATCAGCCTGCCGGGCCTGACCCGGTTTAGGGTCTCTATTGTTTTTTCGAGGGCATCCGGGGTGTGGGCGTAGTCGACGAAGACGTAAAAGCCCCTGCCCGTCTCCACCCTGTCGAGCCTTCCCGGCACGCGCTTCAAGGCGCTTATGCCCGCCGCGACGGTCTCCGGCGCGAAGCCGCACGCATCACCTGCGAGGGCAGCGGCCAGGATGTTGGAGACGTTGAAGAGGCCGACGAGCGGGGTCTTCACGTCCATCCGCCTGCCTCTCAAAGAAAGGCCCAGGGCAATGCCGTCTATCGTCTCCTCGACGGATACGGGGTATGCGTCTGTGCCCACCTTCCCGCTGTAAGTCGCCGTCCGGACGGACGGGGCGGGGACGAAAAAAGGCGCGCTCGGGTCGTCCGTATTGAGGACCGCCCATCTGGTTTCCTTGGCGCTCTGCGCCAGGTAGCGATGGAAGAGGAGCGATTTTGCCTGCCTGTAGCTTGCGAAGTCGCCGTGGTAGTCGAGGTGGTCGTGGGTAAGGTTGGTGAATACGGCGCAGTCGAAATCTATGCATTCCACCCGTCCCTGGTCGAGGGCGTGGGAGGAGACCTCCATCACCGCGTATCGCACGCCTGTCTTGCCCATGGCGGCAAGGAGAGACTGGATCTCCACGGATTCGGGTGTCGTATTCGACCCTTTCATCTCACGGCCGTTGTACCGATAGGAGATGGTGCCTATGACGCCCGCCTTTTCCCCCGCTGCGCCGACGATGGACTCTATCAGATAGGAGACGGTCGTTTTGCCGTTCGTCCCCGTTATGCCCGTAACATGCATCCGCCGCGAGGGGAACCCGTAGAGCCTGGCGGCGGCCTGCGCAAGGAGGAGGCGCGCGTTGGCGGTGAGGACGAGACAGGGTATCTCGCCGGGCACGGGCTCCTCGGAGACGACAACTGCGGGGCGCCTTGCCAGGGCGTCCGCGAGGAAGGCCCTGCTCGATGGGGTGACGAAGAAGATGGTGCCCGGCCCGACTTCCCTGGAGTCCTTAGTGATGCCGGTCACTTCCTGCCCGTCCGGGAAGGCGCCCACGACAGCGGTCACCGGAAGGCCGGCCAGGAGCTCGGCGGGCTTCATCAGTTTTCGGTCCTCCCCCGGATGATGCACTCCTGCTCCCCTTTCAGCCTTTCGAAGGGCCTCGGCGACTGGTCGGTGACGTACCCGCTGCCGAACACTTTGATCCTCGCCGTATGGACGGATAGCTTGTCGATGGCGGTCCTTATCGGCAGGCTCGCGAGGTTCGGCATCATCCATTCGGTCTCCGCCGTCTTCCTGGCTTCCCTGACCCCTTCTTCGCCTTTCGTCATCTCGAAGCCGTTCTTCCCCTTCGCTACGCCCGTGTGCGCCAGGGAAAAGGGGAAAGCCTCGTCGCATTCCGGCCCTACGTTCCTGTTGTAAAGGGATATCAGCATTTCCGGGTCGATCGCATACCCCCTGCCTAAAATGATATCTTCCGGGCTCAACCCCCCGGAAGGGTTGACGCCCTCCTTTTTCAAGAATTCCAACACCCGTTTTTGCCCTATTGTACTGAAGATACTCCTTAAACCGTCTTCGTCGCGATCTTTAATAATTTCGAGAGGTTTCTTCCATGCACCATTATTGTACGCATCCTTTTTCCCGAAAATCAAACCCTCCTTCTCGATCCATCCTTGCCTTATGGCATGGCAGACCACGGGCACCGAGATTAGGAGGGAGGGCTCTATCCCCGGCCGGCCGACATCGGTATATCGGCCGTCCGCCAGGGGGGGCCGTACATTGTTGACGGCCTGTCCCTTTGCTGCGCCGTCTGACTCTGCGGACACGGAAGATGCTGTGACGGGGGATAGAGCCCATTGGGGTGGAGGGGCGTTGCGGTCTTGTTCGGCTTTGGGAACGGGCAGAAACGCGCTTTGCGATGGGTCCGCCTGTTCCCCTGAGATCCTTCGCATGGTCATTTTATCCGTCAATCGAAAAGCAACAGAGACATAGATAAGGCACAATATAACGTAAACAAGAAAAGCCCTTTTCCTGGACTTCTTGTTCATCGCAAGACCACCACCTCTTTATCGTCCGGCTGCTTCAGCCCGAGCCTCCTGCGACTGGCAAACTCCATGTAGCCCTTCTGCGTCACCGCCTGAAGCTCCATCTTGAGGGCCTTGTTGATCTCGACAAGCTCGTTTTCCTTCTTGAGGCTTTCTATGAACCGGCCCCTATCCTCTTCGTATATGCCGGTCACGAAAAAGAGAGTTAGGACGAGGACCAGGCACCCGACGACAGCCGCGAAGACGTAAAGAGGCGGCACCCCGGAGCGCTCGTACCGGCTCCCCTCTACCCTGATGTAAACGTTTCTTCCGATTGCCCTTGTTATCATAGCTTCTCCGCTATTCTCAGCTTCGCGCTCCTGGCCCTCCGGTTCGCCATGATCTCCTCCCTGCCGGGCCTGATCGGTTTCTTCGTTACAGGCTGAAGGAGAGGGTTTTCCCTGAAGAACGTTTTCACCAGCCTGTCTTCGAGGGAATGGAAAGTGATCACGCCGATCCTCCCCTGCCTTGCGGCCGCATCGGTCGCGTCCTGAAGGCCCTTACCGAGGTTTTCGAGCTCCCTGTTCACCTCGATCCTTATCGCCTGGAACGTTTTCGTGGCGGGGTGTATCTTCCCCCGGCCCCTTTTTGCCCTCGCCACTATGTCGGCCAGTGCCCTGGCGCCCGTTATGCGCCCCTTTTTCCGCGCCTCGACGATGGACCGCGCTATCCTTGGGGCGTCGCCTTCCTCCCCGTAATCCCTTATGATGCGCTCAAGGGCGGAGCAGCTATACGTGTTGACTACTTCCCGGGCCGTGAGCGCTTCCTCCCGGTCGATCCGCATGTCGAGCTCCGCCTCGTCGCTGAAGCTGAAGCCCCTGCCGCCAGACATCTGGTGCATCGATATGCCGAGGTCGAAAAGTACTGCATCGACCTCGCCGACCGATGCTTCCCGCAGGATGCGTCCCAGGTCCCTGAAGTTGCCTTTTCTCAACAGTACCCGGTCCGCAAAGGGCGCCAGGCGCTCCGACGCCAGCGCCAGGGCCTCTTCGTCGGCGTCCAGGCCGACGAGCCTCAAGCCCCGGTACTTCTCCAACAGGTAGTATCCGTGCCCTGCGCTCCCGACAGTCGCGTCTACCAGCAGCCTGTCGTCGGCGTCAACCAGATTTTCCGCAATCTCTCTAAGAAGAACGGGTACGTGGCCCCGAGCCGTCAAAGACCGAGTTCCGACGCTATATCGGTCATCGCTTCCGTATCGGACGTGGCCCGCCTCACCAGCTCGTTCCACGCCTCCTCGGCCCATATCTCTATCTTCCTGTTCATCCCCACGATCACCACGTTCTTCTTGATCGCCCCGTAGTTCCTCAGCGACTGGGGTATGAGTATCCTGCCCAGCCTGTCCACGGGGCACTCGGACACACCGGAATAGAAAAATCTCAGGAAGTTCTTCGCCTCCTTGCTGGAGACGCCCGACCGCTCTATCCGCGCCTGGACCTCTCCCCACTCCTTTTCCGGATAGGCAACTACGCAGCCGTCCAGGTTGGTCAGTATCAGCTTCAATTCGGGGCTGCCGGCGGCCTGCCTTTTGCGTCCGCCTTCCGTTCCGTAGTGGCCCTCGATCCGCTGCCTTGCGGCCGGTTCCGGGTGGGAAGCCAGGGCTTCCCTGAATTTCGCGGGAATGCTGAGCCTTCCCTTGTCGTCTATTGCGTATTCATACCTGCCTGAAAACATTTATCCCACCATATACCACTTTTTCCCACTAGAAGCCAAATATACCGGCAACCCCTTTTTTTGTCAAGGGTTTTTTAAATAATTTTGGCGTTCTCCGTCGATTTTCTTTATGTCTTCGGGGAAGCCCATGCCGAAAGGCCCCCTTTGTGCCGGGGTCCGAAGCGATTTGTCTTACAGCAGTGTCCGATTTCTTTACGGAAAGCGGCGCGCCTGTTTTCTGTTTTCCGTTGCATATCAACGTATTGCGCCCTGGCATGTGCATTGCTCGTTACGCGACGAGCGGACAACTGGAACAAAATAGTCCCCAAAAACGACAAGGGGGGTCGATTATGAAAAATCTTTTCCGGGTTGACCGGCGCGTTGCGCTTATCACTCTGCTCTGCCTTTTTTCCGCTGCCCTGCTGTCCGGGGGCATATGGTATCTTCGGCCGGGCGGGGCAGAGGCGGGGATCACAAAGGAATCGGTCGTCACCGTGACGGGAGGCGCAGAGCTCGACGAGACCAACCCCGGGATCGCTGCGGCAATGAGCCTGCGGGCGCGCTATCACGACACGCTCATGACGCTGCCCCATGTCCTGGGGACTGCCGTCGGCCTGACGGCGGGAGCGAAGCCCGCCATCTTCGTGCTGACTAAGGAGGCGCCCCAGCCGGGGTTGATCCCGGAGAGCCTTGAAGGTACGCCGGTCGTCGCAATCGTGACGGGAGAGATCGCCGCCATGCCTGCGTCGGCCGCCGTAAACCCCGCCGGTTATTTCGCGCGCCCCGTTCCGACCGGCGTCTCGACCGGCAACATCGGCGAGTGCCTGGCGGGGACGATCAGCGCAAGGGTGAAGGATGCCCACGGAAAGGTCTACGCGTTGAGCAACAACCACGTCTTCGCCCTCGAAAACCAGGCGGCTGCGGGCAGTCTCGTCGTCCAGCCCGGAGTCTACGACACGAGCTGTAAAGTCGTCGCTGCCGACGCCATCGGCACGCTCACGGCCTATGCGCCCATCCACTTCGCGACAGGCACGACGAACACGATAGACTGCGCCATCGCCCTGTCCGATACAAGCCGCCTCGGCAATGCCACGCCCCAGGGGGGATACGGCAAGCCGGCCTCCGCTACGGTGAGCGCGCGGATCGGCCAGGCGGTGCAGAAGTACGGAAGGACGACCGCCCTGACCACAGGCCAGGTTCAGGCGATCAACGCGACGGTACAGGTAAGCTACAGCACGGGGACCGCCATCTTCGTCAACCAGATCGTCGTTTTTTCGGTCGGCGCTTTCATCCAGCCGGGCGACTCGGGGTCCCTCCTGGTAACGAACAACTCAGCGGCAAACCCGGTCGGGCTGCTCTTCGCGGGGAACAGCGCGGGCACCTACGCCATCGCCAACCCCATCGGCCCGGTGCTTGCGGCCTTCAGCGTCACCATTGACGGGAAATAGGTCGGGAAGCTGCGCGTGTGCGGCAAAGCGGAGAAAAATATACCCGTGGCGACCCTACTGATAGGCTTTCTTCTTTGCCTCTGCGCGCACTGCGCGAAGGGGGTCGGGGTGCAAACTCCGCCGGAAGCTATCGGCGAGGTCCTTGCGCGGGAGACGCCTGCGCTTCTGTCGGTGCCGGGGGTCGTAGGCACGGGCCAGGGCCTGTGCGACGGGCGACCCTGCATCTATGTCTACGTTTGCGCGATGACCCCGGAAGCGCGCTCCCGCATCCCGGCCGTCCTCGACGGCTACCGGGTAGTGGTTAAAGAGACGGGAGAGATCGAAGGGCTTTAGCCTGTTTATCCAATCGCCTCGCCGCCCCGCTCGCCGGTCCTTATGCGTACGCACTCCTCCAGGGGCAGGATGAAGATCTTGCCGTCCCCGATCTCACCCGTCTTGCCCCCGTTGATGATGGCGTTGACCGTCGGCTCGACGAAGCTGTCATTGACCGCTATCATGAGCTGGATTTTCCTGAGAAGGTTGCCCATCTCCTTGGCGCCCCTGTAGACCTCCGTGACGCCCATCTGGCGCCCGTGTCCCAGCACCTCGTTCACGGTTAAGAGGTTAACGTCTGCCTTGTAGAGCTCCTGCTTTACCGCCTCCAGCCTGTCCGGCTTAACGATAGCGATGATCAATTTCATGCTCCTCCCCCCATTTTACTGCGGCATAGGCGTTTGTGGCTCACACTCCATCGGGACGACCGCTCCCTGCTCTTTTTCCCGGCCCCTCCAGCCCATAAGCCCGGCGACGGCTGCGGGATCAACCCGCCAAAGAAATGGACAATTGATCTTAACATTGTCGGTCATCATTCGCCACATAAACCATAGTATGAGGCAGGGCAAACGCATTTGGGAAATTCCCCTCGCCTGAAGGAGACGAGACACGTCCCTGAAACACGCATTGCGGAGCGACCGCGAATCAGCGTTGGCGGAGCTTAAAGCGTCCGCCTTTTGAAAAAAGGCGGTGCTGCGAGCGCTCGTACCCTCTCTTTCTCTACGTCTCGCAGCAAGCGAAGCGCAGCCTTACGCTGATCGGGAGCGTAGCCTAGCGTGTGAAGGGAGCGT
>Ga0326727_10005888_pt1 | contig 34335 bp, 42 predicted proteins | sample MB2enrmetagenome_FD_207643 | JGI IMG/M metagenome (GOLD analysis project Ga0326727, IMG submission 207643) | Lab enriched peat soil microbial communities from McLean, Ithaca, NY, United States - MB29MY | ecosystem: Environmental > Terrestrial > Soil > Wetlands > Peat | place: USA: New York...
CCTGAGCATCGGCTCGCCGCCGATGACCGTCACGTTGGCAATCTTCATCTTCTTGTAGGAGTTCTGGATGACCGTCCTCCACTGTTCTGGAGTCAGCTCCCCGGCGGTCGCCTCCCTGTTGGTCCACCAGTAGCAGTGGACGCACTTGAGATTGCATACGTTGACGATGTCCGCCGAGCCAAAGAGCGGCGTCTTCGTCCCCTCCCTCATCTTCCCGTACCAGTGCATGAGGTCGCCGGCCCTGTTGTCCCGAAGGAAGTTGTTGAGGGACCTGAGGTAGTCCGCGGGCGTCGGGTCCTTGGCAAGCGCGGGGAGCATCTTGACGAGGTTCGGGAGGTTTGTCAGGTCCTGGTACGCAGTCTTTACCTTCCTCACCGTCGATGTCTTCTGTATCTTCAGGTCGACGTAGGTGTCGCTCTGTCTGAGCCTACCTCCCGAAATCTTCTTGACGAACCGTTGCGCAAACTCCTCCTCGGACCAGTCAAAATACTCGCGCTGAAAGAGGTCGGCAGACTCCAGAGTCACTTTGAACAAAACAACCTGCGAGCTGCCCCCCTTTTCTATCTTCGCCTTTCGGTGGTCGATCTAACGAAAGGGCGGCCGCCTAGTCCTTCCCGGCTCGCCTCTGTGCCTTTCCGAGGTTCTCTCTGGCCTTTCCCTCGGCCTGCTCGACCTTGCCCTTGACCTGCTCGGTCTTGTTGTTCGTGAGCTTGCCGACTTCCTCACGGACGATCCCCTTGACCTGTCTGCCCTTTCCCTTCATCTCATTCTCGCTCATGCTGACTAAGCGGGGAACGGCCTTAACTAGGAAAAGGAACCTTTTCTCAGAACTTTCTTCCAGACTTCGCTGACAACGGCCGACGCCTTGAGCGCGGGTAGAGACGCGCCGGGTGCCAGAATTCGACCTGTTCAAATACCTCCCCTCGACATTATTGGTGGTCTGATAACACACCATGGCAAAGAAAGCTAAGAAAGCGAAGAGGGTCGCCAAGGAGGTAGCAGCTCTGAGCGCGGAGGTCGCCAGCCTGAAGACCCAGATGGCTCACTTGCGGACGGAGCAGAGGACCGCGCTGAAGGCAGAGATCGAGAGCCTGCACAAGAAGCTGCGCGCCGAGTCACAGCAGGTGAGACAGAAGACCGCGCGAGCAGCAAAGGAAGCCAAAGGTGAGCCGCAGGCCCTTAGAGAGAAGGTGGCGAAGGTGAAGGCTGAGACGAAGCCGAAGATTGAAGCAAAGGTGGCGAGCATACGAAACAAGCCGCAAGAGCCCGTCGCGAGCGTCGAACAGCCCCAGGGAAGCACTGCCGCCGCGGATCCAGACCTGAACAAGCAGGAGGTCAAAGGCAGACAGGAGCAGGCCGAAGGAAAGTCGCGCGGAGAGAAGGGCAAGAAAGCGGGCGACTGGGAGGAACAAATCAAGGGGAAGGCCGAAGAGGTCAAGGGGACGGTCAGGGAAGCCGTTGGACGAACCGCAAGAAAGATAGACGAAAAGTAGCGGTAGACCCCTGTCTTAGCGCCAAGTCATATCGCATCGCGAGGTCCGACCGCAGTCCCAGGATGGCGGTGGGCGTCGATTATGCAACAAACTCATGACTGAAGCTACCAGAACGCCAATAGCCAGTCTGGAGCATAGAACAGTATGACATTCAGAATAGGGAAGAAAAGGGCTGGAGAGGGATTGCTCGCCACAGTCATCATCGTAATCGTCGTACTCGTGCTCCTCGGCTGGTTCATCAGATAGAATCGTCTGAGCGCGGCATGATGCCCGCAGGGTGACGGCGAGTGCATCCGAATCGGCAAAAGAAAGTTCTGGGTCGGGGACGGACTAGGCCACTCCGGCAGGCTGCTCCTTGTGAACCTCGTGCCGCGCCTCTGATTCCATCAGGTATTCCCTTAAGTCTAGTTCTCCTATCCGCTTTGTCTTCCTCGCAAGATTCTCTCGTCTGAACTCTTCCATGAATCTCTCGCTGATTCTGAATCCGCCCTCGCCAATCCTTTCGACAGCTCCAATCTCCTCCAGGGTGCTCACGCGCTCTTCAGTGAAGCCTGTCAAACTCGAGATCGCTTCGAGATTCGCTCCCGGGGCGTCCCTGAGCAAGACGAACAACTCCGAATCAAACGAGCGTGGATGATCAGTAGCTTTCTTTCGCCTAGCTCCCGTCACTCTTCTTGGCCTCTCGCCTGGCGCTCGGCCCTGTTTGCGCTTGGTCTTCGCCGCTTTCCGTGCGACTTTGGTCGGGCGGCTGGCTTCCTGGGGCCCTGTTCCACGCGCCTTCTTGGCTGGCTTTGGCACATACGCCGTGCCCTCTTTCTGTCTAATAAAGAATGACAAATCAGTCTTGCAAGGTTGTTGGGTGATGACGAAGAGAAACACGAACCTTCAGACGCTGGAAAGGTTCTCCAGGACACGGTCCACATCACGCCGTTGCTTGGTTTCGCTTCGAGCCAGAGCCTCGCAACATCAGAGTTTGTAATATTCTTTCGTCAGAGCATTGAGTTTGATTGTCTTCCTCTGGCCCTTCGCTTCGACATTCACGTCATAGAAAGGCACGTAGACCAACTCCAGTCTGTTAAGCGCTAGTTCGTGTTCCACAATTCTGCTCGGGCTTATGTCAGGCCTCCTTACTGCAACCTTCTTTGTCTTCTTGATGACCTCTTCCTTGTCATAGAGCACCGAAACGCAGTGCCGTCTTGCACTCTTCGACAGGGGGTCGAAACTAGACACGTTCTCAAGTGCATGAAACATCTTCTTGTCTTCGGTACCCAGGTTCGCGTTGAAGCACAATCTTACACTCTGAGCAAACGAGGCCAATTCTTCGGCGTCCGATATGGTCAACTCAGCTTGACGGCCCATTTCCCGGTCCTTTGAACCGAGCACGTTCTGCACGCCAGACTTCATCGCACCTTCGAGGGCTGTAAGCGACACTCTGACGGGACCATACCCCACTCCAGACGAGGTCCCGACTGCGGCCACAAGGTCGCTGAGCCGTCTGCGCTGCCCTACAACCTGCTGGAGTTTGCCATATACCTTGACCTCCTCGACGTCTCTTGGGATCTTCAGGCGATATGAGCCTCTGCGAACGTACCTGCATGCATATGTAGCCTGCACTCTCCAGAATGGGACATACTTCAGATTCGTCTTGACAATCTCGACGTCTTCCGGCTTCGGGGCACCAACTGAGAAACGCCCCATTCGGACAGATGAGAAGTATCTGGCCACTCTCTCCTTGACAGCCTCCGTGGTTCTTCGGTCGAACTCCACGGTCAGAGGAACCTCGATCACTCTTTCCTGCAAGTCAGTTCGCTCTGTGAGGGGAGCATCCGCACCTGAAAGCGACCATTCCTCTGCGTCCAAGGCAGATACATCGGCTTAGAGATATCTAAAAAAGATATCCTCGGCGTTTGCGCATGTGCTGACTCCGAAGGTCTGGGGAATTGCTTCGGACAGACGACCATGGCGCCCGTGCCATAAGGGGCGTCCCCCCTCCTCCTCTGCTGTCAAAGAGAGCAGAGACCTGGCCTAGCCAGTCCTCTCGGCGGAGAGACCTTACACCAATTCTCCGTCAGTTTCGGGTATGGTATGGCGGTCATACAAACTGTTAGTAGCAATCTCGGTGTTTATGCCCCACGAAAGGAAGCATCTAATCCTCTTCTCTCAGACGAGGTCAAGGATCTGGACCGGGGGGGCACACGATTGTTCATGTGGAACCGAGCCTTTGAGGCCCAAACTCCCGTTGCTCACTACATGTTATAGAGCCAGCAATAAAGAGACCACGGTCGGTTGACATAGCTCGTTATGCCTGAAGCGGGCCCGACGGGAATTGAACCCGTTTAGGGGGTTGCGTCCTGACCCTCGGGTTAAAAGCCCGATGCTCTACCTGATTCCTCTCCCATTGGGGAACTAAGCTACGGGCCCGCCACGCACGCTTCACGGAAAGGGTATTTTACTGCAATCGTGTCGCTCTTCGGAGGTCCTGGGGCCTCAATGTCCGGAGCCCGCGCCCAACCCGCAGGATGGGCTGTCGTTCGGCACACGCCCAGACCTTTCGGGATGGTTTCGTTTTTAAACATCCCATCGCGACTTTGGCGAGATGGCAGTCTGGAGGACGCTGCGGCACAATGGTGTCGCGTTTCCCGACCCCTATGTTCCAAAGGGACTTACCGTATCGATCAAGGGCGAGACCGTGGTCCTCTCCCCCCTCGCCGAGGAGATGGCCTACAACCTTGCCAAGAAGAAAGACACTCCCTACGTGCAGGATCAGGTCTTCGTCGGGAACTTCATGAAGTACTTCACCAGGGAGATTCCGGCCCATCTCAGGAGCTCGGTCTTCTCCGACGTCGATTTCTCCGCTTTCTACGGGCTGGTCGAGGCCGAGAAGCGCGCCAAGGAATCGATGACAAAGGAGGAGAAGAAGGCCCAGGCCCTCTCAAGGAAGGAGCACAGGGAGCGGCTCCGGAAGACCTACGGAAAGGCCCTGATAGACGACAAAGAGGTCGACATCGCCAACTGGCTGGTGGAGCCTCCCGGTCTCTTCATGGGAAGGGGAGCGCACCCGCTCCGCGGCAGCTGGAAGCCGAGAGTCGAAGAGTCCGGCGTCACGCTCAACCTGGATGAATCAGCTCCGGTGCCCCCGGGCCGCTGGGAAGCGGTCGTGCACGACCACGAGTCAATCTGGATCGCCCGGTGGATAGACCGGCTCACCGAGAAGGAGAAGTACGTCTGGCCCCACGAGTCCTCCGAGATCCAGCAGTCGAGGAACAAGGAGAAGTACGACAAGGCCCTGAAAATCGGCAACCAGCTCGAGAAGCTGAGGCGGAACATCCTGAAGACCATGGCCTCGCGGGACGACAGGAACAGAAAGGTCGCCACCGTATGCTACCTCATCGACCACATGGGGATGAGGGTGGGAGACGAGAAGGACGAGGACGAGGCCGACACCGTCGGGGCCACCACGCTCAGGGTGGAGCACGTCAAGATAGACGACTCCAGGGTTGAGTTCGATTTCCTCGGGAAGGACTCGGTGAGGTGGGTCAAGACCCTGGAGAACCCTGAGCCGGTCCTAGTCCAGAACCTGAAGAGGTTCGCGGCCAAGAAGAGACCCGAAGATGAGGTCTTCGACGTGGTCACGTCCAGCATGGTGAACCGGTTCCTCTCGGGGATAGTCCCGGGCCTGTCCGCCAAGGTCTTCAGGACGTTCCACGCGACCCTCGAGACGGAGAGTAGCCTCAGGAGGAGGGACGTGACGCAGGCCGACGACCTCGAGAAGGTCTACTTCGCCAGGGAGGCCAACCTCGCGGCCGCGGAGTTCTGCAATCACAAACGCACCCCGCCGAAGAACTGGGAGGAGTCTCTGAAGAAGAAGGAGGCCAAGTTGGCCGAGTACAGGGCGAAGGGGAAGGAGGCCATGGCCAGGAAGATGGCGATGAACGTCGAGTTCACGAAGAAGACGAAGGACTACAACCTGAACACGTCTCTCAAGAACTACATCGACCCACGCGTCTACAAGTCGTGGTGCGACCACGTGGGCCTGGACTGGGAGAAGCTATACACGACCTCCCTGCAGAGGAAGTTCTCCTGGGTCGCCAAGTCCAGGAAGCCCTGGCCTTCCCAAGGAGAGCAGGCGATTGCTGCCGAACAGCAGGTCTAGCCAGCGATGAGGGCCCTGACATAGGCCATTTCGTCGGCGTCGGTCCTCCTGTCGTCCTGGGGCGTCTCCATCAGCAGGGGCAGTCTGCCGATGCCATTGCTGTGAAGAAACGCCCTGAAACCCCTCTCGCCTATCCGGCCCATGCCGACGTGGTCGTGCCTGTCCAGATTGTTGCCCAGGGCTCCCTTCGAGTCGTTCAGGTGCACGACCTTGAGCCTTTCCAGGCCCACCGTGTCGTCGAACAGCCGCAGCGTCTCCTCGACCCCTGCGGACGTCGAGATGTCGAAACCCGCCGCAAAGAGGTGGCACGTGTCGAGACAGACCCCTATCCTGTCGGCCTGCCTGACGCCATCGAGAATCATCCGTAGCTCCTCGAACCTGGCGCCCACGGCGTTCTTCTGGCCTGCCGTGTTCTCGACCAGCAGGGTCGTCGCGTTGGGGTTTGCGTCGAGCGCCTCGTTGCACGCCTCGGCGACGTTCCTCACCCCCGCCAGGGAGCCCTTCCCCTTGTGGGATCCTATGTGCGCCACCACGTAGTCGACGGCCAGCCTGCCGGACCTGTCCATCTCGGCGGTCAGGGAGGCCCTGCTCTTCTTGATCACGGACCTGTCGGGGGACGCGAGATTGGGGAGGTAGGGCATGTGCACGACCACGCTCTTGAAACCTGCCTTGGCCCTCTTCTCCGTGAACGCAAGGACCTCCTCGTCACGCAGCGGCTTGTACTTCCAGCTGCGGGGATTGCGGGTGAACATCTGGAAGGCCGTGCACTCGGCCTCGAGCGCCCTGTCTACGGCCAGATCGATTGAGCCTGCTATCGATACGTGGAACCCGATGAGAGGTTCTCTCACGGGCAAAACAAGGATGATGTGGGTTTAAGGCTTGTCGCCTCGACCCACAGCTGTCTTCGGACCCCGTCTAGCTCTTCTTCGCCTTACGCGTAGGCTTGGCGCGGGGCTTCGTTGCTGTGCTCCTCTTCCTCTGCGTCCTGTGAGCGCTCGCCGGCCTGCGGACGGGAGTCTCCACGGCTTCAGCGGTCGGGGCTGGCGCTGCGGGGGCCTGCTCCGCCATCGCGGTCGCGTCGGCCACGACAGGGGCGACCTCGGCTGGCGCCGGGGCTGCCGGCGGGGAAATCTCGACCACTGGCGTCTCGACTACCGTCACCTGTGGGCTGGGTGCTGCCTGCTCCATCGCGGCGGGTGCGTACGAGCCGACCGCCGAATGACCTGCCGAGATGGGCAACCCTCTGTGTCTTGGCCTCGCGGCATAGACTATGAGGGCCGCAGCTGCGCCTAGGGCGAAGATGATGGTGAGCACTTCTTCTAACACCACTTTCTGTGCACCTGCACACATGACTCCTGATGCTGTCTTCTGGTGACATGTCAATAGCGGTTCACAATCGCCTCAACGCCGGAGACGCTGCGGGGGGCTCGCCGGGCCCGAGACCAACAATTCTTATATCATCTTATGTCCCATACAAGCCTTCGGCCCGCGCCATGACGTATCCTCTCGACAAGCTGTGTGTCCAGATATTCAAGTTCGACAGGCGGATACGCTACGCAAGCGTGCTGGACGACACCGGAAGGATCATCGCCGGCGGGATGAGAAAGGGGATAAGCTCGCTGGAGCCGGTGAGCGAGGACCTGAGGCTGATGGCCAACCTCACCATCCAGATTGGGACGGACAAGACCTGGGACAGATACTTCGGGAATATTCAGTACACCTTCGTGAAGAGGGAGAAGGTGAACATGCTGACCTTCAACCTTGGAGTGAACTTCATGCTGATCTCGACCGAGCCGGACTTCGACCTGCACCAGGTCGCGAACCTCCGCGAGACCGTGATGACGATCTACAACACTGGAATGGTGCCCGAACGTACGAAGTAGCCGCGCTCAGTCGAGGTCGAGCTCAGGAAAGTCTGCCTGCTTGACCCCGAGCTCCTTCTGGAGAGACCTGATTCTCTTTGCGTACTCCACCATGTTCTCCTTCTCCTTCTTCACCTTTGCAATCTTGTAGGCCTTCCAGGACTTCTTCAGGGCCGCCCAGGTCTGACCGGTGGTGTGCGACAGCGTGATTGCACCGGGTCGGAGAACGGCGTTTTTTCGTATTTAAGATTGATGAGCCTCTTCACTGACCTGGAAGCTGAGCGGGTTGCCGTGCACGTCGTAGACCTTGATGCAGCTCTCATCGGTGTACGGATAGCCGGCGATGACCATGATTCTCCCCATCATGTGCAGGAGGTCCTGGTGGGACGGGACGGCGTAGCCCGATGGGTGTGAGTGGGCGACACCGATGAAAGTCAGGTCGATGGGCATCATCGTCCAGTTGAAGCTCGAGAAACCCTCCCCGTGAGTGGCCAACGGCGGTATGGCGACGCTCTCTACCCTCACTTCGCCCTTCTTGCTCTTCCCCCTGAGCAGCAGTATCCCTTCCCTCGGGTAGGCGCTGCGCGAGTAGGTCAACACGCTGTCCACCACCTCCCTCACTATTGTTACGCTGCGGACGGGCAAGATGGCGACCAAGTCTGCGTCTGAGCTCCGGGATAAAATGCCTTTTGGGTGCCGCATGCTCCCCAAGCCTCTCGTTCGGCCCACCGCCGGACAGAATCCTTTAAAACAACCCCAAAAGCCTCCTTCCTATCTAAGGAGACTAGTGAACATGTTCGCACCTTCCGCAGGCTACGACCGGGCGATTACCATCTTCTCGCCCGATGGCAGACTTTACCAGGTCGAGTACGCCCTAGAGACGGTGAGGAGAGGAAGCCTTGCCGTGGGCATAAGGACCAACGAAGGCGTGGTCCTGGCCGTGGAGGAGAGGGGCAGGAAGCTTCAGAGCGGTTATTCCGTGGTCAAGATGTTCCAGATCGACGACCACGTCGGGGCAGTGGGCGCGGGCTACATCCCAGACGCCAGGATACAGGTCGACAACGCCCGGGTCATAGCCCAGAGCAACAAGCTCGTCTACGAGGAGCCGGTCGACATAGAGACGGTGGCCAAGCGGATAGCCGACCTCAATCAGCAGTACACCCAGTACGCCGGAGTCAGACCGTTCGGGGTCTCGCTCATAATCGCGGGTGTGGACCAGAACAGGGGGCCCGTGGTCTACCTGACCGACCCGACCGGGGCATACCTGAGCTTCGACGCCATAGCCATCGGCGCCGGGAGCGACCAGGTCAATGAATACCTCGAGAAGAACTATGACAAGGGCATCACTCTCGAAGACGGCATACGCCTGGCAATCGAGTGCATCTACCTGGTGAGCGAGGACAAGCAGGGCACCGCCCACATCAAGACTGCCGTGGTCGAGGCCGAGTCGAAGATGATGAGGAAGCTCTCCGAAGACGAGATTGCAAAGAGCGCGGCAAACGCCAGGACCCGAAGCGATAAGCCGCCGAACAAGGGTGCCTAGCCGCCCGATGTAGGGTCATGAGCAACAAGTTCACGAGCGTACGCATGACCATAGAGGGAGAGCACTACGAGATACTGGTCTATCCGGACCCGGCCCTGAACTACAAGATGGGGCGCAACGTCGACCCGCTATCGGTGCTCGCTATAGATGAGGTATACTTCGATTCCTCGAAGGGGCTCAGGGCCTCGGCGGACAAGCTGAAGAAGCACTTCAAGACCGAGGACCACGCAAAGGCGGCCTTGGAGGTGCTGAGACGGGGGGAGCTGCAGCTGACCCAGGAACAGAGGGTCAGGTTGACAGAGGAGAAACGGAGGCAGGTTGTGACGATAATCTCGAAGAACTACGTGGACCCAAGGACCAGCCTCCCCCACCCCCCTGTGAGGATAGAGCAGGCGATGCAGGAGGCGAGGGTCTCCATAGACCCATTCAAGGACGCCAACGAGCAGACCAAGGAGATTCTCGATAAGCTCAGGCCCATCATAGCGCTCAAGTCGGAGAGGGTCAGGCTCATGGTGAGGACTCCGGCCCAGTACGCCGGACAGTCGCTGGGGGTCCTGAAGGGTTTCGGCGAGATACTTAAAGAGGAGTGGGGGCAGGACGGTGGATTGTCCGTAGTGTTAGAGGTACCGGCTGCTTCACAGCCCAACCTTCTCGAAAGGTTGGGGGCTGTGACGAAGGGGTCGGCGCAGGTAACATTGGTGAAATGAATTGCCAGAAATAGTCAGGAAGCAGGTAATCCCCGGGGACGTAATAGTCAGTGGGGACTATAGACCAGGCAGCTTTGTCGAGCGAAGGGGCAACGACCTTATCGCTCTGCGCGTTGGTCTCGCGGAGATCGTTAGGAGCGACGCGAAGGTCATCCCGCTCTCGGGAATCTACATCCCGCGCGTGGAGGACCTCGTGGTGGGGAAGGTGTCAAACCTGACCGGCTACGGCTGGGAGGTGGACATCAACTCGTGCTTCCTCGGATATCTGCCGGCGCAGTTCGTCTTCGGGCGTGATTTCTCACCCGCGACGCACGACCTCAGCTCACGGTTCAAGGTCGGGGACATGATGCTGGCCAAGATAGAGGCCTGCGACCGCTCAAGAGATCCCCAGCTCTCGATACGAGGGCCAGGTCTCGGGCTCATCCCGGGAGGCGAGCTAGTGAAGATATCGCCCACCAAGGTCCCGCGCCTCATAGGGAAGAAGGGCTACATGATCAAGATGATTAGCGACCTGACCCACTGCGACATGCGGGTCGGCCAGAACGGGCTCATTGTGCTCGACGGGCCTCCGGCCGGAGTCGTAAAGGCGGTCAAGGCGGTGCACCTGATCGAGGAGGAGGCGCACCTCGCCGACCTGACACAGAAGGTAGAGGCATTCCTGACTAGTGGTGAATAGATTGGAAGAAAAGAGGAAACTGATCGATGAAAACGGTCTGCGCACGGATGGTCGCAGATGGGATGAGCTCAGGCCCATCAAGATTGAGGTGGGAACCCTGCAGAACGCAGACGGGTCAGCGTACATCGAGTTCGGGAAGAACAAGATAGTGGCCGCGGTCTACGGTCCGAAGGAGATGCATCCGAAGCACATGCTGCTTGCGGACAGGGCCGTCCTGAAGTGCAGGTACCACATGGCCCCGTTCTCTGTGGACCAGCGGAAGAATCCGGCCCCCTCGAGGAGGGAGATCGAGATATCGATGGTGATCAGAGAAGCTCTGCAGCCAGCGCTGATCCTGGAGGACTATCCGCGCACGGCCATCCAGATCTACGTCGAGGTCCTGCAGTCCGACGGCGGCTCGCGGGTCGCCGGAATCACCGCTGCCTCCCTGGCGCTGGCAGACGCGGGAATCAACATGCGAGACCTGGTCGCCGGGTGCGCCGTGGGGAAGGTCGACGGGAAGGTCGTGCTCGACCTGAACGACACCGAGGACAAGGAGGGCTCAGGCGACATGCCGTTGGCGTTCATGCCCAACCTCAACCAGATCACGCTGCTCCAGCTCGACGGTCTCTTCACACCCGACGAATTCAAGCAGGCGATTGAGATGGCCACCCAAGGTGCTAGGAAGGTCTACGAGCTCCAGCGCGAGGCGCTGTTGAAGAAGTACTTCGCCGGTACAACTGTAGAGACGACCACAGAGGAGGTGGGCGCGTAGGATGCCCAAGTCATACGTGGTCGAGGCTCTGAGGAAGGCGCAGCTGCTCGATTTGCTCTCTAAGGGCACAAGGCTCGACGGCAGGGGCCTGAACGAGGTCAGGAAGATCGAGATTCAGACGGGCCTCATAGAGAAGGCCAACGGCTCGGCGATGGTCAGCCTTGGCAAGACCCAGGTGATAGCAGGGGTCATGGTGGACAAGGGTACGCCGTTCCCCGACACCCCGGACAAGGGGCTGCTCGTCGTCGGGGCGGAGGTGCTCCCGCTGGCGGCCTCCTACGTCGAGGCTGGCCCTCCAGACGAGAAGGCCATCGAGCTGGCAAGGGTGGTCGACAGGGGCATCAGAGAGTCCGAGATGATAGACGTCGGCAGCCTGGTGATCAAGGAGGGTAAGTTCGTCTATGCGGTCTTCGTCGACGTCAACGTCCTCAACGTGGATGGGAACCTCTTCGACGCGACGAACTACGCCGTTGTCTCGGCCCTGCTCACGGCCCGGATGCCGAAGTTCGAGCTGGACGGAGACACCGTCAAGAACACAGGCGAGAAGATGCCTCTCCCCGTGAGGAAGATCCCCGTCTCGCTGACCATGGCGAGCATAAGCAACACGCTGGTCGCGGACCCGACCTCCGAAGAGGAGGGTGTGATGGACGCGAGGATAACCCTGACCACCGACGACGAGGGCTACATATGCGCCGGCCAGAAGGGCGAACCGGGCTCGCTCACGCAGGAGCAGATACTCACCGCCGCCGAGTGGTCCCTCTCAAGAGGAAAGGAGATCAGGGCGGCAATCAAGGAGGCCACGAAGCGTGCCTAGGTCCAAGTCAATTAGGGGCCTCGGTGCCAAGTACGGTGGCACCGTAAGGAAGCGCTACTCCAACGTTCACCGTCTCCTGAAGGCCAAGAAGGCGTGCCCGTCCTGCGCCAGCCTGAAGCTCAAGAGGGTCTCCTCGGGGATCTGGACCTGCGGCAGCTGCGGGTTCACGGTCGCCGGGGGAGCCTACGATGTCTCGCAAACAAGGACCGGCTAGCCCCCTCAAGAAGATCAGGCTGAAGGTAACTCTGGAGGGAGACGCCCACTCCATGACCCGTGCGGGCAAGGCGCTCAAGGGATCGGTGCTCCGAGAGGGCAGACTTGTGAGCGACTGGCAGACCTCAGACCCGGCCGAGGCCATCCTGCAGATGAGACAACTCGGAGACGCCGTCAGATCAGCCCCGAAAGACTTTAAGTAGTCTCGGGGACTCGACGTCGATAGTTTGAGTCAAGAGATACCGCCCTGGCTAAGGGAGCAGCTCACGAGGCTCGACAACCTGCAGCAGAACCTCCAGTCCGTTGCGATGCAGAGGCAGCAGGTCGACGCGGAGCTCGGTGACGCTGAGAAGACCCTGGAAGAGCTCAAGAAAGCCCCCGAGGATGAGCAGATCTACAAGTATGTCGGCAGCCTCCTGGTCAGGGTGACCAAGGAGTCGATAACAAAGGAACTCGAGGAGAAGAAGGACATCTCCAACACGCGCACACTGGTTCTCAACAAGCAGGAGACACGGCTCAAGGAGAACATCAAGGAGCTCCAGACAAAGATTGATGACATGCTCAAGAGCCGCACCCAAGGTTCGTCACAGAGCTCGTCCCAAGGCTCCTAGGGCGCACGGAAGCCGAACCGCGCCCCTGCCTTCGGCGGGACGCCATCCGCTGGGCGCCACCCGGTGAGAGAATGCCCCTGGTCTTGCCCCCGGCAGAGAGCGTCAAGAAGATCGCCATCCTCTGTCACCGGCACGCGGACGCGGACACTTACCTCTCGGCCTACGCTCTCTCCTTCATGATGGAGAAGCTCCTGCCCGCGGCGGAGGTCTCGATAATCGTGCCCGACGGCATGAGCGCGCTGACGCAGAGGCTCGCCGATTCGTTCCCGTACAAGAGCCGAGAAGAGAACCTCGACTACGACCTGCTAGTCGCCGTGGACATCGGGCACATGGAGCTGCTGAAGGACTGGAGCGATAAGCTCAGGACCAGCCGCGGGACAAAGGTCCTGGTGGACCACCACCCGATGCAGGAGGGGACGCCCTACGACCAGCTCGTGGTCGACACGTCGGCCTCCTCGGCGGCCGAGATAGTCCACCGGCTCTTCAAGGAGGCCGGCGTCGAGCCGGACGCCAAGGTCTCCCAGGCCCTCCTGATCGCGGTACTCTTCGATTCCCAGCACCTGTCGATCGCCGGGGTCAGCACACTCAGGGCCGTGGTCGACCTCATCGAGCACGGTGCCGATCTCGACGAGGCCAGGATGATCCTGAGGTCACCGCCCGACTACGGGGAGGTGATAGCGAGGCTCAAGGCGGCCAAGAGGTCCCGCATCTACCGCTCTGCGGGATGGGTGATTCTCATAAGCACCGTCGGTTCCTTCCAGGCGAACGTCGCAAGGGCCTTCACCCATCTTGGGGCCGACGTGGCGCTGGTCGTCGGTGACTTCGATGGGGAGCTGCGGGGGAGCCTGCGTGCCAACGCCCGATTCAGCACGGAGACAAAGATCCACCTCGGCGTCGACGTGGCCGAGGCCCTCTCCAAAGGCAGAGGCTACGGAGGAGGGCATCCGACGGCCGCCTCCTTCACCTGTACGGCCGGAGAGGAGGAAGTGATCAAGGACTTCCTCGCGCTGATCGGCGGTCTCCTGCACGAGCCGGCCACTGAGGTAAAGTGACGCAGAGGGCTCGGCCCACAGCGCTGCGATGCGAATGCGGCAACCACCGAATGCTTTGTAACCTCTCCCTGAGGTGCTCCAAAGGGTTATCTTGGGTCTGCACGCCACTTGCGCGCCGCCCCAAGACTAGTCTGGCCCAGTGATTGAATTGACCACCCTGCTCCGCACAGAGAACCTCTCGTTCCGCTACACCGACACGGAGAGGTGGGCGGTGGACAAGTTCAGCATGGAGATCGAGGAAGGCACCATCACCGTCCTCGCGGGGCAGAGCGGGTGCGGCAAGTCCACGCTCCTCAGGTGCATCAACGGGCTCATCCCCCACATGTACGCCGGCGAGTACCTGGGCGAGGTAACCCTTGACGGAGCCGCTGTCGACAAGACGTCGATGGGAGACCTCGCCCAGAAGGTCGGCCTCCTCTTCCAGAACCCGGAGAACCAGATATTCATGTTCTCCGTGGAGAGGGACATAGCCTTCGGGCTGGAGAACCTGGGACTCCGCCGGGATGAGATCAGGAAGCGGGTGGACGAGGTCATGCGCCTCCTCGGGATAGAACCTCTCGCTCTCCGCGCGCCCCACGAGCTGTCGGACGGGCAGAAGCAGAGGGTGGCCCTCGCGGGGGTGATCGCAATGAGGCCCAGACTGATCATCCTCGACGAGCCCACGTCCCTGCTGGACCCTCAGACAGCCTCGGAGCTCGTGGGACTCGTGCGCAGCCTGAACAGGGACCTCGGGATCACCTTCATCATAGTCGAACATAGGCTCGAGCTGCTCACGCCCATTGCCGACCGGATTGTCGTCATGGACAGGGGTCGAAAGGTGATGGAGGGTCGCCCTGCGGACGTCCTCACCGACCCGCAGGCCGTGAGCTACGGGATAGCCGTCCCGCCCGTCTCGATGCTCTACACCGACCTCATGAGGGACGGGATGCGTCTGGGGAGGGTCCCGTCCACCCCGCGCGAACTCGCCGAGGAGGTGAACGGGCTGTGAGCCTCATCCAGCTCAGGAACGTGACCTTCGTGCACCAGACCGGCGTCGCGGCCCTGAGCGACGTCAGCGTCGCCGTTGAGAAGGACGAGCTCGTGGGCATCGTGGGAGAGAACGGCGCGGGGAAGACCACGCTCGTGAAGCACATCAACGGCCTTCTCAAGCCGACGACGGGCTCGGTGACCGTCGACGGGAAGGACACCAGGGATGTCAGCACGGCCCAGCTCGCACGCAACGTCGGGATCGCGTTCCAGAACCCCGACCACCAGCTGTTCTCTGACAGCGTGGAGCACGAGATAACCTTCGCCATGAAGAACTTCGGCTTCGACTCGGCGCTGATCGAGAATCGGCTCGACTGGGCGCTCGGCTTCTTCGGGCTGGAGGAATATCGGAAGTCATCGCCGCTCATACTGAGCGGGGGAGAGAAGAAGCGCCTGACCCTGGCCTCCATCCTCGCCTGGGACCCCAACGTGGTGGTGCTCGACGAGCCCACGGTCGGCCAGGACGCCATCCAGAAGGAGAAGCTGGCGGAGATCATCAGGATGCTGCACTCCACCGGGAAGACCATAATCATAGTCTCCCACGACGTCGAGTTCCTCTGGACCCTGCAGCCCAGGCTCCTGGTGATGCACCAGGGCAGGGTCGTGGGCGACGGGCCCTGCGCGACGCTGATGCAAGACAGGCAACTCCTTGGGGGCGCAAGGGTCTCCCAGCCCCAACTGGTCCAACTCTACGACGAGCTCAGCGCCAGGCCCGAGGGGCCCTTCCTGGATGTCTCAGCGGCCAGGAGCTGGATATCGAGGGGGAGGGGCTAGAGTGTACTGGATCTCCGGCGGGTTCCTCTTCCGCAGGGTCATCTCTCCTTTCCACAAGCTCGACCCTCGCATCAAGCTCACGGTCGCCATCGAGTTCTTCGTCCTTTCGCTGGCCTCCACATCGATTGTCGCAATCGGCACGGTCCTGCTCTCGGTCCTCGTGGTCGCAGTCTTCGCCAGGTCGCTCAAGAGGATAGGGAGGACCATGGCCTTCTCCCTCCTCTTCGCCTGCTTCATCTTCGCCATCAACCTCGTCTTCGGGCTCGGGGTCCTGAAGTCGACAACCTACGCCCTGCGCTTCTTGGCGATAATCAGCTCGACGAGCGTCTTCTTCGTGACCACGTCGCCCGATGAGCTGGAGCAGATCATGAAGTGGATGAAGGTCCCCCGCGACGTGGTCTTCGCCTTCGTCACGGCGGTCAGGTTCATCCCCGTGGTGATGCTCGACACGTTCCAGATTATGGACGCCCAGAAGTCCAGGGGGCTGGAGCTCGAGAAGGGCAACCTGGTGACGCGCGTCCGCAACATGGTGCCGATACTCATCCCGCTGGTCGTCAACTCCGTCATAAGGAGCGGCGAAATGGCGGAGGCCATGGAGTCCCGGGGGTACGGTTCGACCCCGCGCCCGACTTCCCTCTACAGGATGAAGCTGAAGTGGTATGACTGGACGGTCTTCATAGTCAGCGTCGCGCTCTTCGTGGTAGCACTGTATATCTACCACTTCTTCCATTTTCCGTTCTGATGATTCCCCCACGGGTGGTCGTGGACGAGAGGGAGAGGAGCAGCGGGGTGCCTGACCTGCTCTCCAAACTCAACGTCAGGGTCTACTTCAGCCGGCTGGCGGTCGCCGACTACGCCATAAGCCCGGAGATTGCAGTCGAGAGGAAGTCGCTCCCGGACTTCGTCTCGTCGGTCTACGATGGAAGGCTGTTCGTCCAGGCCGCGGCGATTTCGGGCTCCTACAGGAAGCCGTACCTGGTCGTCGAGGGCGACATCAAGGAGCTGGCAGGACTGACCAAGAACATCAACTCCTACTACGGGGCCGTGGCCTCGGTGACACTGGCCTACGACCTCAGGGTCATCCACACGGCCGACCCCGCGCAGACGGCATCGGCCATCGCCGCGCTGTCCAGGCAGAGCCGCGCCAGGCCCGTTCCCATGGGTCTGGTGGCCGCGTCCTCGAAGCCCAAGGGCGAGGCCCAGCAGCAACTCTATCTTGTCTCCTCGCTCCCCGGAGTGGGGATGAAGCTCGCCAGGAGGATGCTCCTGAGGTACGGCACGGCCCGGAGGATAATGGGGCTCACCGAGTCCCAGCTGGCCATGGTCCAGGGACTGGGCGGCAGGAGGGCCACGAAGATTGCCCACATGCTCGACGCAACCTTCTCGGCGCAGAATGACGGCCCGTCGAAGCAGGGGAGACTGGAATGAAGTCCATCGCCATCATAGGGGGAACGGGGGGTCTCGGTCTTGGGTTGGCGGCAAGGCTCGCCGGGTCCCACCAGGTGACCATAGGCTCGCGGGACCCGTCCCGGGCCGCCAAGGCCGCGTCCAAGGCCTCCGAGCTCTCGGGGGCCAAGGTGCTCGGTGAGACCAACGCCCTGGCTGCTCGCGGCTCGGATGTGTGCATCCTCACCATCCCGAACCTGCCCTCCGACGAGATGCTCGTTTCGCTGAAGCCAGACCTGGCCGGGAAGCTGGTGATCTCCCCCATCGTGCCGATGGAGGTCCGTGACGGCTTCTTTCGGCAGTCGCTGGAGTCGGGGTCCGCCGCCGAGCGGGTCGCGTCGGTCCTGGGGACGAGGGTGGCCGGTGCCTTCTATACCGTGTCCGCCGTGCGGCTGCTCAGGGTACACAGAGTGCTGGACTGGGATGTGCCGGTGACTGCGGAGACGAAGGAGGTCTACGCGGAGACGGCCGAGATCGTCTCGAGCGTGCCCGGCCTACGCCCTCTGTACGCGGGACCGCTGAGCAACTCCAGGATGCTCGAGGGAATCACGCCGCTGCTCCTCAACATCGGGCGGCTCAACGGGATCAAGTCCCCCTCGATCAAGGTCGTCTGACCCCCTGCTAGTCGCGGGGCGGGGGTCTTCCCAGTCCGGAGTACATTATGGGGTGGTAGTCCCTAAACTCCCAGTAGTCCCTGAAGTCTCCTATCGCCCGCGCCTCCTTCACCTCCGCCAGCAGGAGGTCATGGTCGCCGAACCTTTGCAGCCCTGAGAGCGTGCAGGTGAGGTAGGCGGATGACTCCCTGACCACAGGGACCTCGGGCGAGCCTCTCAGCCTGTAGTGCAGGCCGATGTCCCGGAGTTTATCCGCCGTCCTTGCGCCAGACGCTGTCCCCAGCGCCTCGACGGCCTCCCTGTATCTCCTATCGAACCAAGAGACTGAAAGGGACTTCGCCTTGAGTGCGGTCCCGTAGGTGGCGTGGGAAGGAGAGGATGCTATGCCGACAAGAGGGGGGTCGTTCGATAGCGAGATGACCGAGACAGCGGGCATCGCCGAGATCTTGCCACGGAAGGAGGCCGCGACCACGACAGGGACGGCGGGATAGAGGAGGCGGTAGACCTTCGAAGCTGGGACCCTTTTCATGCACAGCGGACGTCGTTCTGCTCCTTAATTCTTTGTTGGCGGGATGACATAGCCGGACCGCCTCGCATCCCCGGTGATCATCCAGGCGAGCGCGAAGAACCCCAGGGAGATGAGAAACAGCAGGCCCTCGAAGGCCCAGAGCGGGACCTGTTGTGCAAACGGGACCAGCGCGTCGACCAGGCCCATGGGCAGCGCGACGGCGAGGTAGGTCCTCCTTCGCATCCAGACGGCGAGGACGCAGAGGTAGCCCCAGGCGAAGTGGGCCAGAAGGGAAGAGATCCTCTCCAGGACCCCGAGAGCCATCGGGAACGCCAGCTGCTGGGGAGGATAGAAGAGCGAGGGGCTGGAGTTGACCAGTGTCTGGTACACCGACGCAGGGATCAGACCCTCTGCGATCATGAGATAGACCGCGGCCAGTTCGAACAGGGTCAGCGCCCCGATGAGGATCCCGTTCTCCCAGAACGCCAGGGACACCCCGTAGGCCTCCGCATCGGCACCCTCCATCCGCTTCCTGGATATGGCGTATCTTGCTACGAGATAGGCCAGGCCCACCTCGAAGACCGAGGTCTGCGCGCCAAGGTAGAGGCCATTCTGCCAGCTCGCACTTCCGAAGGCCGAGATGACGGCGCCCGCAGTGAACGCCTGCACGACCTCCTTCAGGGCGATCGCTCCCGCGTATGCGCCCAACGCGAAGACCAGCACGATGACCTTGAACCTCCTCCTGAGCCTCCAGTAGGCCACCAGACCCGCGCTGATGGCGACGTAGGCCATCGGCTCGATGAGGAGGACGGGGTCTATGTTCTCCATCGAACCGAAAGGGCGCCGGAGGACGGATTAATTGTTGCCGCGACCGTCGATTGCACGGAATCTGAAGCGGTCGATTCTGCGAAACCTCCCGGACAGCGAACGCCGGGGGACCGGGCAAGGGAATCCAGTCAGTCGCCGGCGAGAACCTATTATAGGATGGGGCGCCCCCTCTTGGCGGGTTTAGATCAGCAGAATGCCGCGAGCGTTCGTCATGATAAACGTCAAGGTGGGCACCGACAAGGAGGTTGTCAACGCGCTCAGGACCTTCAAGTACGTGGAGAAGGTCTACGAGGTCTACGGGGTCTACGACATAGTCGCCGAGATAAACGCCAGCAGCATGGAGGAGCTCAAGGTGACGGTGAACTCCGACATGCGCAAGCTCAACAACGTGCTGGCTACCAACACTATCATCGTCACAGCGGAACCCAAACCTTCCCCGGGCTAGGTTGGCTAGAAGGGCTCCGGGGCCGCTCCGCGGTCAGTTGCTCGGCTGGTCCGCGCCCAGTCTGTCCAGAATCCGAAGGGCAGTGAGCGTGATCATCTTGCTGGGCTTCCCAGCAGGTTCGAGCGCGAAGCGAACAGGAGGGTGTCTGGTACGCCATTCGGACGCGCTCCTCCCAAGGTCTGGATGGACGGCGTCCAGGTTCCATCTTCCGTCTGCCCTCCTCTTCTTCTTCAGGGCCGAGACTGCGTGGCCAAGCCGCCTGTCGTTCCCATATCCCAGCGCCGTCATGAAGTCGAGACCCACGAGAAGGTCGTAGTAGTAGTGGACGGGGTAGTGGAAGCGGTACCACGGCTCGTAGTGCCCGCCCTGCCGGTGGAGCTCTCGCTCAAGGTAGAACTCGGCGCCCTTCCCCACTGCCAGTTTGAGGCTCTTCGTCCACCGCTGCCGAGGGTAGGCTGCGAACGCGCTCATCGCTTCCCATGAGTCAAGGTTCCTTCCTCCGCCGAAGCACGACCAGCCTCCCTTCTCCGCCTGATTCTTCACGAGCCAGTCGAGCGCGCCCTCCATGCGGGGATCGTCGAGGTATCCGAACTTCAGAAGGGCCCGCGCGGCGTTGCCGGTTATGCAAAGGTGGCCCGAGTCGCCGTCGTCCGTGCCGAATCCACCATCGCGCTTCGCCAGTCGCTCCATCCAGAGCTCGCATGCAGTCGCGACTCTCGGCTCGGCCCTCGTGAGTCCGAGGTCAGAGAGGATGAGCAGCATCCAGTTTGTGGAAGTGTACTTGGGCCTGTAGAGGCTCTCCCCCGTGACCCACCAGCCGCGAGGATTCTGCCGGGCGAGAATCTCGGCGGCCCATCCCTTCTCGGGTATCTTCTCCCTGGCCGACGCGACCTCGGGATCGTCTTCGGTCCTTCCCAGAAGGCCGGCCATCGCAAGACATCTTGCGGCAGGCTGGTTCTCCTCCAGCAGCCACTTGATGACCTTGTCCGACCCCGCAGCTTTCTCACAGGCCTGCCATGCCGTTCCGGCACAATAGGTTTTCGGACCGTGCGGCCGCGGTCGACGGCTGTGACTCGGGGGAGAGAAGGGTTGCCGTTCCCATCACGCATAAATGCTTGGCCCGTGATATAGTCGAACGTTGCCGGCCTGCCCAAACTGCAAAGCCGCAGTCGCCACACCAGAGAGGGTCTACAAGGTCGTCGTGGAACCGGAGCAGGGCGAACGCGGTGTGGTCAAGAGGGACGTCGGGATGTACAGGTGCCCTCGGTGTGACACCACCTTTCCCAGGGTGTTGGGGCGCGTCCACTACCTCCTTGTTCCAGAGACTGAGTTCAACCAGCTCAAGAAGGAGGGAGCGGAGAACAAGGCAAAGGTGGGCGAGCTGGAGTCCACCATTGATGCCCTCAGGAAGGAGAAGCTCGAGCACGAGGAGCTGCTAACCAGGCAGCTCCGTGACAAGGTGATATCCAGCCTTGAGTCAGAGCTGGGGCAACTGGAGCGGCACGTGAAGCACCTCCGTTCTGAGCGTGACCGCCTAAAGAAAGAGGTCGGAGCCGCCTAGGCTGTCAGCTACGGGTTGCCTTCGATGGAGGCGATCTGCCCTTCCAGGTCGGCCTTCTCAGTCTTCAGCATGTCTACGGTGGCCTGGAGAGCCGCCCCCTTCTTCTCTAGGTCGATGAGAGTGCGCTTCTGCCTCAGTGCCTCAACCTCCTGTAACAGGGAGGCTCTCTCGCTCTCAAGTCTCTCCAGCCTCTCTTCGAGTTCGCTCTTCTTCGTCTGAAATTCGTGGTCGTCGGATACCATTTTGGGCGCCGCAATGGTGAGCGCATGACAAGTTATTCAACGTTTGGCGCGTCGCGGGGGCGCTCCGGACCCAGAGTCACAGGCCGTCCTCATCCAGACAGTAGCATTCTGCTACCAAGTATAAATGGGGGAGCGCCCCACCTCCCTACATGGCCTTCCAGCCCCTCAACGGATTGGTTCGGGGCTTGCACCACATCACACTGGTCACGTCGAACCAGGAGGTCAACCGCAGGTTCTACACCGAGGTGCTGGGTCTTCGCAGGGTCAAGCTTTCGGTGAACCAGGACGACATATTCCACCGGCACCTCTTCTACGCCGACGAGAAGGGCACAACGGGTTCCGCGATAACGTTCTTCGAATGGCCTGAACTCCCCCCGGGGACCGCGGGCCTGGGTTCCCCGCACCACCTGGCCTACAGGGTGCCTCGCTTGGACGCGTTGCCTGCCTGGGTCTCCTGGCTCCGCGCCGCTGGCCTTCACGTGACTGGCCCCCTGCTACGAGACGCCAGGGTCTCCATCTACCTGAGGGACCCGGACGGGGTCCGCATCGAGATAGCCGCACCCAACGACGAGAAGCTCACCCAAGCCGATGTGACGGAGCTCGGGCTGAGGGACCCGGCGGTCACGGCGATCACCGAGAACATGCGCCTCGCGACCTTCGACCACGCCAGCCCGATCACTTCCGACCCGGCGCTGACCGTCAGGTTCTTCCAGAAGTTCGTGGGCCTGGACAGCGCCTTCTCGATTCCAGACCCCGACCAGGGGGACGCCGCAATACTGGCCATCGGGAGTCCGGAGAGGCCCGACTTCCTCCGCTACCTGGCCTACAGATGGGCCCGCGAAGGTCGCGTTGGCCGAGGCAGCGTCCACCACATAGCGATGGCGGTGGAGGACGACGAGGACCAGCTCAAGATCATGCGCCATCTCGACGACGTCGGGATTGGAAACTCGGGCATAGTCGACAGGCTCTGGTTCCACTCCCTCTACTTCAGGGACCCTGACGGGAACCTTCTGGAGGTTGCGACGAAAGGGCCGGGATACACCGCCGACGAGTCGCCCGGAGCCCTCGGCTCGCGCCTAGTGCTCCCGGACTGGATTGAGCCAAGGAGGATGGAGATAGAGGCCTTCCTCCGGAAGACCGACGCGGCCGACGCTGTCGGATGGCCGCCCGTCTACCCGCCCACGCCCGGGAAGCCGGAAGCCTTAACGCAAGCGGGCTGAGCAGGAGGATCAGGTTGTCCAGCCCGGAGTCCGGCTCAACTGGGTTCGTCCATCGGTTCGTGCCGTCACAGAACGGCACCCCCGTGACGCTCCTGCTCCTCCATGGCACCGGCGGCAACGAGAACGACCTGCTGGACCTCGGCGGCAGGCTCCTTCCGGGGGCCGCACTTCTCAGCCCCCGCGGGAAGGTCCTTGAGAACGGCATGCCACGGTTCTTCCGCCGCGTCGCCGAGGGGGAGTTCGACATCAACGACCTAGTGAACCGCACCGAAGAACTCGCAGAGTTTGTCAAGAAGGCGTCCGCAAAGAAGGGCTTCGGGAAGACCGTGGTCGCCGTGGGATACTCGAACGGCGCAAACATCGCGGCGAGCCTGCTCCTGCTACGGCCGGACCTGCTCGCAGGTGCCATCCTCTTCAGGCCGATGGTGCCATTCACCATGGAGTCCGTCCCGGACCTCTCGCACGTCAGGGTCCTTATCGAGGCGGGGTCGAATGACATCATCGTCCCCAGGGACCAGCCGGAAGCTTTGGCAGAGCTCTTCCGACGCTGCAGGGCGGAGGTCGCCCTCCAATGGCAGGAAGCTGGTCACCAGCTCACCGAGGCAGACGTCCAGGTTGCGAGCAGGTGGCTGACGGAATTCTCACTGCCGGCCTCGACCTGAGCTGCCCGCTCCCCACCGTCGGCCTTGGGATGGGGACCCTGGGATTCCCCTCTCTTCAAGCTCCCAGGAATTACATCGCCAGCGGCGCAGTCGCAACACGGGGAAATGCTTGGGTCGCTGGAAGCGGCCAGTTTCGGAAAGCCTGACGAGACCGCAACCGACAGCTAGCCTCCCTCGGGACGCTCGAAACGGTCCGTCAGCTGCTGCGGGGTTCGTTCGAAAAGCGGATGGCGGGTATTTATAGAACGGCGAACCTTGCCGAGACGAACCGTCCCTGATGAACCTTGCCGCGACCGACCAAGGGCCCCTGACCAAGAGGTCTCGCACAATGGAGAACGCCGCATGGGCCGTGGCAGTCGTCCTGGTCGCCCTCCTTGCGGTCTACGCCTTCGGCGGGCTCGGGTTCTCTACGGGGTCTTCCGGCACCCGGACGACGAGCACGACCTACGACACAGCAGCGTCATCCGTGGTCATCGCCGCGGCGCAGCAGTACCCCAACGGATACAACGCCACCTCGCTTGGTCCCCTTGCCCCGGACTATCCAGGGGCGCAGAGCGCAGCCTATGCGGTCCTCTACCAGAGCGAGTCATCCGCCAACATCACCGTGATAGTCTTCGACTCGACCAATTCCAGCGAGTCCTACTACGGGCTCTTCTTGTCCAACGTCAAGGGTCTGGCTGGGTACACGGAGATCACCGGCGTGCTAAGTGGGTACCAGAAGTACGGCGCATGCTATGCCTACGGAGAGGACGTCGACGGGATAGCGGTGGCAAACGGGATTTGCACCGACGGAAACGTCTTCCTGCAGGCCCATCTCTCGTCCACAGAACCGCTCTCCGAGCTCGAGGGTGACCTTTCCAGCTTGATCGGTGCAATGTACCAGAGCGTCGGGTGACCGCCGTTCCTCGTCGTCGCCTAGTGGTTCCGGCAGCGAAGTGCTCTTTGGATGACCTGGTCACGGACCGCGAATCGCGCCCATGCTGCGCTCCTCTTCGCCCTCGGGCCCGCCTACGAGCACGTCCGTCTCTCCCCACTTTCCGCTCTCTGTCGCGCCAGCCATGGTGTCCCTGTTGCAGCAGCCGACCCTGGCGACCCTCGCAAGGTGCGTCCGTACACAGGAGAAGCCTGATTCAGTAGAGTGGCGAGAACCTTCAAGCAGGTGCGCGAACCTAGCAGCCTGATAATTGCAGTTGGTTTGATTTGATACCGCCTCGTTAACTATGCACACAGGAGAACCCATGATTGGAGCTAGTGCGCGTTGAAGATAGGGTCGGCGCTCCCCCGATTGCTTGACAGGAAGTACCCCACGGTAAAGCCATCCTATCCGCTCCTTACGGTCCTGTACCTGCTCAGGATTCAGGACGTCCCCGCGGTGCCCATCAATGAAGACGGGTTCAGCAGGCGCGCGGTCTTCGGATTCTCGATTCTGCCACAGCTCGTGGAACTGACCCCGAAGAACTTCGACAAGTACCTCGAAGGGCCCTGTGAGAGCGCATCGGTGGAGCTGGGATGCTTCGGCATGAACGAGGACCTCGAAACGCTACTCGAGGGTTTCAAGAAGACGAAGATGGGCGTCTGCCTGGTCTCCGGCAAGGTGAAAGGTGAGACTCGCATCAGCCTGGTCAGCCTGGTCGACCTCCTGAGACTCTACAAGACGAAGCAACTGCAATCTGACATGGTCGTCGCCGACGTCGCGAGTCCGATCCTTGGCATGCCGGGGAGGAGTTCGATCCGCGAGGCGCTTGGGGCCATGTTCAGGTTGAAGCAGAGGAGAGTCTTCATCTCGGGGGAGCAGATGTACATCTCCGACCGCAGCATCATCGAGAAGTTCCTCAGTCCTGCTTCCCTCGTCCGCGACCGCGACGAACCGAATGTCGGAGTGCTCGACGCGCGTATAGACGGGCTGAAGAAGATCGCACCCATAGAGGTGACGGCGAAGGCCAGTCTACACTTGGCCGCGCTGCACCTAAGGAGCGAGTGGGGGCCCTGCCTGAAGATCGTCGGGAGGGAAGTGGTCGTCACGCCCTGGGATCTCATCATGAAGCCCTGGGAGGCCGGAAGGCTCGCCATCAGTGCGAAGCCCAAGGGCTAGCAACAACCCGACTACCAAGTCATACGTCGGTCGGCTCTCGCTGAAGGATGGCCTCTCTTCCTTGTCGTTGGCCTCCCGCTCGCGTTTCCTGCCGCGTCAATCGATTAATAACACGTAGCTTCCATGCACGGGGGTGGCCGTCTAGTAGGATTGCCCGCCGCCAAACATCAGGTCCGCGCTGGAAACGAGCGCCATGAGTGAGCGCCCGAGTTACCTAGAACTACTACGCAACCGCTCTTTCGGCTCACTGTGGGCCGCGCAGCTGGTGTCCCAGTCCGGAGACTACATATTCGACGTCGCCCTTCTCTGGCTCGTCCTGGTGACGACGGGCTCGACCCTGCTGGTGGGTCTCACCCAGGCGGTGGTCGTCCTGCCCCAGGTCCTCGCCGGGCCTATCGCAGGAGTCTACGCCGACAGACTGAACAGGCGCAACATCATGATTGCCAGCAACGTCGTTCAGGGGCTGCTGACGGCTGTTCTTTCCATTATGTATCTTGAGGGCGTGCTCAGGTTTCCCTACCTCCTGCTCCTGGTCCTGCTCCTCTTCACCGCTGCCCAGTTCATGCGCGCCTCGGTGAACGCCATCCTGCCCAGAGTGGTGGGCAAGGGGAACCTGGGTGCCGCGAACGGCCTCCTCTCCCTGACGTCCTCCGCAAACCAGCTGGTCGGCTACGCCCTGGGAGGCGTCGTCATCGCCACGGTTGGAACGGCGGGCTCGATATCCTATGACAGCTTCACCTTCTTCTTCGCCGCCGCCGCGCTGACCTTCGTGGCTCGCTCCTTCGGACAGGTGGGGGAAGGTGTCTCAGCGACCCCGGCAGCCCCCGCGGAGAGTTTCTGGAAGAGCTTCAGGGAAGGTCTGGCGTTCGTAAGGAGCAGCCGCGTCTTCCTCGAGCTGATAGTCTTCGGGCTTATTGCGAACTTCTTCTCGGTGGGCAGCACCGCCATACTGGCGCCCTACGTCAGGACTCAGCTTCACGGGGACTCGGTCACCTACGGTCTTTCGCTTGCGTCCGTGGCACTTGGAGCGATAATCGGTTCAGGGGTAATTGGCAAGGTGAACTTCAGGGCCTACGTGGGGAGGTTGCTCATGATTGGGATCATGGGCTTCGGGGTGCTGATAGCAATGCTTGGGTTGGTGTCGTCGATACCCCTGGCGCTTGTGGTCTTCTTCTTCATCGGCGTGGTCTTGGGCACGGTCAACCCGCCGATCATCGCGCTGATGCAGACCAAGGTACCCAACGAGCTCTTGGGCCGGGCCATGACCGTCGGGATGTCTCTCTTGGCCTCTGCGCAACCCATAGCGGCGCTCACGTTCGGAGGGCTTGCGGGGGTAGTCTCCTTGGGCTCGCTCTTCCTGGGGGCGGGCGCGTCAATGTTCGTGGTCTCGGTGGCACTCTATCTTCCGTTCTCCGAGCTTAGGCGCGCCAGCTACTAGGCGTCACATGCGCTCCGAAACATGGAGCGCAGAGAGCCGACCGCGTGAGATTGGCAGCGCGGTCCCGTCTGGGAGGACTAGGCGAGGCCCTTGTTGGAAAGTCGCAGCCGAGCCGCCATCTCCTTCATCAGGTTGATGGCGATGTCTGGGTTGCTCTTTATCATCCCGATGAACGCCCAGGCGCTTATGCCGAGGCACTTGGTCTCCGTCACGGCCTCCACGGTGGCCGACCTCGGCTGCGCGTCGAAGAGCGACATCTCGCCGAAGAAGTCGCCGGCCTTCAGCTCGGCGAGCGTCTTCCTGCCCTCCCGGACCCGCACTTGACCTACCAGCACCAAGAAGAAGCCCACTCCCACCGCCCCTTCGTCCACAATGTGCTGACCGGGGGTGAAGGACAGTTCCTTCCCTCCAGCCGCTATGGTCCTCAGCTGCTTCGTGTTCAAGGAGGAGAAAAGTGGGACCTTCTGCAGAAGGCTGACCTGTTCACGCGACTCTTTCGTCAATCCTCTTATCGGCGACGCTCTGCGAATTTATCCCTTTCCCTGACCCGTCCTCTCTGCGCCGTAGAGGAGTGTGCCAGGGCCGGCGTTGCAGCCGACCGACAGCTCGAAGGCTGCCGCACGCGGGCGGGAACGCGTTCCGTCCCGGCGGCTGGACGCTGCCCTGCGCCTGCCCTTCCTCGACTAGCGGGTCATCTGTCTTCTGAAGACCGGAAGGGCAATGGCGGTCATGACGACCCCGAAGGCAATCAGGATGACCAGGTCCGTTCCTATGTCACCGACAGACGCTCCCAGCACCATCACCTTCCTCAGGGCGTCCGACGCGTATGTCAGCGGGAGGAACTTGGAGACGTCCTGCATGTACCACGGCATCTGCTGTATCGGGAAGAAGACGCCGCTGAGGAACATCATCGGGAACATCAGCGTCGTGATGAGCATCGTCGCCGTCTGCTGGTCCTTGGCGAAGGATGTTATCACGATGCCCAGGCCCACGAAGCTGAAGACGCCCAGCAGGAGCAGCGCGAAGACCAGGATCAGGCTCCCCTGGACGACCACCCCGAAGAGCAGAATCGCCAGCACGAGTATTATGACCCCCTGGAGCATGCCTCTCGCGGTCTGACTGAGGGTCTTGCCGAGTATAATCGACAGCCTGTTGATGGGAGCCACCATCATCCCGTCCATGGTGCCGATCTCCTTCTCCTGAGATATGGCGGCGGGGAGCCCGGTCATGACGCTCATCATGACGGTCAGCGCCATTATCCCCGGGGCCACGAAGTCGAAGTAGTTCGCCGTGCCGGGTACGACCCCCTGGGTGTGGACCTTGTAGGGCTGCACGACTGCCAGGGAGTTGCTGGCGTTGACCACGGACGGGCTGAGCGACTGGACCGTCTGCTGGGCGCTCATCGTGCCTATCTCGCCGAACACGCTGGACAGGACCGACTCGATGGTCGCAGATATCTGGGGGTTGGACTCGTCGGTCATGATCACCACCGTCCCCTGCTTCCCCTCCATCAGGCTCGTCGTGAAGTTGCTTGGAATGATTATCGCAGCGTCGAGACTCCCCTGTTGTATCAGGCTCTTCGCGTCTGCCACGCTGGACGCGCTGGAGAGCTTCATCATCCCGGACCTTGTGTTGATCTGATTCAGGACGGAAAGGAACGTCTGGCTCGCGGCCGTCGAGTTGTGGAATCCTGAGTCCTGATTGACTATCGCCACAGGCACGTTGCTGACGGACGCGCCGCTGCTCGGATAGATGAAGCCGACCATGCCCAGCATGAACAGCGGCATTACCATCAGCAGCACCAGGCTGAGCCTGTTCCTCTTCAGTTCCACCAGGTCCTTCCAGGTGATTCGGAGAGTGTGAGAAAGAATTGTCTTCGCTCCCATCAATCTCGCCTACCTGATTCTCCTCTGCGGTGCCGCGAACCCTCCATGTCCGCGTCCCTGGCGCTGCATGGGTATCTTCTGGTCAGCGCTGTCCCTCACGTCATGGCCCGTCAGGTGGAGGAAGACATCTTCGAGCGTGGGCTGGATGCTCTCCATGGACTTGATCTTCCCCCCGCTTCTCCTGATGGAGTCGATCACGTTGTCAAAGGCGTCGTCGCCCTGCGCCTGGACTCTTATCGTCGTGGGGCTCTCCTGGAGGACGGAACGGACGCACCCAAGGGACTGCAGCGCCCCGAGAATCTCCGAAGAGAGATTGGGGATGTCCAGCTCCAGGACGGTCGTGCCCGCGCCCGCGATCATCTTCTTGAGGTTGGCCGAGGTGTCGAGGGCGACTATCTTGCCGTGGTCGACGATGGCTATCCGGTCGCACAGCAGGTCTGCGTCCACCATGGTGTGGGTGGTTATGATGACCGTGGTGTGACTCTCCCTGTTCGTCTTCTTCACGAACTCCCTGATCTCGACCGTCGACTGGGGGTCCAGTCCGAGGGTCGGCTCGTCAAGGAAGAGCACCTGGGGCGTGTTGAGCAGCGCCCGCACCACGTTCATCCTCTGGCGCATTCCCGTCGAGAAGGTCCCCACAAGGGAATCCCGCCACTTCGTCAGCTTGACCAGGTCCAGGAGCTCGTCGATCCTCTTGTTCAGGGTCTCCCTCGGGATGTCGAAGAGGTTTCCGAAGAACCAGAGGTTCTCCCTGGCCGTCAGCCTGTCGTACATTATCATCTTCTCCGACACGATGCCAATCAGCTTGCGCACCTCAGTGTCCTCATTCACTATGTCGTGGCCGCCTATCGTGGCCGTTCCGCTGGTGGGCTTCGCCAGCGTGGAGAGGATTCGGAGGATGGTGGTCTTTCCCGCTCCGTTGGGGCCGAGGAGACCGAATATCTCCCCCTTCTTCACGTCGAACGATATGGCGTCGACCGCCACGAAGTCTTTGTTGAAGACCTTGGTCAGGCCTTCTACCTTGATCATGGGGTCGCCTTCCTGGATGTGATCGTCCGTGACAGTCGATAGGACGCTCATGCTTCCCGTTCCTCCACTGACATGTTCATCGAGAAGTCCTCCCGCCCGTGCTCGCTTGCAGCTTCAACGCCGCTGGCCCCGTGCGCCACGCGCTGAGCGTGAAGAGGCTGAGGACGATGGTTGCCGTTCGTCTCGACTGGCAATGCGTCGCGGCCGGAATTGCGGTGCATTTAAACCATACTGACACGATACTTGTATCGATTATGCGAAGTGTATCGCACACGATACTACCAGAGGAGGCGACCAACGGGCGCGAAATCGGTTTCGGGAAGGATAGCCTGGAGGACTCGCACGCCCGCCGGGGTCACCCAAGTGCCTTCATCGGCAGACTGTGCTCGGCTGCTAGGGTTTCCTCTCGGTCTCCGACTTCACGAGGTCGATTATGCCCCTCAGATCCTTGACGTTCACCTGGACGTCCGCCCTCTTCCTGACGACCTCCTGCGCGTTGAAGGCGACCCTCACGTCCACCAGGTCGAAGAGGTCGACGTCGTTGGCCCCGTCCACGACCGCCATCTTCCTCATCCCGCTGAACATGTCTCCGAACGCCGTCCTGAGTATCTGGCCCTTGTTGGCGCTCACGAGGAGCCCGTAGCCCACCAGCTTCTCGTCGTGGAAGACGAGCTCGTTCGAGAAGACGTGGTCGAGGCCCAGCTCGTTCTTCACCCTGTTCGTAAGCAAGGAGAAGCCCCCGCTGATGCCGACCATGAGGCACCCCCTCTCCCTCAGCGCCTCGGTCGTCTCGACGGCCCCCTTCATCGTCGGCAGGGAGTTGGCGACCCGGATGCACTGCCTGTAGCTCACGCCCTTCACCAGCTCGATCCTCTTGGCGAGGCCGCGTTCCCAGCTTATCTCTCCCCTTATGCCCTTCACGGTGAGGTCGTGGACCTCCTCCTTCTTGCCCACCAAAGCGGCAAGCTCTGGCAAGAACTCACCGTCGACCAGCACCCCCTCCACATCGAAGACGACTATCATTCCGTTTGGGTCCGAGCGGCGCAAGGTTGACAGGCCCGAGCCTTCGGATTCCTATAGTTTACTCTTTCCCGGTCAAGTCCGGCTGGTGGAGCTCGCATGAATCGGCGTTGCGAGGGTGCCTTCACTGAACATTCTCGAAGTTCAGGACCCCGTCAGATATGCGCAGCAGGCGGAACTTGCCACTTCGAGTCACCCCATCGATGACCTGCTCCTCCGGCAATCGCGACCTAATGGACAGGGTCCCGCCGGCCCTCAGGACGCGGTGAGCCTCCTTCAGGACCGAGTCCACGTCGTCCCATAGTGCGTGCAGGACGCCGAAGAGGAACACTACGTCTAGCGAGCCATCTGGAATGCCAGTCTTGGCCGCATCCGCCAGGATGACCTCCACGTTTCTCACGGCTCGAAGCTGGACCTTTCGTTTCACATACTCCACGGCCGCCGGGTTGTTGTCAAGGGCGTACACTCGGCCTCTCTCGCCAACCGTCTCAGCGGCAGGAATGGTGAAGAAGCCGGGTCCGCAGCCTACCTCTAGGACCCTCTGCCCCGCCGCCAGGCCGGTCGCCCTAAGCCACTCATGGGGGTTCACGAAGACCCGATAGAGAGTATCGTGGACGAACTTGATGATCCCGAAGTGCGCCCTCTCGTAGGTCGACTTCTCATCGCTCATGCCCCTGGCGCAGAATAGCAGTCCAGATTAGGTCGCCTCATCATGAAGCCTTAAAATTCAGCAGTGTTGCTGAGCCCCTGAGATGGAATCTCACTTGGGCGAGTCCGATCTGTTCTTCGAGCTGTCAAGCGTCGACAGGCTTGCCATTCTCTCTGGGATTGAGACGCAACCCCGGCGGCTGTCGGAGGTCAGCCGGGAGCTCTCCATAACGATTCAGGAGGCCTCCAGGCAGCTTGAGCGCCTCGCGGAAGCGAAGCTCATCTCAAGGGATTCGGAATCGAGATTCGAAATAACCTCTCTCGGTAGAATAACACTCTCCCTCCTGCCTTCATTCCGGTTCATCGAAGTGCACCGAGACTTCATCCTCGGCCACGACCTGTCCGGGCTCCCCGCCCCGTTCGTCCACAGGCTGGGTGAGCTATCAGGGGGCCTCATCTTCGACCATTTGGACGAGGCCGTCGCCCAGACTGAGGAAGTCGTGACGAAGGCAAGGAAGTACGTCTGGCTGTTGTCGGACCAATCCTTGCGGCAGACCTACCCGCACGAGCACCCTGCCGGAATCGAGTTCAGGCTGATCTTCCCGAAAGAAATCAACGCTGGGGTTGTCAAGCGAGTCAGAGGCAGGATTGGCGATACTCTCCGGATGGCCCGGATGGTCTCCGTCAGAGTCAGCCTTGCCTTGAACGAAAAGACAGCGGTCGTCTGTTTTCCCGACGTTGATGGAAGGATGGACCTCACCCGAGGGTTCGCTGGGGATGAGCCTGAGTTCCACCGCTGGTGCAGCGACCTGTACGAGTTCTACTGGGGCCGAGCGCAGGAAGGCCGACCAGTCTAGTACCACCGTCCAGTTCCTGCAGACTGTGATTGCAGTCCTCACTTGTTCCCTTCTCGCCGCACTCGACAGTCGGTCATGGCGACGGGTTCGCCCCCCGTCGTTCTCTAGCCCTCCCGTCAGGTTCGTGAGCGTCCGGTCCTGCTGTGCTGGGTGTTCGTGCCTGGGCTTCGGGATGATCCGGGGCGTTCGTCTCATGTACTCGCGGTACTCGTCCCCGAACTTTTCCGTGAGCATAAGCTCCTCCTTGGGTATCTGCAGGTAGATTATCGTGATCAGGACGAGCGAGGGCAGGAGGAGGAGCCAGTTGGCCGCCAGGAGCGCCATGGCCACAATGAAGGCGAAGGACCCCAGGTAGATGGGATTCCTGACATATCGGTAGGGCCCCCGGGTCACAAGCGTCTCCTCCTTCCTCTGCAGGAACCTCGACGGGTCCAATGCGTGGACCCAGTTCTTGCCGATCGTCCGGTAGGCCCAGAGTATGAACGGGATGCCGACCGCTGTCACGCCTGCCATGACCATCCGGAACCAGTCGGGCAGTGGGATAGAGAGGGACATTATCCAGCTGGGAATAAAGATGTAGAGTATCACCCCGCCGAACCAGAAGGGAGCGAACAGGGCAAGGGCCACGACGTGCAACTCCCTCTCGTGCTTGACAGCCTGGCCGACTGGTTGTTCGCTCTTCGGCTCCCTGAGCGAGTACCTCACTCGGGTTATGTTGCCGATGAAGATGACCCAGAGGACAGTGAAGAGAACCCTGAAGAGGAGCTCGTTGGTCACGTTCACGACTCACCAGCTATTTCAATGGATATTCCTGAGCGGACGGAATCTGCGGCTTCTGAAATACTTTCGCAAGGTTGAGAGAGAAGAACAGGAATTCAAAGGACCGCGGCCGATTCAACCGAGACCTCGGGGTTCCTACTGGAGAAGGGGGTTCTTGTGCCGGCGAGACGTGCTGGATCCAGCGGCGGTGGAACGACGGCGCCCGCGGCTATGGTCTGAGGTTCGTGGTCTGGACCCGGGTCTGAAGACCGTGCCCTGGCCTATTCCGAGGGTTGAGATCTTTTCGGGCTCTCGGTGTGCTGCCTTCACTTCTTGCCTTCGAATCCTTCGAGCGCGGCCGGGAGGGTGTCGAGCACCGCCCCGATCCCGCAGACGTGCAGTGTCAGGACCACTGCGCCCAGAACCTCGTCCTGGGTCGCGCCCGCCTTCTTGGCCATCGAGGCGTGGTGCTTCACGCTTCTGAGGTTGCGGTTCGTGGTCTGGACCGCGATGCTGATCAGCTGTCTGGTCTTCGCGTCGAGCCCCTTCAGGGACCGCTGTGCGTCGATAAGCTCTATGTATTTCGAGGCCAGTTCTGGGAAGTCCTTCTCAAAGCGTTCCATCGTATATTGAACCATGGGCCAAGTTCGCTGCCACGTCTAATAAGGGTGCTGAGTAACGCAATCTCCCTACTCGTCGATTGATGTCTCTGCGAGGCCCAGTCGGCCAGTGCAGGGCATGTTTGCGGAAATCCCGGGCTCTGAATCCACTAGAGTTTCTTCTTGCAGAGGTACCAGTCCGTGCACTCGTAGCCCTCCTTCATCCTCGCCTCTGCCTCCTCCGCGGTGTTCGGCGCGGGCACAATCACAGCATCCCCCTGCTGCCAGTTGGCGGGGGTCGACACGTTGTTCTCGTCGGCCGTCTGGAGCGCGTCTATGAGCCTGATTATCTCCTTCATGTTCCTCCCCACGTTGCACGGATAGTAGATTATGGCCCTGACCACGCCGTCCGGGTCGATGACGAAGACGCACCTCACAGTCTCGGTCTTGCTCTGCCCGGGGTGAATCATGCCGTAGGCCGTGGCCACCTTCCTGTCCAGGTCGGCGATGATGGGGAAGGGTATCTTCGTGCCCGTCTTCTCCTCGATGTTCCTTATCCAGGCGATGTGCGAGGAGACGCTGTCCACGCTCAGGCCCAGCAGCTGGACTTTCCTCATCTGGAGCTGCGGGTAGATTTCGGCGAAGGCGATGAACTCGGTGGTGCAGACGGGGGTGAAGTCGGCGGGGTGAGAGAAGAGGAGCAGCCATCCGCCCCTGAAATCGGCGAGCCTGAGGGTCCCCTGCGTCGAAGAGGCCTCGAACTGCGGCGCAACATCGCCCAGCTTGGGTAAACCGGCAGTCAT
>Ga0326727_10005890_pt1 | contig 34332 bp, 29 predicted proteins | sample MB2enrmetagenome_FD_207643 | JGI IMG/M metagenome (GOLD analysis project Ga0326727, IMG submission 207643) | Lab enriched peat soil microbial communities from McLean, Ithaca, NY, United States - MB29MY | ecosystem: Environmental > Terrestrial > Soil > Wetlands > Peat | place: USA: New York...
AACCTCTCACGCAGGTTAAAAAGGTGGAGCTTGAGGAATTTATTCAGGAGTATTCCGACAAGGTAGACAAACTCAAATTTGAAAAGCAGAACTGAGATAAACTCCTGATCCGGGAAGATATAATGTCTCTATAAAAGAGGAGGACTACATGGAATACATGGAACTTCAGGCCAGTCAACGCAATGTCGAGCGTACGAGGAAACAGGTTCTGATCCTGCTCACCAAGTGCATCTCGGATATCCGGAAGACCGTCACCGCTTCGGGTCTTACGCTCAGGGATGTGGGCATCGGGGTCGAGCAGCATCAAATGTCCGGAGACTCATACATCGTCGATCTGAAGGTGCTCTTATAGTTTCTTCAAGTAGATTCCATTCCTAAATCAAAGCACTATTTTTGCGCTTTGTCATTCGCGTCTCACTTTGGGGTCACCCAATACACTGCCATTCCCGTAAAACTGCACGGCTATGATCACCCGCTGGTTCTCGTTGTTGCGAAAGAATTTGGCAAAGGAGTCAATGATACTTTTGACAAGTTTCCAGGTCAACATGAAGCTCAGAGAGACCATATGGGGAGAATCGTTGCGATATACCTCAAAACTCATGTAAATCCAGTAAAATATTTTAATGTTTTTTTATCAATTCGTTTATAAAAGCTGTGCTTCTGATATTATCGAGGTTAGGATCATTCCTGATCAGATCCCAATTATGAAATCCCTTTTCAATTGACTGTTTAAGCCAAACAATGGATTGATTCGACATATTCTGTTTTGCATAAATGCATGCAATATTATAGTATGTCTCTGCATTATCCGGTTGTATTTGCCTTATCCTAAGCAAGAGATCGACCGCCTTTGTGTATTCCTGTTGGGCAGTATAAATGAGCGCGAGTCCGTTCATTGCCGGGATCGATTTAGGTTCTAATGAAACCGCCATTTGATATTGTTTCATAGCTTCATTAAAATCCTCTTGCTGGCGATAAATATCTCCCAGTTTAATATACAATGCAGGATTATTCGGTTCTTGTTTCAGTTGTCCTCGTACCCATGATATTAGATTGTCGATGTTTTTTTGGTCATTTTGTGCAATATTAAGCTTCTGAGCCGCTATGGTATAATCTGGCATATCTTGAGTTGCATTCCGAAAGCACTCAATCGCTTTCTTTATATTGCCCTTACAATAATAAACACCCCCAAGATTATTATATACTTCAGCTTGATACGGGTTTATCTTCAATGCAGCTGAAAAATGATAGATAGCTTGAGTATAATTTCCTATCCTAAACATTATGATCCCGAGGTTGTTATGAGCGCCGGAAATATGAGGGTTTATCTTCAGAGTGTCCTTATATTGTTTTATGGCACCATCAACATCCCCTTTGTCAAAAAGAGTGACCCCGAGGTTATAGTGAGCAAGAAAGTTGTTCCTGGTGACATGAAGAGCATGTCTGTAGAGTATCTCGCTGTTTTTCCATTGTCCCACCTGTATCCAAGTTACCCACATGAGTAGGAGAAGTAAGGCTGTAGGTAATATTCTGAGTGCAAACTCTCCATATCGCCATTTGCTGATCAGATCACCAAGACCCCACACCCCTATGAGAAAAATCCCAATAAGTGGGATATACGTGTACCTGTCCGCCATCGATTGATCCCCGACTTGGACGATCCCAATCACAGGGATGAGGGTTCCAAGATACCAGAACCATCCAATTGCTAGATAAGGTAAACTCCTCACAAAGAAAAGTACAAGGGTTGTTATCATCAACAGGAGTACGGAATACGGAATCACCATATAAAGATGGAAGATAGTAGGGTATGGATAAAATACTGCCAGATTAAACGGGAAAACCATCTTCTCGAGATAGGCGGTATAGGATGATATGGCATTTAAAATCCTCAGGCTAAGATTCAACTCTTGTAAAGAGTAAATCGCCTGATCATTATGCTGTGCAAAGATAGTCATGCAACTTGCAATTACTGCGAGCGTTATGAGAGGGATCTTCTCTGTAATTAATGGTTTTATCATGGGCCACTTTATAACGGGTCCCACCATTCTTTCATTTTGTTTACTATTACTTCCTTCATCTCGAACAATTGGTTCAAGTCGATTCAAAGGCCAATAATCCAGGAGCAGCAGTACAAAAGGCAACGTCACAAGCATTGGTTTGGATAGAAGCCCAAGAATATAACAAATGATAACAATGAGATATCTTTTAATATCACAATGCCTCACATACCAATAATAACAAATCATTGTGATAAGCCAGAAGAAGGTACCTAACACATCTTTGCGTTCAGCAATCCAAGCAACAGATTCTACGTGCAGGGGATGAAGAGCAAAAAGCATTGCTATAACTGCACTTCTCCATACTGCTCCGGTCATTCTTTCAAAAACAAAAAATAATAACAAAGTATTGAATGTATGTATGATTACATTGGTAAAATGATGCATACCCGGGTTCATCCCAAAAAGTTGAACATCAAGCATATGTGAAATCCAGGTCAGCGGATGCCAGTTAGAGGCATATCCTACAGACGTAAAAGCCCATATGATACCTTTGAGGGTTATCCCTTCTCTCACCATGTTATTGTTTTTTACGTAAATGAGATCATCAAAATTGATGAAATCGAAACCTACTACCTGCCAATACACACTGAGTACGGTAACAGCTAAGAGAATGCATATGAGTAATAAATTACAAAAGGTATCGGAGGGTTTCTTTGAAGTCCAACTAGTTTTCTCAAATAAAGTAACCCTGGACATAAGTTTCTCCTAAAAAGGAAAGATCAGTTCAGCCAATATTTTGTTATTCAAGGGGGCAAATAGTAAGATTTCAATTCATCCTTACTACTGCTCCTATCTCATAACTCTCTTTAAGAGATGTATATTTTTAATTTTTTATAAATATTACGTTAAGTTACCGTGAAAAATCTATGCCGGGAAACTAGGTTTGGCATGGATTTAATTACAGTAATTGAGTGCTTAAAATGGGTGAAGCGAAGCGTAACCCATCGTGAGAAGATATAATTGGAGGCGACATTTTCCCGGGGATTACCGAAACAACGTTCTTTAAGCCGGAAATCAAAATGAACGTGATGTATACCCCTGAATTGGGCGAAGACGGTGCTTTTGCCTGTGAGAATTGAAATCAGGCCTGCGATATACCGCCTCCTCTAGCATCTGAAAAGAAAAGGCACGGGCTAAATTCTTGCCCGTGCCCGAGTGAGGGGAGGTAGACATGTATATTGCCATAGGGAATAAAGGTTTTTTCTCTAAAACTCTTATATGCGAACAGTGTGAATTTCTGATTAATAAACAAAAACGATTCGATTAAATTTAGCCTGCTTTTGAAATCGTTGTCGGTACCGGCCTGTTGCCGCTTAAATCAAAAAATCGGTTTATGAGACCCTGTTCAGCCTACTCCATCCAACTTATGTCCGCCCTGGGCTGAAGTTCGCCATCTTCGAGTAGTCAGGCTCCTTTGTGCAGTTGAAGAACCCACAGGTCCGGTAGTACATCCAGTCTTCGAACCACAGGCGCAGGAACTCACGGTCGCTGTTAAGCCTTGTCAGGATACCGGATGGCCATGGCAGAATCGGAAACAGAGGGCTTATCATCTCGGAAGGGTCTCGGAAACATTCCCAGTCACAGGCCCGGCAGGGTATGGACGAGGTGTGCCGTGACCTGTCGAGGTCCCAGTACTTGCCCAGGTTCTCGCTTCCCCGATATCCGCAGGGGAAGGTATCACCGTCTTTCGCACCGATGAAGAAGAAATCGGAACCGCCCCTGCATGGGCTGCTCGCCTCTGCAATCCCCTCGTGGTCCCGTATGAGCGAGTGCAGTGAGCAACGAGGAGAGAAGATCCTTATCCTGCCCCGATATTCGGGGATGGTGTCGAACAGAGCCCTGTAGACCTGGGCGCGCTCCGCCTTGGAGAATCGCATGAGGCCTGAAGAAGAAGTGGCCCTATAGACCGCGTTCAGCCGGGCGTCATTCTCATCAGCGATGCTCATGGGGTAGCACGCATTGGCAAGGGTAAAGCCCAATCCGATAATGAACTCGTAGAACAGGCGGAAACCATGCCGGAAGGCCTCGTAGTAGGGTAGGGGATCGCCGGTGTCGATGTCCCTGAGTTTGGTGACGGCCTTGCTGATGCCGAGGTTGGCCGATGGGTATATGCCGTGATCGTGGAATATGGGTAGGGCCTTCCTGATGCCCTCGATAACACCAGGCAGACCACACATCTGCTCGTGGAGAGCTGCATCATGGCAGTCGATGCTGATCCAGAAGGTATAAACACCCGCATCCTTGAGCTTCAAAGCTATTTCCGAGATACGCTTCTCAAATCCGGGATCGCCATATTGCATAAAGATGAAGCCGTTGGTGCCGGTACGGGTATACGGGATGCCTGATATGCGGGCATACCGCAGCAGGCCGATGATGTCATCGAGGTACAAGAACGGCTCCCCTCCCGTAAAGGACAGTGACACTACCCCGGACAGCACCGCGGAATCGATGATCTTTCGGCAGGTATCTTTGTCGAGCCGGGAGCGCCGAAATGAGTTGTATCTGCGCATGCCGCACTGTGGGCAACTTGCATTGCATTCATCCGTATACTGGATCACGAGCTGTCCGGGTACGCGGTTTCTTAAGACAGGAATGATCTGCCGGATGCTGAGGCCTGATATGACACGGATGTTCATGGGTAGACCTTATTTGTCTTCGCGGTATTCCTTCTCAGAATCCAAAGCGATCCGCCACTGGGATGTTTGCGCCGGGGTGGGTGGGCTTAATGCCCGCTGGCGGACCGCCGGATTCATCCGTCTCACCCGGCCGTGTTCCGCTCTGAAAGATCACCCGGAGTGAGTTTCCTTTTGCCCGATCTCCTTTTATCGGCTGAGGGCGTTCTTGTTTCTATCCCATGATAACCCTGTGAACCCACCAGCTGTTCGAGGAGTGAATCGTTGCTGTAGCGGGAGGTGGGATGGAGCCTGGCTCTGCGCTTCATCCTGGCGTATGTCCTGGGGTCATTCTCGATGATATTGAGCATAGCATGAATCTTCTCGATCAAGTCATGCGGGTCGTCCCTCTTGGCAACAAAGCCCGTCCGGCCGTCGCTGATGATCTCCTGGGGGCCCCCGACGTCGGAGACAATCGCAGGCAGCCCGCAAGCCTGAGCCTCAAGAACCACCATGCCGAAGGTGTCCGTAGTACTCGGGAACACGAAGATATGGGAATTCGAGTAGATCGGCGGCAGCTCTTCCCGGAGAAGCCTCCCCGTGAAGTGGATACGCGGGTAGGGGGACATGGCATGCTTCATCTCTTCCAGATAGGGGCCTTCGCCCACGATGAGGAGGTTGATGTCGGATCGTTCTTTTGAAAGTGACAGGTACGCCTCGCAGAGAAGCTCCAAGTTCTTGTCTTTGGATATCCTGCCGGCATAGAGCAGGGTGATGCCGTCATCGATCCCCCATTTGGCAAGTATCTCAGGTCCTATGCCTTTGTCCGGGTTGAAGAGCTCCGGATCCACAGCTTTGGGTATGATCTTGAGCTTCCATGGCTCGAACCCCCTGTCTACAAGCATCTGGGCGTATTCAGCAGTCGGGACCTTGATTACGTCTGTCATGGAGTAGAACCACCTCATGGAGCGTTCCACAATGTCGGGCAGGCTGCTGTCCTGAACGATATGCTCGAGCTGCCTTGTGAAATCCGTATGATAGATACCCGTGCTCTTGATCTTGAGCAGCTTTGCAGCCAGGAGGCCCAGCAGTCCGATCGGTCCGGGCGTGGAGATGAAGATCTCTGTAGGTTCTTCCTTCGATATCAGTTCGATCGCCTTCAGCAACGAAGGGAAGTGGATGGTGAGACTCTCATACTCGGGGAGCTCCAGCGAGAAGAATGTGGGGACGAAGATGATATTCGGCGGCAGCGCCATGCCCTTGTCCTTTTCCGGTAATGCAGCCACGAGACGGACTGTCCGACCGTTCCGGTATGACATCCACGCGAAGTCTTTGAGGGTCTCGGCCACGCCGTTGAGGTCGTTGATGGTGTCCGTGAACCAGAGTATCTTTCTGCCACGGTCATTAAGAGGTATGTGGAGCCGTTCCCTGATTTCAGCAATAATCTCCCGGTTGTCGTACATGTGCCCCAGGGCTGAGAGGAAAGGCAGGGAGAGGAACAATCCGGGGATGGAGGACGAGACGTTGATGATGATGCTCGATATGTCACCGGTTTCCAAATCAGAGGCCAGTGTCTCGATGATCCTTTTGAAGAATTCATCCGCGATATCGGATGCCTTATCATAAATCACTTCAAACCGCTCCTCGATGAGCTCCGGATCTATCTTTTTCACCTCCTCCACGGTCCGGTGGATAAGATCGGCAATGCGGCTGCTTGTTATCCTGCCCAAGGGCCTGATGCTCTTCGACAGGGTACAGTCCCGAGGATCCTGTGGCTGTGACCTGAAGAGCTGCTCGGATATGGAGAACAGCAGCGAGCCCGGGCTCTTGCCGTTCTTGGCCTGTGTGAAGTCCAGCGCGATCTTGTAAATCCCGAATGCGAGGCTCTTGTAATCGTTGTGCCTTCCTTCCGGGAGCATCCTCTTGCGCCTGATATTGTCCAGAACCTCTTCTACGCTTGATGCGCCGGTCAGGGTGTAGGTGGTGCCGATGAAGAGCCCCGAGTGGTCGTCGGATCCTGCGGTAAACGCCTTGCACCATGGCTCATCACCTGCAGGCACAATGGCGTGCCGTGTCTTTAAGGCTTCGATGCGAGCAGGTGTCAGTTGTTGCAGGATCTCCATCCAGGCATTATTGAAGAAAAGCCCCCGGGCGCCGTTGATGCCCTCGAATACATCGAAGAGCAGGATGAGCTTCTCTAGGTGGGAGACGGTGAGCTTGTTGTTGATGGAGTATGTTGCGTGGGCCACCGAATGGGCTATGTTCTCACTATTCAGATAATCCCTGAGATCGTAGATGCTGTGACGCAGCCTCTGAATGGTGCCGTACTGTTTTTCATCGATGCCGTATATGAGAAGGTGAACCTTGCATCGGTCCTCGGGGAAATAGGTGGTGGTCTCCACCCCGATGATGACCTTGTCGGGATGGAGTCCTTTCAGGAGCAAGGCGCCGTCGATGCGGTTGTGGTCGGTTATGGTGACGAAATCCATTCCCCGCTTCATCGCGGCTTCATAGGCCTGCTCGGGCCTGCTGTAGGACTCCCTGGCGCCGATGCGCTGGAGAAACCATTCGGACGGATGCTCTGAAAAGGCCGTATGAACGTGCATGTCTATCTTTGTCATGGTGTCATTCCCTTCTTGGCGTTACGGGGGATGATTGAACCAGACAATCATGAACGGAGGATGAACATTTGGTGAATAGTCCATGAATATTCTGTTAATTTATATTTGGACGAACTGTCTTTTCATGACCAGAAACCCGATGAGTGTGGGACCGAACAGCCATAGTGTTGTGGGAATAGAAACCGGCGACGTCTTTGTTTTACAGTCTGCCGTCAGCCAGGCTGTCTTGAAGGTAAAGTCACCGCAGTAACGCGTAAGGATAAACGTCATCTGTCCTGTGGAACTCAAGCTGTTCAGGCCATCTTGCGAGATGGGGATGATCATGGTCGAACCGTTTTTTACCTCGAATATGGTGTTCGTGCTGCCCTGTGTTATCCCGGCGAACTCGTAGCTGTCAAAGGGGTTGCCATCACCTGAAAAGGAGAGATTCAATTGGGCTGATGTACACCCGGATATATTTCCAGGGTCGAACGCATTGAGGTTGAGCGTGAAGGTGTCCTTGCTGGAACCGCCGCTGGCATAGGACATCCACATATCCGCTGCCGATACGGGGGAACTGTATGTGGTATAAGCCATAGCCGTGCCCATGAAACCGAGAATTACCAATACAATTGCTGAGAGAATTCCTATCTTCTTCATGTTACTCCTCCTTGTATAAAAGGTTTATTCATGTCTCGGTCTCGGAAAGAGACCTGTCCATGTCTTTATTCGGGGGAACGTTTTGTGTATCCGGGAAGTGTATCCATCCTTCCGGAACGTGAAGATTCTCCTTTGGATGCGGGTGGTGCCAGGATGCGGTTTCAATGGTCGGGCCTTTTCCGTCATAGGCCTCGATGAGCTCGAAAACACGTGTCTGGAGGGGGGAAGCAGGTGTGCGAAGGTTGACGGTCATACCGCCGGGGATCGAGGTGATCCTTAACCTGATATGGCACTGGGCTCTGAGATGGTCAATGATATCGAAAAGGCTTAAGGCATGTCCCTGGTCCTTGTGCATGCCGGTTTCATGGAGGTTTTCATCGGTATAAAGGCCTAAGGGATATTCACTTCGGCCGATACTTGTATGTGCATCTTCATGGAGGACATCCAGCGAAAGGAGTGGAGTCAGGACCCTGTGCAGGTTCATGTTCACATGATCGGCCAGGAGATGAATAAGCGTCCGGGCGGTATTGCTCGCTCCGCTGTCATAGGCTGCGGTTGCAACAGAACCGTTTCCAGGTTCAACCTGGCTTTCGATCTGTTCTTTTCTTTTCATGAGCCATTCGAGAGTGCCTGTTGCATCTTCAATCGTTACGTTGCGAAGGCCGAGGTCATCGAGAATGGTTGTACTATGCCACAGACAATCCGCCAGGTGGGGAGCATTCTGTATAAACAGGGCATGGACCACCATCGTGATGATGATGTTCTTTTTCAGTTTCGACCCATGCCCCAGGCTCTCTTTGAGCCGGATCTTTTCAATGAGCTTCAGGACGGCATGGACATGCCCGCAGGATAGGGACTGCTCGACAACAAAGGCTTCGGTGGGATGAATAAGGGGCTCACCCCGCAGGAGAAGCCTGAGGGCTGTTATCTTATCATCGGACCAGCCGGTCAGATTCGCGATGGTACGTTTCCTGACCCTGCCGCCCTCACGCCACGCTTCGCGCAGCAAAACAGTGGGCCTGGAATTCCTGTTGGGAACGAATTCGATATACATGGGATTTATGGGTATATTTATTTAAGTATATTTAATAATTACAAACCAATGACATGGGTACAATGAGAATCTTCATACCATCTATGTTCAAGATTATATGACCTTTTATTCAAACTCCATCCATGCCCTCTCCTTTAGAGTTTTTGATTAAGCTCCGCAGATGAGGTTGTCGAAGAGTTTTGGAATGTCGTTCATCGTCTACATGGGAACACCCCTGTATGATTGTTTTATGTCATGACATCAGCGATTACACGGCTACTTCGGCAGACATCCACCATGGATGATCCAGGAAACAAAGGGTCCATCCAAAGTTGATTCTAACAGGGAATAATCATCTCGAATCGCAGATGGAAGACATCACTAACTGGGTACATGGCATGTTGACGCAAAAAACCCCTTGAGGTGAAGTCTCAATGATTTTGTTTTTCTATAGCACCCTATGGATTACATGAATGCACTCTATGGAGCGATTGAGGTGCTGGTGCCGATGAAGTATGACTAAAAAAATCATGAGGAAGCGTCTTTCTTCTTAACTAATGCACGGGCTTTTCCTATGAAAGCTCTCATGGACCCGAGGCCATTTTTTTCCTGCTTCAGCCCAAAGTCTTGCCACTTGTTCAGCACAAACCCGAGCATCTTTTCCTGGGGGATCAGGGAGAGTCCCCTGACGATGTCGTTCTTTGACGTTGTGCCCGCCTGGGTGACGACAATCACTCCATCCACCAGTGGGAGGAAAGCAAGGGCATCTGCGCCTTCTAAAAGGGCAGGGACATCGAAGACGATATATCTGTCGTGGTAGCGTTCCTTGAGCTCAGACACAAGGGCCTTCATGCGGGGAGACCCCATGAGCTCGGTTGTATTCTCGACCGGCTGCCCGCCCGAGATAAAGGTGAACTTCTCGATGCACGGCCAGATGATGAGCTCGGCGAGGTCTCTGCCTGCCTCCAGGTAATCGGCAAGGCCTTGCTCGCTTGGTATACCCAAATAGGCATGAATATCCTGTTGCTTTAGATTACAGTCCACAAGCAGTACGGTACGGCTGTATTCCTTGGCAAAGACCAGTGAGAGGTTGATGGCGGTCAGCGTTTTGCCCTCCCGGCTTCGTAGGCTCGTCACCATGATAGTCTTCCACCCCATTGCTTCCATACGCTGGTGGATTTGTGTGCGGAGGATCTTGTAGAACCCTGTTTCACTCAGTTCCGAGAAAATTCCGATGCACCTGTTCTCGCTTAAGATCTTCGGGTCGATGATCCTTTGACAAGACCTTGAATAGACCGGCGATGTCCATCCGTTGTTTCTCTTTGTATCGGTGATTCCTCTGCCTTCAAGGTCTTCCTGAATACCGTCCATGGTAGGATCTCCTTCGGGATGAGTATTTTTCATAATCTGCCTCCGGTAATGCCGAGACGGATGAGTATCTTGATCCAAATAACATCCAGGGGCATGTACAGGAAATGGACCGCAGCGACCACGAGCACAAAGGATATTACAGAGCCCAACAGTATGATGTCACGCCTTTTCCTTGCACGTATCCTGTCCTCCTCATTGGCGATCACGGGGATGGTCGCGAGCAGAGTGAATGCCGAGATGTCCTGAAACTCGTCGGGTTCCTGAACCGATTCATCCGTGAATTCCTTCAAGGCGGCGGCGGAGCTTCCGGCACCTATTCCGAGGACCAGCCCCAAAAGAATAATGAGTATTCGGTTTGGTTTTATGGGTTTTTCCGGTAAATTGGCAGGCTCGATCAGGGTGAACCGCTCGCCTTTCTGCTCCCGCTCCAGTCCCTGGGACACCCGGGCCTCCATGAGCTTTCTCTGGAGGTCGTCATATTTCGCCTGGGTATTGTTCTTGTCCGCCAGGAGCTGGCTGTAGCCGGACTCGGCATTGGGTGTCTGTTCGATCCTGCCCCTGTACTGAACAATGCTCCTGTCGATGTCTTCTATCTGGGCATTCATTGCACTGATCTCGCCCTGGATGCTCTTGAGCTGCGAGTTTAGACTGATGTATGACGGGTTGTCAGGTGTCCTCCCATGGGAAGCACCGGGAACGGATTCGCTGGCCAGCTTTTTTTCGAGTTCCTCGATCTCTTCTCTTGTATTGATGACGTCGGGATAGTTCTTGGAATATCTCTTTTCAAGAGACAGGAGGTCTACCTTCAACTCCTCGAGCCGCTTCTTGTTAAGGTCATAGAGGTCCGGGGGTGTCCCGGCGAGTTCTGCCGTTAAAGAACCCTCACGCTCCTTCAGGCTTGATAGCCGCTCGAAGATAAGCTGCCGGTCATGCTCGAGATTGTTCAGGGTTGAAAGATTGACCTGGAGGAGTTCCGGCAGCACGGTGATATGACGGTTCTTGAATGAGGCCATACGTTTGTCGATGTCGTCGAGGTCCGTCTTCACCTTTTTCATTTCATCTTCGAGGAATCGGGAGATGTCGCTTGCCTGACGTTCGCGAACCATAACGTTCTCTTCGAGGAAGAGCGATGTGAGGACATTGGAAATCTGCTGGACTTTGTAGGGGTTATTTTTGCCTTGATATGAAAGGGTGAATGCGATTGTTGCCGTGGCAGGACGGCCTGTCTTCGGGTCCACCACATCGACGCTTATTGGATCAAGGCTGATGTCCTTTCGCATCCCGTCAACGATCTCCTCGGTTGTTTCCCTATCCTTGAGCTCGGCATAGAGATTGTACTTGTTTATGATCTCAACGAGCTTGGTGGTTGTCATGATCCTCTGCCGTATGATCTGGAGCTGCTGCTCGGCAAAGGTCGTTACCGTCGCCTTAACATAGTCGGTGGGGATGTCCTGCTCCTCGATGAGGATGGTGGCCGTGGATTTGTAGACGGGTGAAAGCGCCAGGACGAGCACCACGGCAATGAGAAAGATTGCAAGGAAGGGAAGGATGAAAGAATTCTTCCTTCGCCTGAAGGCCCTCATGAGGTAAGATAAAGTTATCTGCTGCTGTGCCATCGGCCGCTCCTGACCTTATGGATTGTTTTTCTGCCATTGATGTGCATGATACTTGATCTCTCCTTTTCGGGTAGAGTATTTATCGGTCTGTCCCCATTCATTCCATGAGCTTGAAACTGTATGTTATGCTCATCGAAATGGTTGAGGCCCGTATGTTGGATGAGTTCCCGGTATCTTCATGTATGTGGATATATTCATACTGGGCGATTGCCCGCCACGAGTTATTGAACTGGTATGAGAGGCCGGGGTTTATCGTGAAGGTCTGAACATCGTAATTTGTGGTTGAAACGTTGCTAGTGCCTACTTTATTCTGGAAATAATCACAGGAGAGGCTTGCAGAGAGTTCTTCGGTAAAGCGCCTGTTGACATTGAACACCACGGAAGTCCTGTTTGTAAGCCCCGATCCTCCGCTGTTCACGCCGATGTTATGTGAAATACTCAGGCTTCTCTCGCCATACTCCAGAGTTTCTTTGAGGAGGAACTGCCCCACCATGCCCTGGTCCCGCTCGTGCAAAGTAGGCATGAACCATGCGTCGAAAGTTGATACGCTGGATTGGACACCGACGCTGAACTGGGTGGATATTGTCTGCGTGATATTCTTTTGCATGCCCAGTGATAGTGATGATATATCCACGTGATCTTCGATTGATCGTGAGAAGTCCACTCTCTGAAAACTGGCATCGATGCTGACTGAGCTGTTTTCCAGGAAATCCTCTATATTGCGTGATAACGCAAGATCGATGGAGTTGGTGCTGTTGTCTATGTATTTCGGGTTTTTGTAGGTTTCCTCGTCACGGGACAGGTTCGCCTGCCAGGAGGTCTTCTCCGATAAGGCCTGGGACCATGTGAAATTGTACTGATTCAAAATTCTTTCGGTAGTATCCAGGATAAGGCCCGTCTGGTTGATGTCCCTGTCCGGTTGCGAATCGTCTCTGTACTCGGCGCTAAGTGATAAATTCGAGATCTCGCTGATGCGGTATGAAAGGTTCGATGAGGCGGATTTGTCGGTGGCGTCGAACCCGGTATTATCGCGGTAAAGAAACCTTGACAGATCGCCTGAAACGTCAAGGTCGAGTCTCTCGGTCCGTTCATGCATCCGTATGGACGGCGAAACCGTGGTGACGTAGTCATTCACATCTTCACCCGTGCTAGGTTCGAGCAATACATTGTCCTTGAAACTTTGTTCGAGACTGATCGAGGGCGTGAGGGTAAAGTCATCCCCATATGCTTTCGAAGTGGGGATGAGCATACAGAAAATGATGGATAGACATATAAAGGTTACTGGACGGTAATTTTGCATGTTCTGAAAAAACGGCCACAGTGTTTTTTAGGGGACCACTATGATGTCGCCCCGTTCGATGTTGATGTTTTCATCGAGCATCCTCCCTTCAGATACCTTGTCATAGTCGAACGGAAAGATCGTGGTCCGGCCGGCATGCTTATGGAAGATCCTGATCTTATCTCTCTTCGCAAACGGAGAAAGGCCGCCAGCCATGCTAAGGGCCTGAAGGACATTTACCCTGGAGCTGATGAGGTACCTGTTCGGCAGGTTGACCTTCCCAATGATATAAATGTATTGGCTGTTTACGTTCATGATCAGCACGGAGATGACGGGGTTCGTGACATACTTGTCGAGCTTTTCCTCGATAGCCTTTTTCAGCTCCTTGATAGTTTTATCCTCGGCGGGAATAACCCCGATGAGCGGGAAGGAGAATGTCCCGTCGGGCAGTACTACTACATCGGCGGTGAGATCAGCGTTCTTCCATACCGATATCCTGAGCACATCGCCTGGCCCGATGAGGTAATTATATGCCTGTACCTGTCCGTCAGGTGTGTCCTGTTCCGATGTTTCATTATCTTTGGCATGCACATGCGTGGCAGCGGCAAGGATAAAGAAAAGAATCAGTATATGGTTTATGTATCTCTTCATTGAATGCTCCCCTTAAAGTTCATCAGCCTTTGCCGGCAGCCGGCTTTCTCCCGGATGAGGCCTGTTTTATCTCTTCAAGTGTCTTTATTGCCTCATCGTGCCCTTCAAACGCCCTGTTTGACTTCAGGGCGTCACTGAGCCTCTTCTGTGCATCATGAACAAGTCCCAGGCGGTAGAGGACCACACCGAGGTGGTAGTTGATGGACGGCTCATCGGGCTGCTTTGCAGAGGCTTCTTCCAGGATGGAGCGGGCGCTACTCAGGTCGTTTCTCCGGTAATAGATCCAGCCGAGTGTGTCGAGCACGGAGGGAGTGCCCGGGCTGAGCTGCTTGGCCTTCAGTGCGAGCTCGAGGGCCTTGTCCAGTCCCGTGTAGCCGCCCTGTTCGCCGAGCAGGAAGGCGAGGTTGTTGGCGATGTTCCATGAATTGGGGTTCTTCCGGAGCCCTTGGGTATAGATGTCCACGGCGTCTTTGCGTTTATGGTCCATTTCATAGATCTGGCCAAGCGCCAGGTACGGTCCGGGGTTGCCTGGGTCATGAACCGCCATGTCTTTAAACTTGTCTATGGCCTGCTGTGTCTTCCCCTCACGGAGATAGAGATGGGCGAGGCTCACGTGAGGAACCACCCACCTTGCATCCAAAGATATGGCTTTTAAATATGATCCTTCAGCCTCCGGGAAATGTCCGGCGGTCTCTAAGATCTTCCCCTGGAGGTTATAGGTGAAGGCATCACCCTGTCCCTTACCAATCCGCTTTGTACAGATGGTCAGGGCATCGTCATACCGGTGGCTCATGAGATAGAGCCCTGCAAGTGCTGAAATCAGATCGGTATCCTGAGGTATTTTTCCATAACCCTGCTCGAGGGTTTTTGCGGCCTTACTGAGATTATCCTGGGCGGCTTGGAGCCTGGAAAGCCTCATGTAACCAAGGCTTATGTCCGGGAAGTAGCTGATGACCTGCTGATACCTCTCTGATGCTTCGGAATATCTCTTCAGGCCCATGTACAGGTCACCGAGATCGGCCCATGTCTCGTAATCCTTCGGGTTGGCCTCGATGATGCCTTTCAGGATCGTTTCTGCATCCGCATAGTTTTTCCTTACGATGTATACCCGAGCCAGGGCCCTCTTGAGTTCCCGGGAATCGGGATTTGTTATCAATGCGTTCTTCAGGGCTTCTGTTGCCAGGTCCTGTTCTTTGTTGAGCATATGCGCTTCGGCCAGAGAAATATGGGCCTGCACGAGCTGAGGATTTTCAGAGACCACGGTCCTGAATTCAGAGACTGCGCTCAATCCGTCACCCTTCATGAGGTCGATGGAGCCCTTCAGCATGAGGGCATCGGTGTTCTTGGGGGATTCTTTGAGAACCGCCTCTGAGAGTCCATTGGCCTTTATGATGTCACCCATCGAGAGATGGATGCGGCCGAGACGGTTTCTGGTCTCGATGATTTTGGGATTCCTGGGATCATCAGTGATCTCCATACATTCCTGGAGTGTCTTAATGGCCTTGTCATACTCTCCCAGTGCCATATAGAGATCGCTCAAGGCAAAGCGCAGTTTGAAGCTGTCCTTTTTTGCAGAGGCCCCATCCCTTAGGGTGTTTTCGGCCTCGGCCCTCATCTTGTGTTCCTGATAGAACCTGGCTGCTGATATCCTGCTGTCCTCGGTCTTTGTATCGGATTTGATCATGGTGCTTATTTCCGCAAGAGATTCCTGTTTCTGTCCCAGATCCCAGATCATGTCTGCAAGCATAAGTTTGTGGCTCATGATGCCGGGCTCGATTCTGACAAGTTGCCTTGCCTGCGCAACTGCGTCTGACAAGCGTCCGGTTGCGCGGTACAGGTTCATAAGCAGCATGTGCAGAGATGCCGATGAAGGGTTGGCTTTGATTCCCTCTTTCAAGATCCCCTCTGCCCCTGGTCCGTCATTGCGCTGGAGGGATACGGAAGCAAGGAGCAGGTAGAGTTCAGGGGATTTTGAACCTTTCAGCTTCAGGCCGTTCAGGATCGCTCCGGCCCCTTTAAGGTTTTTCTGTGCCAGATATATGGTTGATTTCAGGAACAAAGCCTCTTCGTTACGACTATCCAGTTTGAGTACAAGGTCTGCTTTTTCCAATGCCTTGTCAAGAAGGTTTGCAGCCAGGTACATGCGGCCTATCTGGAGCTGTGCCTTGATATGCCGGGGATCAAGCTCAACAGTCTTGAGGAGCCCTCCGTATGCACTGCGGATATCATCCGACTTGAGACTGACCATTGAGAGAAGGTAATATGCATCAGCAAATTTCGGATCGATCTGGAGCGCGTTTTTGAGTTCGAGCCGCGCACTCTGATAATCACCCTGTTCATAATAGAGTTTCCCCTTATCAAAGTATTTCACCTTCTTCTCTGCCGGGGAAGAACACGAGATGATGCATACGATTGTCAGGAGAGATGATATGATGGTGATAAATTTTTTTCCGGACATACTTGGTTTGCCTCCCATTTTGTATATTCTGTTCAGAAAGCCCCCTTGAGGGCGACTATGAGCATGGCTGCAACGGCACAATATCCGATCCTATCCTGTTTTTCTCGGAGCTCTCCGATGAGGATCTCGAAACCGAAGAAGAAAATGAGGATTTTTACCGTGAGAAGTCCCATCTGATGGGTGAGCTGAATTCCTCCTGAGAGATTCGGCAGAACCAGCGCGATGAACAGGATGAGGAAGTCCATGGGTGTACTCCGGAAACCTTTCTGTCTCCGGGTGTATTTAAGGGTCAGGATTACGAAAAAGAACACGGTGATGAATGCAAGGTTGTATGCGTTGTGCACAGCAAAGGTTATCCACCCGGCGGGGTTGTTCTGGCTTAAGTAGGTGACGAACGGGATGGTGAGGTAGAGGCAGATCCGTATAGTTCTCTTGAGCAGAGCTTTTCTGAAAACCCATGTAAGTACGATGAGAGAGACAAATATCAGGCAGATAACCGACAGGTATCCGGGTACGTCATATGCCAGAAGACTGTTGATGATGAGCAGGAGCGGAAGCGCGATCTCGACAATGGGGGACGACACCCTGATGACCATGTTGTTATCGCTAAGAATCTTGAGCTTCCCTGCAATGAAGCGGTCGAAAGGATCAGACCGGCTGATCTTCCACCCGTATCTTTCTGCCAGGTGGAACAGGGAGATTATCATTCCTGCGAAGAGGGCATACAGTGTCAGAACGAACCACTCCGAATGGAAGCGGAAGATGATGGCTGCAGCAACCAAGGATGACTGGATGAAATAGATGCCGAGCACGGCCTCCTTCTGCAGAAGGCCGATTTTCATGAGTTTGTGGTGGAAGTGGTTCTTGTCCGCTTTGAAGGGTGATACGCCCCGCGCGATGCGCTCTGTCATGACAGTCAGCGTGTCGAGGATGGGGAAGCCGAGCAGTATAAGAGGCAGGACGGTATTGTAAACCGAGTTATGTTGGGTTAGAGCGATAGCGAGCGATATGGCTATGAATCCGAGGAGCTGGCTCCCTGCATCCCCCATGAACACGGTGGCCGGATACGTGTTGAAAATCAGAAATCCGAAGATGGCACCCGAGATGGCTACTGAAAACATCACGATGGACATTTCTCCACCCTGATAGGCCAGATAACCGACGCAGAGGAATCCGAGCAGCGAGATTCCTCCTGCCAGGCCGTCGAGCCCGTCCGAGAGGTTGATGGCATTGGTTACCCCTAGGATCACGACGAGGGTGAGCGGGATCGAGACGAAATCGGGAAGCATGAAACCTTCCGGTAACATCATGCCGAGAGATGTGATCCTGATCCCACCGAAGATGATGACCATGAGGGCCGCAGCAATCTGAGCGGCAAACTTCGGCTTATAGCCCAGATCGAAGATGTCATCCACGAAGCCGGAGGCCGTGATGATCGCCGATCCGGTAAGGAGTGAAAGGACGAAAGGATCCTTCATTGTCCACAGCAACACGGGGAGGATAGCCCCCAATGCCATAGCCACGCCGCCGATCTTGGGGACAGGGATGGTATGCACCTTGCGCTCGTTGGGGATGTCCACAATATTGGCCTTGATCGCAAGATCACGGAACAGCGGAATCAGGGATATTGTGATAAAGAGTGAGATAAAAAGTGTGGAGAAGTAGATCATGATTTCAATATGATTATTAAGAATACCATATCAATGCCCTGCCAGTTTGCCATACTTTACAAGAATGTTCAGGCTTTTTCATTTCGGGATATACCCTTCCAGCACCGGATTCACCAGCTTGACGAACCCGACCAGACGTGCTTCTGCTTGTTGGATCTCCTCCTCTTCACTCACCGGTGTGATGACCCGTACCAACGCCCCGTCCGTTCGTTGGCGGGTCAATGCATCCCAGAAGTTGTAGACCTTCAGCTCGAAGGGATTCGTCAGGTTTCTCCCCCGTTGGGAGAACCAGTAGTATGCAATCTGTTTCTCCCCATTCTTGATCATGATTGACCTTTTTACGGACAGCATCCGGGTATTGGAATCATCAAGCGGAATTTTAACCTTTCCTGACTCGGTGAATACCCATCCGCTACCCGGTAGGCAGGTGTCCGGTGAATGAATGGATTTGCCTTTGCTCTGGCTTTCATAATAGGCGATGTAGAGATCAATCGTTTTTCCGTTTGTGTTTCTGTAGTCTGCTATAAGGTAATCACTCAGATCGAGGGTGTTCAGGTAGTCCTGTCTCATGGAGCTCTTGACCCCGGTCCAAGGTCCGATATTCATGGGGAATGTTTCTAGCTTGATGGCCGAGGGTGTTTTTTCGTGGAAATTGACCGTATGGGACACAACCAGGGAACTTGCGAGAAGTGCCAGAATGATGAACGAGGGCATGATGCTGTGGACAGATGGAACTGCATGCTCCGGCTTGCGTGAGATGTCTGATGGTTGCATGTCTGGAGTGTCATGCCGACGGCTCGTTTCCATGGGAAGATTTTTTTCAGGTATCATCGAGAGGATTTTCATCTCGACAGAGAGAAGAACACAAGTCGCAATAAAGATGAACCACCCTGAGAATTCGTGAAAGAATCCTTCGGCAGCACTGCTTCCCCAGTACTTGAAGAGGATGCCGGTAGCTGCTATGCGCAGGCCATTAGTGAGAATGGATAGCGGTATGGAGGAGATCACCAGGAAAGCTTTTTTCCATGTGTTGCTGTGGTAGAAATAGGCCACTAGGGCTCCGAACAGGATGAGTGGTATAAGATAACGCAGGCCGCTGCAGGCGTCCACGACCTGGAGCTGGGTAAACCCGAGGTCAATGATGTTCCCTTCCCGATATGCTGACAGGCCCAACATCTTCAGCATGGAAAAACCTAGCTGGGAGGAGATGAGCTTCATTTTGAGTGTAATCTGATTCGAGAGAAAACTGGGAAAAGGGAACATGGACAGTGAGAAGATCAGGGGGAAGGCAAGTGCCCTGGTGAGTCTTTTGCCGAACATGACCCAGATGAACCCGATGCTCATGAACCACAGAGACAGGTATTGTGTGTAAAATTCACCGGCGAGATCGCCGAGCCAATAGAAAGCAATCCCGGGGAGAAATACGTCAAGGCCGGCCCAGGAAGTCGAAAGTGGGATATTCCCGAGGGATTTTCTCTTGTCCCAGACGAGATAGGCGATCACGAAAGGTATGAAATATGCGTAACTGTAATCTTCCCGTGGCCAGTCGATAGTGACAAGCCATTGAAGTGTCGACCAGGTAAGGCCACCCAGGAGGGCGATGAAAGAAACTGTGACGACCAGTTTGACACTGCGGGGGGTAATCAATTTGTTCATGGGTACTCCTTGAAAGAGATCATATCTTCAGCATGATGAAAGGATGACCTTCCATATCCGCTTGGCGCTTTTCCCGTCCCATTTGGGCGGTATCCTGAAGCTGCTCCGGTCCCTGGACATCATCAATCGATATGTCTTCAGTATTCCTTCCTTCCGTGTTCCTGCAAGTTTGTTCGAACCCATCTTCACGGTAATGGGACGCTCGGTGTTGTCCCGGAGCGTTACACAGGGGACTTTCAATGCCGTAGTTTCCTCCTGCAGCCCTCCGCTGTCGGTGAGCACGATACTGGCATCCTTCCAGAGATACAGGGATTCCTTGAAATTGAGCGGAGGCAGGAGAATGACCCTATCGGAAAGGGTTATCTTGTGCACGTCCATCATCTTCCGTGTCCTGGGGTGCACAGGAAAAAGGATCGGCCTGTCTTTGGCGATCTCATTGAGTGCAAGTGTGATCTCGATGAAGTTCTCCCTAGAGTCCACGTTTGAAGGTCTGTGCAGGGTCAGAAATGCATAATCGGGATTCTCCTTCTTTACTCTCATGGTGGAGAATTCTTCCGAGCCGTTCACGTTAATGAGCTTCAGCTGGTGGTAGAGATTATCGATCATGACGTGACCGACGAGGTGGATGCGTTCCTTTTTTTTGCCTTCCTGCTGTAGGTTCTTCACAGCGCTTTCCTCGGTGACAAAAAATAGGTCTGAGATCGCATCCGTGACCATACGGTTGATCTCTTCGGGCATGGTGAGGTCGAAGCTCCGCAGACCAGCCTCCACGTGGGCCACGTCGATGGAGAGTTTTTTCGCCACGATGGAACATGCCAGTGTGGAATTGACATCGCCCACGACCATGACGAGATCAGGCTTATCCTGCATGCAAAGATCTTCGAATGAGGTCATGATGTGGGCGGTCTGCTGGGCATGGGTACCCGATCCCGCAGAGAGATAGTAGCCCGGCTCGGGAATCTCCAGGTCTTCGAAGAATGCCTTGGACATCTCGTAATCATAGTGCTGGCCTGTGTGGATGATGGTGCATCCGATCTGCGGGAAGTCGCCTGCAGCCCTGACCAGCGGTGCGATCTTCATAAAGTTCGGGCGGGCACCCGCTATGAGGAATACTTTCATAATGAGTTCCTAAATCAAATTATTGACAACTATGGAAGAATCGCTCTCGGAATACCCGCCAGGCAAAAAGGGGAAGCACTTTCTGCCGCCCGGCCCGTTTGGGGTCGTCCATGAGCCGGTAGAGCCATTCAAGGCCGAGCCTGCAATAGATCTCCGGGGCCCTTTTCACATTCCCTGCGATGACATCAAGCGTACCGCCTATACCTTGGCACACCCTTATGTAATGAAGTTCGTCTTTATGAGTGGAGATCCATTTTTCCTGGGCAGGAGACCCCAGGGCCACAAACAGGATCTGTGCACCCGATGCATTGATTTTATCGATGAGTCCGCCCATCTCTTCCTGCGGAACATAACCATGGGAGCGACCGACAATGGAAATCGATGGATGCCGCAGGCGAAGGATCTCCACGGCCTTCTTGTTGACTCCTTCCTTTCCCCCATAGATGAAAAGCTTGTACCCTTTCTCTGCGGAAAGGGCACAGATATTTTGCATCAGCTCGCATCCTGGCACCCTTTCCAGATCCGCCTTGTGGAGAATCCTTGCCGCCAGGACGATACCGATGCCGTCTGGGACGAGCAGATCTGCATGCCTGAACATATCGTACAGGACAGGATTTTGGGGTACCGAGTGATTTTTCTCCGGATTGGATGCAAGGATAGTGTGAATCCTCTTCCCTTTCTCGACGAACTCACTCGTGATCTGGAGGGCTTCCCCCATGGTAACGGGATCCACCCAGATATCAAGTATGGAGAGTCTGTTGTTCATGACAACCTTTTACCGTGGATTATTATTCCACACCCTTGTGTGGCACAGTGCAGATGGTGGTGACGAAAATCACCTCGGAGGGGATACCTGTCTTCCTGCAGGTAAGTACACTGCAGGGAACCCTTATTCCGTAGGAGGGAGAATACCATCCCAGCGGCGGTCTGTCCTGGCCGGTCACTACCTGGAAATCTTCGCCTCCCTCCAGGCGAAGGGTGCATGCCATGCCGTCTCGTCTGATGATCCACCACACCCCATCCTTTTCCAGTGAAGCCTCCGGATGAACATGGAAGTTGAGTTCATACCCGTGCTCCCCTTTTCCGGTGAAAGAGTCAGTGATGCTGAGGATGGAATGCTCGAGCACCTCGATGGATCTCGTATGCCGTACCGGTCCTTTCAGCCTTTCATACCCGGTATGGTATGCCGAAAGGGAGTATCTGCCTGATCCCTCATGTGCATCGGTGAGAAAGGCCTCATATGGCCTGTCCCAGATGAAGCCGGTCAACTGTACAGCCTGGTCGAATCCATCTATGGTTACGGTGTTGTGGGCGCGTGATCCTTTGAAATAGGACCTCCACACAGGCTCTCCGTTGTACCGGCAGGTGCCCGGGTCCACCAGCATCTGCGTGCCGTCGCAGCCCAGGGTGATTGAGAGGGCATCTGCATGGCCATGATTGTAGAGGGGTTGCATCCCGAGAGGACCGTGATCAAAGGTCATCATGAAGGATTCGGCAAGACGTACTACACTGCAGCCGGATTTGCGATGGATCGTCATCCCTTGATTGTTAGCCGCCGGTATGGATCGCCGGGGTCTCACCGATGGTGCTATGGCATATCCGTCGTCACTGTCTCCGATGGAAGGAAAATATCCATGTTCATCGGAAAATGAGAGGAGAAAAGATTCACCGAGGCCGAGCCTTGCCTTTATATTCGAGCAATCGTGCAAGCGATTTTTTTCGAGGAAGTCGCAGGCCAGCCAGCAAAGGTCGAGGACTAACCTGTGATATGACAATGACTGTTCGGCCGGCCCCCCATCCTCCAGGATCTGGTTATGGATCTCCTCGTCCAGTAGGCTTCTTCCGAGTTCCAGCCATCCGTTCCCCTTTACGGTATGCCGGAATACGGCCCCGCCGAAGATCAGGCCGATGCATTCGCAGATTGTGTGGTTGCCCAGTGAGGAGTACAGCGATAGATTTTTCGAAACCCACCATGCATGCTCGTAAAGGGAGCGGGAGATCATGCTTTCCTCATTCCATGCGAGATTGTCAAGGACCTTGAGGCAGAAGAAAAGGACAGGGATCCGGAGCCCGCACTCCATGGTGCACATGTAGTGCGGTCCGAGGAGAAACGGATTTTCTGTGATCCAGGTCAGTACCTCCTCTCTTATGAATGCCTTGATGCGTTCGTTCTCGGCGGCATCGTTGCATACCTGCAACCAGGCGACGAGTGTGGAGATGTGCTGGAGCCTTGCCGGCTCCCACACGGAGCGGATATCGGGTCCGTCAATGGAGATGTCTTTGCTGAACATGTTCATCGTATTCCTGTGGAAATCATTCAACCGGGATATATCATTATTGAGTGTACACCTGTGTCCTGAAAGGATAGTGTCCACAGCTGCAACTTCAGTATCCAATTCCAGTGATGGCATTTTCAGGTCCTTTACCTTGTGTGTGGAATCGGCAGTCATCCGGGGCCATACAATGCCTCTTTTTATCAGGGTATGGAGGACCTTCTGCCGGACCCGGTACAGCACTTCGGGAAAGGATGCCCTGGAAAATCTCAGCAAATAGGATCTGAGTCTCTCCATGTGAATGCGGATTCCAACCTTTCGACTAAGGTGTCGGGGAAGAGGTGCATGCCATCATAGACAAGAAACCACGCGATCTTCAGATATTCGCTCGACACCCACCAGAGGTCGTGGCCGTCGAGTATCCACCATGCGGAAGGTTCGTTATTCTCATGATTTCCCGGCACGAAGGCCGTGCGGTATTCACCATGGCCAAAGACGCTGTCCGCGATGATTCTGACACGACGCATGTGATACGGCGAAGAGACGAAGATGACAGACTTCATGGAATGCCTGTCCATGGATTTCTTTGCCAGGAGGATCTCAAGTTGGGTATTTTCCATGAGCCGGTACTGCCATTGTTCGCAGAGGCTATCGGTTAACGGTGCCTGCGCGTGCTCGGATTTGCCCGTGACGAGTCCAAGACTCGATGGGCCGGTCGCAAGCTTCCCCAGGGCTGGGATGATGAGGCAGTTGGTGTAACCTTTTCCCAGAATTTCACGGGCCCTCTCCTGTCTTGATACATTTTCCGGACCTATCAGGAGAACAATGCAGTCGCACGCTGATGGCTTCTCTGCATACTTGAGGTATGATGGGGCATACGGAAGGAGTAATGCCAGCGCTGCAATGCAGATGATGGCGGACACAAGTCCAAAGTGTTTCTGATGCACCATGATGTTATTCAAGAGTCTGGATCTCCACTCTGAAGCCCATTATATAGACCCCACGATCCTTGCCGAGGTATTCCTTCTGCGCGGCGTTCACCGTGCTCGTCTTGGTGCCCGCTCTGATGAGGGAGTAGAGGTTCCTCAAGAGGAGGGACTGTTCTCCGAGCTGGGGGGGAGTGGGGACATCGAGCACCTGCATCATTCCACCCTTCAGTTTCTGGGTAAGCTGGTCCACGGGCACCTTAGTATCGGTCTATTTGAAAACCAGTGAGTAAGCCCTGCTTACAAAGCCCGACTTCTCGTTCAAGACATTGAGGATGTGGCAGCTGAACACGGTGAACAATAGCAGGGATGTGGAGAGGCGCAGGGTTTCCCCGAGTGCGTAGCCGTTCTGCTTCAGGACCCCCCGCAGCTGAACAATGATTAAAATATGGTACAGATATGCGAACAGCATGTTTTTTCCCAGGGTGCGGTTGAGAAACCTGATCAGCCTGATCCGGTCGAGCCCGAATCTCAGGGACGAGAAATATAGCGATGACATGAGAAGGAGCGTGGGCAGGAAATGGTATGACAGGAGAAGGTAGGTGCGTTCATCCAGAAAACCTGATGCGATGAAATACGCAGCGACCAGTGCGTAGCTCAGAGGCAGCAGCCAGGTCCTGGAGAGGATCTTCCACAGGAAGGCGTCCCATTCCACGTCCCTGGCCATGGAGCCGAGAACGGTTCCCACGCAGCCCACGAGGGTGAGAGAAACGCTGTAGTTGTCCGCAAACCCGAGCTGATAAGAGAGGCAATGGGCGGCGATCAGGAGAAGAAGCAGGACCAGTTTGCTCTTGCCGGTCCTGAACAGCGCCATGATGGGGATGGAGAGGAGAAGGGTGAATCCGATGGGGATCAGGACATTCAGGGCGAAGATGCCCTGAGAGTTCCCGGACAGCATCAAAACAAGCAGGCCGCCTAAGTCATAGCCTGCTTCCAGGCTCCGTCTGTGGCCGCTGGACAGCAGGAGCATGAAATTGCAGACTAGGAATATGGCGAAGATCTTAAGCGCCCGCTTGAATATCCTCGAACCTGTTTCCTGACAGCGTCCGGCCATCTTACCGGCGTTCACCGCCGAGCTGGTGAAACCGGAAAGGGAAACGAACCCGACTATGACGAAAAAGGTCATGTGGCGGTTGTAATCGGACAGGAAGTAGTTCTGGAACGTGTGGGCAAAGATCATGGAGATGACAAGAAAGATGCGGCACAGGTCGAAATGCTCGTCCTTCTTTTCAAATATCTTCGCCATGACTCCTGCTCTATCGCCAGCGATCGCCTGTCAGTTGCCGCCGGGCTGCATCCGCCGGATCTTCTGCAGGATGAAGGGGAATTTGCCGTTAGGGAGCTTTTCGATCTCCCGGACATACTCGAACCGGACGGAAATGGTTCTGCCCATGCGTATTCGGGTCTCTTCCAGGATTGTCTTCTCTATGGCCGACGAATACCCAGGCTCGCTTTCGATTCGGATGATGACCGAGGACGGATCATTCTGTTCAATTTGTGCGTTACGGACATACTGTGCATCCTTGAACAGGTGGTCGAGCCGGCCTACCCATCTACCCTCAGGGGTGATAATATAATTTTCCATGCGGCCCGATATAGAATCTAAAACCAGCCCGCCCTTGCCACATGTGCAGCTTTGATCTAGGCTCACCTGAACAATATCCCGCATATCATAGTTAACGAGCGCAAAAGAAAAATTAGCAAAATTCGTCGCAACAATCCGTCCTTGTTCACCCGCTTGGGCGTGATTGCCGTCATCCTTCAATATCCTTACATAGGAATGATAAGGCTGGACATGCAGCTTTCCATTTGGACATTCGATAATGTTTCCGCAAAATTCACTGTTACCGTAAAATATAGATACCTTGGTACCGAAAGCCTGTTCGATATTTCTTCGCTGGAAGTCCAGAAGGGTTTCAGAAGAAGTGGCTATCATTCTTGGCCTGAAATCAAGCATAATACTATTTTCCAAAATGTAACTTGCAATCATTGAGATACTGGATGGGTAACCATGTATAAAAACCGGTTTGAAATGGTTTAACTCTTCAACATAATGTGGCATATTCTTGGGAGACATATGATATGAAGAGAATAACATTTGATTGTCAGACATATTGTAGATCCAGAACGGCGGTTTGTCTGACGTGACATCCGCAATCTTATGGCCGGCGATGGTGGCAATTTTATCTCCTCTATGAATATTTCCAAAGCTACGGTGATACCACCAGAAAGCATATTCTTTCTGGTAAGCCTGTTTTGAATAAGGTATTTTGATGGGTTGGCCTGAAGTACCGCTGGACTGTCCGGTGCAGTAGGGAGAGTCCATGATAAACGAGGTATAATTACTTATAACAACTTTCTTATCAATTAAAGGTAAGTCTTCTAAGTCGTTCGAATAATTTATCATGTTTTTGTAATAAGGCGCATGGGAACGTATATACCTTAAATATTGTTGTAGTTCTTCCTCGGCCCTGTTTTTTTGTTCCTCGTGACTACTATGAAGTAGAAAATCCAGGTAACATTGATAATCTGGCCCGTATTTTTTATGATTCTTAATGAGACCGAGCGTGCTTAAAGCAAAGCTTCTTATCGCGGGCGGGAGATGGTAGTAAATCTTAATGGCTGAATTGCTAATCATCTGTTACACATTATTACGAACGGCTTATGCATTAATAATCTATGAATCAAGGATGGCATCCTCTGCATGATTATACAAATCATTCTCAAGTTCGGTTTTATTTCTCCATCCAATCGGCATGAGAAAAGTTTCCTGGCATGACTTCCTCAGATCATTAAGGGAACCATTAAAGATATTGATGTTTGAAACACATCTGATATCGTATGGTGCAACGTCAATCAGTGGGTAATTTTTGATGGACCATGCCTTTGAGATAACAGGTATTTTATGATAGTCCAGACCCATAAGAGTCGTGCATACCGTATCGGCGGCAACCGGATTATGGCCGGCAATAATCAGACCAACTGGTCTTGCATCGGCATTTTCCGGGCCATTTCCCTCACCGGCAATAATTCCGTCAATGATAGTCATATAACGGATAGGTCTTGAGCGTAGATTCCCGTCACCGTTGAAATGAAAAAATATTTTATTCAGATCCAGAACCATCCGCCATGTAGTATCGTTACCATACCAGTTGCCCGAACGGATTTTTTTATGTGTTGGTCCAAATAAAAAACGCCCAAGAGAAAAGAGGAACCTTGCTATAAAACCACCATTGTTTCCATGAAAGACTAAAAACCTTTTAAGTTGGATAATGGCCTCGCTTTGTATTTTATTAGAAAAAGTCGAGTTCGGGAATTCATCGCCGCCTTGTTTGGGTGTACCGACCGTATGATGTGGCAGGCAATTCCGGTATCCGTTGATGCCTACAAAATTCTTAAGCGAGAGGGTTACACCAGTCTTTTTGTGTGTTTTCAGTTTGGGAAGATTGATTACAACATCGGCGTCAATTGCGGTTCTACAGATTATATATTCATGTCTTCCGTTGTGATGATAATCTCTGACCTCTTGATAATCATAATCCGCGCCATAAAATTCGGCATTTAACATATAAGAAGAAAATTCGCTATTACGACCGAGATCAACATGGACATATCCTACCGGATCTCCAGGGAGTTTGAATCGTTCTTTTATAACCCCGTCTTTTTGATTCCATCGCTCACGCCGTAAATCCAATAATTCAACCTGTATGTTTTGTTTCGAATAGAAATCTATTATTTCATTCAACCCGTTTATTAGGGTAATGGAATTGAAATCCGAATCGTATTGAGGTCCATCGGCGATAATAAGCCGGCCCCTGCCTTGAAGGGCGATTAAAGCATAATCCGCAACTGCTCGAATAATGGATCCGTGGGTTATAATTTGTTTCCACTCTTGAGGGTGTAGGGAATGCGATTCCCTCAATAAATTCGGTTTGATCAGAACGGTTTCCCCCGGTTTGATGAGAGAGCCAAGAGGATTCCATCTGGATGTCCCATAATTATCTATATCTAGATTTAACAGATGGAACGTCTCGCGAACCGAAGTATAGGCCTCGTTTGTTGAGTCAAGTCCGGATTCAAAAGGGTATTCCGGATATTTTTCAGGAGGGTTAAATGGCGGATTATTAGAATAGTCCAATTTATTCTGTTTAACAATAGAAATATATTCGTACATTAGTTATCTAAGTCCTTTATCACATTTTTGAATTTGACTTTGATCACTGTGATATCATATTCTTTTTTTGCTTGCCGGAATGCATTGGATGTAATTTTTTCCCGGAGGTGTTGATCATTAAGGATCAAGTTTAGTTTCTCGCTTAAATCAGCTGGGTTCATGACATCGTGGATAACAGCATTCTCTTTATCTTTGAGAATATCTTTAAGGCCTCCTGCCAATGTCGATAATATTGGTGTCTGTGCAGCCATGGCTTCGAGGATCACGATAGGCATACCCTCTGTGTGACTGGGTAATGCAAGCACCGTTGAAGATTTCAATGCCTGTATCTTCACCTGATCATCCACCCAGTCATGGATTGTTATGCAATTATTCAACCTCTTATCCCTAACATAAAGTCTCAAATCATTAACCTCACCGTTTCCATAGAAGTCTGAATCAATATGTACCCCTTGATTGTGCAGCAGGCCGATTGCATCAACTAGATCATATGCTCCTTTAGTCTTTGAATACCTTCCAAGATAAAGGATTTTATTTTTTTCTCGTGGCTGGTCCACGTCTTTTTGGAATGTTTGAATATCTACAGGATTAGGGAGTACGTATATTTTTTTATCAGGGAAGAGAGAAAGCATATCGTTTCTCATTCCCGGGGTAAGAACAACGAAGGTGTTAATAGCATTAAGCATTCTGTAGGTGATCCACTTCCATAAACCTTTGATGTTAAGGATGTATGTATAAAAAAACGATGGATGGATATGGAGTATAGTCTTTCTCCTCATCAACAAAGCTATGAATATAAAAAAGGATTTTCTTACAAAGCTCTTATGGGATGCTGTATGAATATATGCTGTCTTGTAATTGGATAACAAAAGAATTGTGAAAAGCATGAGCGAACCGGTAAACTGGAATAATTTCTGTGGGTATCCATCAACTACAGAAGAGATATACCTGACATGGTGTTCTCTGAGAATCCCCGAACTCACCCACAATTTGACCACCTTTGATATACCGCCCATACCATTTGGATGAGGGCCCACCATCAGGATGGATTTATTGCTACTAATAGCCTTTGGAATAATCATAGAATAATGTCTCCATTTGAAAAGTATGTCTTATGAACTGACCTCGTGATAATGCCAATAATATGAGATAAACAGAACATGCCAACCAGTATTTCAAGAGGAATTGTGAGGGCAAATTGTATCGAAATGATCTTATTACAATTACAAGAAAACATTTATGGATCCCTTGATATTCTTTTTGATTATCAGGATTTGCAAATTATGTGTGTTAAATGTTGGAAAAAACATTCCGGCCGAAATAAAGCATAAAATCGTTCAGATGCCGCTTTTCCTAAAGATTCTGACAATGATGGTTCATTAACAAGGAGGTTTATTTTTTTTTCAAGATCAACATCGTCACCCTGTCTATAGGCTAGTCCTGATACTCCATTTTCTATGTAGTCGCTAATACATGGAAGGTCTGTGTAGATAACTGGTTTGCCATACATCAATGCTGCCAAGGCGACCATTTGCCCAGCTGCTCCGACATTGTTCTTTAGAGGCACAACGACAAATTGTGAATCGCGTACATATCGTTTAAAAACGGTATTAGGAATATCTCGGAGAACCTTAACATTGTTTGGTAATTCTGGAAGTTTATTTTTTTCGGAACAGATAATAATAAATTGATGAGACACCCTTCTTGCTGCAGATATAAGACATTCATAATCACGATTCGTCCATCCACCAGAGAAAATGTATTCACCATTTTCAACCAGTTCGCTTTCAAGGTCAGGTTTATCATTAAAGCACAGGGGGTAATAATCAACATGTGCATGCTTGAAAAGCTTTGCATAATGTTCCTGATCACCTTTACTCAAGGCAATCATGGTAATACCAGGTTGATCAAAAATATAACGAACCAGTTTTTTTACCAGGGAATGATGTCTGATGTCATTGAGAAAGAAATGGATAACAATGATTCTTGATTTATGTAAATTCATTCCGAATAAACGGCGCAGCAGCAGTATCGGCGGCGCGATTAGATTACCATTGAGTAAAATGACTTCATATGACCTGAAGGAGAATGCAGGACGAACACCTTGGAGAACATTTATAATAATCTGTATGAGATTCTGTTTTTTAGTTAAAATCGAGGGAGAGTAAATCGTCTTGAGAAGCTTCTCTTCGATTGTGATTTCATGTACATTGGAAGATATCCAATCCATAAAATCTTGCATATATCCCCTTGCTGGGTTAATCAGAAGAACTTTTAAATTTTTCATAGTAATATCAGCCTGCTTAAAAAATATAAAATTGAATGCTTATAATACTACAATATCAAGCAATATCACTTTCTGCCTATTACACTTCTGGTGCCTGATTTACACAACCTCGCAATGCCAATAACTCTTCTTTCTTAAGTTTCAAATTGTGTCATTATAACAAAAGCTCAGATACCAGTTTGGAATGTTGCATATAAGGACTCTCGGACATTGGGATTACTTTTATTCGCTGTGTGTATTCCGGCCTGTGAGCTCGTTGTACAGCCTCACGAATTCTTCACCAACTGTTTCAATACCATAACCATTTACGAAAAGCGGGTTTTCAACCCGCATGCGGTTCTGCAATTCCGGGTCGTTCAATAGTCGGACTACCTGCCTGTGCATATCGGCTGGATCGCCTTTGTTAATGGCTACATAGTTCTTTCCTTCTACAAGGAAATCATTTACAAATCTACATTTGGTTGTGACGATAGGCAGGCCGGCCTGCATGGCACTAAGCAGCGCAATGGGCATGCCTTCAGGATAGTTGGTTGGGAAAATGAAGACGTGAGCTATGGAAAACAGCTCACCCAATGAATCTGCATCTACCCAGCCAAGCCAGTAAATGTACTGGTGCGATCCATTTTTCTCAGCGGCCTGTCTGCATTCCTCCATGCTTGGGCCGTCTCCAGCTACTATTATGCGGAAAGAAGGCACTTCGCTGACTATCGAGGGCAGTGCCGCGATCAGATCGGATAATCCTTTGCGGGGGTCGATCCTTGAAACGAAAAGACCATAGATACAGTCTGGAGGAAAAGCATACTGGTTATCCCGGTTCGTGATTGAAGATGAAATTATGTTTTTCACAAGGCGCACCTTGTTTCCATATCTGGATTGAAATTCCCGCCGTTCCGTTTCAGAAAGTACGCCGACGATACTGGCACCTTTAAAGAATACCCAGGAAAGGGAACGAATAGTTGGGCTTGGGCTATGAACGATTTCGTCGAGGCTGCCATGCATCTTGAACAGGAGTTTCAGTCTGAAAAGCCAGGCGGTTAAGGCAAAGGGTGCATCTCTCAAAAGCGAATAACTCCCAAAAGCCGTATTAATATGGATGACATGTGGTTTGAATATGGCTAAATGCCAGAGGAACTCAATATAAGTAGTCAGGGTAGCCAGTACTTTTATTGGTATTGATTCTTGAGCCTCAACCCCGTTATGCCTGCTCCCGTAATAAAAAGTTCGAATCGAAAACTCGGGATGACTTCGCAAGTAGGCTACCAGGAGTGGAACCTCTGCTGGAGGGCCTCCCTTGGTTCGAGGATGGGGAATTCCCATGAGTAATCTAGTCTGCCGCTTGTCAGTCATTCCGTTTCTCACATTTCTGTAAAAGCACTAGCATCCAAAGGGCGCTGCAAAAATCGGATTCGGTTGTAAAGACATGATCTCGTTCCTGGAGTTCCTTTCTTATCTCGACGTAATTGAACACCTCTGGATTGATTACGACTACAATGCTTTGATTTTCGTTATATATCGGTTGCTGACCTGACTGGAGGTCAATGATGGCCAGCCTGCGATGTGCGAGAAAGATAGAATCCTCCTGGTAGACACCAAAACCGTCCGGGCCACGATACCGTATTGATTCATGGCAGTGGAGAATCTGCCCCTCTGCTGCCCGGTAATTAAATGTGCCCACTATTCCACACATTGATTTAATAGAGCCATCCTTTTAGATTATTGGCTGGTTGAGAATCCTTATAATCTTTCTAGAAATGAATATAACTTGTCTCCCAGTACTCGGTAATCAAAGTGCGAAGCCGCAACTTCTCGACCCCGTTGGCCAATAATCGCCGCTGCTTCAGGGTTATTCAACAAAAATTCTGTAGCCTCAACGATCTCTTCGCTGTTTCCAGGTTTGACCACCATTGCGTTGTGCCGGTTCACGAGGAAACGGTCAATATCAGAAACCAAGGAAGCGATAACTGGTTTGCCAGAAGCAAGAAACTCTCCTAATTTGAAAGGGAAACCGGCGTTGGCAAATCCAAAATCGATTCTCGTCATACAAGGTATAATGTTTGGTCTGCAAAGGATTCTATAATACTCAGTTTCTACGAGGTAACCAAGATACTTTATTCTGTCTTTATAGGGAGATTTATTCATTCGTTTGTAAAAGTATGACATCGCCTCATGGTCACCACCACCGGAAAGTTCGAGGTTAATGTTTGGATATTTCCCCGCTAGCATGTCAAAGGCGTCGAGGAGCACTGGTAATCCATCCTTCTTGCCAAAGCTACCAGCATAGAAAAGAGAAATCTGAGATTTTTTTTGAAAAGATTTATCTTGATAACAGGACATATCGACTGAAATCGGCCGAAGAAGTAAAGGAATACCTCTCAATATGTAGTCGCTGTATTTTCTCTCCAGATGAGAACTAATAACGATAATGCCTGAAGCCAAATGAGGAATATTTTTTGAAAAAAAGGTAAGCAATAGAGTTTTTACACGATGAAAAAATGATTGAGAAATGCTCCCTGCTATATCGAAATCCTCAACGATATCAAAAATGATCCTGTAACCGAGAAGCCTTGCATAATACAAGGGCACAATGTTATCAAGGCCTACAATGCCATAGTAATAGATTATATTCTTGTCTCTTGGCTGGAAATGCCTGCGCAAGGCCAAAATTGTTTTATAATAAAGCATCGGTAGGGCTGCAAGCATTTTAAAACGGAGGAGATCTCCCATAACAGTCTCATAGGGTGTCCCTTCGTGTACCCCAGTAAGGTTTTTATTATCCTTTCTGGACTGTCTTTGCAGGAGTACACGTACCGTAACATTAGGGAACCCTCTCATTGTCTTCAAAATATGTTCAATTCGTTTCGTTGGGGCCATGCCGTGCGGGTAGGTGAATTCCCCCATGAAGATCAGATTGGTCTTTAACTCATTCATGAGGAGCATCAGCAAAAGTTTAATTTTTCGAGGAATTGGTCGCTTGCCGTTTGTCGCGAAAATCGTCTATCTTAAGTTCTTTGATGACTTTCGCTGGAACTCCTGCCGCGATAACACCGGCCGGCAAGGATTTGCTGACAATGCTTCCAGCAGCAATCATTGTACCTTTTCCTATTGTTACCCCCTTCATTACCATAACATTTACACCCAGCCAGACATTATCCTCAATAAAGACTGCTGCGTTTGGACTGGTACGTAAATCATCGGTATGCCAATCAGTATCGGTGATTAATGTGTTGGCACCGCAGCGCACATATTCCCCTAGTGTAATTCTATTTGCACAGCCGATCACAGTACCGCTAAAGCCACAGTTTGGCCCAATTTCTACTACGGCCCCCTCGTTCAAGGTCGAAATGATGCACGGGCGATTTACCCCTATTAGATTTGAAGTATGTGAAGAGTTAAACTCACAATTCTCTCTGATGGTAATCACGCTTCGAGGATGCCGGCGAAATTCAGGTAATCCATAAAAAGAGCACCCGTGAGATAGGGAAACGCCCCACCAGGTTGAGCGCATTCGCGACCAAAAAGTATACCATTGCCTGAATGTTTTGCGGCCAAGACAATTCATCAAGTGAGGTAGACTGTCAAAGTCGATGGTTCTCAAAGAGTATGCCTTCAATATTCGTTAATCAATCGTATGAATGTACCAAATCGCTAAGGCAATGTATCCGTTTCCGGACAAGACATATCCCAATCGGTTGTACTATAGGCCACCTCTAATAATTCACTTTTCTGAAAATCATTATAATGGAATTGATTTGACCATGCCTTACCCGTGAATCATAGACACTGAAGCGATTCTTTATGGGGGTAATCTGCGATTTCTGATCCCT
>Ga0326727_10005894_pt1 | contig 34331 bp, 48 predicted proteins | sample MB2enrmetagenome_FD_207643 | JGI IMG/M metagenome (GOLD analysis project Ga0326727, IMG submission 207643) | Lab enriched peat soil microbial communities from McLean, Ithaca, NY, United States - MB29MY | ecosystem: Environmental > Terrestrial > Soil > Wetlands > Peat | place: USA: New York...
GTGGTACTGCCGGGCTGGTTGTCGGTGGTGCTGCCGGGTGTTGCCTGGGTTGGGGCGGTCTGGTTGGTGCTGTTCGGTCTGTGGGTTGCGGACGGTGCTGAGAGTACCGGTTGAGACCGCGAGCCGGGACGGTCCGCGGGTTGTTCCTGATGGCGCGATTCCGGCGGAATCACCTGTACGGGTATGTTTGGATGTTTATTTTGGTGGGGTTTGTCTGCTAGGTGTCCTGGGGTGTTGGTGGGAGGGGTTTGGTGTTGGGGGTCGGGGTAATGCGCAGTTGGTATGTGGGTGTGACTGTTGGTGTGTTGGTGTGTTGCATTATTGCAGTACTGCGTTCGTGCTGCCGATATAGTAGTTGTGAAGGTATTTGTTGGATATACTGGATGTAGGACGTCTGGGCTGGTTTGGAGGCTTGGGCGGCCGGTAGCCCCGGAGCTGTGACCGTTGTCCTTAGGGACTGAGCTAAAGGAAGACCGATGTCGATAACGCAAGCGTCCGGGCAGGACACGGCCGGGGCGGAGGGTGTTGCCAGGCTCGGAGCTGGCCGGGTCCCTGCGGCTGCTGGGCCTGCGGCTGGTGGTAACCCGTTGGACGTGCCTTTGTGGCAGAACGCTGGGCAGCGTGAGCCGACCGCCAACCTGACGTTGCGGGTGCGGGCGCACCTGGATCGCCGTCTGGCCCGGCAGGTGTTCGAGCTGAACGAGCATGGGTGGCGGACCAGCAAGGTGGAGATTATCGAGATGTTGCTGTACGAGATGGATGACGAGGTGAACAACGATCTGGTGGCCCGGCTGAGCTCGTTCCGGTCGAACGCTCCCAGGCATGCTATTTAGCCGGCCTGCTGTTACGTTACGGCTGTCCTCGCATGTCCTCGCCTGTCAGGTGCTGGGCTGGGTGTTGCGGATTTTGAGAGGGGTGCTGGATGTGGGTGACCAGTGATGGGGATACTTGGCGGGCCGGGTATGAGGATGGGTATAGCGACGGTAAGCGTGATTATTGGTCTTTGTTTGGCGGTCCCGTCGATCCGGCTTATATGGCGGGCTACCGCAAGGGCCAGGAAGATGCCCGCGCGGACGTAGATGTGGAGGGGTAGTGCCGGACGGTTATGTAGGGGGCGGGGTGGCCGATCTTGAATCCCGGCTTTTCGGCAAGGGTGTGCTGGCTGCTGCTAAGCGTGAGCAGGCCAGGCGCTTAGTCCGGGAGGCCGCGGAGCTTGAGCGTCAGGCCGTAGCTGAGCGTGGGGGTTGCCGGGGGTGGGACTTCCATGTTTTCACGCTAGGTACCGACCGGCGCTCGATATGTGGCGCTCATAGGTCTGCTGGTGGGCAGGGATGACGCAGCCTTCTCGTACGGTCATCTCCGAGCGGGAGCGTAATGCGGTGCGGTCCCATCATTACGTCTCGCGGTTCCCTCAGGGCGATTATGCCTGCTTGGCGTGCGAGTCTGGGGATCCTGCTGCCGGGTGGGTGGGGGACGAACCTCGGTGCCGTCTGGTCCGGTTTGTCGACGCTATCGAGACGGCGGAGTCAGACAGGGAGGACGCCCTCCGGCTGCTGAGGGACCTCTATGCGACTTTCACTCTCTCGTCGGGCCCTCCTGGTTACCTTGTACGGGAGGAGCAGATGGCCGAGGTGGGGAGGTTCTTGAGCACGGTTGACCCGGGGTGGCAGGGGGTGCTCCCCTGGCACCGGGGGCCGGGGCCAGGCCTGCCGGGGAGCGACGCCCGGGGGCAAGGGTGTGCCGGCGGGCCCTGAGGCCGGCGGGTGGCGGTCCGGGCTGTGGCTCGTCTGGTCTGACGTCCACGGGCCGGTACGTTGGCAGCCGGCGGTGGCTGGCCTGCGGGGCTGGTGCCTGGCATCTCGTTCCAAGGGACCCAACTTGACACCACCTCGTATAATATGGTATAATTGAGATGTGAGCTTGTCTGGGAAGAGAGCCAAGGTATATGCTGCCTGGCCCGCCGGACAGTCAGCCGTCTGCGCAGGAAGGACCTAGTGTGACCCCGGAGAAACCCGCGAAACCCAGGACGATAAACACCCGTACGGCGGCAGGACGCAGACGGGCATCTGTTTCAGGCGGGCCCGAATGGGAGCCCCGCCCGAACACCGCTGAGGAGCAGCGAGCGATACAGGCGCTGGAACGGCTAGCCAAACGGTGGCCCCGGTCGTTAACTCTGTTCAACGCCTCCGGGACATTATGCGTACTGCACACCGACGAGCACAGCGAGAGCCATCCGTTCGGCGACGCGATAGTAACCACCATCTGGGGGATACCGAACGAGGGAGGCGACCCCGACCTATGGTGATAGCGGATATTGTCCGACGGCACTATCCGGCACGTCGTTTGGTGTTTATTGGCCATTCTCAGGGGAGTTTAGCGGTCGGGCTGGCCCGGCCGGCTTGGCATAATGGTGGTGTGAGGTACTCTGGTAGCAACCAGTACGCTCGGCGTCCTAAGTCTCCGGTGTTGCTGGCTGGCCGGGCGGAAGCCGCTAAGCACTACCGGGAACATATCGTAGACCTGGGGCCTGAGCTGGCTGGCCGGGCTGCGGCGCTGCCCGCCCGCCGGGGGCGGCGGGCTGTCCCGGCTGTCTTTGGCGGGGTGGGCCTGGGGGTGTCCCGGGTGATGTGGCGTTGCTGGGGTGCTGGTGCTATGGGTGTCTGGGTTGGGTTAGGTCTGCCCTGTGGCCGTTGGATGTTCGCGAGTATGAGCAGGAGCCGGTGGGGTTCGGTCCGGACCCTTGCCGCGGAGCACCCGCGGTGCCCGGCTAGGGTGTTGGACCGGCTGAGCCGGGATGACGATCATGTTGTGGTGCTGCGGACGGCCGGTAATCCTAGCACCCCGGCTGGCACGTTGCGCCGGCTGGTGGGCCGTGACCAGGATGTGGATATGTTGGTGGGTTCTAATGTTTCGTGCCCCCCGGAGGTGCTGGTCGGGCTGAGCCGGGCGGAGCCTTGGCGTGTCCGTTGTTGCGTGGCGGCGAACCGGGGTTTGCCGTTGCCCCTGTTCGCTGAGATGGTCAGGGACAGGGATATGAGGGTGCGGACGGCGGCGGTGGGCAACCCGGGTTGCCCGCGGTACCTGCGGGCGTTCGCCGGGCTGGTGCGCACTCAGGAGGGGGTGTGACCAGGGGCGGCGGGCCGGTGCCGGGCTGCGGGCGGGCTGCGGGCGGGCGGGCTGGCAACCAGTACACCCGGCCTCGGCCTGCCCCGGCCCTGGTTGGCCTGGCTAGCCCTGACATGGTGCCAGCTTTGCTGGAGCGGGTCTGCCAGCCGTCCCCCGGTACCGGGAAGGCCCGCCCTCTGCTGAGCGGCCCCGGGTCGGTGTCCGCGGTCCTGGAAGGGCTCGAGGCTGCCGGGCCGGAGCTGCGCCGCCAGCTGGCCGGGCGGCTCTTGGACGACGGTGACGATATTGTGCGGATGGTCGCTGTCAAGTGCGCCCAGCTGGACCGGCGGCAGGTCGCCCGGCTGGCCCGGAGGGCTGACCCTTTCACTCTGGCGGGCCTGGCTCTTAACGATGGTTGTCCTGAGCGGCTGCTGGGCAGGCTGGCGGGCCATCCGGACAGGAGGGTGCAGCTGGCGGTCGCTGACAACCCGCGCACCCCGCTGGGGCCTCTGCTGGGGTTGTTGCGCAGCCAGTTCCCGGAGGTGGCCCGGAGGGCGGCGGACCACCGTAACATGCCGGCGGCCACCCGGGCGATGTACCAGCTTGCCAGCGGCAGCAGCCCGTCGTCCTCTGAGCCTTATGCCCCTGCCAGCCGGGTGCTGCGCCGGTACCTGCAGGATCCATGACAGCTGCTGGTGCCGGCCCCGCCGGGCTGCGGCCCGGGTGCGGCGGGACCGTAGGGCTATGCTCCGGCCTGGGGCGGGTGCAGACCCGGCTGTGACTGTCAGGCTGTTCCTGGATGTGGACGGGGTGGTAGCCCCGCTGTCGTGCCGGCCGGACAGCTGGCCGGACTACGAGCAGGAGCACAGGACCCCGCTGTCCCGGCAGATGGCTGGCCGGCTGGCCGCCCTGCCGCTGGAGATAGTCTGGCTGACCACCATGGAGCAGGGAGCGAACCTGTACATCAGCCCTCGGCTCGGGTGGGGACCTTTGCCTTACATTAAACGGTCTGAGTACAGAGACCGGCCGTGGTGGAAGTTCAACGCGGTGCTGCAGTACCTGCGGCTGGGGGGCGGGCCGTTCGTCTGGGCAGACGACGAGCTCGCCACAAGTATATACGGCAGCCGGCCGTATTCCGACCCGCCGGCCAGGAACCCCCTGGACCGGTTTAAGGTCCCTTATCTGCTGGTAGCTCCTGACGGGCGGGCCGGGTTGGCTCCTCAGCATGTTGACGAGATCGCCCGGTTCGCCAGCCTGCACACCCGGCCGGCTGGCCTGGCATAACGTCCGTATGGATGCCAGGGCCGCAGGTGGGGCTGGGACCAACCAGTACGCCCGGAAAGGCACGTCCCGTCGCGGCACCCAGCCGGCGTATGCTGTGCCGTTGGCCCCCGTTCTGGTACGCCAGGTGATGTTGGCTGTTAGCACTGAGACGTTACGCCGGGCGCTCGGCCGGTCGTTGCTGCGGGATGCCGTCGGCGAGATCGCCGGGATGTTCCCTGACGCCCGGTACGCCCGGCTCCTGCTAAAGCGGGACCATGAGCCTTTCTGGTACCTCGGGCAGGTGCTGGACAGCCATGAAGATCCCGCCGAGGTACCTAAGGCCATCCTGGCGATGCTCCAGCTTGCCGGCCAGGTCTGGGAGCCGGACGGAGGTCCAGACGGCATATCCGGGCTTTGGAATGTGGACCTGCAGGCTGTCGAAAGGATCGACCAGCGTATAGACTGCACCGGTATCGCCGAATATCTCGGCTACCCCGCTTGTAGCTCCACGCAGTATGCGTTGCTGGTAGACCTGCAGGCTGCGGCCCGGCTGGATCTGGACGGCGACCCGGCGGGCTGCCTGCGAGAGGTAGGGATATGACGGCTGGCTGCCGGTGGCGCCGGGTGCTGGCCGGCCTGGCATACCGTGGGTGTGGGCGCACCCAGGGATGCACATCGAGGGCGAGGGCGAGGGCGGGGGCGAGGGCGGGGTGCTAATCAGTATGCTGTCCGGTATCAGTATTCCGAGCAGCGGCTTACGGACCGGCTGCTAGCGCAGGCCGAAGGTAGGCCGGGGCCGGAGCCGGGGCCGGACGGCGAGCAGGAGACCCGCAAGTTCTATTTCCTGCAGCGGGCGGGCCTTTGGCAGGAAGTGACCAAACAGGAATGGGTGAGAGCTGAGCGTAACGCCGGGTTCTATAACACTATGAGCCGGCCGGACGAGCCGGGGACCGGCGGTTTCGGGTCGGGGTCGGGGGTCAATGGCCGTATCATCGGCCCGGAGAACACCCCGGACGATTACTGCTGGGATCCGGATTTTGTGGTCGCTGTCTGGGGTGGCCATGACCTGCCGGCAGCAGAGCTGGCCGCCGCCGCTGAGAGCCCTAACGGGACAGCTCGGTGGAAAGCGGCGTCCCACCCTAGCGCACCGCCGGGAGTGCTCCGCCGGCTAGCTCGTGATCCTGATTATGGTGTCCGCCGTGGCGTAGCGATGAACCCCAGCACCCCGCTGGACGTTATCGGACAGTTGCGCCGCGACCCGCATCCCAACGTCCGCCAGGGAGTGGCACAGAACCTTAGCTGCCCGGCTGCTATACTCAGCCGGATGGCTACCTGCACCAGCCCGGTAACCCGCCAGCGGGTAGCGGGGCACCTGTCCACCCCGCCGGGGACGCTCAGGCGGCTCGCCCGGCCGGAGGAGTACGTATCTGTGCGCAGCGCGGTGGCCGGGAATGTCAACACCCCGCCGGAGGTGCTCAGGCGGCTGCTGCTGGACCCTGACAGCAGAGTCGCCCGCACAGCGGCGCAGAACCCGTCCCTGCCGGCCGCGACCCGGGCGATGTGGCAGCTCGCTCACGACGGGCTGGCGTAGACAGGCGGGCTGGCCTCCCGGGCTGTGGCCCTTTCCGGCGCAGTAAGCCGGGGTCTAGTGTGGTATGGCCTTGTGTGCCATGCTTATGTATCTATGTGGCTGGTTTGGTATGCTGGTGGTATGAAGTACTTTGGTATTAGTTCGTTGCCTATAAAGCCGACATGGCCGAACATGAGACGTTACGCGGTGCTGCCGATGGCTGTTGCGGTTATGATAGTAAGCCTGGCCGGGGTGGGCGGGCCGGCCGCAGCCAGCCCGGGCGCCCCGCAGACTGGGGTGTCCGACCTGACTGCGGTGTCTTGCTGGTCCCCAGACGGATGTATGGCCGCCGGTAACTACAACCAGACCGAGATGAACGGCCCGTTCCTGGCTGAACGTTGGGACGGGCGCCGCTGGGCTGTCTCCGGCACGCTCAGCATGCCGCCGCTCCCCCACCGGGCCAGTGTGCCCCCTGATGTGCAGGCGTTGTCGTGCCCCAGCTCTTCGATGTGCGCCGCGGTAGGCATATCGGACGTCACAGCGCTGGCAGTGATGTGGGACGGGTATCGGTGGCGGGCGGCACCCATCCCGGTACCGTCAGGTGCTGATTATTCCACGCTCGCCGGGGTGTCCTGCGTGCCCTCCGGGATATGTGAGGCTGTCGGCTCTTATGCAACGAAACCGTCCCCAAAGCCGGGTGTCCTGTTGGAACGGTGGGCCGGGTCGCGTTGGCAGCTGCAGGCCGTCCCGCCCGCCCTGCAAAATTATTCTATGACAGCAGTGTCATGCCCCAGCGCTAATATGTGCCTAGCTGTGGGCGGCAAACTCGGCTATACCGGGGTAGTTGTCCAATGGGACGGGCGCAGATGGGCAGCTACTCCGGTACCGTTCTCTGCCCATAACCGGTACGGCTTAAACGTGTCGTGCCCCAGCGCCCGGCAATGTATCGTCACATCGGTCGGCGGCGCTGAAGACAGGGAGACAGCAGCGGTCTGGTCGTCCGGCACTTGGAGGTACACCCTGGTGCCCGCCCGCCACCTGCGGTACGGCCAGACCTTAAATGTTTATAACGGGCCGTCCCTGTCCTGTCCTGCCGTCAACCGGTGCGTACAGTCCGAGTATGTGCTGGAAGGCCCGGCTCTCACCGACAGCTGGGACGGGCACACCTGGAGCCCCTGGCGGCAGCTGCCCAGCCGGCACCTGATACGCCCGCAGGGTTTGTCCTGCCTCCCGCCGGGCCTTCGCGGCCCCGTCCAATGCGAGATAGTCGGGTACACCGAAGGGCCAGGCACAGCCACACCCCCCATAGCGATACATCTGGACGGCACCCAAGCCCAGTACCAGCCGATCGGGCTGCCGCCCGGCGCCGCTTTCTCCGGGCCATCGATGGGTACGTTTAACCTTACAAACATAGTGTGTAACCGGCCCGACAGCTGCGAAGCGCTCGGATCTTATCTCGACACGAATTACTGGCCCGCCCAGATGAGTTTCGTGGAGCGCTGGGACGGGCATCACTGGGCTCAGCAGCAGCTACCTGCACCCCCTCCGGGCACCTCCGTATTGTCCCTGACCGGGCTGGCCTGCCCTGCCGCCGACTGGTGTTTAGCCGTCGGCTTGCTGAAGAGCCGGGCGCACCCTGGCGACAACCAGACCGTGGTGGAGCGCTGGGACGGGCGCCGCTGGGCGCTACAGACCACGCTGAGCAACAGCTGGATGACCAACGTGGCCTGCGCCAGCACCCGCCGATGCTTAATGGTGGGTGGCGCCAGCGCAGAAGTTTGGGACGGCACCCGCTGGGCTGCTCTCAAATCGCCTGTCGCTGTACCGGTCGTAAGACAGGACGGGCCGGCCGGGGTGTCCTGCCCTCAGGCTAACTGGTGTATGGCCGTCGGCGGTAACAGCAGCGCCATCTGGGACGGCACCCGCTGGCAGGCGTTACCGGCGATGAGGTACGGGAAGGAACAGACCGGCGATAGCGGCGGCGTATCATGCTGGGCTGCCAACCAATGCGAGGAGACAGGCAGCTTTACATCCGGCTCCGGCGGCAACCAGATAGCGTTCGCCAGGCGCTGGGACGGCCGGAGCTGGCAGTACCAGACCGTCCCCCAGCCCGCCCGCACCAGCATAGGCCTGAGCTCGGTGTCGTGCACCGGCCCTGACTTCTGTGAAGCCGCAGGGTCCCAAGGCGTAAATAGTACCACCTTGATAATAGCTGCGTACCGCTGGGACGGGCATACCTGGGAGCGGCAGCAGCTCAACGGCATATCGGGGGCATACGACGACGTTACCGTTGACACGGTCAGCTGTGCCGCACCCGGCCGTTGCGAGATCGGCGGGACCGCCTGGGGCTTGGTACCTTTGCAAGACACCTTGCTGTCGGGGCAGGTCAACGGCAGCCGGTGGGCGGCCCAGGCTGTCCCCAGCCCCGTGCTGTACACCCAAGCGCCACGGTGGCTAAGCTAGCCGGCTTGGCATACTGGCGGCATGAAGCGCGGCAGCAACCAGTACGCCCGGCGTCCCAAACCTCCGGTGTTACTGGCCGGCCAGCCTGAGCTGGCTGCCCAGGCTGCGGCGCCGCCCACCCGGGAGCAATGGTGGGCTGCCCTGGTCCGGGACCGGCGGGCTGCCCTCTGGTGGACGGCAGCTCTGGATAAGGTGGGTTTGGGGGTGCCCCGGATCGCCCGGGTACCTATCGCTGCTGCCCGCCGGCATGGCGCCGGCCCGTACGGCGGTGCTGTGGTGCTTGTCGGGCTGTTCCAGCTGGACGACGGCAGCTGGGCGCTGCTGGACGTTGATGTCCCCGCGGGCAGCCGGGACGCCTTGCGCTGGGAGCTGGGCCGGGCGGAACTGTACACGGCGCCTAGCTTGCTGGAGCTGGTACGGAGCCCTCAGGTCCAGACAGAAGCTTCGGCGGGCGCTTTCGTGGCTATCGCGGGGGACCGGGGTATGCCGCCCGAGGTGCTGCAGGGCTTAACCGAGTACCGTCCTGACCAGCTGTACGCCGGGATGCTGGGCGACCGGGAGCGGGCTTTCCAGCTCAGGCGGCAGATGTGGTCCGGGGAGGTGTTGCGCACATTGGCGGGCAACCCTTCCTGCCCTGTCCCTGCGCTGCTGAGCATACTGGAGGGGGATGACCGGCAGGCTGCCGCCATAGCGGCAGGGAACCCGGCTCTGCCCCGGGCGGTCCTGGCGATGTACCAGCTCGCCGGGCAGTGAGCCGGCATATGCCCAGCCGCGGGCGGCCGGCAGTGGCATAGCTTAGGATATGCCTGCTCGAGCAGCTCGCTTGCGCCAATATGGCACACATAAAGTTTAATGAACTATCACCGGTCCCTAACCCTTGGCTGCGCCGAAGACGACCAGCCTCGGCAGACCAGCGACCCTCAGCTCAAAGCGGTCCTAGATATTTTGTCCCAAGCTAGAGGCACTACCCACCGGCCCAGCCGGCAGTCCTACCTGATCTGGCAGGCCGCCCCCGCTATGATCCGGTTCGTCAGCCACAGCCAAGAGCAGCTAGACCAATTGACAGCCCCTATGCGCCAGGACCTCGCCGACCTGGTGGAAGCGGTCACAGCGGTCCTGGCGGACGAAACAGCCCTGCTTGCATCCCACCGTTAAATTAACCCGAGAGGCACGGGAACAGAATATACCGGGCTAATCTTGCCCCTGATCCTCGCTGGGTTTAGATCTGTCCGGGCCGAGAGCGCCCCGGAACAGCCCCCCGGGCAACGGTCTCCTGCGGTCCCCGCTAGGGTGGGCCCTATGGCATATCCTGGGTGTGATTTTTAGAGGGAGGCGTGGGGACAACCAGTACCGGGCCAGCCCGCTTAGAGGGCCGGCCCTGCCTTTGGCTGACTTAGTAGGCCAGCTTGCCCAGCCTCCTGGAAAATACCGCTGCGGCGAGCTGTGGGGTGGGGATTGCCGCCGATGGGTGCGCCCGCCGGGATGGTCCCACGATGACCATCCTTTGTTGGACAGGTGGCGGCCGCCAACCTCGTCGGTACCGGTGCTGGCTGCTCATCACAACCCTGAGGTCCGGATGCGGATGGCAGCGCGTCCCGACTGTCCCCCGGGGATCCTGGCTGACCTCGCGGCTGACCGGGTGGCGGTGGTGGCTGACCTGGCTTTGGTTAACCCTAGCTGCCCCCGGCTAGCCCGTGTTAAAGCTACCGCTCATAGCGACCTGGTTGTCGCGGCCACCGCCTGCTGGCTGCTTGCCGACCCTATGCCGTTGTTGCCGTGGCTGTCAGAGGCCGAGGGCCGTCCCGGGTTACACGGCCCGCCTGAGATATATTACGTTGATCATCCTAAGTGCCCGGCGTACATATTGGCGGAGCTGTGCCGGCACCCGGAGGCTTACGTCCGTAACCGGGTGGCGCGGCACCGGGCCTGCCCGCCAGATATCATGCGCCGGCTGGCCCGAGACCCCGACTGGACGGTCCGTATGTCCCTGGCCACCAATCCCAGCTGCCTTACGGAGCTGCTGGGGGTGCTAGCCGGGGATCAGGAAGACGCGGTTAGCCTCGTGGCTCGGCGTGCTCTGCACCAGCACGACATCATATCTCCGTAGCGGCCGGCTGGTACCGGTAGCTGGCTGGGTGCCTTGCCGGGCTGGGTCGCAGGGCCTCGGCCGGGGTACGCTATTGTACTGTTATTGTGGGAGGTGTACGCTGGTGGTGCTGTGCGTACGCTCCGTCCTGTAACGCCTTCTGAGCTCCCGGATTTGCTGTTGCATGTGGCTACTGTCCGGCCGGTGTTTGTCTGGGGGCAGCCTGGTATCGGGAAGAGCGATATGGTCCGCCAGTTCGCTGCGTCGGTCGGGCTGGACTGTGTTACTTTGCTGGGCACCCAGCTGGCCCCTGAAGATCTGATCGGGGTCCCTCAGATCGTGGGGGAGGGGGATGGTGCCCGGAGCCGTTTCGCCCCGCCTGAGATGATCGCCCGCCCGGGCCCTTATGTGCTGTTCCTGGACGAGCTTAACGGTTCTAACGCTGAGGTGCAGAAAGCTTTCTACTCTCTGATCTTGGACCGGAGGCTGGGGAACTATGAGCTGGCCGCCGGGTCGGTGGTGGTCGCGGCCGGGAACCGGGCTGAGGATATGGCGATAGTTAAGACTATGCCTTCTGCCCTGGTGAACCGGATGGTCCATGTCACCCTTGTGTCGTCGCCTGCGGACTGGATGGGCTGGGCCCGGCAGGCCGGTATCCACCCGCTGGTCCTGGACTATATCGCGCAGCGGCCTGACCATCTGTGTGTCAAGCCGCCTAAGACCGAGGAGCCTTTCTCCACCCCCCGTTCCTGGCATATGCTGTCCGACCTGCTGGTTAGCTGCCAGGTCCCGGCGGACGCCGCTGCCAGCGACGACCTGCTGCGGCGGCTGGCGGGCGGCTGTGTCAGCCCTTCTCATGCCGGCCAGTTCGTGAGCTGGTCGAGGTTACGCCGGCACGGCCATAGCGTGGATTCGCTGCTGAAAGGGGTGATAAACTGGCCGGCCAGCCCTGACGAGAGGGATGTGCTGGTGTTCCTGGCTCAGTCTTTGCGGGCCCGGCTGGCCAAAGAGCTGCCGGCTACACCCAAGAACGGGTCGGTGGCGTCCCGGCAGCTGGCGTACCGCGCTAAAGGTCTGCTGGTCTCGCTGGCTGAGATCTCGGTGGAGGTAGCGACCACTGTGGTCGCCCCCGCTGATGAGACCGGGGAGGACCCGGCGCAGATCCCGGATTGGTTCCTGAGCGAAGTGCTGCGTGACCTGCCGGGGCTCGCTGCCGCCCGCAGCTAATATGGCCGGGCGCCGTAGATCAGACCAGGGCCCGCAGGACCCGGCGGCCAAAGACAGGCTGGCCGGTATCGCTCTGGCTCACGCCCACCCGCTACTAGCTCCGCTGGCTAGCCGCAGCCATGTCGGTATCATGGGTGCTGGGACCATCTCGGCGGGCGTGTGGGCGACAGTGAACGCGGCGGGCAATATCTGGGTGAACCCGAAACGTCGAGGTAGCCCTGCTGAGTGGCAATGGGTTATCGCTCATTGTCTGTTGCACCTGGCGTTCGGCCATCTGGACCAGCGGCACCGTCGAGGCTGGACCCCGGCTGGCGGGCTGCCGGCTGGCCGTGAAAGCCCGTTCCCGCCGACCTGGAACACCGCTGCCTGCCTGGTCGTCAACCGGTTCCTGGCCGGGGTGAAAATCGGGGCGCCACCACTTGAATTAGCTGGGCCCACCCCGTTTGACGACCGGGCTCGAGGGGCCGGGGCCGAGCAAGTATTGGCGGACGAGCTGGCCCTACGGGGCATCCCGGACACTCTAGGTATGGTCGGGACCGGCGGTCTGCAGGGCGATCTGCGGGCGGAACGGCCGGCCTGGCAGCACCCGCCTGAGTCTGACGTGTGGGCCGCGGCGTTCTCTGAAGGGCTCCATCTGGCGCTGCAACGAGCGGTGCAGGTCGCTGGTGGGGAGGCCGCTTCAATGACCGAGAAAGGCAGTCCCTCCAGCCGCTGGCGGGCCGCGGTGGACTGGGTGGTCACCAGCCTGCCGTTGCTAGGCGGGTTAGCGGCCGGGCTGCGGGTGGTGGAAGACACCGAAGTATGCCGGGACGAGCAGATAGATGTCGCGGCGGTCGCTCCTTCCGCTCGCACCTTGTACCTCAACCCGCACTGGGCCGGGACCCCTGAGGAACGCCGGTTTGTGGTCGCCCATGAGCTGCTGCACGCCGGGCTGCGCCATGACACTCGCGGCGGCGGGCGGGACGACTGGTATTGGAACTGCGCTTGTGATTATGTGATCAACGGCTGGCTGGTTGAGATGCAGGCCGGGGAGATGCCGGAGGGAAGCCTACATGACCCGGCGCTGCGGGGGATGGCAGCTGAGGCGGTGTACGACCGTATCGTGTCCGACCTGCGGCGGTACCGGAAGCTAGCCACCCTGCGGGGGCCGGGCCGGCCTGATGTGCTGCCAGGACCGCTGCCCTCCGACCCTGGTTTCGAAGCGGCCCGGGGAGTTGACCTGGACGAGTTCTACCGCAGGGCGCTGGAGGACGGGGCGGCTCTGCAGCGGCAGAGAGGACGGGGGGTTATCCCGGCCGGGCTGGCCCAGGCGATCGCCGCTATGGTTGAGCCTCCGCCGCCTTGGGATGTGCAGCTGGGCCGTTGGTTCGAGGAGCAGTTCGCCCCGCTGGAGAGACGGCGCAGCTACGCCCGGCCGTCCCGGCGGCAGTCCGCCACCCCTGGCATCCCCCGGCCCAGCTGGGTTACCCCCCAAGAGTACCGGGACAGCCGGACGTTCGGGGTGGTGCTGGACACTTCCGGCTCGATGGGCACCCGGCTGCTGGCGCACGCTCTAGGGGCGGTCGCTTCTTATTCCTACGCACGGGACGTGCCGCTGGCCCGGGTGGTGTTCTGTGACGCCGCGGCGTACGACGCCGGGTATATGAGCCCGGCTGACATAGCCGGCACGGTCACGGTCCGGGGCCGGGGCGGCACCGTGCTACAGCCCGGGGTGGACATGATCGAGCAGGACGAGAAATTCCCCCGGGACGGGCCGATACTGATCATCACCGACGGCTGGTGCGACCATGTGAAAGTCCGGCGCAGCCATGCCTACCTGATCCCTGCTAACGCTAACCTGCCGTTCGTGCCGCGCGGCCCGGTGTTCCGGATGCGATAGCGGCGGACGCGCGCGGACGGCTTTGATATGGCATAATCCGGGTATGGCTGCACACCGGGCTGCCGGCTCTAACCAGTACCAGGCCGGGCGGGGCAACGCCAGCTCCGCAGCCGTAGAGCCGCCGCGCGCCAGGTTGTTAGCGCAGGCCACCGAGGCCGCTATCGAGCAGGCCCTGTGGCACGAAGAGCAGGCCGCCGCCAGGTTCATGGGCGAGCCGACCGAATCTCACCGGCGATCCTGGGCCCAAGCCCGAGCCGTCGTGGACAGGCTCGCCCACACCGCGGACAACGAGGCTGTTGCAAGCCTGTAGCAGCGCCAGCCATATGTGACCTGCGGCCAGAATTGGCACACAGCTAATATGGCCGCCCGTGGTAACAACCAGTACGTAACCCGTGGCCCTGCCGCCCACCTGCCGCCCGCCATGCCGTCTGGGGCGCTGCCCGAGCTGATCGGGCAGTTGCAGCAAGCAAGCAGTTCCGCCGTCCAGATGGCCGCCCAAGTCTCCGCCCAGCTGGACGCCCTGGGTGCCTCCCCCACCCGGGTGCTGCCCCTACAGGTGGACGTCGCGGACGGCCAGCTCAGCATCCCCGCAGGTCGGGCAGCTCGCCCGTACTTTGGCCATATGCTGTCCTTTCTGCCCTCCCGGGGATCCCTGCCCGGCGGGCCGGCCCAAACAACCACTACCTTCTTATTATACTATATGTGCGGGTTGGGTGTCAACTTCCCTTGGTACGCACGGAAAAACAAGAAACAACAACCGGGGCCCGGGCTCCGAGGGCCGGGCCAGATATGTTACCTTGTGCGGCTCCGCGGCCTCCCGGCTGGTGCTGAGCAGCAGGCTGCCCGGTGGCGGCAGCGTCCGGGGTTACCAGCCCGCGGGCTGCCGCAGGAGGAAGCGATGAAGCGTCTCGCCAACCCGGGCCGGCGAGCGGGCTTAGTCACGGGACCTGGGTGAGCTGCCACACCGCCAGCAGGTGCCGAGGACAGTTCGGGTTGCGGGCAGCGACCTGCTGCACGAACGGCTCGACATCCCTGATAAGCCCGGCGAGCACCTCCGGCGGGCAGCTGGTGTTGTAAGCAACCCCGGCCCGCACCCCCATATGACGGTCATGGGCCAGCCGGCCCAACGTTGCCGGCGGGCACTCTGGCCGGTAAGCAGCCTCGCACCGGTCGTCTTCGTCCTCGCTGAGAGCGAGCTTGTCCAGTAACGCCGGGGATAACGCCGGCCCCGCCACATGCTCCTGGGTGCCACCCAGCCAGGAGCGTAACAGCAGCGCCCAGGACGACCCGGGCGCCCGAGGGGTCTCTTGTCCTCGGCTATGACTGTCATACCCGCCCACCAGACCCCCTATGCGCCCAGCTACTGGTACCAGTCTATCACGCCGGCAAAGCAGACCTGGATCCATCAGGTTACGCCGGCCGGCCAGCTGTAAAGGGCAGCAACGACAGTGGCGGCCGCCGCCCGCTTCGCTGCCTGTAATGCTGGGCGTTGTGTAGTATAGACGCCCCCAGATATGCCACGAAATTTTTTAGAACCCCCTGGGAATGCCGCCACGCCCCCACCATACCATTACACTGCACAGCCCGCCGGCAGGTGGTCCCGCCAGGCAGCACCGTCAGGCCGTCCGGCCCGTTGCCACCGCCCGCAACAATTATGGCACACCCGGGTTGATGAGCGGCCGCAGCAGCAACCAATACAGTGTTAAACAGCACAGGCCGGCAGGTACCACCCCCGCGGCGGCCCAGCCCGATCTGGTCGCCCAGGCAGCTGCAGCCCCGCCGGAGGCGACGCCCGGACGGTGGCGGGCGGCGACCGCGGCCCGGCTGTCCACACAACGGCGGACGCAGCTAGCTGTCAGCCATGAGACCCCTCCGGCCACCCTGCGCGACATAGCCGGCAGTGCCGAACTGAGCGTATTGTACCATCTGGTCAGCAACCCGAACTGCCCGCCCGACGTGCTACGACAGTTTAAAGACCGGCCCGACCTGGGGGTCTGGTACAACCCGAACTGCCCCGGCGAGGTGCTGAACTGGGCCCTGCAATGCCAGTACGCAGACCCCATCGAGGTCGTAAGGCACCGCAACCTGGACGAGCAGGGGATGCTCCTGATCGCTCAGTGGGCCACCGCAGCCACAGCAGGCCGCGGCCGCGGCCAGATAGGCGATATGTACCTGGCGCAGCAGAGACTGGCGGGCCGGGCCGACCTGGGCGAGCAAGCTATGCGGGTGTTAGCAACCGGCGGCACCGACACCTGCAAATACCTTATCGCCGACCATGACTTCGCCCCGCCGGACGTGCTGGAAGGACTGTTACGAGACCCGGACCCCGAGATAGCCCAGCGGGCCTCTCAGAACCCCAACCTGCCCCGGCACCTACAAGCCATGTGGCAGCTGGCCCACGGCACACCAGCACACCCAGCTTGACACACTAATCCGGCTGCTCGACAGCGATGAAACTCAAATACGGGAAGCTGTTATCGCCAACCCGAACCTATCAAAAAGTACCCTGGCGATGTGGCAGCTCATCCACAGCAGATGATAGCGCCGTACGCCAGGCGGCCCGGGAGGGGTTGTTACGCCGTCCACAGAGGAGTCCTGTCAGCCACGCCGGCAGGCAGGCGCTATTACAGCAAGGAGGAGTCCCGTCAGCCACGCCGGCAGGCAGGCGTCACAACAATTATATCCGCCCAGTATACACCAGGTCCCGTGCGATAGGGACCGTCCCCAGATGGGGACACCCGGCGGGCTGTTACCCAGGGGGGCGGGTAGCTGGCCCTGCTTCAGGTCGCGACGGCGGGCGGCAGCTGCGGTGCCGGGTGGTAACAAACTTCGGCCATCTGCTAAATGTGCTACATATTGTCCGCGCGGTACGCTGGGTCAGCATGGTAACAAAATACCAAACTCAAACCGGCAACTTGGACGCGCACGCAGCGGTGCCCCGGCCGCGAACTTTGCTGGCATAATGGGCACCTGGAACTCAGGTGCAGCCCATGCACCATGGGGGTTCTGAGCGGGTGATGTGGGCGAGCCATGAAGGCGGAACGCGTGCTCGGGGCCGTTACGGAGAGGCTTGCAGACGAAGGGTACTACGCACAAAAGGCGGGTTTCGATGGGGAAGAAGGGCAAGAAGATGTTTCTTTGGTGGTGGTCTCTCCTAGAGATCCCCGTCGTCGTAGGACTTATCACTTACGTCGGTACTGGGTTGTACCTGCGGATGAAGGATAGAAATCACGGGCACCCCCGGCTAGTTAAGCCAGGGTGCCGGCTACGCTAACCGTGCGCAACAGCCGGTACCAGGGAGCCAGGACCCGGTTGGCATACGGCTAATATGTCTCGTCGCGGCAGCAACCAGTACACCAGGCGGGCCGGGGCCAAGCCTAGCCCGAAACTGCTGTTACCCCGGATGTCATGCGGCCAGGTATGGGGCGGCCGCTGCCAGCACCCGGTCGGCCCGCCCGGCTGGTCCCACCGGACCGGCCAGGATGGCACCCATCCGACTTTACAGATGAAACGGCGGACAGCTGAGGACCCTTCTGCCTTGCCGGCAGCGCTAGATCTGCTGGCCGGCGACCTTGACTGGGACTGGATGGAGGCACCCGCCAACCCCGCTCTGCTTGGCTCGCTGAAACAGGCGGTCTTACGACAACATACCGCCTGGCGCATGGTCTCGCGCTCCAGCCGTCCCGCTAAAACTTTGGCGCTGCTCGCTAACAACCACGACCCGACAGTGCGCTGCCTGGTAGCCCGGCACCGCGACACCCCGGCACCGGTGCTGGAGAGGCTGGCAGGCGACCCGCACAGCGATGTCCGCCAAGCTGTGGCCGGGAACCCGAACGTACCATCTAAGATCCTGGAACGGATGCTCCAAGACCAGGACCGAGAAGTAACCCGTGAGGCTGTGCGCAACCCTGCTCTGCCTCGGGCGGCGCTGGCGATGTGGCAGCTGGCAGGCCAGGGCTACGAGCCGTTCGCCCGGCCGGTCACCGGGATCGGGCCTGGCAGTTACATCAAAGTCGAAGGCCGGCGGCTCCAAATTGTGCTAAAGTAACAAACACCACCATCGAGTACACTGGTATAAGTATGAATAATCATCGGGCCTGCGGTCGTCGCGGGCTGCTGGCGGTCGCCGGGCTGGTAACACTTAGTTTTACCGCCGGATGTAATAGCTCCAGCCCATCAGCCGCTACGATCCCCACAAGGGTGCCCGTAGCAGCCCCGATTACTACAACCTCTGCTGCCCCAACGACGGCAGCCGTCCCGGCCGCAACAACGGACGTTTCAACCACCAGCACAACCGTCCTAGCCGTTACATCCACAACAAGAACCACGGCGATGTGGGTGCCACGATCGCCCGCACCAAACGCCACACAAGCAGCATACAATCTGGTAGAGGCCTGGGCTGCCGGCAGACAAACTGCGGCCTCAACGGACGCCAGCCCGGCTGCGGTGGCAGTCCTGTTCTCCAACCCCTACCCGGTAACAGGCACCGACTTCCGGGGATGCAGCAGCCCTCCCGATCTTTCCATCCCCTCGAGCTGCGTCCTGCGTGTCGGGAACGACCTGCTTTCGCTCACAGTCTCGCATTTCTCCGAAGGGTGGGGTGTCACCAGCGTCCTGATGGAAACCTAAAGCCAACTGTACCAGGCCAGGTACTGATACGTCGTGCCGCCCCGACGAGGCCAGAAGGGCATTCGCGATCCGGATCCGACGGCCGCGGCCAACTATAGGGTAGCCCATCTGAGAACATCAGATGAGATAACGACGTCCTGTTATCATTCGGCACGGACGACGATGGCACACTACGCACTATGGCCACTGAGATCAAGACAGACGGCGGGACCGGTACTAACCAGTACAAAGCGCGCGGCTCCGCCAAATTACAAACAAGCCTGCTCGCTGGGCAAACTCCCGATCTGCTGGGCCAGCTGAACCCCCCGCCCCCAGCTAGCGAGGTCGAGCCGGTTATCATTACTGAGTTGCAATATGTGGATCTGAGAGCTAACCACGACAAGTTCTACCGGGTGATGGCAGCGGGGACCGAGCTGGTCACCCAGTACGGGAGGAACGGCACCTACGGCACCTTCGGGCGCAAAGATATGGGGACCGCCGCGGCGGCAGCACAAGCAGCCGAAAAAGCCCTGGCCGGCAAATTAGGCAAAGGGTACAAGATAACCGCGTCGGGAGCAGTCCAGTTCGACTCGGTCCCCCAAGACTCCGATCTAGACAAGGCCGCCCGCACGTTGCCCGCCGGCTCCGGGCCGATCGCGGTCGCGGTACCGCAGGAACGGGAGCAGCCGCCGGCAGTAGTCGCGGTCAACCGGGTCGATGATGTAGACCCCGAAATACTCGGGCGAGTGGACGCCGCGCTGGAGGCCATCGGCCTCTCCCGCCACCCCGGGCAGCCGCCAGGCTCCACCAGGCCTATGCTGGCCGAGACCATCGACCCGACCCAGGTCGAACATATGATCAACAGCAAACAATGGGTAGCCCAGCAGAAATGCGACGGGGACCGCCTGATGATAGAAGTGGTGGACGGGCAGGTGTCGGTCCTGAACCGGGCGGGGCAGGCCAAGACCCGGAACGTCGGCGAGGACATGGTAGCCCCGTTCCGGGCCCTCACCGAGGGCCGGTGGGTGTTCGACGGTGAGGTGGTAGGCAGCAAAGTCTGGCTGTTCGACATGCCGGCCAGCAGCCACCATGACGAGACAGCCCCCAACGACGAGCGGTACCGGGCGCTGAGTGCCACACTGGAGGCTATGGGGCTGGCCGGCTCGGAGCATATCGGGCTGATCCCGACCGCGACTAGCCCGGAGGCTAAACGCGCTCTGATCGAATCGCAGCGGGAGGCTGGCCGGGAGGGTGTCATATTCCGGAACCGTAACGCCCCTTACGACTCAGCACGACGGTCCTACGACCTGCAGAAACTTAAGTTCCTGCACGAAGCGGATGTGGTAGTGTCCCGGGTTAACGTCGGGGGGAAGCAGAACGCCGAGCTCAGTGTCTTCGACACCCATGGTAATCCCCAGGTCGTCGGGTATGTCACCACCATCGGCAAGGGCAGTATCGCTGTAGGCGAGGTAGTGGAGGCAAGGTTCATGGGGATCACCAATCCCGACTACCCTCGGATGTACCAGCCCCGCATCCTGCGCCGTCGGCATGACAAGGGTGCCGCCGAATGCTCGCTGGAGCAGTTCAGATACTGCAGGATCAACAAGAAAGTCGAGGACACAGAGCTGGCCAGCACAGATGTGGATGCTGACAGTTAGGAGAGCAGGATCCGTCTAGGCGCATTGGTTTTGGTGGCCGGCGGGCAGTTCGCAGCGTCTGTCTTCCCGGAGTACCCAGCGGCCGCAGGTTGAAGAGGGCGGCCGGGGCTGCACCGGGTCGAGCAGAATAGTGCCGTCGTCGGTTTTCAACGGGTAGGCGCCGCATACTGATTGCACGAGCTGTCGGCCGCGGGCGGACAGCTCATGTTCACCGTGGTAAAAAGTTTCTAACAGTTCGTTGGCTTCGTCTACGGATCGTATGTCGCATGCCCGTATCAGCACGGCGATGTCGTCGATGTCTTTGGCGGGCCGGGATGCTCGTAGTTTCATGGCTAGCAGCACTCTGGCTGTGGCTGCGTGGATTGTCACCCCGTTGTGCTGTTGCACTAAGTCCGGTGTTTCCTCGAGATCGCCTGGGGGCAGGAAGCCTTGCGCTTTGTTGTTAAGCCAGTCCGGCTCCAGGTTGTGTTCAGCTGCTATCTGGGCGGCTACGGCCAGGATCGGGCCGGCGGGGCTGAGGACAGCGTCGATGTCCACTGTCCCTCGGCGGTTGTAATGCTGCATAGCTAGGGCGGCTCCGCCTACCAGTTTGATGTGGGCTTGGATCTGGTTGGCAGCCAGCCTGTCGGCTAGTTCGGCTAGCAGGCTGGCGATCTCGGGGCGGGCGAGCTTGCCTGGGTGTTGCCGTCTGGTGGTTTCTAGCAGCGGTGTGGGAGACTGAGCCTGCGGGTGGGCGGGCAGCCCTCGTTTCTGGTACTGGTTTGTATCTCGCGCTCCTTTGGGGCGGGCCATCCTGGAGGTTAGGCGCTTTCCAGATCGGCGGAGCTTATGTAAATGCCGTGGCGGGCGAACGCTGCTGGGGTTTCCGCTCTGATGATGGCTTCTAGCTCCGGGTTGTCTGGCGCCGGGTTCAGCACCCATTCGTCGGGGGTGATGTACCGGCTGGGGGTGAACACCCATCCGGGGGCGTCCTGCCCGAACCGATGTTCGACTACGGCGGCGATGTAGGCGTCGTAGCGGCGGTCCCCGACGGGCGGCGGCTCGCTGGCGGTCAGGGTAGTGGCCACGGTACGGCTGGTGCTGAGCACATCGTTGGTGAGCTGCCCGAGAGTTTTGATGGGCGCCCAGCCTGGGTCTTCTCGCAGTTCCTGTGCGATCTCCAGGGCGCGCTCAGCGGCTGTTGGCCGGTCTGTCGGGACGGCTGTCAGCCGTTGCTCTAACGGTCTTAGCAGCCGGTCTACAGTGCTGACGTTAGTTTCGCCGACGTTCTCCGCCCGGCGCACTGAGGGTTGTGGTGTCCCGGAGGCAGCCGCTAGCTTCGCTTGGCTGAACCCCCGGCTTAGCCGGGCGCTGCGTACGATACTCCCGGCGCTCACATCCCCCAGTATAACACAGATTGTCCGCAGGGGGTTGACGTCTAGCCGAGCGCCCTGAAATACAATTGTGCTCTACATTTTGACGCTATGATGGGACTAGTGCGAAGCGCGGAGCTACCAGCCTGCTGCGGTGCCGGCGGTTATCTCGGTCATTGTCGGCTCCTTTTCACAACTACACGCATTGTAACCGGTGCCATGCTGCCGTTACTGTAGTACTTAGATCCCGGCCGGGCCGGTGGGAACCCTCCGGGCGGGCTGAACGTACTGGTATGTCCGGCCGATCCAATAACCTGCCTCTATCAGCCGCCTATGGTCTGCCGGGTACCGGGTGCCGTCCGGGCGCGTAGGGGCTCCCCAGGGCGAGCCGGGACGGGTCGCCGGCTTGCCGTCGGCTGCCCGCAGGATCACTGAGTAGCCAGTCCCTGTGCCGCGGCGTTCCACCACGATGAACTCTCGGCCCACGTCACTGTCTTGACGGCCATCTCCGACATAGCGTAGCCGGTCCCCTTTCTGCGGCAACCCGCCCGGGGTGGTCATAATTCGTTCGCTCTTTTCGCGCAGAATCGGCAGAGCGGCTGGCCCTCGAAGATGTTCAGCCGCCCGCCGCTCAGAGGTATTCCGCATAGGGAGGTGTCCAGCTGACCGGGCCCGGCGATAAACGCGTGGGCCACCCGGCTCCGCCGGTTGAGCCAGTACCATTCGACCTTGAGGGGTTTGGTCTTAGCTCTCCCTGTGTTATCTCCTTCGGTGAGGTCCCTGAGCACTTCGATGGCCCGGATCACACCGGGCCGTTCGTGATGCGGATTAGGTAGGGTGCTCAGGAATTCCTCGAGCAGGGTGATTAGCTCGTCGGTAGTGGCAGCCCGGTCAATCCAGCGGCACAGCTCGTCTATTTCCTGGGTGGGATCAGCATCCGGCATCCCTGCGGGGCGGATTATCGCGACCGGCGAGTTCCGCTCCGGTGTATGGACCAGGTAGGTGCCGGCGGGACCCATAGGGCGGGCACAATATCTCATTATGGTGACTGGCCCTCTTCAGATTGTAACTTCACATCGGGTCCTTCCCGGTCACAGGTGGCGCTCCAGAGCGTCCAGCACCAGAGCCAGATCGGCTGTGCTTACCGCGGCTACAGGTTCATGCTCAGGCGTCTCGGTATGCAGCCTGGTGGTCGTAGCGGCAGCGTCCCGCAGGCGCTGGTAAGCCTGGCGGACCTCCACGGACGGCTCTTTGAACGTCTCGCAGCGGTAGTCCCGGAGCTGGGTTAACGCTGTCTCCAGCTCGTCGCCGTCCACACCGCTGGTCCTGCGGATGTAGTCCCGCCACAGGTTCTCGGTCTCGTTGTCGGGTAGCCAGCGGGAACGGTCCGGCCCGGGCCCGGCTGTCTCGGTTATGGCGTCAGCGTCAGGCATCCGATCGCTCCGATCCACATTCTTAGTTGCGGCTATCCTATTTCCAGCCGGCCGGCCCGGTCCGCTACCCAGAACATAAGGTCGTCGCTGCCGTGAGGTTCGAAACCTGCGGCAACGAAAGTCTGTACCAGGGACCAGCCGCGGGTAGCAGACTGGGACTGCAGCGCCCGGCTTAGCGAGCTGGCCTGTACCTGTCGCAGCCAGGCGAGGTCTGCGCTGGCCATCTGCTCCCAGCGGGGGTCGTCTTCGGGCACCCCGGCGTCGTCTGGATCTGGGGGGCGTGGTCCCAGGCCGGCGGGGATAGTGCCTAGCAGTTCGGGGCTGCAAGGGCCGGTGTCGTCTATGATCAGCAGCTCGCCGGTCTCGTTACGGCGGTACAGCTCGATACCTTCAGCTATCTGCCCTAGAAGCTCGTGGGCTGGGTGCAGCGACTCCCAGTAGCGGGGACGCTCCCCTTCGAGCGGGAAATGTTTGGCGTCCGCGCCGACCACTCGGACGATCTCTCTAGCCGGCCAGCCTTCCCCCGCGGCCAGAGCTTGATCTGCGGCCAGCGTCTCGGTTAGCAGCTCTTCGCTTTCGGCGTAACTGATCATCCTGTCAGCCAGCGGGCCGTCACCCACCTTGGCGAGCACCCAGCGGGGCCGGCTGGTGTCAACGTGGTATTTGCGCATGTGTTCTCCTTGTCAGGCCGCCACTAGCTCAGTCATTCAGCACTCGCAGGGTGAACAGACCGCTTTCAGAACGGTCTACCGGCAGGAAATCCCAGTACAAGACGCCACCCCCGGCGTCGTCGCGCTGTTCATGCCCGACAGCGACCACAACCTCCCGGCCGGTACGCTGGGACACCACTGTGTACCCCAGGTCGCAGGCGTCCGAGTAGACCCGGGACGGACGAGGAAGACCGCTATCTTCGGCAACGAACTTACGTTCAGCGGGGATCCAGGTGAGCTGGCTGGTGCTAATCGGTGTGGGATGCAGAATTGAGGTGCTGCTCATCGATGGTTTAACACGAGACGGCGGGCCCGGGCTGGGTGCCCGCTGGGGATGTCCGTGCCTCCAAACCCAGTCTACCACATTAATATGAGATTTGTCAAGCTATGTGTTCGGGGTTTCTTGAGGTTCTGCCACCATTAGTGGCAACCCACCAGAGACAAGTCAGCCGATATGGACAATATACAGAACCGGCAACTCACCGAGATCAACCAGGTGTGGTGGGATGAGCGTGTCCCGCTGCATCTAGCGTCATCCTACTACGATGTCAAGAGTTTTGTCGCTGGCCGCTGCAGCTTACCAGCCTTCGAAATAACTGAGCTTGGCGATGTCTCGGGGCTGTCGCTGCTGCATCTGCAATGTCACTTCGGCATGGACACTCTGTCATGGGCGCGTCTAGGAGCTCAGGTCGCCGGCCTGGATTTCTCAGCGCCAGCGATCGAGGCAGCACGGCTGCTAGCTGATGCCACAGATCTGACAGCCCTGTTCGTGCAGGGTGACGTCTACGACGCACCCAACCTGCTGCATGATCAATTCGATATTGTGTATACCGGCAAAGGTGCTCTGGGCTGGCTGCCAGACCTGGGAACATGGGCAGACATAGTGGTCAGCCTGCTACGTCCAGGCGGCACGCTATACCTGTCAGAGTACCACCCGATAAGCGACACATTCGCAGTTGACAGTCTCACTGATGATCTCCAGCATAAACACTCTTATTTCGGCCCTGGCGAGGCAGTGTCAGAAGACTGGGCCGGCAGCTACGCCACCGAGGGGGCAGACACCCAACACAACCGAGTGAACTGGTGGGTCCACCCGATGGGCGAAATAGTGAGCGTGCTGACCGGGCGTGGCCTGCGGCTAGAATTCTTGCACGAATTCCCTTTCACCAACTTCCAGCAATGGCCATTGCTGGAAAGAGACACCGACGGTATCTACCGTCTGCCAGCCGACATGCCTGCGCTGCCCCTGATGTTCTCGCTCAGAGCGACATTAGAGCGGCCGCCGCCCCGCTAGGTGTGGCACACTGTGGCTGTAAGAGACAGCAACCGACATCGGGCTAGCCCCAAGATTAGCATATTCGCGCTGGTCCTGCTAGGACAGATCGTTACCGAGCCGATGCGTCAGGCGATCTGACCGTGGCCGTTGACCCGAGCTGCCCGCTGAGCCTGCTGTAACCTACTCCGGGGATGTCAGCGGGAATTACGGGAGCCGTGGCCCTATCGACAGGCCGATCCCGACGTCCTCCTTGGCCGTCCCTCGGGACCAGTCCAGGGCCATCTCGCCGTTGTTACCGGAGAAGATATCGCCGACCAGCAGCACATGCTCGACGAACCGGCGGCCAGCGTGATGTTCCAACGGGTCGATATGCTTGCGCGGCAGGGTGGCGTCGCGCAGGTAACCGCGGCGCAACGGCATCTCCAGGCCCATGATCCGGCGGGCCAACGCCAGCACCAGGATAGCTTCGACGTTCAGCACCGCCAGCTGGAGATCCGGGTGACCAGCATCAAATTCCTGCTTGGCTCGGGCAAAGGACTGCAGCTGGGTTTCTTGACCAGGTTCGGCGTTGTGCTTGTCGTACGGGTGTCCCAGGAAATGCAGCAGCCGGTCCGTCTTAGGTGTGTGGCTGTGGCTGTGCACGGCCAGCCGGGCGTGCACCGGGAAGTCACTGAGCCCCCCGCCGGGCAGCAGACATCCCAGCTCGTCTCTGGTATAGCCGTAACAGTCCGGCCAGGGTCGCCCCAGGACGTCGGTGTGAGTCGTGAACGACCACACGCTGTGATTCACCGCCGTGGGGTGGTGCCGACGGCCCGAGCCGCTGCTGTCCAACACGGCGATTAGGTCTGGCAGCGATACCATATGGCGCGGGATCTGCACGTACAGCTCGCCCGGCTCGTCGCACTGATATAACGTTTCGGCGTCGGCGGCCAGCGACTCGGCTGCCTCATCATGGTCCGCCACCAGGCCAAGTCGGCGCAGGATCTCGACTTGTACCGCCACCTGCTCACTGATCGTTATCGGGCTGTGATACGGCTTGTCCCGCAGACCTTTGATCATCTGGCTCTCCAGTTAGCTGTCGGTGTACCTCCGGCCTGTCGCTGCGGGCCGGTCCCGTTAGCATATCGGCAGCGCCGCACCTGGGAACAAAGGTTGTGAATAATTTATACCCTGTCATACCTCTAACCGTCAGTGTGTACTGACCGCCCCAGATGCGAACAGGAATGTCCGATGTTCACCGGTGGCCTTCACCGGCTGGTAGTTCTTCTAAGGTGGGATGCTATACTGTGATTATAATACGGAACGTCGGCTGGCTGTCGTTTGCCATCTCAGGATGAGAGGCAACCGGGAAGGACCCGGCGATAGCTGATCCCACCCAGGAGCTAGACGAGCTGTGCCGTTGGATCGACCGGGCTACCACTACCAACGAGCTAATCACCCTGCTCGAGCACGGCCCAGCAGAAACAGGCAAACTTTCCTAAGCGCATAGGCTGAAGGACTGATAGAGATAGTACGCCAAAGAGATATCGAACGTGAGGAGCGTTACGAACAGGACAAAGAACTCAGTGTCCTGTGCGCCGAATGCGGAGGTCGGCATCGGAAGAACCCCTGCCACAAGACAGGCAGATGCAGGGTATGCGGCAATGACTGGCCCTGTCCTGAGCACAACGGCCGGCCATGAGCGGGCCCACACCCCGGTGACACGCAGGCCGGGGAGCGCACAGCCAGGGGCGCTCCCGCCGGGGGAATGATAGTTGAGAAACAGTGTACCGGATGCGTGACCCCGTTTTCTCATAATTCCCTGCCAGCACCTTTTGGAGTAGATACAGTTGTGGGAACAGTTAACGAGAACGGTGGGCCCAGCCCTAACCGGCGGCGGTCCCCCCGGATTAAGGCCGACGAAGTGGTCCGGTTGCACACCACGCAGGCGCACGTCGCGCTGGTCTTGAACGTCAGCGTCGACGGGGTGCTGTGCACCCTGGAACCTGATATCGGGCTGCCGGCAGGCAGCCTGGTCACGGTCGAATTGCCCTTAGAGGGCGAGCCGGCCCGGCTGGACGCCCGGATAGCCTAGGAAGGTGCGGTCCTGTACCTTGGGTTCGCTCAACAACCGCACCCACCTTTGGCTTGACGGACAGGAGTTGGCATGACGAGCTTTCTGAAAGGATCGAGTCATTTAAGAAAGGATATCCGAAATGGACGAGGCGAGGTGTGATGCATGCGGGGGATTCGGCATAGTGAATGACTGGGGCGGTGGGCACAATGCTGAGCGCTCAACTTGCGACAAGTGCCAAGGGACGGGGCGGCAACTAGGCCAAAGTGAGATTGTGGAACTGGCCATCAAAAGCGCCCAGCACTCTATTAGTCGCGCCGTGGCGGGCCGATGGTCAAGCACGCCGCCCGCCGTTTGCGTCATAGACGCTGATACGCTAGCCACGCTCATAACGGCCGCGAGAAGTGGCCTTGCTCGGCCAGTAGAATTACCGAACAATTAGGAAAGGACGATGACTAGCTTCCTGAAGGACCTTAGTGAAGATGAGGTTCGGTTCAACGACAAGCGTTGGGGAGGTACCTGTACCGGCACTCAACGGTACGGACTGGAGTTCGTCGGGCTGAGCAGCTCCGAACGGGCCCAGCTCCGGCGGTACGTCAAGCGGTGGCAAATTACACAACCGATGTAACACAATGTTGTTAGTGCTCGTCGGCACCAAGCCACAGCTGGCCCTGCCGGTATAGACGGGAAGGCCACCCGGCAGCGCTCTGCCGGGCCGCCCGGGGCCGGACCAGATCGCACACAGCCGGGCCGTCCTGCCCGGTATCGACAGGGCGCAGGCTTAGCACCATCTCCGGCCAGCGTAACCACAGGCTCGAGCCGTAAGGCCGTTCCCGTCCCGGACGGCCGTTGTGAGCTTCCAATACCAGGGCGCAATTATGTCCGGTACGCCAGCTGTTCAGCAGCTCAACGAGCTGCCGGGTTGTCTCCTCGTCAGCAAAATCGCCCCGGCACAGTCTGTACACCGGGCCTAGGATAACGATAGCCGGGTGGTGCTGCTCGATGGTTTGCGCTAGCTGTTGCCGCTGGTCAGAGCCTGGGCGCAGCAAGTCGGCACCTTCAGGCCAGGACAGCACTTCCAGCTGCCCACCCATCCCGTCAGGCACCAGCCGGCTAGGGCTTAACAGCCCGGCTGGCTCCGGCCAGGCCGAGACCGGGCCGGTTCTTATCTGCAGGTCAGCAGGGGCTACCGCTTGGGCGGGCGGGGCGGCAAGAGCTAGCCCGGGGCCGGGCCTGCAGCTGTCTGATATTATCTGTAGCTGCTGACGTAGCCGTCCGGCTGGGGTTTCCACGTCGACCAGTAACACCTGTACTGGCATTATTGGCTGGATGGTGAACGGGTGCAGCCCGGTAGCGAGAAGTACAGCGATCTGCTGCAGCAGCTGGGTTTTGCCTACCCCGGCGGGACCGCTGAGGATGATACGGTCTTGCCGCCGGATCAGGCCGGGGACTGTCCATGCTTGCCGTTGGGCCTGTTGCTGCAGCACCTGCCGGAGGGCTTGGGTGTAGCTCTCGCCGGTAATTGCTTGGCGCTGCCGGGCAGCGGAACGGGTGTCGTGACTGCGGGCCATGGTATTCTCCTGTCCAAGGTGCGTCCACGCCCGCCCCAAGGTCAGATACCTGTGGCATCTAGCTGCTGGCACCTGGGCGCCTTGTCCTTCGGCGGCTGCTTGCGTGGAGGGCAGCCTCGGAGAGGGGCGGGCGTAACCACCCTTTTACCCAGTATACCTGGGTCCTGCCGGCATGACGTTAGAGAGCCGCAAGACAGCGCCGTACCTACCTATTTTAGCCGGGCCGCTCAGCCCGCCGAGGTCTGATACGACGGGTAATTCTGCTCGGCATTTAGGCGGGACGCAAAACAAGAAAACAACTTGACAGCTATTGTAAATCTGTATTAATCTGGGGGAGGGTTGAGGTTAGGAAGGACGGCAAATGGTACCTCCAGCTCCCAAAATCCTCGCACAATTGAACAAATCCGGCGAGGGGCGAGCAGCGACACAGAAAGTAGTCAGGGCGGCTGCCCGCGTGGCCGATGCGAACGGCCGCAATGACCATTGGCACCCGGAGATGTGTATCGAGCGGAGCGGCCGGTTTGGGGAGGACGAAAAAATCAAGTGCATCTGCGGCTTGGACGAGTTGCGGCACGCCCTGGCCGAATTGGTGAAGGTGGCGAAACGAGCCACAGAACTACCGAAAACAGTGGGGTTATGACCGCCGAGCAGTTCCAGGCCGAGGTGGGGCTTTACACTCAGGACACCCACGCCGTCGGCACCTATTTCATATGACCTGGGATCGGCTCCCATCCGGTCGCTGCCGCGGATGTCGGCTTGCAGCCTAACTATCAGACAGCAGGGCCCGGGGCAGCCCGGGAACAACAAACATTGACACCCCCATTATAATATGATATAATGGGGGTGCGAGCTGGTTTTGAGGAAGAGAGAACCAAGATGCTGCCCGAGCTTTTGCTACAGAATTACAACTATACTGTTATGCATTATCTGGCCCGCCCGGAGGATGACCGGCGGCCGGAGCTTTTCGACCTGGACGCTCCGTACCAGCGGGGTTCGGTGTGGACCGAGCAGCAGCGGAACCTCATCAAGTCCCTGTACATGGGCCTGCCCGTCGGGTCGGTGGTTATCTCCCGGCTGAGCGAACGGGCGGCCCGGCCGTACCGGGTGGTCGACGGCAAGCAGCGCATCCTGGCGGTCCGGGCCTGGTGCTCGGGCCAGCTGGCAGTCCCAGCCGGATGGTTCCGGCCCGGCGACCTGGCTGACGACAGCCACTACGGACAGGATGACGTGATGGTCAGCTGGACGGACCTGTCGGGCTCCTGCCAGTCCCGGTTTGAGATGAACGCCCTGCCCGCGATAGAATTCAACGGGCGGACCGGATGACCACCGCGCCGTCGAAGATTATTATCGACGGGACCGTAACTTCCCGCAGCTGGCCCGGCGGGGTGGGTACCCGGCAGATAGCGCACGGGATCGGCTCGCCTAGATGCTCAACAAGGTGCTGAACGGGATTATCCGCCATATCAGACCACGGCGGGCTGCCCGGCCCTGGCTGCTACCAACACCTGCCGGAGGTGCTCCAGGTGCGCTTTGGCAGCTGCCGGTTTACGCCCAGCTACCCACAAGTCCAGCTCGCCGCAGCTGCAGCGTACCCGGTAGCCGTAGACCGGCCGGCCGTCCCGCTCGCCAGCAGCGAAACGCAGCAACGTCGGCTGGTGTCCCTGCAGCAGTTTCTCAGCGTCATGCCCCAGGTCTACGATATGTTCCCGGTAGTGCTTAGCGGCTTCCGCCCGGGTGCCGTTGACCCGCCGTTCGAACTGGCCGCAGCTGCAGCGTACCCGGTAGCCGTAGACCGGCCGGCCCCACGGTACAGATTTACCCCGGCTGTAACGCAAATAGTCGGGAGTATGGCCTTCCCGGGCAAAGTTATCTACCGTCACCATCATTATCAGCCTTTCCCGCTGCTGCCCGGTAGGCCTGCCCGCCTGGGGTTAAACTCATACCAGCCGCGGATCCCATGTTCGTCGTCCGCTACCGCCAGCACCGTCCTGCTATGGAGCGGGAAGCCCTGTAGGCGCTGGCGGAACTCCTGGGTGCCCGAAGATGACCCCAGGTACCGACGCTCGCCAGCAAGCGCCAGCCAGTAAATCCATAGATGCACCGGCTCGTCCTGGCCCGCCGCGCACATGAAGAAATACTCGGTACCGTGCTGCCGGATGACACCCGACAGCGGGAAGTCATGGTATTCGTACTCGACGACAGGCTCCGCAGTAGGTGCCGGCAACCACGGAGCGGCACCAACCTGGACCTGTATCATGTCATCCGCTGCGCTGTCAGCCATATGCCAGTTGGTACATCGCCCGGACGCTGGCAGGCAGGTTAGGGTTAGCCAGCGCCGTCTGGCGGACATCGGGGTGGGTGTCGCGCAACAGCTGGCTTAAGGTCTCGGGCGGGCAGGATAGGTTGCTGGCAATTAGGTGGCGTGCCTTAGGGTCGGGGTCGTCTGCTAGTTCGCTCAGTATTTCGGGCGGGCATTCGGGGCGGGCTAACGCCCGGTACCGGACGCTCCAGCCTCGGCTGCGGGCGAACCATGTTAACGTCTCGGTCGGGCAGCTGGGGTTGCTAACCACCGCAGTGTAAACGTCATAATCTCGGGAACGGGCCAGCCTGTCCAGCAGCTCTGGCTGGCTGGCGGGATCCTGCGCCAGCATGACCATTATCTCGCGTCCCTGCTTGATCTGCCCCCGGAGCCGCTGCACAGTCTTCTCGGCTTGTTTCAGCTCGGTTTGCTGCCGCTCTAACTGGTCGACAGACTCGAGTAGCAGCTGCAGCTCGCCATCAGGCACGCCAGCCGCCTCCCGCGCCCCGGCTGGCCATGAAATCTTCCAACGTCGGCAGATGGTACCAGGAGACACCGATAGCAGGTTCCATCTGGGCGACACGCAGCAAGTTCATGACCTCGGTGTCGGTAGGGTTGCCACGTTCCTCCAGCTTCTCCACCGCCGGCAAGATACAGCGAGGGCCGAACAGCCAGGGGTTAAGCCCCAGAGCCACAAACACACTGTCATCCGCCTCCTCGCCCAACAGGGCCTCCTGCAGGTTCGAACGGGCTTTTACGGCCGCCAGCTTGAAATTGTGGACAATCTGCTCATTAGTCAGCTTGACTGCGACCGTCATACCGGGCCTCCTATACGCCCACCCCTGCCCTGCGGGGAACCGTACCAATGTCGGGGGGCGTGAGGCTCCTGTTGGCTCTGCTCCGCCTGCTCGACCATTCTGCCCACCGTCCCGCGCCAGCTCATCCCGGTGGTCCCCCGAGCGATCTTGATCTGGCGCAGCACCTGCCGCCAGTCCGTCCAGCTAATCCGGCGGCTCAACGAGTCGACGTTGTACGCAGCGTCGAACACCAGGTGCTCCCAGACCGGGATGAAATACCCGGTGATCTCAGGCTTGTCGTCGATCAGCACGTCCCCCCTGACCATGGTCTTGTCTTTGGTCAGGATGATGCGGCGCACCCAGTCCGGGCCCAGATGCCGGTCCACCCAGGCGTATTTTTCCATGACACAGTTGTGGTACCGGGTCAGCGGGGAGGTCAAGATCCGTACTTCGTCCCCCTCAGCCTCCATACCATGCAAAGCGTCCAGAGCGCCCGGGATTAGAGGCAACCCCAGGATGAACCCTGGGCTGCTCTGTATCTCCATGATGTCTTCCCGGTACTCCGCCGGATATTCGTCCTTGATATAGAATGACCGGCGTTGCTCTGTCGGGACGACAGGGCGGTCGGGGTACTTTTCGCTCCACCTGGAGCAGAAACCTGCTTCAAAATCGGCGAGAGGCCCGTCCTGATCTACCAAAACCAGCATCTAAACCTCCGTAGCATTACATCCCAGTTTACCACATTCCCCATATATTGTACGGGCTGTTTCTGGGGTTTCTGGTTGGGACGGCAGGCTTGCATGCATGGGGCTGAGACGCCGCTACCGGTGGGCACCCCGACCCCTTCCCAGGGCTTGCCGTAAGGTTGGCTCAGGCAGACGGCGGTGGTGTGGGCATCCAGCCTGCCGGGCCGCTCTTTGACTCGGACAGTTCCTGGAGCTGTGTTTGCTGGCCGGCGAGCTGCTGTCTCTGCCGGAGTATTTCAGCTTGCAGGTTGCGGATCGCTTGGTCCAGGATTGCCAGGGTCTGGCCGACGGTGGTCGGCCCCTCCCTATGCAGCTGCTCCCCCATGTCTTGGTAATTTTTGATCCCGTCGCCGGTAATCAGCCTAGCCCAGTCTTACTCCGGCTGACCGCGGCGTCCCATTCTGCGACGGTGTTGATGCTCATCCTATACCTCCGGCTTTATCATCGGGCGAGTTATATCCCGGGTGGGTTTGTTGGGGCCGCAGTAGGGCCGTGTTGGGATCGTGTTGGGACCGTGTTGGGTTGCTAGCCGCGATTTCGGGTTCCTTGTCAGCATTTCAAGAGGTAGTCATCGGTAGCCCGACCAGGGTCGGCCTGGAGATGCCGGCCGGCTCGGCACCGAGGTGAGGTCCCCTTCCCAGGCTTTTTGGGCTAGGCAGGCTTCGGTGGCCAGGGTGTCCACTAGCTGGTTGAACGGGTCGGCGCTATGTCCTTTTACCCATCGGAACCGGTATTGCTGGGGGTCAGCGGTTATCAGAGTGACGAACGGCCGCCACAGGTCTTGGTTGGCAACGGGCCGGCCAGCGACGTTCCGCCATCCTTTACGTAACCATCCGGCGTACCAACGGTGGGTGATGCAGTTGACCACGTAGGTGCTGTCGGATACGACTAGCAGCGGGCCGGGTACTGCCTGGATAGCGTCGAGGGCAGCTTGTATCTCCATGCGTTGGTTGGTGGTGCGGGGGGCGTACCCTGAGCGGCCTCGCTGGCCGGGTATAGCCCAGGCCCACCCGCCGGGCCCGGGGTTACCATGGCACGCACCGTCGGTGTATACCGTTGTCCGTCCCGTGTCGTCGTTCGGCATCATACCATTGTACCTTGCCGGTGGCACACTGAGGTCATGCAGATGTTTTCGGGTAGGCGACGGTGGTTCCGACGTTTAAAGTTTATGGCCTCGTCAGTGGCGACCGCCGGACAGCCCTGATCCCGCTGGGTTTAGGGCTGTCCGGGCCGAGAGCGTCCCGGAACCAACGACACCAACCCCTATGTAACCAGCCGTCATGGAGCTGCCTTGGCTACTGGTTGGCATAAACAAAACATGACTGTCGGTACAGGCGGAGCGGGGACCAACCAGTACGCCCGGCGTACCCGGAAGACCACCAGCCCGGCCGTGAAACTGCTCAGCCAGATACAAACGCAGCCCGATCCGCCTCAAGAGCGCTGCGGCCAGGTCTGGGGCGGCCGCTGCCCCGTGCTGGTAGGCCCGCCCGACTGGTCCCACGGCCGGCATCCCACCAGACAAGTTGTATGGCGAGCAATACTCGAGAGTGCCCATCCGGGGGTGTTAGACCAGGCGAGCCGCAGCCCGAACAAACTGGTACGCCGCCGGCTGGCCTGCAACCCCGCTCTGCCCCCGGCAACAATAGCCCGGCTCGCTCAGGACGAAGAAGTGTGCGTACGGCTCCAGATTGCCAGCCGTCGGCCCTGCCCGCCCGAAATCTTGGCCCAGCTGGCCCGCGACCCGGCAGAAATGATCCTCGTCAAAGTGCTAGGCAACCCATCCTGCCCACCCGGAATACTGGAGCAGCACAGCCACAGCGGCCACATCCGGGAACGGTACCAAATAGCCGAAAACCCCAACACCCCGCCCGCCGTCCTAGACCGGTACGCCAGCGACAACGACCTGTATCTACGCCGCCTGGTCGCCTACAACCCGGCCAGCTCCCCAGCGGTGCTACGCAAACTCAGCGGCGACAGTCACCGGGTGATACGCAACCGAGTCGCCAGCCACCCCGCGTGCCCACCCGAAATCCTTAGCCAGCTCAGCCAGGACAAATCCGCAGAAATACACCAAACAGTCGCTAACAACCCCGCCTGCCCACCCGAAGTGATACGCCGATGGGCACACAGCCGCAGCGCCGCCACCCGGCTGCTAGCCGCCGGCAGCCCCGCCTGCCCCCCAGACGAACTAGAACGGCTGCTACAAGACCGCAACCCCGAAGTAATCAAAGCCGC
>Ga0326727_10005896_pt1 | contig 34325 bp, 31 predicted proteins | sample MB2enrmetagenome_FD_207643 | JGI IMG/M metagenome (GOLD analysis project Ga0326727, IMG submission 207643) | Lab enriched peat soil microbial communities from McLean, Ithaca, NY, United States - MB29MY | ecosystem: Environmental > Terrestrial > Soil > Wetlands > Peat | place: USA: New York...
AATCCGTCTGGCTACCGCATCATTTCTTCCTCGGCAGCCGCAAGGATGTGGACGACATCGCTGACGGCGTGCTCAAGGTTTGTGAGAACATCGAGGAACTTCGGGGGCTTAACCACCCGGCCATCGAGACGAAACAGATGAGCAGGGCGGAACGGCCCAAAGTGGAAAAACGGCAATATTGAGCCGCTGGGATGATGGCGCCGGCCGTAAACGCACTCCATGCCGGAGAACAGATAAATCAACTAGAGTCGCAAGAGGGGCCTGAACAGTCCCCTATACAACGCTTTATTGACGAAGACAGCCGGAGGAAACGAAAACTAGGCACGAGGGATGAACCTGCTGGCGAGGCAGGAAGAGAGGAAAAGCGTGAAGCGCAGCGCTATACCGCGAGAGGGACGGTTTCCATGTAGACGCTGCGGGCGCGCGGTATAGGCCGGTGGGAGGAACGGCACTCTTCGATATAGATGCGCATTGATTCGAGGATGCTGGCCTTGGCTTCCTCGATCGAATTTCCGAGTCCATACACTCCCGGAAAATCTTCGCTATAGGCCCAATATTTCCGGCCTTCACGCTCAACCGTGATGGGGTATGTGTACATCTCCATGACCGAATCTTATCACGAGACCCGTCTGGACGGAAACAAGCCATTTCGGGTAGTCGTGTCATTCGCGAAACTTGGGCGCTGGAAGTCTCAGTCATTCCCACGAAGGCGGGAACCCACTCCGCAAACCAACCTAGCGTCATTCAACCCTTTCAGGGTCGAACCTTGTGTGAGGCGCGTTTTCCGGGGCCGTTGTCCCCCGCAACTGTGTGGATCCCCTCCGGGGTCAGGCCATGCAGTTTTTCCAGCGTCCTGCTAATATGAATATGTAGTAGAGACTTCAGGACGGCCAAGCCGGCCAGGAGCAAAGCCTGCTGAAGCCGGCTTCGGCCGGGCACGCATCCCGGGACTCAGGAGACTTATGAGAATTAACACCGGCTTTGGCTCTACATGTTTATTGGTTGCGGCGGGTTTGCTTGTTTCTTCTCTTGCCTTTCGTGCGGCTGTTCCGGCGGCTGATGGGGCGGCGATTTTCAAGAGGAATTGCATGATGTGCCACGGTGCTGACGGAAAGGGGTTCCCTGCCCTCAAAACTCCGGACTTCACCGACCCCAAGTGGCAATCATCCACTAAAGACAAGGAAATGAGGGAAGTCATCAAGAACGGCAAGAAAGGGACAGCGATGGCGGCCTTTGGCGACCAGCTTAAGGACGAAGAGATCTCGGCTGTGATCGCCTACGTCCGCTCGCTGAAGAAGAAATAGGATTCAGGATCCAGGATTCAGGATTCAGGGAAGAACCAGCGGCTGTCATTTCGAGCGCAGGGGCTCACGATCCTTCGGCTCACCACGTTGTATAAGAATGCGCGAAGCGCCTTGGAGTGCGGTAGCAGCAGCTACCGCCTTGCAGACGTGCCACATGAATCGAAGGCGGTAGCTGCTGCTACCGCACTCCAAGGCGCCTTCGGCACATGCATTTCCGTGGCGAGGAATCTTGCTCTGTTTCTTTCGCAAGCAATCCGCCATTACAGGGCGAGATTCCTCGCTTCGCTCGGAATGACAGCTATCCTCATTCTGACTCCCGACTCCTGACTCCTGAATCCTGAATCCTCCTCAGTGCCCGCCGCCCGCCAATTCACGGACGATGTCGCCCACGAAGGCCTTGGCATCTCCAAAGAGCATCAAGGTTCGGTCGAGGTAATAGAGAGGGTTGTCGATGCCTGCGAAGCCGGGGCTCATGCTCCTTTTAATCACCATGACGGTTCGGGCCTTGTCTACCTCGAGGATAGGCATACCGTAGATGGGGCTGCCCTGATCGGTCTTCGCGGCGGGATTGGTCACATCGTTAGCGCCGATTATCAAGGCCACGTCGGTCTGGGGGAACTCCGGATTGATGGTGTCCATATCCACCAACTTGTCATAAGGAATGTCGGCCTCGGCCAGCAGAACATTCATGTGACCCGGCATGCGTCCTGCCACGGGGTGGATGCCGAACTTCACATCTACACCGCGTTTGGTGAGGGTATCGTAAAGTTCCCGGACCTTGTGCTGCGCCTGAGCCACGGCCATTCCATAGCCCGGGACAATCACCACCGAGTTGGCATTACCGAGAATCGTAGCGGCTTCTTCCGCGCTGGCGCTGCGCACGGTCCGTTCTTCCTTCTCCGCGCCGGCTGAAATCTGAACCTGGCCGAAGGCGCCGAACATCACGTTGGTAAAAGACCGGTTCATGGCCTTGCACATGATCACGGAAAGGATGAAGCCGGAGGAGCCATCAAGGGCGCCGGCGACGACCAGCGCCTTGTTGTTCAGCACAAATCCCAAGAGCGCTGCCGAAAGGCCGGCGTAAGAGTTCAGGAGCGAGATGACCGTGGGCATGTCGGCTCCGCCGATCGGGGTCACCAGCATCACACCGAATACCAGCGAGACTCCAACCATCACCGGGAAGAGGCGCGAGTATTCGGGATGAAGAATTAACCACGCCGCCATCAGCACGGCTGCTCCCAACACCGAAAGGCTGACGAAGTTCTGCCCCTTGTAGGTAATGGGACGCTGCGGCAGGATTTCCTGGAGCTTCCCCGCCGCGATCAAGCTTCCCGTGAAAGTGAGCGATCCGATGATCACTTCCAGCGAGATTTCCAGCATCTCGAACTTCCCCACACGGGGCAGGCGCACGTAGTACTCGGCGGCGCCAATCATCGACGCAGCCAGCGCCCCAAAAGCGTGGCTCAGGGCAGTCCGCTGGGGGACGGCGGTCATGTGGACCATGCCGAGCGGCACGCCCACGACCGCCCCCACTGCCAGAGCTACTACGATCCATTTGTAGTCGATGATCTCGTAGTTGCAGAGTGTGGCAACCACCGCCAGGACCGCCCCAATTTCCCCCGCCAGGACGCCGCGCCGCGCGCTCGCCGGCGAACTCAGCCACTTGAGCGCCAAGATGAATAAGGCCACGGCGACAATGTAGGCAATGTCGATGAGTTGTTGCGCAATGAGAGGGTTCATGGCTTTTTGGTCCTGGTTGATTTGAACATGCGCAGCATGCGGTCAGTAATCAGGAAGCCGCCAACCATATTGCTGAAGGCGGCGGCAACGGCCACCGCTCCGAGAACCGTGGAAAGGGTGCTCTTGTGCCGGCCGGCTATGATGATGGCCGCGACCACCACAATCGCGTCGAGCGCGTTGGTGAGCGACATCAGCGGCGTGTGAAGCAATGGCGAAACCCGCCGGATCACTTCAAATCCGATGAAAGCCGCCAGCACGAATACCCAAAGGTTGCTAATTAAGTCAAAGGTCATGTTCTTCTCCTGCCTTGGAGTGCGGCAGCGGAGCTTGCGGAGCTGCCGCCTTAAAGAGTGAAGGGTAAAGGCTAAAGGATAAAACCCAAAGGCACGCTTCACTCTTCTGTCTTTGCGCCTTTAACTCCACTTAAGGACAACGGACAAAGCGTGGAGGCACGCTTCACGCCTTACCCCTTTTACCTTGACCTTCACCCCTTAACCTGTAAGGCGTCAGCTCCGCAAGCTCCGCTGCCGCACTCCAAGGCAATCTACTTCGGGAGCGAAAAGAATTCCCTTACCCGCGCGTTGACCACCTTGCCCCCCTGGGTCACCAGCGTTTCGCGGGTGATCTCGTCCTCAGTGTTGATCTCGATCTTCCGGTCCTTGGTGAGGTGGACGAGAAATGCCGCGATGTTTCGCGCGTACATCTGGCTGGCATGGTAGGGCACGGTGCTCGCCAGATTGATGTAGCCGATGATGGTAACATCGTGCTCGACGACAACTCGGCTGGGCTGGGTGAGCTCGCAGTTCCCCCCCCGCTCGGCTGCCACATCCACGATCACCGAGCCGGGCGCCATTTTCTCCACCATGTCGCGCGTCACCAGTAACGGCGCCTGCTTGCCCGGAATGACCGCCGCGCTGATGACCACATCGCTCTCCGCTACCACACGGCCCAGCAACTCCCGCTGGCGCCGGTAAAACGACTCGTCCTGCGCCCGCGCGTAGCCGCGAGCATCCTGTGCATCTTGAGCCTCGACGGGAAGCTCGACAAAGCGCCCCCCCAGGCTTTGCACCTGCTCCTTGGCCGCAGGCCGCATATCATAAGCGGAGGCGACGGCCCCCAACCTTCGCGCCGTGGCAATGGCCTGAAGTCCTACCACACCGGCGCCGATGATGAAGACACGCGCCGGCGTGATGGTTCCTGCTGCTGTGGTGAGCATCGGGAAGAGGCGCGGAAGCCTGTCCGCAGCCAGCAGCACCGCTTTATAACCACAGATCGTCGCCATGGAAGAAAGTGCGTCCATGCTCTGAGCCCGCGTGGTGCGCGGCATGAGCTCGATGGAGAACGCTGTGGCTCCCGTGGATGCAATTTCTTGCACAGTTTCCGCTGACCCCAGCGGGCGCAAAAAGCCGATCAGCACTTGGCCCGCTCGAAGCAGAGGCAAGTCCGCCTTGCCGTTTACGTCGTTCGATCCGTGGCAGAGCACTTGCAGCACCACGTCCGCAGCCTTGAATACCTCGGCTCGCGTTTCTACGACCTTGCCTCCCTTGCCGGCGAACTCGGCATCCGGGTAGCCGGCCGCCGCGCCCGCCCCCGACTCCACAACCACTTCGAAACCCGCCTTAACCAAACTCGGAATTACCGCCGGTACCAGCGCCACACGCCGCTCCCCGGGAAAGCTCTCCTTAGGAATTCCGACGATCATGACGCTTCCTCCCCCAATTTATCTTCGGTTCCTGGACTGCGCTTTCTTGCTTGTACGTCTGGCTTTTCCCTGAACTCTTATCTCTCGATATGATTCTCAAACAAATACGAGTGCAACTGCAAGAACATTTGTGGTACGCTTCGCAGTTGCGTGGCGCAACTGGCGTCGGGTAGAGGACTATATCCGTATGAATATTTCTGTTATCGGTGCCGGCTATGTAGGGCTAATCACTGCCGCCGGCCTGGCTGAAACTGGCCACCGGGTCATCTGTGTAGACGACGACCTTGGGAAGATAGGGGTTTTGAACGCGGGTGGTATGCCTTTCTATGAGCCGGGCCTGCAAGACTTGGTCACGCGAAACCGGCAGGCGGGCCGGCTCGAGTTTATTTCTCGAATCGAAGATGCCGTGGCGCAGTGCCAGGTGATCTTCATTTGCGTGGGAACTCCACCGCTGCAGAATGGCGAAGCGGACCTCTCCTCGGTGGAGCTGGTGGCGCGGAGAATCTCGGAATGCGCCCGAGGCTACCATTTGGTGATTGAAAAGAGCACGGTTCCCGTACAGACCGGCCGCCGGCTCCAAAAGCACTTCAGCATATACGGAAACAACCCCCAATTCCAGTTCGACGTAGCCTCCAACCCCGAGTTCTTGCGGGAAGGATCGGGAGTCGAGGATTTTTTTCATCCCGACCGTATTGTGGTTGGAGTTGACTCGGAAAAAGCGGCTGCGCTCCTGGAGGAGATTTACAGGCCGGTGCTCGAGCAAAGCTTCGCCTGTCCTGTTCACGAAAGCTGCGGGAAACGCCCGCGTGTGCCCCTCGTGGTTACGGACATCAACAGCGCCGAGCTCATCAAGCATGCTTCGAATTCCTTCCTGGCCATGAAGATTTCCTTCATTAACATGGTTGCCGACCTGTGCGAAGCGGTAGGCGCCGACGCCGCCAAGGTGGCTGAGGCAATAGGCATGGATAAGAGAATCGGCGGCAGCTTCCTCAGGCCGGGCGTGGGATTTGGCGGTTCATGTTTCCCCAAGGACATTCAAGCCTTCGTCCGGGTCGGTCAGGGCGCCGGGTGCGACTTCGCCCTGCTGCGCGAAGTGGAACGGATCAACCAGCGCCGCATCGATTTGTTCGTCAACAAACTGAAGAATGAGCTCTGGGTGGTACGCGGAAAACGGATCGGAGTTTGGGGACTCGCCTTCAAACCCCGCACCGACGATGTTCGATCTTCGCCGGCCCTGGCGGTTGTCCGGAGATTGCTTGCGGAGGGGGCCTTGGTGCAAGCCTACGATCCCCAAGCCATGGAAAAGGCTAAGACGGAAATCCCTGAAATTGAGTATTGTGCCGACGCCTACGCGGCGGCTCGAGACGCGGAAGCCGTATTGGCTCTGACCGAGTGGGAGGAATTCCTGAGCCTTGATTTGATGAAGGTTCGCCAAATCATGGCGCGGCCCCTGATTCTCGATGGCCGCAACATGTTTTCCCGCGACGCCATGGCCCGACATGGATTCGAGTACATGGACGTCGGTAGCGGTTCGTCCGTCCGCAAGCACTTTCCCGGTGCGAGGTAGGGACGTAGAGGCGGCTTTACGCCGCCGGATGGCGAGGTAAACTCGCCGCTGCAGTGGGGGCAGTTTCGTGCGGGTTGTCATCACAGGCGGGGCGGGTTTCCTGGGGAGCCATCTTTGCGAGCAACTGCTGGCCGCCGAGCATCAGGTTTGCTGCCTGGACAGCCTTATTACGGGGCGCTGGGAGAATATTGCCGCCTTTGAAAAGCACCCCGGATTCACGTTCCTCCGCCACGATGTCACTAAGCCGATCGAAGTGGGAGGGGCGGTCGATGCGGTGATGCACTTCGCTTCTCCCGCCAGCCCCGTAGATTACCTCCGCCTGCCCATCCAGACACTCAAGGTGGGATCGCTTGGAACCCATAACGCTCTGGGACTTGCTAAAGCCCGAGGCGCCCGCTTCCTCCTGGCCAGCACTTCAGAAGTCTATGGGGACCCGGAGATGAGCCCGCAAGCGGAGGACTACTGGGGACATGTGAACCCAGTGGGACCGCGTGGAGTTTACGACGAAGCAAAACGGTTCGCCGAAGCCATAACCCTGGCGTATCATCGCTATCACCACCTGGATACGCGTATCGCCCGCATCTTCAATACCTACGGCCCTCGAATGCGTCCTTACGACGGCCGCGTCATCTCCAATTTCATCGTCCAGGCTTTGCAAGGCAAGGACCTCACCATCTATGGGGATGGTACTCAGACCCGCAGTTTTTGCTACGTCTCGGACCTCGTACAGGGAATCCTGCGATTGCTCTTTCGTGACACCGAAAAGGAACCAAGCTCGCTGGCCATCGCCGAGGCCGTTCACCAGCCCGTCAACCTGGGGAATCCCACGGAACTGAGCATCGCTGAAGTCGCTGCGCTGATCATCCGGTTCACCAAGAGTTCGAGCGGAGTGGTCCGCCATCCCTTGCCCGTGGACGATCCGAAATGCCGCCGGCCGGATATTTCCCGCGCTCGATGTCTTCTGGGCTGGGAGCCGCGCGTGAGCCTCGAAGAGGGGCTGGCCCGGACCATTGACTTCTTTCGAAACTTAAACACGGTCTGACACAACTGCGGGCGGAGCCCGCCTTGGAGTGCGACAGCGGAGCTGCCGCCTTTCCTTCGGGTACACCCTGCCACTGCAAAGGCGGCAGCTCCACTGTCGCACTCCAAGGCGCGGCCCAGGTCACCTGCCCGACACGGGATTGGGTTTGAGATTGAGGACGATCTGGAACCACCAATTCGGCTGATAGTTGATCTGGACCGGTACCCCTCGCAGCTCACCGGTGGTTCCCAGCAAGACGCTGAAATTGGTTTTGGCGCCGGACTCGTGGTTGCGAATCTGAAACTGTGATTCCACTAGCTGGTGGTACGATGCGTCGATTTTCTGTTCCTTGTCCTTCAAGTTAATGTGGACGTCCTCGGTGGCCACAGGAGTGACATGCTGCAAGGTGAGGGTGTAAAGGCGGGCGTTGTACACATAGCATAAAGAGAAAGGGGTCTTTCCCCCGGTCAGGGAGCGTTGTAGCAGTTCTTCTGTTGTGGATAGAAATCCCCCTGGCCGGTTGCACTCGCCGCGCTCCGGGTCGGCCAAGCGGCGAAACTTTCGCGCCTGGTTATCGCCCAATTGGTCCAGGGCCAGAGTTTGGGCCTCGGCGAGCTGGTTCATGTCGTAATCCTTTTCGCTGTAAAAGGGAACCGTCGTCGCGATGGCTCGCTCGGGGTCCACACGGCTGATGATGGCTTCAAACCGATGCTTGCCTGCGGTTTTCTCGTGGGCGAGTTCCTGCTGCATAGCCGATACCGATTTACCCTGTGAAGACTTCATGAAGCCCACAAAAGCGCTTGCTTCCGGCGCTTGACTGCCATCCAATTTGACCACTTCAGTGCCCGCGCCCCAACGGTTGATGGCGCGCGGGGTCTTGGCCGGGTCAGAACCAAAAAGTAGCTGGATAATGCGGAGATTCGGATCGTCCACCGCCTGGCCAGTCTTGATGTAGCCGCCCCCCAAGTCATCCCGGCCCACCCAAAAAATCAACAGCCTCAGTCGGCAGGTTAAGATGTAGTCGTACTCTGCCCGAAGGCGGGGCGTCGCCCGAATCCAGCTCACCGACTCATTGATCGCCGCCGCATCGGAGCGGTCGGGGAAGGAGGGAGTGGCAAAGCAAGTACTTGCAAGAAGCAGGACGCAGGCGAGCGATGATTTCACGTAAACCTCCGAGAAGACCATCATAGGCGACTTGCCTGCAGATTGGTACCACTGCCCGCCGGCTCGCAAGCCAATCGGTAGTGGGAAGCCCGCGCCACTTCACTGCTCTCCCACATTCGACCTCCCACATTTCGACCTATTGTCACAGTGTGAACCTTATGCTATACATTTTTCGCCGAGGTACCCGTGAGCTGGAAACTAATACCTGTGGATTTCCGCCTGCGTGGGAATGACGGGCGCGGAATGATTTTCAGGAGAACGGGCGGGGACTTGAAGAAGGGAACCGCGTGAGCTTCATCAGTTTTGCGGCACGGGAAATACACTGCAAGATCGTTTATTGCGGCGCCGGCTTGGGCGGTAAGACGACCAACGTTCGCTGGATTTTTGACCAAACGGTCGGCAAAGCGGGAGGTAAATTGGTTACGCTCCCCACCGAGACCGACCGCACAGTTCTCTTTGATTACTTTCCTCTCGACCTGGGCTTGATACAGGGCTTCAAAACCAGGTTCCATCTTTACACTGTCCCCGGCCGCGTCTTTTTCGATGCCAGCCGCAGATTGATCCTGAGGGGTGTGGATGGCGTGATCCTTGTTGCCGACTCCCAGGCAGAGCGACTGGACGCAAACCTGGAAGCGGTCGATAACTTAATGGAAAACCTCAAGGAGCAGAAGCCGGACTTCATGACCGTCCCTTACGTGCTCCAACTCAACAAGCGCGACCTGCCCAATGCGCTTCCCGTCGAAACACTGAAAAAAGAGCTCATGAGGAAGAATGAGCCTGTTTTTGAGGCGATCGCAACCCATGGGGTGGGTGTGTTTGAAACCCTCAAAACGTGCGGGTACATGGTCTTAAGTGAGCTGAAAAAAGGCTAAGGCAATGATTGCCGATTGATGATTGCCGATTGCCGATTGAAACAAGATCTTCACGTTCCAGGAAGCCACAAGAAGCCCTGAGCTTGACGTGGTGGAGCAGCAGCCGTAAGATTCCGCGACAAGGTACAGTTGAAATCAGAAATCCCGGGTTGAGAGAAAGGACATCGTGCCATGGACGAAGCTGCAAGCCGGAAGTTGAGCCGACGGGAGTTTATCGGAGCCGGAACGACAGCGAGCCTGATGATCCTGAATCCACGACTAGTGCGGGGCACGGCAGCGAACTCCGCAGTGCAGGTCGGAATTCTTGGGTGCGGCGCGCGGGGGAATACCGACGGTGTTTCGCTGGTCAACAACACCCCAGCACGTGTGGTGGCGCTAGGGGACCTTTTTGCCGATCAATTGGCGGGGGCCAAGCAACGTTTCGACGAACTTGCCAGGCAGAAAAGCTATGGGGGAATCAATGCAGAGCAACTGTTCCTGGGACCCAAGGCCTTTGAAGAACTGGTTGGCTCCAAAGAAGTGGATGCGGTCGTGATTGCCACCCCGCCCTACTACCATCCCGAACATTTGGAAGCAGCGGTGGCCGCGGGCAAACACGTTTACCTGGAAAAACCGGTGTCTGTGGATGTGCACGGCGCCCAGCGAGTCATTCAGGCTGGTGAGAAAGCGCGGGGTCGCTTGAGTTTGGACGTGGGGTTTCAGATTCGTCACGCGCCTCCTTTTGTAGAACTTGTGAGTCGCATTCACGGAGGCGCGATTGGCCGGATTGCTTGCGGGCAAGCCTATTACGACGCCATTACGGTCCCGAGGCCGCCGTGGCCCAAGGCATCTCCGCCGGAGCGACGTCTGCGCAACTGGCTGCATGACCGGGTGCTTTCGGGTGACATCATGCTCGAGATGGCAATTCACGTGGTGGATGTTTGCAACTGGACTCTTCATGGGCATCCGCTAAAGGCTTATGGCGCGGGTGGGCGCAAGGTTCGTACCGATCAGGGCGACTGCTGGGACGACTTCGAGTTGACGTATTTCTATCCAAACGACATGCGCCTCAGCCTCAACGCTGTACAGTTTCTGAAGGGTTGGTGGGACGTCGGCATTCGATTCTTCGGGACCAGAGGCGTCTCGGAAGCACATTATGCCGGTGATGTCCGCATCCTTGGGGAGGAGCCCTGGGATTCAGGCTTGCGCGTGGGCTCGGAAGGTCAGAAATTCGCCTTGACGGGGGCATTTGCCGGCGCCCTGAAAGACGCCGACCTGGAGAAACACAAGGCGTTTGTGGAAAGCATCACGAGCGGCAAGTTTCACGATGAGGCTAGGTCGGGTGCGGAGTCCGCATTGAGCGCCATTTTGGGACGCACAGCCGCTTACACAAGCAGGGAAGTTACTTGGGAGGAGCTGCTCCGTTCCGACGAAGCCTGGGATGCCGGCATCGACCTCAATAAACTGGTGTGAAAAGAGGTCGGCCCAAGACCCCTTTTGCCTTTTGCCGCGGGGGCGGGTCTCGTTAGGCTCGCTTGGTTTCTTAGGTGTCGCGATTGCTCCGCTGCCAATCGGCAGTGGATCGAAAATCGTCAATCTCATTCACCCCAGGGCCGCACTGGTCTCGCAGTCTATTTTCTCCCCAGCCGCAGTCAGCTTGAAGAAGTGGTGGCCCATAATGGCGAGGGTGATGGCCTTGCTAAAATGGTGACGATGCCGGCGAACGGTCTGCGCAAGGAACTTCCAATACTCCTTGCGGTAGTTGTGGACAATCCCCTGTCGCCAGAGCGATCTGCCCAGCGCCATGACGTCGGAGAACACCACCGGCGAACGGGCCGCCTCCCCGAGTTGGGAGAGGAAAGCGGAAGCACGTTCGAAATATTCCTTGGGGCTGTAAATCGTTTGCAGGATTCGCTGGTAGCCATCGAGCAGTTGCTGTTTATCCATCTTGGGGATGAAGTTCAGATCCACGAGGGTGTTGTTGCCCAGGCTCTCTTTTAGAAGCCGGCCTTCGGTTTTCAACCGCCGCCACAATTGGGTGTTCGGCAAGGCAGTGAGCAAGCCGACCATTGACAGCGGTATGGCCGATTCGCGAATAAATTGGATCTGCCGCTCGAAGACATTGGGTGGGTCGTTGTCGAAGCCTACGATGAAACCTGCCATGACTTCAATCCCGTAAGATTGGATGAGTCTTACGCTTTCTCGCAGATCCTTGCGCAGGTTCTGGAATTTTGTGGTCTCCTTAAGACTCTCGGCGACCGGTGTTTCGATACCCAGGAACACGCGCGTGAAGTGGGCGTCGCGCATCTGCCGCAGCAACTCCTCTTCCTCGGCCAGGTTCACAGAAGCCTCGGTGTAAAGTGAAAACGGGAATTTGTGGTCACGCATCCACTTCACCAGTTGAGGCAGCAGCACCTTCACGTTCTTCTTGTTGCCGATGAAGTTGTCGTCCACCATGAATACCGGTCCCCGCCACCCCCTGCCGTAGAGCTGCTCGAGTTCGGCGCAGAGCTGCTCAGGCGTTTTGGTGCGCGGGCGGCGTCCATAGATTTCAATGATGTCGCAAAACTCGCAGGTGAAGGGGCAACCGCGCGAGTACTGCACAGCCATCGAGCTATAGCGGCTCAACTGGGCCAACTGCAAATCAGGAAGCGGCACACGCGTCACGTCGGGAAGTTGCGGTTTGACGTAATGAGGCCGCGCCGCGCCGTTCTCCAGTTCGGCTGCCAGTTCCGGGATGATTTCTTCTGATTCTCCCTCCACCACGTGATCTGCCTGCGCGATGGCGCTATCCTTCGCACTGGCAATCGGCCCGCCCACGATAGTCCGCAGACCTCGGGCTTTGCAACGCGCAATCTGTGCTTTCAGCGAGGGGCCTTGCACTAACATACCGCTCAAAAACACCACGTCCGCCCAGTCCAGGTCGGAATCTTTCAGGCGCCTCACGTTTATATCCACCAGACGCTTCTGCCACTGGCGAGGGAGCAGTGATGAGATGGTCAATAGCCCCAGGGGTGGGTACGCGGAGCGCTTTCCCTGGAAAGGGAGAGCATGCTTGAAGCTCCAGAACGTGTCGGGAAATTCGGGATAAACCATAAGGACCTTCATGCTGCTCTCCTTCTTGGGATCAAAAATGTTGGAATCAAGAATCATGAAGCAAGAAGCGGGAAGCCACGCGCGCCCTGTTTCCGCCCTCCTGTCTTCTTGACTCGTGCTTCCTCGTTCTCCTCAAATCGTGCTTCTTTATTCTTGTTTCTTGATTCTCTGTTTCCGCATTCCTTGTGCAACCTTGTTGCATGAGGCAAGGGAGCATACGATCACCCTCACCCAAGAAATGCACCCTCCACGGAGGAACTTCTCGCCGGACAGTGCTCTTTCAACATGCCCCGAGACGCACCTAATCTATCACTTCCAGCGCCAGGAAGCTAGAAAGAAATAGGCCATTGTGTCAGTTTGGTATGGAAGCGGCGCAACCTGTCCCGATCTGATTAGGACGCCGCCATTTGGCGAGGTAAACTCGCCGGCGCAGACCCCTGTTCGTTGGGGTCTGCGATTCCCCCGGACTCCCCATTCACAAATCCCTTCGTCCTTTGGGATCTTAAGGCTGCAACCTTCTTGAATCTCAAATCTCCAATCCGTAATCCGGCCCCCACACCCGCTAGCCCCTAGCCCCTAGCCCCAAACACCTAGCCCCTGCTCGTCTGGCAGGTCCGCCATGTTATACTGAAATACTCTCTGGGAGGCGAGCCCGATGCCGAAGCCCAAGTATGAGATCATCATATATTGGAGCGAGGAAGACCAGGCTTTCATCGCCGAGGTCCCGGAACTCCCCGGCTGCGCGGCGGACGGAAAAACCCACCGCGAAACCCTCGCCAACGTCGAAGTCGTCATCAAGGAGTGGATCGAAACCGCCACCGAGCTCGGCCGACCCATTCCCCAACCCAAAGGCCGCCTGGTCTTTGCCTAGTCCCCAGTCCCCAGCCCCTAGACCCTGCTCGTCTGGCAGATCCGACATGTTATGCTGAAATACGGTTCCTGTGATCGCTTGGTGTCTTAGTGTCTTGGTGGTGAGCCGAAACTCGTCCCCGGGAGTGCTGGCAGGGCAGAGCAAAGTCGGGGGAAACCCGCCCCAAATGGTGATGCGGTCCGCAAAGGCGACGCGAATCTCCTCCAGCCGGCAGCGGGTCATAGGATAGGGACACACTATAGGTCATGATTATCTGCCCTCGCGTTGCGAAACGTAGTATAAATCCTCTGGCGATAGGAGGATCACTCGCATGAAACAAGCTCGGCCATTTTCTTTATTCATCTGTTTCATTGTATCCACCGCGTGGCTTCAGGCGCGGGCGCTGGCGAAGACTGCCGGCGACCAGCGGGCCTCAGAAACGATGCGCATAAGTCTTGACGGCAAATGGACGCTTTACCATTTTCCCCAAGGCAAATATCAAATCACCCATCCTGACCAACTGCGGACTCAGGGGCTGGCCTCGATCGAAGCTCTCGTGCCCGGCGATGTGGAACTCGACCTCTCAAAGCAGGGCGAGCTACCGGCCGACCTGTTCTTTGCTGACAACCTCGCCAAGTTGAAGCCCTACGAACTCTACGAATGGTGGTATCAGCGCGAGTTTCCAACCCCGGCAGGGATAGCCGGACGGCGGGTGGAATTGCTCTTCCGGGGCGTGGATTGCCTCGCTACCTACTGGCTTAACGGGAAGGGACTGGGTGAAACCTCAAATGCCCTCACCGAGCAGAGCTTTGATGTAACGGGGAAGTTGAGCTCGGCTGGGCCAAACATTTTGACGGTCAGGCTAAGGTCACCCATCATTGAGGCGGCCTCGAAGCGCTACGACCCGGTATACACCATCAGCGCCGGGCGCACCAATCAAGAGGCGATTTGGATCAGGAAGCCTGCACACTCCTACGGATGGGACATCATGCCACGGGCTGTCTCCGCCGGCCTTTGGCGTCCGGTGGAACTCATCATCCACGCCAGGCACGAAATCACCGATATGTATTTCAGCACTGCCTCTCTCGATTCCCGCCAGGCCACGCTGGCGGTCTCTTACGAACTGAGCACGGACTTGCCGCTGCTCCCCCAGCTCCGGCTGCGAGTCCAAGCCCGTTGTGGAGAATCCACCTTTACCCACATTCACAAAGTGGAGTTTACCGCCGGACGGTTTGAAATCGAAGTGCGCGATCCGCAGCTTTGGTGGCCCAGAGGCTACGGCAATCCCAATCTCTACCAGGTCACGACGCAACTTTTGCAGGGCGATAAAGTGCTTGCGTCACGCGAGGACTCGGTGGGAATCCGCAAACTCGAGCTGACCCGGACGGAAACCACAAGCCTTGAGAAGCCCGGACAGTTCCTTTTCAAGGTCAACGGCGTGCCCATCCTGGTGAAGGGTTCCAATTGGGTGCCTGCGGATGCGTTTCATAGCCGCGACGCCGGCCGCTATGAGAAGATCCTCGCGCTCTTTATCGACCTCGGATGCAATATGCTGCGAAGCTGGGGAGGGAATGTCTACGAAGATGACGAGTTCTTTGATATTTGCGACCGCCACGGAATCATGGTGTGGCAGGACTTCTCGATGGCTTGCGCAATCTACCCGCAGACGCCCGAGTTTCTTGAGGTGATGAGGCAGGAAGCGATCTCAGTGGTAAGAAAGCTGCGCAACCATCCCTCGCTCGCGCTCTGGTCCGGTGACAACGAGGTGGACCAGGCCTACTTTTACTCAGGTTTTGATCCCGCCCACAACAAGATCACGCGCGACGTCTTGCCGCAGGTGGTTTTCCAGTGCGATCCTTATCGGCCTTATCTTCCCAGCTCTCCCTACATGTCGCCGGAAGTCATCGCCACTGGCCGAACGGAGCTCATGCCCGAGGATCACTTGTGGGGCCCGAGAGATTACTTCAAGAGCACTTATTACACACAACACACGGCGCATTTTGTGAGCGAGATCGGCTACCACGGCTGTCCGGGTCTTTCCTCGATCAAACGCTTCGTTGACGAGCGCCACGCGTGGCCCTGGCAAGACAATCCCCAATGGATTTTTCATTCCACTGACACGACGGGAAATCCTTATCGCATCAACCTGATGGCCAACCAAGTGAAGGAACTGTTCGGCGCGCTTCCGGACGACATCGAAGACTTCATTTTGGCTTCCCAGGTCTCCCAGGCGGAAGCGAAGAAGTTCTTCGTCGAGATGACGCGCTTGAAAAAGTGGCAGAGCACCGGGCTGATCTGGTGGAACGTCATGGACGGCTGGCCGCAGTTTTCCGATGCCATCGTGGATTATTACTTCAACAAGAAGCTTGCCTATTACTATATTCGCCGCGTGCAGCAGCCCGTTTGCCTCATGGTGGATGAGCCTCAAGACTGGCGCGTCCGCGTGGTGGCCGGAAATGACTCGAGGGAAGACGCCGGAGGCCATTATCGCGTCTGGGATGCAGACTCGGGAGAGACCCTGCTCGAAGGGGACTACGCCGTGAGGGCCAATGAGAACCTCGAAGTGGGCAGCATCCCGGTCTTTCATTCCGGCAAGCGACTTTTCCTGATGGAGTGGACTGCCAACGGCCAACGCTTCGCCAACCACTACTTGCAGGGTATGCCGCCATTCCCACTCGCGCAGTACAAATCCTGGCTCTCCAAGATCGCCGCCTTGCAGAACGATTTTGACCCAGCGAGCGTGGGGAAGTGATCGGCGCCGGAGATACACAAGGGAGAGGGCTGTTCATCGAGCTTGCGTTGGGTAGCAAGTGTCGCAGCCCGGGTCCACGGTTGTCGGCGGCGAACAGCCCAGGCCGAGGGTCGCATCGAAATCGCAATTTCTTGGCTTCGTTGGCCGCTTTTCGCGCACCAGAATGCGTGCGTTCTGGGCACATTATTTTAGTGACTTCCTTTGTTTTCAATGACTTCTTAGCTTCGTTCCCACGATTTTGTGTTTCGCATTGTAGGGGCAACCCTTGTGGTTGTCCATGGGCGGCCACAAGGGCCGCCCCTACAGGCGCTGAGGAGCGGCTGGCGCAGACCTGCTCTCCAAGGTCTGTGGCTTTTGCCGGTTGGGGAGGAGGCGCCACCTCGTCTGCGCCGCCGGGTGTTTCCTGCCCGCCGCCTTCGGGTTCGCCGGAATCATTCCGAGTCTCCGCCAGCTTCGCCAGCAAGTCCGAGGCGCGCGATTTCTTTCTCCTTTCCTGCATCTCATCCAGCAGCCGGATCTTCCGCTCGAGTTGCCGGTGCAGCGCGTTCTGCTGCCGGATGGTCTCCGCCCACTGCGCGTGCGAGGGCGCCATGGCCGCAATGCGCGCCGCCTGCGTGTTCTCCACGTGCTCGTAGAGAAACATCTCGTATTCCCCCAACACGTCTGAGGTCTCTTCCGCCAGCCGCATCTTGAACATTTTCTTCGCATCCTGGAATTCCGGGGCGTCCGGCTGTAGCTTCTCGAGCTGTCGGAAGTCGTTGATCAGCCCCGCCCCACGCAACGTGGGCTGCTTGCCGTCCAAGGCGCCCAGCAGGCGCTGCATCTCCACCGTGAATTCGTTCCGCTCCGTCATTTCCTCGAGCACTCCCAGCATGGCCAGCACTTTCTCGAAGTTGCCCGGCGCGTCGAGGAACACCCTCAGACCCGTCTCGAGCGCCTCGCTTTGCGACACCGTGGTGACGTCCCGCCCCACCTGGAGGTACTGCTTGCGGCGCTCCAGATCGTGCCGGCGCACATTGCAGACCTGCACGGCCGATTCCGCCCGCTCCAGACGCGCCTTCTTCCAGATGAGCACCGCAATGTCTTCCACCAGCACGGTCTCGAGAGTACCCTCCGGCTGCCGGTCGTCGAGCAGGCCCGCGTGGAGGCGCTGGAACTCGCGCGGGTCCTCGCCCAACTCCATCGCCGCGTCCCAGTAGAAGTAGCGCACGTCGGAGTAGAGCCCGTGTTTGCGCGCGTTGCGCCTCGAGTTCCGCTTGCCGCGACGGGTGCGCGGCCCGGTGGATTTGCGGGCATTGGCGCGGCGCGCTTCGAGCTGCGCCAGACTCAGGTTCTTGGTTTCCATTTGAATACTCCTTCTCACTGCGATTCCCCTCCTCGCTCAGGAGGGGGTAGGGGGTGGTGAGGGCCGCCCCTACGCATTCAACCACCCCTGCCCCCTCCTAATCCAAGGAGGGGAATTGCCTAAATCTACTAGGCTATCAAATCCGAAGGGGATGATGGGAAAAGCCGGGAATGCCGCGCATGATTATTATTATTGCAATGGAGTCAAATGGTTGGCGGCGGAGGGAGCTTTCACATGGTGAAAATTGGTCCAGAAATGTAGCATTTTGCCACCCACATGCCAAGAACTGCATGTGGCTTAGGAAAAAGCAGCTAGCGCAGCTAAGCCGCACCCCAGCATGGCTTGTAACGCGGGGCTGGCGTCCGAGCCAACGGATTCGCATCCGGTAGCGCGGACCTTCGGTTTTGAGCTCCGCGGCCTTTCCTCACGCCCCGGCGAATCCCGGCGGGGGCTCATCCCCGGAAGGGCCATAGATAGACGGCACCTTTCCCCCGGCCAGGCGCAGGTAGACGGTTAGCTGCCCGCGGTGGTGTACTTCATCCATCAGGTTTCCCCAGAAGGCCTCGGGTTGCGCCATCTTCCACTCTCCTCCCCGCAGAAGGGTCGAGACCGTTCTGTTGAAGTCTTTTTCCGAGAAGCTGCTGACCTTCGCGACGGCTTTCCAGTGCGCGCCCTCGTATGCGGCGACGATTTCCTCCATCGTTTCAGGTGGTGGCGAGGCCGGAGGCATGTTTCTGAGGTCGTTCTGGAGTTCGATGCTGCCGATTACTCCCTCATCAATGACGCACTGCCAGGCCAGATCGCGGACGGTGCGCGACCGCTCGTGCGCCTTAAATTCGGCCTGAGCTGCAGAGAAGGCTTTGAAAACCCTGACCGTCGTCCGAAACTCCCGCTCCCAGATTCGTAAGAAGGTCTCTCTTGCGTTCATCCACACCTCGTCAAGACTGTGGGGCTGGCGTCTTGCATTATGCACACCGCCGATTATCACGCAGACTTCCAAACCACCTGAACATATCATACCCTTTGGTGGTAGAATTCACCCGCCTTGTCTCAAGCGGTCCACAACTCGGACTTCCGCCTGCTCGTGGAATTTGAGCGGCTGTTTCAGGGGCGCATCTATCGCCACAGGTCGTCGAACCAGGGCGACTGGGTGGCGATGCACCTGTACGAGGATCTTATGGCCATTGGGAGGTCCGCTAAGTTAACTACGGCGGTAAGGCAGCGCCGCCGTGTCCTTAATGTGCAGAATCTCCGCAGGGGTGTGGACGCTCGACGGGGAGACGGAACCTTCGGGGAGATCATACCGGGTGAGGTGGCCATTGTTGATCCTGGCTACCTAGTGGCTAGGGGGCCCATTGCCACCGTTGAAATTGGAGTAGAGGTCAAGGTGTTAGCCAAGGCGATGATCAAGCAGATAGACCGCGTGATCAATGACCTGCGCAATCAGGTTTCTCAATTCCGGCGGGGGGGTGGAAATCCAATTTGTGTGGCTGTAGTGGGGGTCAATCAAGCCCGACGTTGCGTCAGCTATGAGGGAGATCGGGCCTTTCCTACGACAGGCCACGGTAGTTTCATGCACCCTTACCAGGAGGCGCCTGAGGCGGAGCGTCGCCTCGTTGCTGAAGCGGCGCCGGTATTTGACGAGTTCCTAGTGTTGCGCTACCGTGCGACGAATGAGCCGCCCTATCCGTTCGAGTGGGTGAATTTCAATGACTCGAGGCTCGACTATGCAGCGGCTCTCACTCGGATCAGCAGCCGATACCAGCAGAGATTTTAGGAGTGCTTGCAGACTACGATCTGCGGCGACGATTCGGAGAACAAGCCTTCGAGTTCTGTCTCTAACCGGGACTTTGCTATTTTCACGTACAGAGGTTCAATATCAACACCGACGCTGTTCCGATCACAGCGGGCTGCGGCCAGCAATGTTGTGCCCGTGCCCATGAACGGGTCCAGGACCGTATCACCCACAAAAGAAAACATACGGACCAATCGGTAGGCCAGCTCCACGGGGTAAGGAGCCGGGTGATTCTTGGTGGACTCTCCTGTGAGGCCGTTCCACACCTGCTGAAACCACTCCTGATGTTCCTCTTTAGTCAGCCTGGAAGCTTCTCTTTGCTCATCGCTCGGCTGCCTGTAGCCCCCAGGTTTCCGCAACATGAGGATGAACTCGACATCGTTCTTGATGATGGCATTCGGCTCGTACGGCTTACCCAGGAAACCACCGCCATTCCCGTTCTCGACCTCGTAACGAGCATTGGCGATCTTGTACCAGAAAATCGGAGACAGGTTATCAAACCCGATTTTCCGTGCGCGGACAACAATGTCAGCGTGTAACGGCATCACCATGTGCCGCCCATGTCTCCGCCTTGAGAGGCAAACATCCCCAACGACGCACACTAACCGCCCCCCTGGGACCAAGACTCGGAAGCAGTGACGCCAGACCTTTTCGAGTTCTTCGTGGAATGCGTCGTAATCAGCAATTAGGCCCAGTTGGCTTTGGTTCTGCGGGTACTCTTTCAGTGTCCAGTATGGCGGCGAAGTGAGAATCAGATGAATGGATTCCGAGGGTATCCAGTCCAGATGCCGAGCATCGCCCTGGTGTAAGATGTGTTTAGTTGCCGTGGGTTGCTCTAACGTGACCTGTGTTGCCATTCCGTCCTCATCTTAACACAGCAATTTGTAAGTTCAATTATGTATCGGCAAGAGAGTGTTAAGCTACAGGGTACAACCTGCCGGTGAAAATACGCAACTTCACCCATAAGCCGCAGGTTGCGGAAACGGTCCTTTGCGTCCGATCGCAGTTGTAGTTAAAAACCCTTTAACCACGCAGGATTTCAGCGTTGCCGCGACACGAGGGGTATGCTACAAATGGATGCATGGACAAGACCATCCGCAAATACACGAACTTCGACGAAATGAAGGCGGACGAATATCGCTACTGGCAGAGCCGCCCCGTGTGGGAGCGGATGGACGCGGTTGAGGAAATGATCGAGACCGCCTACGCACTCAAAGGTTGGGAGATCGAGCCGGATGTACCAAGACTACAAAGACCTTTTGTCCGCCTTCCATGCCCGTGGCGTTAAATACCTCATTGTGGGAGCCTACGCCGTCACCTTCCACGCCCAGCCTCGCTTTACCAAGGATATCGACCTTTTCATAAAAGCGGACCTCGCGAACGCGCAAGCGGTGTATGCGGCGCTTGCCGAGTTCGGCGCACCGCTCCAAGGCATTCGCCCTGAAGACTTCGCCGAGCGCGACAGCTTCTTTCGTTTTGGACGTGAGCCGAGCGGCTTCGATATTCTTCCCGACATTCCCGGCGTCGATTTTGACGCGGCATGGGAACGGCGCGTCGAAGGCGTGATTGACACAACCAGCGGCCTGAAGGCGAATTTTATTTCCGCTGACGACCTCATAGCCGCGAAACTGGCAGCGGGCCGAGCGCAGGACATCGCGGATGCTGACGCCATCCGAAAGGCAATAGAGAGCCAACGGCCCGACGCAAAAAAAAAGCCCCCGGAGCCAACAACGGGCGGACCTAGCCAGTAACCTCCTTGAATTCTACGTTTGCTTTCCCCATCAAAACAGGAGGTTCGCGCTACCACTACGCCGTTACCTTCTCCGAAACCACCTTCGCCTGAGTGAAGAGCAAAAGGTAATCACGTCCGCCGGCTTTGGAATCTGTCCCTGACATGTTGAAGCCGCCAAAGGGGTGGCCGCCCACCAGGGCTCCCGTGCATTTCCGGTTGAAATAGAGGTTTCCCACGAAGAAGTCTTCCGCCGCTTTATCCATCTTCTGGCGGTTTTTGGTGAACACGGCCCCAGTCAGGCCATATTCGGTGTTGTCGGCGATCTCCAGCGCTTCATCGAAGTTCCGGGCCTTAAGGACCGCCAGCACGGGGCCGAAGATTTCTTCCTGTGCAATGCGAGCTTGGGGAGCGACGTCGGCAATTACTGTAGGTTGAATGAAGTGTCCTGGTCCGGGAGCTTCCCCGCCGCCGGCAATCAGGCGGCCTTCCTTTTTGCCGACCGCGATGTATTCCATGATGGAGTGCTTTGCGCGCGCGTTAATCACCGGGCCCATGTAGGTGTCGAGGCGGGTGGCCGGACCCACTTTAATCTGCGCTACGCGGCGCTGAAGCTTCTCGAGGAAGGCTTCATAAACCGACTCGACCACAATGGCCCTCGAGCACGCCGAGCATTTCTGGCCCTGGTAGCCGAACGCGGAGACGGCAACCCCTTCCACCGCCGCTTCCAAATCCGCCTCACTGTCCACCACGATGGAGTTCTTGCCGCCCATTTCCGCAATCACGCGCTTCACCCAAATCTGTCCCGGCGCCGTCTTCGCCGCCACGCCGTTCACCTGAAGCCCCACCTCCTTGGAGCCCGTGAAGGCCACATAGCGCGTTCGCGCATGTCCCACCAGCAAGTCTCCGACGGCGCCACCCGGGCCCGGGAGATAATTCACCACCCCTGGCGGCATTCCCGCCTCTTCCAACGCCTCGAAAAGCTTGAAGGCGATGACGGGAGAATCGCTCGAGGGTTTCAGGACCACTGTGTTGCCGGCAACAACGGAGGCCAGGGTCATCCCGGTGGTGATGGCGAGGGGGAAGTTCCAAGGGGGAATTACGACCCCGACACCCAGCGGGACGTAGCGTAGAAAATTCCGTTCGCCGTGGACAGAAGTGAGGGGTTGGGGCAGGTCAAGCCGAAGGATTTCGCGGGCGTAAAACTCCGCAAAGTCGATGGCCTCCGCCACGTCCGCATCCGCCTCCGCCCACGACTTGCCCACTTCGTAACACATCCACGCCATGTAATGATACTTGCGCTCGCGGATGATCCGGGCAGTCTCAAGCGCGAGTTCCGCCCGCTGCTCCGCCGATGTGTGACTCCAGGTCCGGAAGGCTTCATCCGCCGCGCGAATGGCGCGCTCCGCCAAGCCCGCGTCGGCCTTGGAGATCACCCCAACGGTCTGATCTTTCTGGCCTGGGTTGGTGGAGGAAAACTTATCCTGCGTCTTGATCCTTTCGCCCTTGATTACTAGGTCGTACTCCCGGCCTAACTCCTCACCGACTTCAACCACTGCCTCCTTCATCCGCCTCTCGTGCTCCGGGTTGCCCTTGAAGTCACGCAGCGGCTCGTTCCTGAATTCAGCTAGGTGCATGGAGATGTCTCCTCCTATGAGACGCGTAATAGGCATTATAAGGGTTCCGAGCGCCGCAGAACAAACGGCGCGCAACGGATGGCAAGGATTGTACTATTCTAGTGCGTCTAACACTAAAAGCAGTGTTCTACTGCCGGGGCAACTCAAACGAGCCCCAACCTGATCAGGTCTTCCTCTGTCCAGCGCGTGGCTTCTAGTACATTTCTGAGGGTTCCAGTTGGCAGGGTATCATTTCCGTGGTGGTAATGAATGACCGCTCTTCGGCCGTCGGGATGGCGGTACAACCTTCCCGCTCCTTTCTTCTTGCGGTATGTGAATCCGTCTCCTTCCAAGGCGCGGATGATTCTGCGGACCGGTAGGTTGCGAACCCGCTCGAAAACGTGAGGAGGGATCACAGATTCACAGCCACTACGGGGGATTCCACCACCTGGACACCCACCTTGGGGAGTTCCTCTCCCGCTTCGATCATATCTTGGATATAAAGTTCCGCCGCATCCTTCAGGGCTTCCAGGGCTTCCTCTCGGGAATACCCCCAGGCGGTGCATCCAGGTAACGCCTCAACCCAGGCACTCCAACGCCCGTCCCCTTCCTGCTGCACCTTGGCGTCAAAAACATAGCTTTTCACCGGGCGCCTCCTTTTGGACCAGAATACAGGATTCGGTCCCATAAGGGTAAGAATTCAGGAGAGTGGACTCCATTTCTTCCTTTGAATTCTGAATCCTGCCTCCTGCCCTTCACCAAGTGAGTCTCAGTGCAAACTGGATTTCTCGCGGGTCGCCTGGCCCGCCGGAGGCCTGTCCGGCGATGGGCTGGACGGTATTCCCAATCACGCCAAAAGAAGCGGAGCTGGCGTCGCCGTTGGGCAGGGTGAAGTTGGCGGTATTCAAGATGTTAAACATCTCGGCGCGAAATTCCAGTTTCTTCGACTCGCCCAGCGGGAAATTGCGGATAAGCGAGAAATCCCAGGCGGCTTCGCCCGGCCCGTTCAAGATATCCCGGCCGGCATTCCCGTAAGTGTACTGCGCTGGTGTCGAAAAGGCCGCGGGATTGACCCACTGCTGCACGGATTGGTGGGCCGGGTAGAAAGAAACTCCGGCAACCACGTTGGCTCGGTCATTCCCATCCACGTTGTGGCTCGGGTTCCCATCCACCGTGGGCGTAAAGGGAGCGCCTGACTGGACCATGGCAATGCCCGCGACCTCCCAATCCCGCACGACGTAGTTTACCGCCCGGTTCGACGACTTCAAGAAGGTCCTTCCGAAGGGCACGTCATAGACGTAAGCCAGGGAGAAGCGCTGCCGGTAGTCGAAATCGGAACGGCCTTTCTCCGCTGCGCGATCGAAGGAATTCTCCGGGAAGTTGGCGGTTCCGGTGGTGCCGTAGTAGGTCGAATTCGTATCCAGGGACTTCCCATACGTGTAGGCCCCGATAACCGCCATACCTTTCGAGTAGTGCTTCTCCGCCTTGACTTGAAGCGAATTGTAAATCGACTTCCCCGCCGAATCCGTATAGGACATAGTGAGGTAGTCGGGATAACCGCGTGGGCACGTGCCGCCATTACTGATGCAGACGGCGGGATTGGAATTGTCCGGTTGATTCGGATCCCACATGAAGGGCAGATGCACGCCATGCGTTCCCACATAACCCACATCGAGCAGCCAAGAACCCGGCAACTCCCGCTGCACGTCCAGGGACCACTGCTGAATCGTGGAATCGTGCAAGTTGATAATTACTGGATTCAAGGTGGGGAACAGCGTAGGCGCCAAGGCAGCCGAGGTGAACAGGTCCTGAAGGAAAAGGCCGCTGCCAAGCGGCAGGCTACCCTGCGACAGCGCTGCCAACACCGGCGCCTCATTGTCCTCAAGGTTGCCCGAGCTGGCTTGGAAGAACGGCGGGTTAAAACTCTTTTGGAAATACAACTCACCCGTCATCTGGTCGTAGTAGATGCCATAGCCTCCGCGCAAGACCGTCTTCTTGCTATTGAACGGCTGCCACGCGAAGCCGAGGCGGGGGCCGAAATCGCGGGGATCGGAATGCTGCAGGGCCCGATTGGCCGCATTGCTGCCCAGGGTCTCGTGGCCCGAGACGACGAACGTCCCCACCGGATAGCCGGAAGCTGTATTCGCCGGGGCAGTTCCCACAAAGCTTTCCAGGGTAGCCAGCGTGTTGCCCGCCACCAGCAGTTGACCTTTGTTGAAATCGAAACCGGCAAAGTGGTTGGCCTTGTCGGTGATCGGGGTGTTGTACTCGTAGCGCAAGCCAAGGGTGAGCGTGAGGTCACGGCGCGCTTTCCACGTATCCTGCGTGAAGAAGTCGTTCTGGCTCCCGGCTCCGGAAATGTACCCGGAAAAGCCGCGAATCCAGGAAGTAGGCAGGCCAAACATGGCGTCGGCCGCGCCGTTGCCGAAGGTGCAGTTCCCGGTCGGACATGCCTGATCGAGCTGACTCGGCTGAAGGATTGACTCGACGAGTCCCCCCGTTACCACGCCGCTGAAACTGTAGGCATCGCGGGCGTCAATGTCTTCATAGAAGTTCCCGCGCCTGATGGAGCGGATTTGAACGCCGTAAGCCAGGGAGTGGTTGCCGTGAATTTGAGTCAGGGTATCCGCGTACTCGAAGGTGTTGACGGCGCCCGCTTGCGGAGCGCTGGTAAATGCTCCCATTCCGTCATAGGGGGAAAAACTCAGGTTGGGGGAACCCGTATCGCGGAGAGCCGTGGGCGCGCCCTGGATTCCGAGCTGCTGGTTGACCAAGTCGCCTTGGTCCTCCGCCGTCCAGCCGTACTGCCAGCGGTTGTAATCAACCTTCGCTTCATTGATGAACGCAGGCGAAAACGTGTGTACCCAATCCAGTCCCGTCGCCGTGAACCAATCAAGACGTCGGAGGCCGTAGCCCGGGACTCCGGTGGGCAGGCCGGAGGGCGACAGTTCGGAATCCGTGGTCAGGTTATAACGGTAAAAAATACTATCTTTCGAGCCAAAACGGTGGTCGAACCTGCCTACATAGCTGTTGGTGTTAATGATCGTCAAGACGGGGGCTGTAAAGTTCTCTCCGCCGCAACCCGCTGCCAAATTGGGTTGGGGGTAGAGACTTACCATCGCTTTACCCACCGGGTCGAGGGTTCCGGATGGGAGATACTGCGCCAAAGTGTTGACGTTGTTGCCTGGCACCGTGAGCGGCGCCGAAGAAGGGTTGAATAAGTACAAAGGATCGAGTAAAACGGTCTGGGTACTGCAATCGGAAGCCTGCAAATCAGAAAAGTCGCCGCCGCGCTCCGCCAACGTGGGTACGTGGGCGCGACTGTAAGAGGTGAGACGGTCCTGCAGGCCTTCGTAGTTAATGAAAAAGAAGCTCTTGTCGTGGCCGTTATAAATGTGCGGGACCACAATGGGTCCGCCCAGGCTGACTCCAAACTGGTTGCGATGGAAAGGGGGCGCCACGGGCTCGAAGAAGTTCCGCGCGTCCAAATCGTTGTTGCGCAGGTATTCGTAAAGTGACCCGTGGAGGCGGTTGGTCCCGGACTTGGTCACCATGTTGACTTGAGCGCCCCCCGTGGTGCCGAACTTGGCGTCGTATACGCCCGTCTCCATGCGGAATTCCGCGATCGAATCGAGCGGCGGCGAAGCCGTGTAGGTGCCGACGGCAAGCGACGTGTCGCTCATGCCGTCAAGCAGGAAGTCGTTCATGCTCTCCCGCATGCCGTTCACATTGATGGAGCCGCCTCGGTTGTCGTTCAACTCCGAACCCTGCGACCCCGGCACGACGCCGGGAGTGAAGAGCGTTGCCTGGAGGAACTGGCGGCCGTTGAACGGAAGCTCGCTGACCTTGGCCTGCTCGACCGTCGTGCCCACGGAGTAGGTCTGTGTGTCCAAAACCGGAGCGGTTGATTGCACCTCGACCGTGGTGGCCTGCGAGCCGACGTTCAACTGGAAGTCGATCTTCGGGTGGGCGTCAACTGCCAACACGATGGTGCCCTGCGTAGTCTTCTCGAAACCGGCTTTTTCAGCGCTCAGTTGGTAGCGGCCTGGTGGCAACAGAGGAATCGTGTATGAGCCATCCTCCTGGGTCACGGAGGTTTGGGATATGCCTGTATCGATTTCCGTGGCCGTCACTCGAGCCCCCGGGATCACACCGCCGGAGGTGTCGGTAACCGTGCCCGTAAAGCTTCCCCGAAACTGTTGCGCTCGTAAACCTGGTGTGCAAACGAGATACAACACCAGACTGGCGCTCGAGAATCCACGCATGGCGCGTCCCATGACGATTACCTCCGTGTAGAAGCCTGAATGTAGGGGTCGAGAGGGGGACTACTACCCTTAACCCCGCTCGCTCCCACAGCATACGCCACCCGTCTGGGTGATTCAAGCGCAAAGCAAGTCGCGCGGGCGTCTCGCCCGCGGTCTCGAGGAGGGGCTATCTCAGAATTCGAACGAACGCCAGCCTTACCTTTTAGCCTTCACCCTTTCTTTTCAGCCCTTAAGGAGGAATCTCTGCTGCCGCAGTCAGAGGCTTTTTCTTGACTGGATTGTGCTTGAGGGTTAAACTCTTGCGTGATGATGGGCATACTACGGGCTTGGTCGGCCGAGGGCTTTTGACGTGAGGACCCAAGTCCAACGCTTGCTCGCCTTTCTAAAGCCGTACTCCTTCCGCTTCGTGGCTGCATTCTTGTTGATGGCCTTGGTGGGGGCTTGTGAGGCGCTGACGGCGTTTCTCATTAAGCCGGCATTTGACCGCGTGCTTGCTCCGGGCGCGGATGCGGGCAAGATTGTCTTGTTCCAGTGGCCTTTCGGAGGCCCGCCCATCTACCTGCAGACTTTCTTCCCGTCTTGGATTCATAATGCCTGGACCATCGTGGCCATCTCGATTGTCTCGGTGACACTAATCAAAGGGGTGGCTGAGTTTCTGGCGACTTATTTCATCAATTTCATCGGCCATTCCGTGGTGAGGGACCTCCGGAACCTTCTCTATTCCAAGATTATCCAGCAGTCGATGGCCTTCTTCACGAGGACCTCCACGGGCCGTTTGATGTCCGCAGTCACCAGCGATATCGAAAGAATCCAGTTTGCGGTCTCGCAAACCGCGGCGGATTTCCTGAAGCAAAGTTTCACCCTCATCGGGTTGCTGGGAGTTCTCTTCTATGTCGACTGGAAGCTGGCCCTGGGCTCGCTGATCCTGGTGCCCTTGGTGGTGCTTCCCTCTCGCAACTTTGGGCGCTACATTCGCATCTCCAGCCGATCCAGCCAGGATAAGATGGCGGAGTTGAACAATGTGCTCCAGGAGACTTTCTCCGGCATTCGCATTGTAAAAGCCTTTGGCATGGAACGTTTGGAGGTGGAGAAATTCAAGGCCGCCACGCGGCGGCTGCTGCGGGTCAGCTTGCGCTGGGTTCGGGCCCAGGCCGCAACGTCCCCGATCATGGAAGTTCTGGGCGCCATCACGGTCGCTGGCATTCTCCTTTATGAGCGCGACGAGATCATGCATCACGCCCAGACCACAGGCGGTTTCGTGGCGTTCCTCTACGCTTTGATCAAGACCTACGAACCGATCAAGCGGCTTACCGGCGTCCATAACGCCGCCGCGCAGGCCGTGGGCGCTTCGGAGCAGGTCTTCCACTACCTCGACCTCCACCCGGATATTCACGACGAGCCGGGGGCAACAGCCTTGCCGCCCTTTGAGCGCCAAATTGAATTCCAGAATGTGGACTTTGATTATGAAGAGTCATTTCCGCTGCTGCGCAACATCAACCTGCGGATTCGCAAGGGTGAGGTGGTAGCCATTGTGGGCTCGAGTGGCGCGGGCAAAACCACGCTGGCCAGTCTCATTCCGAGGTTTTTTGACGTGACGCGCGGCCGGCTCCTGATCGACGGCCATGACGTTCGGTACTTAAAGCTCGATTCACTTCGCGCCCAAATCGGGATCGTCACCCAGGAAACCATACTTTTCAACGACACCGTCTACAATAACATCTGCTACGGCAGCCAACTGGCCAGCGAGGAGGCCGCGCGGGATGCCGCCCGAGCCGCTTTGGCGGAAGACTTCATCCTGGAAATGGCCGAGGGGTACCAGACGGTGATCGGAGAGCGGGGGCAACGGCTCTCGGGGGGACAGCGCCAGCGCATTGCCATTGCGCGCGCGCTTCTCAAGAATCCTCCCATACTCATCCTGGACGAGGCCACCTCGGAACTCGATACGGAATCGGAACTTCTGGTTCAGAGAGCCCTGGCCAACCTGATGCAGGGGCGCACCGTGTTGGTGATTGCCCATCGGCTCTCCACCGTGCGCCGCGCGGAACGGATTATTGTCCTCGACCACGGCACCATTACGGAGGTGGGGAGCCACGAGGACCTGGTCAGCCGGGGGGGCATGTACCAGAAGTTGCACGAGCTTCAATTTGTGGACGCGGAACCGTAACCCGCCGCTGGAAGATCTCGAGGCGGCTCTACGCCGCCCTGTGGCGAGGTAAACTCGCCGCTACACGGTGGAACAGATATCATGATTCGAAGCATGACAGGATACAGCAAGGCTCAGGCTGAGGAAGGGGGCTACTCTCTCTCAGTCAGTATCCGTGGCACAAACCATCGCTTTCTGGATGTGCAGGTTCGCTTTCCGGCGGCGCTGGAATCCATGGATCCTCTGATTAGGCGTCTTATCAAGGATCACCTCCAGCGCGGCCACGTCGAGGTGACCATCAGTTTCGAGCAGCCTGGAACTGCCGGACTGCTGCTTGACCGCAAGCTTCTGGCTGCTTACGCGGCGGCTTTTCGGACTCTACGCGAGGAATTTGGTTCGGCCGCTGAGCCTGATTTAGTCGCCTTGCTGCGCGTTCCAGGCTTGGCCACGCCGGGCAACGGAGATCTTTCACCGCAAGACTTGGAGCGCGTCCGCTCCCTGCTGGAACGGGTGGCTACAGAAGCCCTCGTGAGCCTGAATGCGATGCGGGGCCGCGAGGGCGAAGATCTGGGGCGTGATCTCCAAGGACGCTTGGCCCGGCTCGAATCGCTCACTGACCAGGTGGCAGCCCTGGCCGAACGGCTGCCTAAGCTCTACCAGCATCGCCTTGAGGCCCGCCTCCGGGAGTTGATGGGCAGTACTGAACTGGACGGGGCGCGTCTGGCCGCAGAGGTTGCTTACCTCGCCTCTCGTTCTGACGCCACGGAGGAGCTGACACGATTTCGAAGCCACGTTGCCCAAGTGAAGCAACTGCTGGCCGAGAGTCCCGAGGTGGGGAAAAAGCTTGATTTCCTCCTGCAAGAAATGAACCGGGAAGCGAACACGCTTTTGTCAAAGACTACGGACTTGCCCGAAGTCGGCCTGGAGGTCGCGCGCCTGGCGATCGAGATGAAGAGTGAAATCGAGAAGCTGCGCGAGCAGGCCCAGAACATCGAGTAATGGAGAAAAAGGTTCCTAGACCGTCCTGCGGGCGTGCCAGCATTTTTGTCATCTCAGCGCCATCGGGGGCCGGGAAATCAACCCTGGTGCGACGGCTGATTGCCTCTCTGCCGGATCTGGCTTTTTCGGTTTCTCACACCACGCGACCGCCGCGTGAGGGCGAGCTCGAGGGACGGGACTATTTCTTTGTGACTCGGCGGCGTTTTGAAAGAATGATGGCCGCTGGTGATTTCGTCGAGTGGGCGGAGGTTTTTGGCCACCTTTACGGTACGTCGAAGGCGCAGCTCGAGAAGGCCTTGGCGGCCGGACGAGATGTTTTGCTGGATATCGACGTTCAGGGGCATCAACAAGTCAGGAAGCGGCTGCCGGAAGCTCTCAGCGTTTTCGTTTTGCCGCCGTCCTTCCGGGAACTGAAGCGACGCCTGACACACCGGCATTTGGATTCGCCCCAGGTTGTTGAACGGCGGCTGGCGGCTGCCCGCCAGGAAATCTCCCATTGGCCCGAATATGATTACCTGGTCGTTAATGACCGCCTTTCGCTGGCCACACAGGCTCTGCGAGTGATAGTCCGGGCAGGCCGGCTTCGGCGGCAGAGCCAGGCGCAGCGCGCTCAAGAGATTTGCAGGACATTTGGAGGATGAATCGGATGGATTTGCCTCAGAAGATTGACAGCAAGTTTCGCTACATTCTTGTTGCAGCCAAGCGCGCCCGGCAGCTTCAGGCCGGCGCCCGCCCCCTTATTCAGAGTACCGAAAAGAGGCTGACGAGGGTAGCGCAGCAAGAAGTGACGGCCGGCTTGGTGCCTTTTGAATTGTTAGCTCCAACCGCCGGCGAAAATGACAAGAACAAGAAACCGAAGAAGTAGGGGCTATGCGCGTTGCACTGGGGATCTCGGGGGGCATCGCCGCTTACAAAGCGCCGGAGCTCTTGCGCATGCTGCAAGAGCGGGGCTTGGAAGTCCAGGTGGTGATGACTCGCAATGCTTGTGAGTTCGTTGCGCCCCTTACCTTTGCGGCTCTCTCCGGCCGAAAAGTTATCACCGAGATGTTTGGTGGGCCGCAAGGTGGGGCGAACTTGGAAAGCGCCATCGAACACATGGCAGTGGCGCAAGCGATTGATGCCCTGGTGATTGTCCCGGCCACGGCCAACCTGCTGGCGAAGATGGCCCACGGCATCGCCGACGATTTCCTCACCACCCTCTGCCTGGCCACCAAGGCTCCCCTCATCGTGGCTCCGGCCATGAACGTGAATATGTGGGAACATCCTGCCACGCAGGAGAATGTGCAGATTCTCCAGGACCGGGGCGTCACGGTCCTGCCGCCTGACGAGGGCTACCTGGCCTGTGGAATGACCGGCGCGGGCCGCCTCACGTCTGTCGCGAGCATCGCCCACGCGGTTTTTGCGACCCTTCGGGTAAGCGAGGATTTAAGCGCCGAATGCGCGCTGGTCACGGCCGGACCAACGCAAGAGCCTTGGGATGAGGTGCGCTATCTCAGCAACCTGTCTTCCGGGAAAATGGGTTATGCGCTCGCGCAGGCCAGCCGCCGCCGCGGCGCTCGAGTCGTGCTGATAACCGGGCCCACTCACCTTGAGCCTCCGGAGGGCGTCGAGGTGGAGCGTGTCCGCACCGCCGAGCAGATGGCGCAAGCGGTCTTGCGTCACTTCGAGGGGGCCACGCTGGTTCTGATGGCAGCGGCTGTGTCGGACTTCCGACCGGCGGAGGTTCTTCCCCGCAAGATCAAGAAGCAGGACGGCATTCCGGCCCTCAGGCTCGAGCCGACGCCCGATATCCTGGCTATGCTCGCTCCGCGACGGCGCCCTGCACAAGTGGTGGTAGGGTTTGCGGCGGAGACCGAAAACCTGCTCGCCCATGCCGCAGCCAAACTGCGCGACAAGCGCCTCGACTTCATCGTGGCCAATGACCTCTCGCAGGAGGGCGCAGGCTTTGATGTGGATACCAACATCGTGACCCTGCTTTTCCCCGATGGCCGCTCGAAGCTTTTGGAGAAAATGAGCAAGCTGGACGTGGCCTACCGCATACTCGATGAGGTAGTTGCCCTCAGGAAGGATTCAGGAGTCAGGATTCAGGGACCAGAAGACAGTAATTAGGTGATCGGGTGACCGGTAGAACACGTTCTTTGTTCGCCCGATCTCCCGATCACCCGATCTGGGAACTGACAACGGACGACTGATGACTGACAGCTTCTTATGGACGAACGCTTACGGCAAGACCTTACCAACTGGTTGAAATTCTATCGCGAGTTGGGGATCGAAGAATTCTATCGACGTGGCACAGGCACTCTTGGCTGTACCGGACCCGCCCCGCGCTCGGCTGTGCCACGGCCTGCTGGAGGTGAAGGTACGCTTGTGGCGCCGCATGGCCAGGCGTCCGCGCCTCAGGCCGTGACAACCCCGGCTTTATCTGAAACGCCGGCAGGGGCGCGTGGAGATGCACCCCAATCTCACGCTGCGGCCGGCCCGGTTTTGGCTGGAACGTCTGCAGGGGCGCATGGCCATGCGCCCCTGCCACCCCAAACTGTAGTTGCTGCCCCGGCGATCAGGCCGCCCGTAGCCTCCTTCAGCCTTTTCGAAACGCCGGCGCCTAAGCCGGCGGGCCCCGAAACACTCGAGCAAATTCGGACCGACCTGGGTGATTGCCGGCGCTGCAAGCTCGCCGGCGGTCGCAAGACCATAGTTTTTGGGGAAGGGAATCCTCACGCCGAATTGGTTTTTGTGGGAGAGGGACCTGGGGCCGACGAAGACGAGCAGGGGCTGCCGTTTGTGGGGCGCGCCGGGCAGCTTCTGAATCGCATGATCCAAATGATGGGCATGAAACGCGCGGAGGTTTACATCTGCAATATCGTCAAGTGCCGTCCACCCGGAAATCGGACGCCGGAGAAAGACGAGATTGAAACCTGCTCGCCCTTCCTTTTCCGGCAGCTCGAGAGCATTAAGCCACGTTTGATTTGTTGCCTGGGGGCGCCCGCAGTCAAGACCGTCCTGGGAATCAAGGAAGGCATCACCAAAATACACGGCCACTTCTACGATTTTGCAAATTCCAAAGCCCTCGCCACTGTTCACCCCGCCTACGTGCTTCGAAATCCCCGCGAAGAAAAGATTCTCCGCGAAGACTTCGAGAAAATTCGGTTGTTTTTGAAAGGGAAATAACTCCGGGCTGTGATTATCGTCTTGAATTTGGAATCCCAAATTTGAAATCCGGCCTGCGCTCCGCCAAGATGGGAAAGGCGCACGGCAGAGAGCACGGAGACCACAGAGATCACCTAGCGAAAAACTACTTCATGGAGGGACGCAATGCGGAAGGACGAGCTGACCAACGTGGTTCTTAGCCTCGGTCTGATGGTTACTGTGTTACAAGTTGGTTTATCCTCAACGAAGGCGGCTGAAGGCGCACCCTTGCCCCAGGCCTCGGAGAAAGCCGAGGCAGAGCGGACAGCCTGGTACCGGGCGGCAAAATTCGGGATGTTTATCCATTGGGGCGCGTATTCCGTGGCCAGTGTCGAGGCCTCATGGCCAATCATGGAGCCCGAGGCCCAATGGAACATCACCGAACCTGAGTACGTGTCGCTGTTCAAGAGATTCAACCCTACCCAGTACAATCCTGCGGCTTGGGTTGAGTTAGCCAAGCAAGCCGGGCAGCGTTACATGGTTATTACGACCAAGCATCATGATGGGTTTTGTATGTTCGACTCGGCGCTGACCGACTACAAGATCACGAACACGCCCTACGGTAAGGATGTAATAGCCATGCTGGCGGAGGCAGCGCACGAAGCCGGAATGCCCTTGGGCTTCTATTACTCACCGCCGGATATGCACCACCCTGGCTTTCGGGACACTTCCAAGCTCGTCAAGGACACTTGGCACGGCGATCCTGCCAGACCTGAGTGGGCGACCTACCTCGATTACATGGAGGGCCAACTGCGTGAGCTGCTCACGAAGTACGGGCCGGTGGTTCTGATCTGGTTTGACGGGCTCGGCCATCAGGAGAAGTACAATGGCGAGCACGTTGTGAACCTCATTCACCAACTGCAACCCGCCACGCTGGTGAACAACCGGATCGGGGTGCCGGGCGATTTTGCCACTCCCGAGCAATTCATCCCCGACCGAATTCCCACCAAGAGCGCCGCCAATAAGTTGCAAGGCACTACGAAGACCCCGGAGTCAGCCCCGCCCTCCGTGCCTGCGCCCGACGATTTTCAGCTCTGGGAAACGTGCCAGACAATCAATGATACCTGGGCCTATAATAAGAACGATCACAATTTCAAGTCCGTTAAAGAGCTCATCCGGGAGTTGGCCAATGTAGCCAGTAAAGGCGGGAACTTCTTGTTGGATGTGGGCCCGACCCCGGAAGGAACCATCCAGCCGGAA